>Ga0209024_1002454_pt1 | contig 10680 bp, 10 predicted proteins | sample AutmiccommunBRH5_FD_187380 | JGI IMG/M metagenome (GOLD analysis project Ga0209024, IMG submission 187380) | Deep subsurface microbial communities from Mt. Terri, Switzerland - Autotrophic microbial communities BRH/5 (SPAdes) (version 2) | ecosystem: Environmental > Aquatic > Deep subsurface >...
GTGGGCGAGGTGGTCAGATTATCAAGGTCAATTTGCGGAACGGATGCCATAAGTCTCTCCTGCCGTTGCTCATTCTAGCAATCGGTTGCGTTTCAAAACTTGTTCAATCTGCCTCTATTGACAGCAATGTCAATGTCTTTTCCGCAAATGGCGTGAATCGCAAGATTATTTTCCGGTGACTCTGGCAAGCAGGCCTTTCTTGCGGGCGGCCTGTCCGGATTTCATCACGTTGCGGCGGAACAGCATCACCGAAAAGCGGATGATGATCATCGTGAAAAGGGCCTGCCAGAGCAGTGCCAGCCCGTGCTGCCAGATATTGTCCATCTGCGCGGCCCGCGCGATCATCGCGAAGGGGGAGCTGAACGGAAACAGCACGGCAAACCATTCCACCGGTTCGCCGAGCTTGGTAATCGAGGAATAGGCGAGAAAGAAGACCAGCAATTGGCCCATGGTGACCGGCATTGACAGGGTCTGCACCTCGCGCACGGTGGTTGCCATCGCCCCGATCCCGAGAAACAGCGAACCGAGCAGGAGATAGGCCATCGAGAAGTAGAATATCATCAGCACGCCGAATATCGGCCAGCCGACAGCGGGAGAGGGCAACGCATCAAAGTTGCCGCCAACCAGCAAGGCGACCGACAGTCCCGTCGTCGTCCACACAGCGATACCGACCAGCGCCATGCCCAGCATGGCAAACAGCTTGCCGAGGAATATCGCGTCCATGGGGATGGCGGCGGCGAGAATCTCAATGATCTTGTTGGTTTTTTCCTCGACCAGATTGGACAATACCATGCCCGCCAAAATCATCGTCAGCAGGATCAGAATCGCCTGGCCGGCCTGGGCCGTGATCAGCTGGTTGCGTTCGCTGGAGCTGCCGGTCTGGCCGACCAGCCGTGTCTCGATTTCGACCGGAGTCGGCTGCGACAGGGCGGTTTCCGCCATCAGGGAAATTTTGCCCTGCCACCGATTTACGTCTCGCTCGGAGCCGGTCAGCACGGGCCTGGCCAGAGTTCCGGACAGAATCGCGGACAGGGATTTGGTACTGTTCAGCTTCGCCTTGATGGTCGCTTCGTCGGCTTCAAAATTGGACAGAAGCACGAGCTCGGGGAGGGATTTGGAACCGAGACTCCGGGTCAGACGGGCTCGGGTTTCCAGCAATTTGTCTGCCTCTGCCGGACTCAGCGCGACGCCAATGACGGGATTGTCGATATCGCGCGATACCTGTGATCCCAGCCCGCCGGCGGCGATGCCGATGCCAAGCGGAAACAGGGGGCCGAGCAGGAAGAAAAAGAAGGATTTGGAAAAGATGATCGCGGTGAAATCGCGGCGGGCAATGACAAAGGCAGCGCGGAGGGTTTCGATCATGCGGCTTCCTCCCCGTTATTGTTCGCATCCGCTTCCATCTTCCGCGCAACCGCTTCGCCGGCAATCTGGACAAAGGCGTCGTGCAGCCCGGGTCGCTCGATCGACAGCGATTCAATGCCGGCACCGCCTTCGACCAGCGCATGCAGCAATGGCTCCACCCCGCTTTCCGGCAAGGTGAAATGCCAATTGTGGCCAAGCGGCTGGCAGTCTGCGGGGATGGCGGAGCGCCAGGGGCCATCGAGATTGCGGGTCTCGAGATGGACCTGCGGCCGCAACCGGTCCCGAGCATCCGAAACCTTGCCCTTGAACGGGATTTTTCCGTCGGCGATAATTGCAATTTCCTCGCAGAGCCGCTCGGCATGGGCGATCACATGGGTGGAAAAAATGATCGTGACACCCCTGTCCGCCTGCGCCCGGATCAGCCGCTCCAGCTTGCCCTGGTTCAGCGCGTCGAGGCCGGAGAATGGCTCGTCGAGGATGATTAGGTCGGGGTCATGCACGAGCGTGCCGAGCAGTTGCACCGTCTGGGCCATGCCTTTGGAGAGCTGGCGGATCTGCTTGTCGATGGCAGCGCCCAGCCCGTGTTGCTCCATCATCGCGCGCCCGCGCCTGCGGCCCTCCGCCAGCGGCAGCCCGCGCAGCGCGCCCATGAAGGCGATCGCGTCATAGGCTTTCATCGACTGGTACAGCCCGCGCTCTTCGGGGAGATAGCCCACCTGATGCGCCTTGGAGATCGGATCCGGGGATCCGAGCAGGAAACGTTCGCCCTCGTCCGGGTCGATGATCCCGAGCAGCATCCGCAAGGTCGTCGTCTTGCCCGCGCCATTCGGTCCCAGGATGCCGAAGATGCTGCCTTTCCTGATCGTCAGGTCGATGCCGTCGACGGCGGCTTCGCCATCGAATCTCTTCACGATGTTGCGTGCCTCTATGGCAAATTCGGGATCGGGGGCGAGCATTTACGGCTTTCATATCTGGCGGTAAAGTTTGATAAGGGCAGCCTATGCCGGATGACAAGTTAAGATTGGCCAAAGCGCTCGAAAATAAGGCGAGAGAAGAGGGGTTTTCTGCTGTCGGCATCGCTCCGGCCAGGCTGGCGCCGGAAACCCGGCAGCGGCTGCAGCAATGGCTTGTCGAAGGTCGCCAGGGGGATATGCTCTGGATGGAAAACCGTGCCAACGAGCGGTCCGATCCGGCTACGCTTTGGCCCGATGTGCAAACGGTGATCATGCTGGGGATGAGCTACGCGCCCGCCACCGATCCGTTTGCGCTGGAAAGCGTCGGCGATCACGGCCGGATATCGGTCTATGCGCAGGGCAAGGACTATCATGACGTGGTCAAGGGCGCGCTGAAGCGCACCGCCGGCTGGCTGGTGGCCCAGGAGGAATGTCAGGTGAAGGTCTTCGTCGATACCGCGCCGGTGATGGAAAAGCCGCTGGCGGAAGCCGCGGGCCTCGGCTGGCAGGGCAAGCATACCAATGTCGTCAGCCGGGACCATGGCAGCTGGCTGTTCCTGGGGGCGATCTACACCAGCCTGGAACTGGAGGCGTCGACGCCCGGACGCGATCTGTGCGGCAGTTGCTCGGCCTGCCAGGACATCTGCCCGACCGGGGCCTTCCCCGCGCCCTATCAGCTGGATGCCCGGGCCTGCATTTCCTATCTGACGATCGAGCACAAGGGGCCGATTCCGCATCAATATCGCAAGGCGATCGGCAATCATGTCTATGGCTGTGACGATTGTCTTGCAGTGTGTCCGTGGAACAAGTTCGCGCAAGCGGGGGCGGCCAACAAGGCATTCCTGCCGCGCGCGGAACTGGCGGCCCCGGCGCTGGCCGACCTGCTGGCGCTCGACGACGCCGGGTTCCGCAAGGTCTTCTCGGGTTCGCCGATCAAGCGTAGCGGCCGCGACCGGATGGTGCGCAATGCGCTGATCGCCGCAGGCAATAGTGGTGATGCAGCATTGGTTGCACCGGTAAAGGCGCTACTGGACGATGGCGACGAGGTGGTGCGGGAAGCGGCGAGCTGGGCGCTTGACCAGCTGGCATCAGCGCAATCTTAGGGCGTTGACGCAGCTGACCCGGTCGACCGCGGCCCCGTCGCTGCGCCGGGTGTCTATATGGGTGACTTGCTGGGGTCCTCCGGTTTCCTGAGGGTAGAGATAGGCATCCAATATGCACGCGCCGCTGGCGAATTGCATTTTCCGGGCGGGCGGTTCGGCTATGTCGAGCTGCGGATCGCCGAACAGGCGAGTCAGCTGACTGGCGGTCTTGCCCATGACAATTTCGAGACCGGCGACGCTATTGAGCGGGGATCCCGTAACCGCTGGCAGGCCGGGGCCTCTGGTCGCGGTCGAACTCGTCGTCGAGGCGCAGGCAGCCAGCGCCGGCAAGCTGAACAGTATAAGAAACTTGGCCTTCATGGTCATTGATCTTCCTTCTTCCCATGTACCAGATGGGTAGCCATAGCGGCTGCCAAAACAGGCGCAAGGAAATTGACAAAGGGGATCGCCAGCAACAGCACCGCGACCAGGCCGAGGAGGAAGCGCTGGACTTTGGGAAGGCTCCATTCCACCGCGAGATTTCGGTAGTCGCTGACATGCCGGGCAGCGACCATGTCCTGCAGGTCGCGGCCCAGCAAGATGGCATTGACCGCAAAAAAGGCGATCGGAGCGCCGATCCCGGTCACCAGAAGCACGATATAGAGAGGGGCCGCAAGAATATTGTAGCCGAGGGCGCGCACCGTTGATGCAAGTCCCATTTTTATGCCCAGTGCATAGCCCGGCGGCTTGGCCGATTCCGCCCGCTGCGGATAATAGCGCCTTTCTACTGTATCGACGATGTCGTCGGAGAAGATGTTCAGGACAAAAATGGCGACGATCCGGAATAGCAACAATCCGGTCAGCACGGCGATGATTGCCGCTGCGGCGGCGGCTGCAAAACCGCCGTCCGTCCATCCCAGCCAGGCGAACAGCCAGACGAGTCCGAAATAGGCTGCTATTCCGAACAGGACGAACAGCAGGATCGTCAGCAATATGACTTTCAGCAGGATCGCAAGGATCCTCCGGTCGGCAAGTTGCGCAAGCGAACGAGTGAAAGCCTGAATCATTTTCAATGCCATGTCACGATTGGCGGGCCGGCGTCAATTCTGCTTGATGGCAATGGGGCAAGGCCCTAACGCACCCCCAACCATTGAAACTGCGCCAAGAGGAATTTTATGAGCACCGAAGCCCGTTATGATATTGTCGCCATCGGCAATGCGATTGTCGATGTTATCGCCCAGGCCAGCGAGGAATTTCTTGAGGAAGAACAGCTGGTCAAGGGCAGCATGGCGCTGATCGATGCGAAGCGGGCGCAGGAACTGTATCGGGACATGGGCCCGGCTCGTGAAATCAGCGGCGGTTCCGGGGCCAACACCCTCGCCGGCGCTTCCACTTTGGGACGCCAGTGCGCATTGATCGCACAAGTGGCCGACGACCAGCTGGGTGAGGTTTTTGCCCATGATATCCGAGCCACCGGCATTGATTTTGACGTCCCGCCGCTGGGCAAGGAGCCGCCGACCGCGCGCTGCCTGATCTTTGTCACACAGGATGCGCAGCGAACGATGAATACCTTTCTCGGTGCTTCCCAGTTCCTGCCCCCGGCAGCGGTCGATGCGGACTTGATCGCCAGCGGCGCCATTCTCTATCTGGAAGGATATTTGTGGGATGCCGAGGAGCCCAAGGCGGCGATGGCGCTGGGCATCGATATTGCCAGAAAGCATGAACGGAAAGTGGCCTTCACCCTGTCCGATACATTCTGCGTCGACCGGCACCGGGCGGAATTTCGCGAACTGATCGATGGCGGCAAGATCGATATCCTGTTTGCCAATGAAGCGGAAATCATGATGCTGGGCGAGACCGAGGATTTCGATGCAGCGGTCGCCGAGACGGCCGCCAAGGTCGAAACGCTGGTGGTAACGCGCAGCGAAAAGGGCGCGATCGCCGTTCGGGATGGCAAGACGACTGCTGTTGCTGCGGAACCCGTCGACCATATCATCGACACGACCGGCGCCGGCGACCTGTTCGCCGCCGGTTTCCTGAGCGGCTATGGCGAAAAGCGTTCGATGGAAGATTGCCTGACCATGGGCGCGATCGCCGCGGCGGAAGTGATCTCCCACTATGGCGCGCGCCCGGAAGCGGATCTGCGGGACCTGGTCAACGCGCGGCTCGGCTGATCAGTTCTTCATTTTGAACAGCGTCCGGTCTTCCGGGCCGAAACCCCATTTCCAGATGACCCAGGCATAGCTGCCGAGGATCATCGGGATGCCGACGATCAATTCCGCCCATTCGGGAAGGAGAGTCGCCAGATAGCCGACGGCACTGGCGAATCCGACAGCGAGCAGCAGCGACCAGCGCCAGCCGTTGACCGGCGCGTCGAGCAGCTTTGACAGAAATATTGCCTTGATGACCGAAGCATAAGCGAGAGCCACCATCAGGGCGGCCGCGACCGCTGCCGCCTGAAACAGCGGACCCCACTGGAGATAGATGCATATCTGGATGAAGGCGACGCTGAGCGCGGCCTGCAGCAGCAGCATCGACAGCGAGATCAGCAGGTTGCGATGGCGCGCGATATAAACCAGCGCGGATTCGCTGACCACGGCGGTTGCCGCGACCGCTTCTGCTGCCAGCAGGAAGGCGAGGGCGCCGGTGCCGCCGACGAAATTGGGTCCGACCAGTCCCATCACCGCTTCGCCGGGGATCGCCAAGGCCAGGGCGATACCGATCTGGGCGGCGATGATCCAATAGCCGACCTGGCTGACCTGAGCGGCGATGGCTTTCAAATTACCGTCGGCAAGATTGCGGGTGATCACCGGGCCAAGAATGGGATCGAAACTCGTCTTGAGCTTCTGCGGCAGGCTCGCCACCTGCTGCGCGATATAATAAACTCCGACAATGGCGGGCGATGCAAACAGGCCGAGGATCGCCAGATCGAGCCGGCGGGACCCCCATTCGGCGGCATCGGCGGCAGCCAGCGGCATGTTGCGACGGGCAATTCTGGCAATTTTCAGCGGTTCGGGACGCCAGCCCCAGGGCAGGCCGTAGCTCTTGAACAGTGGCCAGAGCGATGCGACCAGCGCCGCGATCATCGAAACGACATAGGAGAGAATCAGGCCATCGCGGAGTGAATAATAAGAGAAGAGAAAGGCGGCGATGCTGATCGTCCAGGGCTCGACCACCGACCGGGCGCGTACCGTCGCCGCAATATTGTAGCGATAGGCGAGAGCGGCCAGCGCAATATCGGATCCGACGACGGTGAATATGACCAGCGGCAAAAACCGATCCAGCCCGTTTATCTGGCTGTTGGGGAACATGATGAAGGGAAAGCTGATCAATATTGCCGCCGCAATGGCCGATGCCAGGAAGCTGACCAGCAGGCCGTCCCAGACGACATGGACATGGGGTCGCTTGGTATTGCTCAGCTGCGCCGCAAGTCCGCGCTTCAGTCCGAGGGTCGCGAGCTGGGCGGCAAATTCCACCACAAGTATCGCATAGGCAAAGCGGCCCAGCGCATCGGCACCATAGATGCGTCCCGCGATGAACAGAAATGGCAGGCGTGCCGCCAGTCGCAGCAGAAAGCCGAAAATATTGGTCCGCCCGCCCTTGGCCAGCGCTGCAATATCTTCTTTGCCCTTGTCCGTTGGTAGCTCGCCATCCGGGCGCGCCGCACCAGCCGTGCCTGATGGTTCAGGACTGTTCAAATCGCTCTCCGGCTGGTCCGCTCCATGCCGACTGTCTAGAGCAATTTCGCAAATTTGTCATCATCCTGCCTTGCCCTATCGCCGTTCTGAAACCAGGGGCCTTTTCATGAGCTGCGTGACCACAGACTGAACATCCGCTTCGCCGTTCAATAATGCGCATACGGCATCGACGATGGGCATCCTGATCCCGCGCGCCTTGGCATCCCGCTGCAGCACGGGCGCAGTAGAGGCGCCCTCGGCCACCGTTGCGCGATCCGACACCAACGATTCGGCCGACCGGCCTTCTCCCAGTCCCCGACCGAGCGAGAAGTTGCGCGAGCTGGTCGAGGAACAGGTCAGCACCAGGTCGCCGAGGCCGCACAGGCCGGAGAGGGTTTCCACGCTGGCACCCCGCGCCGCGCCATAGCGGAGCATTTCGGCAAAACCGCGGCTGATCAGCGATGCGCGGGCATTTTGCCCAAGCCCGGCCCCGTCGACCACGCCGCAACCGATCGCCAGCACATTCTTCACGGCACCGCCAATTTCCGCACCGACGACATCGTCGGAGAAATAGGGCCGGAAGCCGGGTTTCGCGATCAGCGGGTTGAGCCGGTCCCACAGCTCTTCGCTTTCGCATGCCAGGGTGAGGGCGGTCGGCAGTCCCTGCGCCACTTCATGGGCAAAGGTCGGGCCGGACAGAACCGCGAGCGGGTTGTCGGGCCGCAATTCGCCAGCGACTTCGCTCATCAGCATCCGGCTTTCGGCCTCGATCCCCTTGCAGCACAATATCAGCGCCGCATCGCTATCCGGCAGCGCCAGCAGCGTGGCGCGCAGATGCTGCGCCGGCGTGACCAGCAGCAGCACGTCGCAAGCCGCCATGGCCTCCCAGTCCTGCGTTGCGAAAACGGTCTCGCGAAGCGGGTAGCTGGGAAGAAAGGACCGGTTCTCCCGGTCCCGGTTTATCTGGGCGACCGTTTCGGGCTCGCGCGCCCACAGCAGCAGTTGCTTCTGCCCTTCGGACAGCACCTGGGCCAGAGCGGTGCCCCATGCCCCCGCGCCAATCACGCCGATTTTTCTGCTCGCCGTGCTCATGCCTTCACCCCCGCGCCGCGCGCTTTTTCCGCCGTCGGATCGAGCGGCCAGCGCGGCCGGGCGACAAAATCGAGCGGATCGGTGAGGCCCGCTGCGAACCGTTCGGCCCCCGCCCAGGCGATCATCGCCGCGTTATCGGTGCACAGCCATTGCGGCGGCGCGGTAAAGGCCATGGCATTGTCCTCGGCGACCTGCTCGAGCATCGCGCGGATCGGACCATTGGCGGCGACGCCGCCGGCGACGACGAGATGGGCGCAGCTTTCCTGTTCGCCAATGGCCTTTTCCAGACGGTCGCGCAGGCAGTCGACGACGGCCTGCTGGAAGGAAGCGGCAATATCTTCGGGCCTGTATGCACCGCTTTGCTGCGCGCGGACCACGGCGCTTTTCAGGCCGGCGAAGGAAAAATGCGGTTCGGCCGACCGCAGCAGCGGGCGAGGCAGGGGAACGGCATCCGGATCGCCCTGCCGGGCGAAGGCCTCGACCTTTGGGCCGCCCGGATAGCCCAGTCCCAGGATTTTCGCGGTCTTGTCGAACGCCTCGCCGGCGGCATCGTCGATGGTGGTCGCCAGCCGCCGGTACTGGCCGACGCCTTCGACTTGCAGGATCTGGCAATGACCGCCGGATACCAGCAACAGCAGATAGGGAAAGGCCAGATCGGGATTGACCAGCCGCGGCGACAGAGCGTGGCCTTCGAGATGATTGACGGCGATCAGGGGCTTGCCGGCAGCCATCGCCAGCGCCTGTCCGGTGACCAGGCCGACCATCACGCCGCCGATCAGGCCGGGGCCGGCGGTCGCGGCGATGGCATCGACATCATCCAGTGACCTGCCGGCTTCGGCGAGCGCCGCTTTGATCAGAGGGGTCAGGATTTCGGCATGGGCGCGGGCGGCAATTTCGGGAACGACGCCGCCATAGGGGGCATGCTCCGCTTCCTGGCCGGCCAGCTTGTGCCCCAGAATCTGCCGATCCGACGTGACTAGCGCGGCCGCCGTTTCGTCGCAGCTGGATTCAATTCCCAAAATCAGGCTCATGACGCTTTTACTTAGGCGCTCAAGCCATTAGGACAAGGGCTATCATGAGCGAAGACCGCAAAAAAGAGAATCTCGCCGGGCTGGACCGGCCGCTGCGTATCGGTACGCGCCAGTCGCCGCTGGCGATGGCGCAGGCCCAGATGACCGCCAACGCCCTGCTGTCGACGCATGGCTGGCGACCCGACCAGGTGGAGCTGGTGCCGATGGTCGCCAGCGGCGACAAGATACTCGATCGGCCGCTGGCCGAGGTCGGCGGCAAGGCGCTGTGGACCAAGGAACTGGATCACGCGCTCGGCAAGGGCGAAATCGACTGTGCGGTGCACAGCATGAAGGATGTCGAAACCATCCGGCCGGAAGAATTCATCCTGGCCGCGATGCTGGAACGGGCGGATATTCATGATCGGCTGATTGGCGCGGAGTCGATTGATGCGCTGGCCGATGGTGCCATCGTCGGTACCGCCTCGCCGCGCCGCAAGGCCCAGCTTTTGCGGCAAAGAAGCAATCTGGATATCCGGCTGATTCGCGGCAATGTGCAGACCAGGCTGCAGAAAATCGAGGACGGTGAATATCATGCGACTCTGCTCGCCGCTGCCGGCCTGAACCGTCTTGATATGGCCGAGGTCGGGATCGAAATATCGGATGAAATCATGTTGCCTGCTCCTGCACAGGGGGCGGTGGGAATCGAGGTGCGCTCCGATGATCGCCATCTCCGCCATCTGATGCGGGCAATATCGTCCTTCAACACATTTCGAGCGGTTATCGCCGAGCGCCTGTTCCTCAAGCAGCTGACGGCCGATTGCCACAGTCCGGTGGCCGCGCTGGCGACGATCGACGGCCCGCGCGCGCATCTGCGGGCCGAAATCCTGTTGCCGGACGGGTCGGAATATGTGGCGGGCAGTTCCCATTTTGATATCGGGAACGTGACCGCTCCCGCCATATTGGCGGAAAAGCTTCTGGGCCAGGCCAGTGCCGAGCTGAAAGCCATATTTGGCAAATGATTCGGCCGCTGCTGATCCTGCGGCCGCTGGACGGTGCGCTGCAGACCGAACGGCGGGCGCAGGCACTGGGCCTGCAGACGGTTGTCGATCCGCTATTTGTCATCGAACCGATTGCTTGGCCGGCTCCGGCGGTCGAGGATTTTGACAGCTTGCTGCTGACCAGCGCAAATAGCGCCGCTTATGGTGGAGCGCAGCTGGACGCCTATAAATCGCTGCCCGTTCTCGCGGTCGGTGAAGCAACCGCCAGAGAGGCGAAAAATGCAGGATTTCAAACAGAGATAATCGGTGCAACGGACGGTCAGTCCTTGCTGAATGCGCTGCCCTCGGACCGCTATCGCAGCATTTTGTGGCTAGCCGGGGAACAGCATAGCGCGCTTGATGCGGGGGCGAGGGAACTGCATATTGTCCCGGTGTATCGATCGAGAGCGCTCGCTCTGGGTGACAAGGCCGCGGCCTGTCTGCGGGCGGAAACCGTCGTGCTG
>Ga0209024_1002458_pt1 | contig 10659 bp, 9 predicted proteins | sample AutmiccommunBRH5_FD_187380 | JGI IMG/M metagenome (GOLD analysis project Ga0209024, IMG submission 187380) | Deep subsurface microbial communities from Mt. Terri, Switzerland - Autotrophic microbial communities BRH/5 (SPAdes) (version 2) | ecosystem: Environmental > Aquatic > Deep subsurface >...
CAGGACGGCGACCTATTCACGCTGTCCTACACCTCGAAGGATCCGGACTACAGCGATGCGCAGAACGCCACCATGGCGCAGCGCGTCGTCCAGAACCTGATCAACATCTTCGTGGAGGAGAACATCTCCTCCGACCGCGACAACATCAATCAGGCGATCCGCTTCAAACCGGAAATGATCTTGCTTTAAAATACCAATATTTAAATTTTTCGCTTTTTCGACCGTACCATTACTAGGGGTTTCTTCACCCGCTAAAATACTTAAAAAGGTGGATTTCCCAGTTCCATTGGCACCAACAATGCCATAACGCCGTGAGGGCAACAAAATTAAATCCACATCTTGGTAGAGGGACTTTTGTCCAAACCCCATACTGATACGTCGTACATCTAACATTCAAAACCCTCTTTTTTTAGCACATTCTACTCAAGACTATCCTTAAGCAATCACGTTGACCTGGGTGGCGAATTCACCTCGCTCACCCTGCATCAAAGTATAACTAATGCGCTGCCCTTCCTTTAATTCTTTATACCCTGCAGCTTGAACTTCAGAAAAATGAACAAAAACCTCGGCTTCGCTATTATCCGGGGTAATAAAACCATATCCTTTTATTTTATTAAAACGCTTGACGGTACCTGTTTGCATGACGATAACCCTATCTTATGTGTATGGCCTAAAAAAATGATTCCGCTCGAGAAAAATTATGCTGAGTTTATCATATCCACATTGGATGAAAATGATGCATCATAACAAGCAAGAATTAAGGCATTATAACCCACTGAACTATATATGTACACTTAGTATATATTGTTGCGAAAGTTTATCACTATCTTGCTGCGTTAGCACGGTGTTAATTCGTCCACGTCTAATCAGGACGACAAAAAAACAGTTATAATTAAAACAATAGCCCTTTTTAACTATCATTATGACTGATGATTATTTATCTGATGAAGACAAAGCACTATTTCGCCAAGTGATGCGGACTGTCAAACCATTGGATAAAACCGAGAAAGTAACGTTTAAAACCATGCCGCCACCCGAAAAAATCCGGCGAAACATGCCTGCTGAGAAACCCGTGTCTGATTACAATCTTTCTGATTACTATGCTAACGAGGTCAATGGTGAGGCCATACTCAGCTATTGCCAGCAAGGTATACCGAGTACGCGGTTTCGTCAGTTAAAAACCGGGCAAATACCCTGGCAAGCACGCCTTGATCTGCATGGTTTACGGCCTGAGTCTGCTTGTGATGCGCTGTGTGAATTTATTGAACGGCAATACCTGAAGGAATATCGCTGTCTTTTAATCATCCATGGAAAAGGTGGTAAACATGGTCAGGCGCCCGTACTAAAAAATCGAGTCAATCAATGGTTACAACAACTGCCACAAGTGATGGCTTTTCATAGCGCGCTCGCACGAGATGGTGGTAGTGGCGCCCTCTATGTATTACTTAAACGGCAACGAGAAACAAAATAATTGATTAAATGCCCTGAAACATTGAATTAATCTTCATAAACGCTTACTATCTGGACTAAAATTTGAAACCTGCGACCATGAGTAAACAAGCCATTATTATAGGGATCTCCGGCCCTTCTGCTTCCGGTAAAAGTTTGCTAGCCAATACGATTGTCAATGAACTTGGTTCTGATCAAGTGGTGGTAATTTCTGAAGACTCGTATTATAAAGACAACAGCCACCTACCCTATGCCGAACGCGAAAAAATAAATTACGATCACCCGGATTCATTTGATCATGCCTTGCTATGTGAACATTTATGCCAATTGCAGCAAGGTGAATCGGTCGAAATTCCTATTTACTCCCATTCCAAACACATCCGCATGCCTGAAACGCGCTCCATAGGTAAACATGCGATCATTGTTTTGGAAGGTATTCTATTATTTAGTGACAAAAATTTACGTGACATCATGGATATCCGTATTTTTATGTCCGCACCATTGGATGTCTGCCTGAGCCGCCGTTTAATGCGTGATGTGGTAGAGCGTCATCGTTCATTTGAATCAGTATTGCATCAGTATGAAACCACTGTGCGCCCTATGTATTTGCAATTCATTGAGCCATCCAGCCGCTACGCCGATTTAATTGTTCCACGCGGCGGGGAAAACCGCATTGCTATTGAAATGATTCAGGCAAAAATGCGTGAATTGCTGGCTACACATACTAAAAATTGAAGGAGATTGAGGTGGGATTCTTAAGTGGAAAGAAAGCATTGATTGTCGGTTTGGCCAGTAATCGTTCTATAGCTTATGGCATTGCCAAGGCATTCCATGAACAAGGTGCTGAGCTTGCCTTTACCTATCAAAATGAAAAATTGAAAGAACGCGTAGAAAAAATGGCCGCTGAATTCAACTCTACGCTGGTCTTTCCCTGTGACGTAGCCCATGACAGCGAAATTGAGGCCGTATTCGAACAACTTGGTTCTCATTGGGATAAATTAGACACGCTTATCCATTCAGTAGCTTATGCACCAGCCGATCAAATCCAAGGCGATTTTATCGAACACACCAATCGCGAAGGGTTTAGAATTGCGCATGACATCAGCGCTTACAGCTTAGTTGGTTTAGCAAAAGCCGCACTGCCGATGATGCAAGAAACACAAGGCTCCATTCTGACATTAAGTTATTTTGGCGCTGAAAAAGCCGTGCCTAACTATAACGTCATGGGTATTGCCAAGGCGAGCTTGGAAGCCGCTGTACGCTATCTGGCGGCAAGCTTAGGACCAAAGGGATTGCGGGTAAATGCAATATCAGCAGGGCCTATTAAAACCCTGGCCGCAGCAGGTATTAAGGATTTTAGAAAAATTCAAACAGCCTATGCCAACATCACCCCTTTAAAACGCAACGTGACCAAAGAAGAAGTGGGCAACACCGCCGCATTTCTCTGCTCTGATTTGGCCTCAGGCATTACCGGTGAAGTAGTGCATGTGGACGCCGGGTTCCATGCTATATCCATGGCCGATCTAGGCGAGTAGTAGCACGTACTAATCAGGCGTGGTAATTAGATCCAAGAATCTTGTCATTTCCGAGCAGGCGGAACTCTATTCAAAAGCTGGCACAGTGTTACAGCAGGGATAGATCCCCACCTTCGTGGGGATGGCAAATTGGATTGAATCAATAGCATCAATAGCCAGGGTATGGCGGTGCTGAAGGTTCATAATGTTGCTGTACAGATTGCTGCTGTATCTGCTCAAGTTGAAAATCATTAAAATTCATCTCACCTGCATTCACACCTAATAATTCACCCTGGCGTAATTGCCTGATTGAATCCAGACTACCTTTTACTGCCTGGCTACGTCTACTGAAAAAAGAACTAACTGGTTCTTTAGCAATTTCAGCAATTTCAGCACGCAAGGCAACAATGGCACATTTTACTTTGATTGGATCTAGCCCCTTCGCCACCAACCTATCAGATTCTGCATCGGTTAAAGCAAAACGGTGCGGATCAGATGGATCCAGTGCATCAGCATTCAAGTGCGGAATAACAAGGGCTTGAACTTGATTGGTGATAGAGCAGACAACAGCCGCACCAATAATACTTAAAGCGATGACACCAAACATCGCAACGCCTGCAGGGCTTGCAATTCCTGCACTGATCGCAAGGGCTGTAAGTGGTGAAGTTGCAAATGCGGTGGCAAGCATTGCCGACGCAACTGCACCAATGGCCATGCTCATGAGAGAGACACTAGCTTGTAGCCAGCCTTCATTATAAAAAAAACGTTCACCACTGTTTAAAGCTTCTCTGATGAGATAATACGCTGCTATAAACGCTGCGGCAGCGGCCGCGATGACCAAACACAGCAAGACAACCGCCGCCAGCACTGAGCCATCAGTTTTTTTCTTATTTTGATTAGCATGGCCATGTTGGTTATAAGCCGCGTGACCATGCTGATTTGGACGATTAAAATTTGTGCTATAAGCATACGTTGAGTGAGTGACTGGTGTGTGGTTCATGGAACGTAGCATTAGCCAGGTAAACATAAGGTCATTATTCTGACAATATCTCGGTCCATGATAATGATGGTTGACATTAATAATAACTGGCTGGTTAAGGTCGGGATAGCGATTATACGCAGGAGGTGGAGTAGTTCCTGGTATACGTCGTTCTGGATACAGCGGAGAGGCATAAAAAATAGTATTTAATACAGTATATGCCTTACGCTTTTCACTCTCATCAAGATTCTTCAACGTGCTTTGTGACGCCTGCCCATAAAGTGTATAAGTGACCTCGTTCCAGAGTTCATCATATATTTCTATAGGGCTTGGACGAGGATTGCGTTGTTTACAGTCCTCAATATGATTCGCCAAGTCATAATAAAGTGTAGCTAATTGCTTGTCGCTTAATCTATTTGCAGGCATAACTCATCCTCCTAGAACAAAATGATGCGTATCATACGATCAGACTGTATTTTTTACAATAAGATACTGACGATCACAAAGATTCTGGACGAACCCTTTTATGCCAGTATTAAACGCTTATTTAATCAAATCAGACGTAGGGTGGGCAAAGGAGCGTCAGCGACGTGCCCACCAAGGTAGGTAATCAATACAAAGACAATCAATATCAATAACTAACAATTGAAGCACAGGTTTTTATCGCCATAGCAAACAATGATATTCATTCATGATTTAAACCTCGTCCATGGTTGATTAAAGATTGTGGTGGGCACGTCGCTCTCGCTCCTTTGCCCACCCTACGATCGAGTAATTAGCATTAACATGCTGTCTCTTGGGTCGACAATCTGGCTTCAAGGAAAGATAAAATTTAATGAATAGCATAACAGGTCTTGATGATAGCAAGTGGCCAAGGGCATACTGCCCCCAGCGATTAATGTTTTACTATTTTTGCTTTACCTAATAAACCATTGACGTACAAATCATAATCCATTACACCGTAATTAGCTTCAATCTGCTGGGTAATGCTGGCCAGCTGCTCTTTATCAAGCATTTTCAACTTACCATCATTAATACGCTGCAAATGAACAATCACATAGTCACCATTCGCAAGCTTCTCCCCCATACTTTCGCCGGCACGTGGTAAATTGAAAGCTAAATGATTGACTGCTTCAGGTGCTTTATCCACTTCCCGGCTAGCATTCACTACCTTCTGCCATTGCAGATGATTTGCTTGCAACAGGTTTTCCTGCTGCGAGGTATTCTGGCTGGCTTGCAACAATTGATTACCTACTTGGCTTGCCAGAACTTCTGCTTTGTTCCTGGCCAATTTATTTGTAATCAGGGTTTTAACTTCAGCAAAAGATTTAACGGTTGCTGGGAGATGCTTGTTAACACGCAGCACCACAACGCTGTCGTTATCCAACTGGATAGGTTCGCTGTTATTATCAAGTTCCAGTACATCATGACTAAACGCGGCACGAACAACTGATTTGTTTTTAGTTAATGCATCTTCACCACCGCGACGGCCAAAGAAGGCTGATTTTTTAATAGGTAAATTTAATGCATCAGCAACCGGTGCCAGTGTATCAGGGGTCTGGTAGCTCAAATCAGAAAGCTGCTCTAAAACGTTTGCGTAATTTGTCTGTGCAATTTCAGCCTGAAGTTGCGCCTGAATGTCATCTTTTACTTCAGAAAACGGCTTGACTGACGCAGGTTTGTAAGCAAGTAATTTAAACAGTTGATAACCATAACGCGACTTAACTGGTGCTGATAATTGCCCAGGGGTCATCAATTGAAGTAACGCCTTGTCAAACGTCGATTGACCCGCCACTATCCAGGGTAGGATGCCTTTATTCCTGGCCGATATTTTATCGTCTGACAACCCACTGACTTTTTCTTCAAACAGCTCAGGATTGGTTTTTAATAACTGATAGGTTTCATCTGCCCTTGCCTTGATTTTTTGCCGCTCTTCGGTTGATGCATTCTCAGGTACTGCAAATAAAATAGAGGCGACCTGCCATTGTGCGGGGCTAAGGTAGTTACTTTGGTTTTCATCATAAAAGCGTTTTATTTGTTCATCCGCAAGATTGATGTTTGCTTTGATGTCTTGCGTGGATAAACGGATGTAGTCAACACTGACTTTTTCTTCTGAAAGAAATTCTTTTTGGTGCTGTTGATAATAGTGCTTGATTTCATCATCAGTCACTTTCACCTGATTAATAAATTTATCTGCAGCAATTGGCAGGTAATCATAATCCCTGGTTTGCAAATAAAGCTTCACAAACCGCTTTATCTCACTTGGCAAGGCAAATGCCGTACCAATGAAAGCAAAACGCTGTTGGTTCAACAACATGCCCTGACGCACCTCGTCAAGGAATGTACTATGGGTAAATAGCGCACTGCTTAAGACCTGTTGGTAACGGTCGGCTGAAAAATGACCATCCTCTTGGAATTGAGGTATGCCTAAAATAGCAGCATCCGCTTGCGCAACGTTGACTTCAAAGCCATTCGCCCGGGCCGCTTTCATACTAACTTTATTTAAGATCATGTCATCAAGAATTTGCTTTTTTAACAGCGAATCACTTGCCGGTGTGATTTGTGATGGGTCACGTTGCTGTCGGGCGCGTCGATAACTTAACTCAACTTCTTGCCTTGTTATTGATTGGCCATTCACCTCAACCTGAACGCTGGTGTCATGGTGACTTTGAATGTAATAATCGATACCGAATAACGCGAACGTTACCGCAATGAGACTAATGACTACCCAGGCTACCACGCCTTGAATACGTTCATTTAATTTCTGCAACATGTGAGGCATTCCATAATAAAAAAAACGCGCCTTACGGCGCGTTATACTGGCGGAGTGGACGGGACTCGAACCCGCGACCCCCGGCGTGACAGGCCGGTATTCTAACCAACTGAACTACCACTCCTATTCATGGTGGGTGCTGCAGGGATCGAACCTGCGACCCTCGCCTTGTAAGGGCGATGCTCTCCCAGCTGAGCTAAGCACCCAGAAATCTATGCTTGTTGTACAGCTTCTTTCAAAGACTTGCCAGCTTTAAACTTGGCAACACGTGAAGCTTTAATTTGTATAGCCTGACCTGTCTGCGGGTTACGACCTGTTCGTGCAGAACGGTTGCCAGTTGAAAAAGATCCGAATCCTGGCAGAACAACTTGATCGCCACTTTTAAGTGCATCGGTCACGGTTGTCATAAAAGTATCAAGCACCCGGTTTGCATCAGCTTTAGTAACACCTGAACCGTTTGCAATTGCTTCAATCAATTCACTTTTATTCATCTTTTCCCCTTTTGCTATTATTCATCCTTTGTCTGGAGCAGGTTAAAACAACCCACCTACTCTAGTCAAGCTGTTACATCCTTGAAAACCCGCCAGTAGCGGGCAACGACGAGAAATATACCTGTTATTGAGAGGCGTGTAAATCCTTATTTTCGTTTTTTTTCAAACTTTCATCAGAAACGATCACGGATGACGTGGCTTCATGTACCAATGGACTTTCCACTAAAGCAATTTGTAGTACCTGTTCAATGGTTTTTACTGGATGGATCGTCAATTTTTTTAACACATTGTCTGGTATTTCAGTCAAATCCTTCTTGTTATCATCAGGGATGATGACATGCTTGATCCCACCCCGGTGGGCAGCCAACAGCTTTTCTTTTAAGCCGCCAATAGGCAATACCTGACCACGCAGCGTAATTTCACCAGTCATCGCCACGTCTGCTCGCACTGGAATCTGGGTAACCACGGAAACAAGTGCCGTACACATGCCCACGCCTGCACTAGGACCATCCTTAGGCGTAGCCCCTTCTGGCACATGAACATGAAAATCATTTTTTTCATAAAAATCACTCACCAAACCAAATAATTTGGCACGGCTTCTGACCACCGTCATGGCTGCATGGATCGATTCCTGCATGACCTCACCCAGTTGCCCGGTATGTAACATCTTGCCTTTACCTGGCATCATGGATGCCTCGATCGTTAACAACTCCCCGCCGACACTGGTCCAGGCAAGTCCTGTCACCTGACCTACCTGATCATGTGCCTCGGCACTACCATAACGGAATTTTTTAACACCTAAATATTTTTCAATGTTATTACGCGTCACATTAACTTTCTTGACCCGTTTCTGGGTAAGAATATCCTTAACAACTTTCCGACAAATATTGGCAATGTCGCGTTCAAGATTACGTACACCGGATTCACGCGTGTAATGACGTATGATTTCATGTATCGCGCCTGAGGCGATATCAATTTCGTCAGTCTTTAACCCGTTTAAACTCAGTTGCTTCGGCACTAGGTAATTTTCAGCGATATGCACTTTTTCATCTTCGGTATAGCCCGCCAGGCGTATCACTTCCATCCTGTCTAGCAATGGGGCTGGAATTTCCAATGAATTCGCAGTGGCTATAAACATCACATCACTTAAATCGTAATTTACTTCCAGATAATGATCACCAAAGGTATGATTTTGTTCCGGATCGAGTACTTCCAGCAAAGCAGATGCAGGATCGCCACGAAAATCCATGGCCATTTTATCCACTTCATCTAACATGATCAGTGGATTTTTCACTCCTGCCTTGCATAATTTTTGTATGATTTTTCCTGGCATAGAGCCAATATAAGTTCGACGATGGCCACGAATTTCTGCCTCATCTCGCACACCACCTAAAGCAATCCGAATAAATGTTCTACCGGTTGCATTAGCGATTGATTGCCCTAAGGAAGTCTTTCCTACGCCAGGGGGTCCTACCAAACAAAGAATGGGTCCTTTCAGGCGTTTAACACGCTGCTGAACTGCCAGGTATTCGATAATGCGTTCTTTAACTTTTTCCAGCGCATAATGATCTTTATCAAGCATTTTCTCAGCTTTGGTTAAATCAAACTGAATTTTATTGCGCTTTTTCCAAGGCACACTGAGCATCCAGTCTAAATAATTCCTGATAACAGTGGCTTCCGCAGACATCGGTGACATTAACTTTAATTTATTTAATTCAGACAAGGCCTTGTCTTTGGCTTCCTTGGGCATTCCTGCTTTGATAATTGAATTTTCCAATTGATCAATTTCACTGCCTTCTTCACCCACTTCACCCAGTTCTTTTTGAATGGCTTTCATTTGCTCATTGAGATAATACTCTCGCTGGCTTTTTTCCATTTGCCGCTTAACCCGGCCGCGCACGCGTTTTTCCACCTGAAGCAAATCAATTTCAGTTTCAATGGCGGCCATCAGACGCTCCAGGCGTGTGCCGACGTCCAACGTTTCCAACAAATCCTGTTTATCTTCCACCTTGAGGGTCAGGTGTGCGGCAATGGTATCTGCCAGCCTACCTGGTTCCTCAATGCCTGCCATTGAGCCAAGCACTTCAGGTGGAATTTTTTTATTAAGCTTAATGTATTGTTCAAATTGAGAGAGCAATGAGCGCATTAGGATTTCTATTTCCTGCTCTTTAAGCGCATCAGAAACTTCATCCACAGGCTCGATTGACGCAGACAGGTAACCTTCATCTAATGAAAAAGCAGTGACATTGGCGCGCCTCTCACCCTCTACCAGCACCTTAACAGTACCGTCAGGCAATTTTAATAATTGCAATACGCTGGAAATAGTACCAACATTAAACAACTCTTCAGGATTTGGATCATCATTCGATGATTTACGCTGCGCAACAAGAAAAATATGCTTGTTGTTTAACATCGCAGCTTCCAATGCCTTGATTGATTTTTCGCGACCAACAAACAGCGGAATGACCATGTGTGGGTAAACAACCACATCCCTCAATGGCAATACAGGCAAATTTGACATGATTTCACTATCATGGAGTGCCAATTCATTTTCATTCGACATTATGATCCCTCTATTTAGTCAATACCACTTGCGGTGTTTTTTTCGATGTCTTCAACCTCATAGATCAAAATGGGTTTGCCTTCGTTATTAACAACATTTTCATCTACGACCACTTTACAAACGCCTTCCAGCGATGGCAGCTCATACATGGTATCCAAAAGAATATTTTCAAGAATAGCACGCAATCCACGAGCACCAATTTTTCGTGCCAGGGCTTTTTTGGCAATTAGACGCAATGCTTCTTCGCGAAACTCTAATTCCACCTCTTCCATTTTAAACAAGGCATGAAATTGCTTGGTCAGGGCGTTCTTAGGCCGGGTCAGTATGTCTATAAGTGCAGCTTCATTCAGCTCTTGTAAAGTCGCCACCACAGGCAATCGACCCACAAACTCAGGAATCAGACCGTACTTGACCAAATCCTCAGACTCCATGGTTTCTAATACTTTTTCGTGATCAGTATTGTCTTTTTTATTTTTCAATTGCGCTGAAAAGCCGATGCCTGATTTATCACTTCGCTCACGAATTACTTTTTCAAGGCCTGCAAAAGCACCACCACAGATAAACAAAATATTAGAGGTATCAACTTGCAAAAATTCTTGCTGCGGGTGTTTACGACCACCTTGAGGCGGAACTGAGGCAACTGTGCCCTCAATCAGCTTCAGCAAAGCCTGCTGTACGCCTTCACCAGAAACATCACGTGTAATAGATGGGTTATCTGACTTTCGAGAAATTTTATCAATTTCATCAATATAAACAATACCACGTTGTGCTTTATCAACGTCATAGTCGCATTTTTGCAATAGTTTTTGAATAATGTTTTCAACGTCTTCACCAACGTAACCGGCTTCAGTCAGCGTGGTCGCATCGGCCATGGTGAACGGCACATTCAA
>Ga0209024_1002459_pt1 | contig 10656 bp, 12 predicted proteins | sample AutmiccommunBRH5_FD_187380 | JGI IMG/M metagenome (GOLD analysis project Ga0209024, IMG submission 187380) | Deep subsurface microbial communities from Mt. Terri, Switzerland - Autotrophic microbial communities BRH/5 (SPAdes) (version 2) | ecosystem: Environmental > Aquatic > Deep subsurface >...
GCCGACCATGTGGTGCTGGCGACAGGGGCCTACCAGGAGCCAAAAGTCCCGGTGTTCGCGCCGGAGCTCAAGCCGACAATCCGACAACTGCACTCCAGCGCATACCGGAACCCAGGGCAACTCGAGCCGGGCGAGGTCCTCGTAGTCGGGGGTGGCAACTCGGGCGCTGAGATCGCCCTCGACCTTGCGAAGGACCACCCGGTCCGCCTGTCGGGGGTAGCGCCGGTGTTTCCCGTGCGTCCGGGCAGTCTGCCCTCGAAGGTCGTGATGCCGCTCTTCCTCTTCGCTGCGACGCGGTTGCTCACGACGCGCACGCCGATGGGGCGGCGGATGAGGCCGCAGGCGCGGAACCACGCCGCACCCATCCTTCGCGCCAAGCCCCGGGACCTCGCACGCGCCGGGGTACAACGCATCCCCCGGATCGCCGGCGTGGACGGTGGCCTCCCGATCACCGAGGACGGCGAACGGCTCGACGTGCGCAACGTGGTCTGGTGCACCGGGTTCCAGTCCGACTTCTCGTGGATCGACTTGCCGGCGTTCCAGAGCAGCGAAGAACCGGCCCACGAGCGAGGCGTCATCCTGGATGAGCCAGGGATGTACTTCATCGGCCAGCGATTCCAGTACGCACTGGCCTCGTCGTTCATCGGTGGGGTGGGACGGGATGCGGCGTACGTCGCTGGGGTCATCGATCGGCGCATCGCCGAGGCGAGCGCCCGCCCGGTGGCCTCGGCCGTCCAGCAGTAGTGACCGAGAACCGCCGGGGTCAGAACACCTCAAAGGTGGGTGAAGCCGGCGCGATGACGTGGCCTTCGTAACTACCTCGAACGCCACGCACGAGAAGACTCGGCCTCGCGGCCGGGTCTTCTGCTTCGGACGGTAGGTGTCCTCAGCCCCCGCGCGGCGCGAACATGATGATGCTCACCCCCACGAGTGCGACTGCAGCCCCGAGGATATCGGCGCGGTCGGGACGGAAGCCATCGAGCGCGATGCCCCAGAGCAGCGAGCCGACGATGAAGACGCCGCCATAGGCGGCGAGCACGCGACCAAAGTTCGGGTCTGACTGGAACGCGGCGAAGAACCCGTAGAGACCGAGGCTGATGACGCCCGCACCGACGAACAGCAGCCCCCGCTGCTCGCGGACGCCCTGCCAGACGAGCCAGGCACCGCCGATCTCGAAGAGTGCCGCGAGGGCGAACAGGAGCGCGGTGCGAAGCACGGGTACCGGATCGAGGACTACTGGAGCCCCTGGCCGGAGAGCCGGCGGTTCACGGACTTCGCCTTGAGGTAGTCGCGGTTCATGTAGGCGATGAAGTCGATCGAGATGTTCTTCGGGCAGGCCGTCTCGCACTCACCGTGGTTCGTGCAGGTGCCGAAGTACTCCTCCATGGTCTCGACCATGTTCTCGGTGCGCTGCCACCGCTCTGCCTGGCCCTGCGGGAGCAGGTTGAGGTGCTCCAACTTCGCCGAGGTGAAGAGCTGGGCCGCGCCGTTTGGACAGGCAGCCACGCAGGCTCCACAGCCGATGCACTGCGCAGCGTCCATGGCGGCGTCCGCCACCTGCTTCGGCACGGGCAGCATGTTCGCCTCGACCGCGGAGCCGGTATTCACAGACACGAAGCCGCCGGCCTCGATGATGCGGTCAAACGCGGAGCGGTTCACGACGAGGTCACGAACGATCGGGAACGAGGCGGCGCGCCACGGCTCAACGACGATCGTTGCGCCGTCCTCGAACTTTCGCATGTGCAGCTGACAGGTCGCCGTCCCGCGCTGCGGGCCGTGTGCCTGGCCGTCGATCATCATGCCGCACGAGCCGCAGATGCCCTCACGGCAGTCGTGGTCGAAGTGGATCGGCTCCTTGCCCTCGCGGATGAGATCCTCGTTCACCACGTCGAGGACCTCGAGGAACGACATCTCCTCGGAGACCTCGGGTGCCTCGTAGGTCTCGAACCGCCCCTTCGTGGTGGGGCCGTCCTGGCGCCAGACCTTCAGCGTGAACTTCATCAGGCGTAGCTCCTCGTCGCGAGGTGGATGTTCTCGAAGGTCAGTTGCTCCTTGTGGAGCTCCTGTGCGGTGTCGGGCCCCTTCCACTCCCAGGCGGCCACGTACGAGAAGTGCTCGTCGTCACGCTCGGCCTCACCGTCCGCGGTCTGGTGCTCCGCGCGGAAGTGGCCGCCGCAGGACTCCTCCCGGTGGAGGGCATCCCGCGCCATGAGTTCGGCTAGCTCGAAGAAGTCCGCGACGCGGAAGGCCTTCTCCAGCGAGTCGTTCAGCGTGTCGCCCGTCCCGAGGATCCGGAGGTCGCGCTCGTACTCGCCTCGGAGGGCGCGGATCTCGCTGATCGCCTCCGTCAGCCCGGCGGCATCGCGCTCCATGCCGATCTTGTCCCACACGATCTTTCCGAGGGCGCGGTGGAAGTCGTCAGGCGAGCGCGTCCCGTTGATCGAGAGGTAACGCTTCGTCTGCTCCTCGACGCTCTGTCGCGCCTCCTGGAAGGCCGGGCTGTCGGTCGTCGGCGCGGGCTTCCCGAGGAGCCCCGCGAGGTAGTCGCCGACCGTGTACGGCAGGACGAAGTACCCGTCCGCGAGCCCCTGCATCAGCGCGGATGCGCCCAGGCGGTTCGCGCCGTGGTCGGAGAAGTTGGCCTCGCCGCCCACGAACAGGCCGGGGATATTGCTCTGCAGGTTGTAGTCCACCCACAGCCCGCCCATCGTGTAGTGGATGGCGGGGTAGATGCGCATCGGCATCACGTAGGGATCCTCACCCGTGATGCGCTCGTACATCTCGAAGAGGTTGCCGTAGCGCTCCTCGATCACCGGCCGACCCAGACGCGCGATGGCGTCCGCGAAGTCGAGGTAGACCCCGTTCTTCTTCGGGCCCACGCCGCGGCCCTCGTCGACCTCGCGCTTCGCCGCTCGCGAGGCGACGTCGCGAGGCACGAGGTTCCCGAACGCCGGGTAGCGCCGCTCGAGGTAGTAGTCGCGGTCCGCCTCGGGGATCTCGTGCGCCGGACGGGTGTCGTTCTGGTCCTTCGGCACCCAGATGCGGCCGTCGTTGCGGAGCGACTCCGACATCAGCGTGAGCTTGGACTGGAACTCGTCGCTGGAGGGGATGCAGGTCGGGTGGATCTGCGTGTAGCAGGGGTTCGCGAACAGCGCGCCGCGCTTGTGGGCGCGCCACGCCGCCGTCGCGTTGCTCTTCTTCGCGTTCGTCGAGAGGTAGTAGACGTTCCCGTACCCACCGGTGGCGAGCACCACCGCGTGCGCAGAGTGCGAGGCAATCTCACCGGTGATCAGGTCGCGCGTGATGATCCCCACCGCCCGGCCATCCTCGACGACCAGGTCGAGCATCTCGGTGCGCGGGTGCAGTTCCACCGCGCCGAGGCCGACCTGGCGCATGAGCGCGGAGTACGCGCCCAGGAGGAGCTGCTGTCCGGTCTGGCCGCGCGCGTAGAACGTGCGGGACACCTGCACGCCACCGAACGAGCGGTTCTCGAGGAGCCCCGAGTACTCGCGCGCGAACGGGACGCCCTGCGCGACGCACTGGTCAATGATGTTCACGCTCAGCTGGGCGAGCCGGTAGACGTTCGCCTCGCGGGAGCGGAAGTCGCCCCCCTTCACCGTGTCGTAGAAGAGCCGGTGGTGGCTGTCGCCGTCGTTCTGGTAGTTCTTCGCGGCGTTGATGCCGCCCTGCGCTGCGATCGAGTGCGCGCGCCTCGGCGAGTCGTGGAACGTGAACGCCTTCACGTTGTAGCCGAGCTCGGCCATCGTCGCGGCCGCCGAGGCGCCCGCGAGCCCGGTGCCAACGACGATGACCGTGAAGCGTCGCTTGTTCGCCGGGTTCACGAGCCGCATGTTGAAGCGGTGGTTCTCCCACTTCTCGGCGATGGGCCCCTCGGGAATTTTCGAGTCGAGTGTCACCATGAGGCCGCCCCTATTCCACGATGCCCATGAGCACGGCCAGCGGGAACGAGATGTTCCCGGCGACGATCACGAGCGCGAAGAGCGCTGCGAAGATGCGCCGACCCTGGTTGATCTGCGGGTTGTTCACGCCGAGCGACTGAAACAGGCTCCACGCACCGTGGTAGATGTGAATCCCCAGCGCGAGGTTGGCGACCACGTAGATCGCCGCGACCGGCGGACGTGAAAGCGAGTAGACAACGTTGTTGTGGACTTCGCCGTAGACGAACTCGGAGTTGACCGCCCCTACGCCCCAGGTGAGGTCTGCCAGGTGGAAGACGATGAACAGCAGGATGATCGGGCCGGTCCACAGCATGGAGCGGGAGGCCCAGTCAGCGGCGATGTAGTCGCGCTTGGACTGGTACGCCATCGGGCGTGCCTTCCGATTCTGGCTCCAAATCGAGTATGACGCGTGGAGGTGCAGCACGAGCGCTACGAAGAGCACCACGCGCGCAATCGTCAGCAGGAACTTCTCTGGCACCAGCGGGTAGGCGATCGTCCGAAGGCCCTCGGCGTAGTAGTTGAGCTCCTCCGGCCCCATGTAGATCTTCAGGTTGCCGAACATATGCCCGGCCACGTAGCCGAGTCCGATCACACCCGTGATCGCCATGACCCACTTCTTGCCGACGTACGTCTGGTAGAGGTTCAACGGCCACGGACGTGGCTTCGGCCGCTTCCGAATCGGCTGGACCGCCGCCTCGACGGTGGACCGCGGTGCCTGCGCCATGCGAGTGACCCTCTCCTGCATGCGCTCGCGTCGCGTAATCCCGCGCGACGTCATGCGTACCCTACCGCTGCCCTCGATTTGCCGCGAGGGGGCGACTACCGATCTGGTGACGCTCCGTCAGCCAGAGTCAGCCCCGGTCAGACTGAGCCCGACCGCGCGAGGTGGCGCTGGTAGTAGGTCAGCGCCGCCACGGTCTTCGCGTCCTCGATCTGGCCGGAGTCCACGGCTGCATTCACCTCGTCGAGGGTCATGCGGATCGGCTCGGAGAGGTACTCGTCCTCATCCTGCGGCAACGGCGAGGGCTGTAGGTCTGTGGCGAGGAAGAAGTCGATGTACTCCTCGCCCCAGCCGGGAACCATGTAGGCGCCACCGATCCGCACGAGGTTGCCCGCGGCGTAGCCGATCTCCTCGCGTACTTCGCGAGCGGCGGTCGCCTCGGGCGCCTCGCCGTCGTCGCGCGTCCCGGCGGGGATCTCGAGCAATTCGCGCCGCGCGGGGTGGCGGTACTGACTCACGAGGAGCCACTTGCCGTCGCCGTCGATCGCGATGATGGCGACCGCGCCGGGGTGCCCGACGATCGCGCGCTCAGCCTCGTGGCCGTTCGGGAAGCGGATCGTGTCGCGTCGGAAGGTCAGGTAGCCGGCAGCCCCGAGGGGCTCCGAGCTAACTAGCGAGGGCGTCTCATCCTCGGCGTGGTCGCTCAAGCAGTGGCTCCCGCCGGCTCGGGGGCAACGGCGGAGGGTTCGAGGTCGAGCGTCATCGCGATCTCGTCACAGCCGGGGAACTTCGGGCAGCGGTAGCACTCGTTCCAGACCTTGCGCGGCAGGTTCATCACGTCGGCCTGCTCCCAGTCGAGCCGCTCGAAGAAGCCCGGCCGGTAGGTCAGGGCGAACAGCCGGGTCAAGCCCAACGCCCGGCCCTCCTCGACGCAGGCGCGCACGAGCGCAGCGCCGAGGCCTCGGGAGTGCGTGGACTCCTCAACCGCCAGCGACTTCAACTCGGCGAGGTCAGACCAGGTGATGTGCAGCGCCGCGCATCCGACGACGTGGCCGTCCTTGGGGTCGCGGACGACAAAGAAGTCCCGCAGGTTCTCGTACGTCTCCCCAACCGTCCGAGGCAGCATCTGCCCCTGCGCCGCCCAATAGTTCACGAGCCGCGCGATCCCCTCGCCGTCGCGCACGGTCGCACGCTCAACTCGGATGCTCGTGCTGGTGGGGGTCGAGGTGTCAGCCATTGGTGATCAGCATACGAACCGTGAGCAGATGGTGCATGATCGCGAGGACGGAGCCGGATCGACGGCCTCCCACAAAGTAGGTAATATCACTACATTGGACGGTGGAGGTTCGCCATGGAAGAGACGATTTCGGCGGCAGACGCGAATCGGTCATTCTCGAAGTTGCTGCAGGGCGTCCGCGCCGGGCGGCAGTACGTCGTGACTAGCCACGGAACCCCCGTTGCGCGATTGATCCCCGCGGCACCCGGCGAAGCCAGCGTGACTCGTGCTCGGATCGCCCTGATCGAACGTCTCTCACGGCAGCCCGCGGCCAACGCGGGGCGTTGGACACGCGACGAGCTATATGAGGACGGGCAGTGAGGGCGTGCCTCGACTCGAACATCCTCGCCTACGCCGAGGGGGTTAACACCGAGGAGGAGCGGACGCTCGCGATCTCTGTGGTCAGTCAGCTTCCGCCAGACACCGTCGTCCCCGTGCAGGTGCTCGGGGAACTGTTCAACGTCCTGACCCGAAAAGCCGGAAGGACGCCTCACGAGGCCCGGACCGCGCTCCTAGGCTGGCAAGACGCCTTCACGACGGTCGACACTTCACCCGAAGTCATCTCAATGGCTGCTGACCTCGCAGCCGATCACGGCATTGGCATCTGGGATGCGGTGATCGTTTCGGCTGCTTCCACCGCTGGATGTCGCCTCCTCCTCTCGCAGGACCTCCAGGACGGCTTCACGTGGGCTGGCGTGACGGTTACGAACCCCTTTGCCGCGACGCGCCATCCATTGCTGGAAGGGCTGATCGAGGATTCGGCTCCCTAGCCTTCATCGCCCTCCGCGACCTCAAGGTGTGCGCCGACCTCGTCGATGACGTGGTCCGGGCGCAGCCAGCCGAGGCGTCGCGCGAGGCTGTTGTAGAACTCGTGCTCCCCGCCGAGGCGGACAAACGAGGCCGTGCGGGGTGACCGCGTGACCTCGACGAGGGCGCCCGACTCGAGCGTCCGTCGTTGTACGCCGTCCACGGTCATCACCGCCTCGAACGAGCGCTGCACGCGCAGGCGGAGCTTCGTCGACGACGGGAGGACGAGGGCGTTCGCGCGGGTGAGGTGCGGTGCAACGGGTACGAGGATCATCTCTTCGGACTCGGGGTGCAGGATCGGGCCGCCGACGGAGAGCGAGTATCCCGTCGAACCGGTCGCGGTGGAGATCACCAGCGCGTCCGCGCGGTACTCCGCGAGGGTGACGCTATCGACCTCCGCGACCACGGAGACGGTCCGCCCGAGGGTGGCGCGACCGATGACGACATCGTTCAGCCCGTGCAGCGCCTCGCCGTCATCAACGACCTGGGCCTGCACCAGCGCCCGCGACTCGAGCCGCGCCTCACCGCTGAGCACGCGGGCAAAGTCTTCGGTGGCGCGCTCCTCGATCGACTCCGTGAGGAAGCCGAGGCGGCCCATACGCACGCCAAAGATCGGGATGTCGGCCCGCGCCGCGAACGCCGAGGCGTGGAGGACCGTGCCGTCGCCGCCAACGCAGACGAAGAGGTCGGTCCCCTTGAGTTGCTGCGGGAGCTCGTCGCCCTGCTCGGGGAGCACATCGACACGGGCCCGCAGGCCGCGGTCGGCAGCCTGCCGGCCGAGGCTCTCCGCCACCGCCTCCGCGCCTCGCACAGCCGGGTGGTAGACGACGACGACGTTGCCTGCCGGCTGGAAGCCCGTCACGACGCGTCCACCGGCCGCTGGAGTCGCAGGAAGAACTCCCGATTGCCCGCGGGCCCGAGGAGCGGGGAGCGGATGACCCCACGCACACGCAGCCCCTGCTCGATCGCCGAGAGAGCCACCTTCGCGATGCAGGAGGCGTGCACGAGAGGATCGCGGACGACGCCACCCTTCTCCACCTGCTCACGGCCCGCCTCGAACTGTGGCTTCACGAGGATGAGCATCTCCCCGCCCGCCCTCACGGAGCGCGCCGCCGAGGCGAGCACGGTCGCGGCGGAGATGAACGAGACGTCCATCACGAGGAGGTCGGCAGGCGGATCGAGGGGGTCGAGGTCGCGCGCGTTGATGCGCTCACGCACCTCGACGCGCGGGTCATCGCGCAGTTTCTGTGCGATCTCGCCGTAGGCGACGTCCACCGCGACCACCTCGCGCGCGCCGCGCTGGAGGAGACAGTCGGTGAACCCACCCGTCGAAGCGCCCACGTCGAGGCAGCGCAGCCCGCTCGGATCGATGCCCGAGCGGTCGAGCGCGTGCGCGAGCTTCTCTCCGCCCCGGCTCACGAACGGCGGCGGGGTCTTCACCTCGATGAGCACGTCCGGAGCCACGGGCGCCGCAGGCCGGTGTGCCACCTGGCCATCGACGAGCACCTCGCGAGCCATGACGAGCGCACGGGCGCGGTCTCGTCCGGACGCGAGGCCACGCTCGACCATCACCTGGTCAAGGCGCTGCTTCTTGACCTTCGCACTCGTGGATGCGGGCTGGCTCATGGACGCGCCGTTATGTTCGATTCACCAACGATGTGGCGACGAGGATACACGCGAACGAGGAATCACCGGGGCTGTCGAACTGTAGCGAGCCGGAGTGGAACGCCCTGCTCAGGCGGATTGCGCCTCGTCCTCGTGGTCGCGGTCACGGCCACGGATGCCCTCGTAGTCGATGGCGCGACCGGAGGCGGTCAGCAGGAGCGGCCGCTGTCGATTGAGGACCGTCTCCGCGGAGACGACGCACTTCTGGATGTCGTCACGCGAGGGGATCTCGTACATCACGTCGAGGAGGGTCTCCTCCATGACGGTGCGGAGGCCTCGGGCGCCGGTCTTCTGGGCAATGGCGCGCTCAGCGATGGCGACCAGGGCGTCGTCCGTGAACGAGAGCTCGCAGTCGTCAAGGGCGAACAGCCGCTCGAACTGGCGGACCACGGCGCTCTTCGGCTGCGTCAGGATCGCAACCATCATGTCGACATCGAGCGGGTCGAGGGTCGAGACCACCGGCAGACGACCGACGAACTCAGGGATCAGGCCGAACTGCAGGAGGTCATCGTGGGTGACGTGCTGCAGGATGCGGGCGCGTTCCTGCTCCAGCTCGTGCGCTGGACGCACATCTGAGTTGAACCCGAGGCTGCGAACCCCGACGCCGGTGCGGCGCGATACCACCTTCTCGAGGCCCTCGAACGCGCCGCCGCAGATGAACAGAATGTTTGCGGTGTTGATCTGGATGAAGTCCTGGTGCGGGTGCTTGCGACCACCCTGCGGCGGCACCGAGGCCACGGTGCCCTCGATGATCTTGAGGAGCGCCTGCTGGACGCCCTCGCCGGACACGTCACGCGTGATCGAAGGGTTGTCGCCCTTGCGCGCGATCTTGTCGATCTCGTCAATGTAGACGATGCCGCGCTCCGCCTTCTGGATGTCGAAGTCGGCGGACTGGATGAGGTGCAGGAGGATGTTCTCCACGTCCTCACCCACGTACCCGGCCTCGGTGAGGGCGGTCGCGTCCGCGATCGAGAACGGCACGTCGAGCATCCTCGCGAGGGTGCGGGCGAACTCGGTCTTGCCGGTGCCCGTGGAGCCGATCAGGAGGATGTTGGACTTGTCGAGCTCCAGGTCCGCCTGGACCGGGGCGTCAACGCGCTTGAAGTGGTTGTAGACAGCGACGGCGAGCGTCCGCTTCGTGCGGTCCTGCCCCACGATGTACTCGTCGAGCTGGGCAACGATCTCCTGTGGAGTGCGGAGGACGGTCTTGCCGGCTTGTTTGCCGCCGCCCTTGCCGCCGCTCTGCGCTTCCTCGTTGATGATCTCCTGGCAGAGTTCGACACACTCGTCGCAGATGTAGACAGCACCAGGTCCGGCAATGAGCCGCTTGACCTGGTCCTGGTTCTTGCCACAGAAGGAGCAGTTGTACTGCACCCGACTGCCGCGCGTCGTGCTGCTGCCGGCCATGTCGCTTCCTCTGCCCTGCCCCCGCCTCGAGTCAGTTCAGTCGCTACTTCTCCGGCTTCGCCAGGAGCTCGTCAACGAGACCGTACTCCTTGGCCTGCTCTGCCGTCATATAGACATCACGGTCGGTGTCCGACTTGATGCGCTCCATCGTCTGCCCGGTAGCATCCGCGAGGATCTGACGGATCTTCTCGTTGTTCCGGATGAGCTCACGAGCCGCGATCTCGACGTCCGAGGTCTGGCCCGAGCCGCCACCCAGAGCCTGGTGCATGTGGATCGTGGCGTTCGGCAGCGCGAAGCGCTTGCCCTTCTCCCCGGCGGACAGCAGCACCGTACCCATCGAGGCGGTGACGCCGACGGCAATCGTGCTGACGTCTGCCCGGATGAGGTTCATGGTGTCGAAAATCGCCAGTCCGGCGTAGATCATCCCGCCAGGGGAGTTCACGTAGATCGAGATGTCGCGCTCCGGGTCCTCCCGGTCGAGGAAGAGGAGCTGCGCCACGATCGAGTTCGCGACCTGGTCGTCGATGCCTGTGCCGAGGAAGACGATCCTTTCCTTCAGGAGGAGCGAGTAGATGTCATAGGCGCGCTCGCCGCGCGCCGTCGTCTCTACAACCATCGGCACAATGTTCTCGGGCTTGAGGAAGCTCTCGGAGAAGTCCTGCGGCCGCGGTGCTCGATACGTCATCGGGTGTCCTCTTCGGCTACGGCCGGATGCACCGGCCGGGGTCTGCTCGCTACTGATCGTACCGCGAAGCGGCCGATCGTCCCTCAGGGAACCCCTAAGGGAGTATGCACTCGCCGGCCCACCCGAAGGTGAACAG
>Ga0209024_1002460_pt1 | contig 10650 bp, 7 predicted proteins | sample AutmiccommunBRH5_FD_187380 | JGI IMG/M metagenome (GOLD analysis project Ga0209024, IMG submission 187380) | Deep subsurface microbial communities from Mt. Terri, Switzerland - Autotrophic microbial communities BRH/5 (SPAdes) (version 2) | ecosystem: Environmental > Aquatic > Deep subsurface >...
CGATGGTCTTCACCGAGCATAGCGACAATGCCGCAACCGACGACGGCAAGAAAAAGCGCGAAGTCCACCGCATCGTCATCCGCCAAGATGGAGACGGAGACGGCAAGGCGCCAACGGTCGCCTTCGCCCCCATCGATGGCAAGGACAAGATGCGCCGCATCGAAATCCGGTCCCCCGGCGGCCTGTCGCGCGACGATGTCATCGCGACGCTGAAGGAGCAGGGCGTCACGGGCAAACGCGCCGAGGCGATTGCCGACAAGCTCGAGGCGAAGCGCAAGGAGCATATCCGCACCGTCATGGCCCCGATGCCGCCGATGCCGCCCATGCCCCCGATGCATGGCACCTGGAGCACTCACGGACAGACGATGATCATGGGCAAATGCCGTGACGGCAAGGCGGCGCCGATCGTCAATCGCGACGAAAGCACCGGCACCAAGCGCAGTCATGTGATGATGTTCGCGTGCAGCGACACGGCCGAAGGCAAGGCGGCGCGGCTGTCGGCGCTGAAGAAGGCGCGCGAAGCCTTTGCCCAGGGCGAACGCGCACGCGGCCTGTCCGAAGACATGCGCGCCAAGGTCGCCGCCGACCTGGAAAAGGCGATCGCTGAGATCGAGAAATCGGGCAACTGAGCCCGGGCAGCTTCGACGCCGGTCTTTGCTCCCCGGTGGGGCCGGCGGCAGGGGCGGGGAAAGGGGGCGGCCCATGTCGCTCCCTTTTTCGCGTCGCTCCCTTTCTCCCGTGCGCCTTTTTCGCCGCCATCCCTTTTCCTTCGCGGCGCGCGATGCCACATGGGCAGGATGAGCGAAGAAAAGCCCTGGCCCGACAGCATCCGCGCCGGCGAGTGCGAGCAGCATGAGATGCTGGTGCGCCGCGTGCTCGCGCCCAACCCGTCACCCTATACTTTCACCGGCACCCAGACGTGGATCGTCGGGGCGGGAAGCGATGTGGCGGTGATCGATCCCGGCCCGACGGGATCGGGGCTGAGCATCGGCGATCCCGCCGACATCAACGGCACCGGCCATGTCGACGCGATCTTGCGCGCGGTGGAGGGGCAGCGGGTTGCCGCGATCCTCTGCACCCACACGCACCGCGACCACAGCCCCGCCGCCGCGCCGCTGAAGGAAGCAACGGGCGCCCCGATTATCGGCTGCGCGCCGCTGGCGCTGTCCGACGACGGTCCGCGCGCCGATTCGGCGTTCGATCCCGATTATGCCCCCGACCGCGTGCTGACCGACGGCCAGCGCATTGCGGGCGACGGCTGGACGCTGGAGGCGGTGGCGACACCCGGCCACACATCGAACCATCTCTGCTTCGGCCTTGTCGAGAGCGGCGCATTGTTCACCGGCGATCATGTGATGGCCTGGTCAACCAGCGTCGTCAGCCCGCCCGACGGCGATATGGCGGCCTATATGGCGAGCCTCTCGAAGCTCTACGACCGTGAGGACCGCGTTTATTACCCCGCCCACGGTCCGGCGGTAACCAAGCCGCGCCAGCTCGTGCGCGGCATGCTCGGCCATCGCAAGCAGCGAGAGCGGCAGATTTTGAAGGAACTCGAAAAGGGGACAAGCGTCATCCCCGAGATGGTGAACCATATGTACAAGGGGCTCGACCCGCGGCTCAACGGCGCCGCCGGCCGCTCGGTGCTCGCGCATCTGATCGATCTGGAAAATCGCGGCCGCGTCGCGCGCGATGCCGAACGCTGGAGGCTGGTGGCATGAGCAAGGGCCTGTTCCGCGCCGCGCTCGTCGCGATACTGGGGCTCGCGCTGTTTTTCGGCTGGCGTGCATGGCAGGACTGGCAGCGCGGCTATGATCCCGAAACCGTCGTCGCGGCGAGCCTGCAGGGATTGAAGGAACAAAATGTGCTGGTGCCCTTCACCGCGCGTTATGTTGCCGTCGTGACCTCGACGCAGAGCCGGCTGGGGCTGAGCGCCAAAAAGACGATGATCATGCCGGGCACGGTTCGCTACGAACTCGACCTCGGCAAGCTGAAACAGTCGGACCTTGACTGGAATGCGGCGACCAATGCGCTGACCGTCACCTTGCCGCCGCTGCGGCTTGCGGGGCCCGAAATCGATATCGACGCGATCAGCGAATATCGCGACGGCGAGATATTGCTGACGCTGACCGATGCCGAGCGCACCCTCGACGCCGCCAACCGCAAGCGCGCGCAGGAAGAACTGATTGCGCAGGCAAAGGGAGCGACGCCGATGCGGCTCGCCCAAGGCGCGGCGCGCACCGCGGTCGAGCAGAGCTTTGCGATGCCGCTGAAGGCGGCGGGAATCGATGCGAAGGTGACCGCGCGCTTCGCCGGCGCACCGACTGGGTAAATCCCCGGCTTCTCGCCGCCCCCGCTTTGCGCTATTTTGCGATATCGACCGGCTGAGGGGTGACGGCATGGCTACGATCGCACAGGCGCCGACGCGATCGGCCGAAGGCGAAGCTTTCTATTTCCGCACGGCTCTGGTCATGGCGGCGTTTGTCGTGGTCGGCTTTTCGACGCAATGGCTGATGGGGCGTTCCAGCTTTCTGGCGCGCCCACTGGTGCATGTTCATGGCGTCATCCTGATGGGCTGGATCGCGATCTTCACCACGCAAAGCTGGCTCGCCGCGCATGGCCCGGTCGGCCTGCATCGCCGGTTGGGTCGGCTTGCCGCGATCTGGGCCGTGATGGTGATCTTCGTCGGTTTTGCGATCATCGTCGATGGCATCCAGCGTGGCAAGACGCCGTTCTTCTTTCAGCCGCAGCATTTCCTGATCGCCAATCCGATGAGCGTCGTGTGTTTCGGCGTCCTCGTTGCGGCGGCACTCCGTCTGCGCCGGTATAGCGACTGGCACATGCGCCTGCAGATATGCGCGACCGCGGCGATCATGGGCCCGGCGTTCGGGCGGCTGATACCAATGCCGCTGCTGATACCCTATGCATGGTATGCCGCGTTCGGTTGCGGCCTGTTGTTCCCGCTGGCGGGCGTCTTGCGCGACTGGCGCCGCAATGGCCAAGTGCATCCGGCGTGGTGGTGGGGAATGGCGGCGATCATCGCCACGGCCGCCTTGTCGAGCCTGATCGCCTTTTCGTCGCTTGGCGATGCAATCTACGCCTGGGTAACCGCAGGTCATCCCGGTGCGGCGCGGCCTGGACTGGTTTTTGCCCCTCCGCCTCCTATGTGAGGGTTGGCGAATTGCCCTCCCGCGGGTCGCGGTGTAGGGGGTGCGTCAAGGCTAAAGCCATATAAGGAAAAGCGATGACTGCTCCCATTCGCGAGAATCTCTCGGGCCTCGACCTGCGCGCCGAAATCGACCGTCTGCGGGGGGAACGCAATGCCGTTATCCTCGCGCATTATTACCAGAAGCCCGAGATTCAGGATCTTGCCGATTTCGTAGGCGATTCGCTCGAACTGTCGCGCAAGGCCGCCGAGACCGATGCCGATGTCATCGCCTTTTGCGGCGTCAAATTCATGGCCGAGACCGCCAAGATCCTGAGCCCCGAAAAGATCGTCATCCTGCCCGACATGGACGCCGGGTGCAGTCTGGAAGACAGCTGCCCGCCCGAACAGTTCAAACGCTTTCGTGAAAAGCACCCCGACCATATCGCGTTGACCTACATCAACTGCTCGGCGGCGGTGAAGGCGCTCAGCGACATCATCGTCACCTCGTCGAGCGCCGAGACGATCATCAGTCAGATTCCCGAAAGCCAGCCGATCATCTTTGGCCCTGACCGCCACCTTGGCGGCTATCTCAACCGCAAGTTCGGGCGCGAGATGCTGCTATGGCCCGGCGTGTGCATCGTCCACGAGGCGTTCAGCGAGACCGAACTGATCAAATTGAAGGCGCAGCATCCGGGCGCCCCCGTTGCGGCGCACCCCGAATGTCCGCCGCACATCGTCGACCATGCCGATTATGTCGGGTCGACCAGCGGCATCCTGCAATTCGCCAAGACCTTCCCCGGCGATACGCTGATCGTCGCGACCGAGCCGCATATCATCCACCAGATGGAACTGGCGCTGCCCGAGAAGACTTTCATCGGCGCGCCGGGCGCCGACGGCAACTGCAACTGTAACATTTGCCCCTATATGGCGCTCAACACGATGGAGAAACTCTACATCGCGTTGCGCGACCTGAAGCCGCAGATCGAGATGGAAGAGGGCCTGCGCCTTGCCGCGCGCAAGAGCCTCGACCGGATGCTGGAAATGGCGTCCGGCACGGTGGGTAAAGGCGATCTCGGCAAGCGATAGGCTCCGCTGATTTGGGCGCGAGTCGCGAATCGTCGGCAAGAAAATCGAGTCGGTCGACTGCCGGGTCTGCGAGTCGGTTCGGATTTTGAATCCGAAAATGCTGCACCCTTGTTACAAAAATGCTGCATCGAATCCGCTTGTTGCTAATGCCGGACTTATCCACAAGCGCAGTCGGTTGGAGCCGGGTTTTCGATCATTTTTTGTTGGCGAGGCCAAAGCTTCATGTCAGCTTCAAATCATCGGAAGACGGAGACGACAGACCACCGGGACATCAAGGGTAGTTGCAAGACTAGCCAGAAGAGAACGGACGGATTGACGAGGAAATCTACCGGTAGCCTGGTCACGGAACGTAGCGATTCCCACGAGTTGATGCGGACCCGATCGGGTACAGGAAATGCAGTCCATCGCTTGGACAGCGACTGCTTCGGCGGACGCAAGACAAGATGATGAAGGGCTTTCCAGGTGCGGCCGGGCCCCGAAAGGGGCCCGACCAAACCGTCGCCGGATTGTTCCGGCGTGCGCCGCAACAAATCGTTTTGCGGGCTGCTGATCGCAAGAGAAGCGGACCGGGATGAAGTGAGGCGGAGTGCGTGGGGCAGAGCCGGTTAGTGGGGGTTGGCAGCGATGCCGGCCCCCATTTCGCATGCGCGCGACCAGCGGCCCACATCGTGGCCGGGCCCAGCCGTGCCGGCAGCCGCCCATTTATATTTTCGCCCCTGTGACTTTCGTCACACCAGCGTCAAACGCGGCTGCTTAACCCCCCTTTGCGACCCGGAGACGTTCCCGATCAGGAACCGATCCCACTTTCCCGGCCGAGCCCTTGCGGGCCGGCCGGGAACCTTTCGCAGTCCACCGGCATTCTCTTCTCATCGTTGAAACGATGTCCGGACGCGACCGGACGTTCACAGGCTCGTCGGGTGCATTTGTTCGCCCGGCCGGTTCAGGGAAGGGAAAATCATGGGTTTGATCATCACGTTAATCGTCGGCGGCGTCATCGGCTGGCTCGCCAGCATCGTCATGCGCACCGACGCGCAGCAGGGCATTATCCTGAACGTCGTCGTCGGCATCGTCGGCGCGTTCCTCGGCAATTTCCTGGGCAGCTTTTTCGGCATGGGCGCCAGCCTCGATACCTTCAGCCCGATCGGTTTGCTGTGGGCCTTCATCGGTGCGGTAGTGCTGCTCGGTATCATCAATCTGATCCGGCGCGGCAGCGTCCGCTAAAACGGTTGGCGACGGGCGCGATCGCGCCCGTCGCCATTCCGCTAGGCGATATCAAACAATTGGGTTACCAATATGATGCCTGCAATGTCAGGCGCCAACATCGATCGTAGGGGGTCATCATATGACTTGGATTATCGCTATCATCATGGGCGGCATCATCGGCTGGCTCGCCAGCATCGTGATGCGCACCGACGCCCAGCAGGGCATCTTCCTCAACATCATCGTCGGTTGTATCGGGTCGATCCTCGGCCGCTTCCTGTTTGGCGCCTTCCTGGGTGGCGGACACCTGCGCGGCGACGCCTTTGATCCGATGACATTGCTGACCGCCTTCATCGGCGCGGTGATCCTGCTCGGGATCGTCAATCTCGTGCGGCGCGGCCGGGTGCGCTGATTGATCGCCGATAGCAGCCGGATATTCCGACCGGCTGGAAGAAAGGGTGGCCGCCGTGCGCGCGCCGCCCTTTTTTGTGCCCGTAACCACTGGAAATTCCACAAAGATGCACCTATGAGCCGCGCTCCGCAGCGCAGGGGGGATGGCGAAGTTTCGCCTCTTGCCAGTGGTGGTTTAATTAGGTAATACACCTCGCATGAGGATTGATCCTGTCGTGCGGGGTCGAGGGGATGGGGGCGCGCACGCTCGCCATATCAGGATGCCGCGCGAGGCAGGGAGGGATTTCGGCGTGAACTACGAGCGGAAAGTGGATGTGATGGACAGCCTGGCGGGCACGCAAAGCTTTTATGAGGACGCCGACAAGGCCAGGCGCAAGCGGACGTTTCTGATCGTCGCGCTGGTGCTGATCGCGCTCGCGCTTGCCGCCACCTATTACGCCTTTACGCACAGCAAGGGTGCGGCCGATGTCGAAGGGCAAGGCGGTGCGACGATCCCGAATGTCACCGTGGTCATTCCCGGCCGCGTCTCGGTCGAGGCGTCGATTTCCGCCAATGGCACGATCGCAGCGCGGCGCGAAATGCCGGTCGGCGTTGCCGGCGAGGGCGGGCAGGTCGTCCGCGTCCTCGTCGAGCCCGGCCAGTGGGTCGGTGCGGGGCAGACGCTCGCGGTCATCGATCGCTCGGTCCAGGCCCAGCAAGCCGCGAGCCTTGCCGCGTCGATCCGCGTCGCGCAGGCCGATGCCAATCTGGCGCAGGCAGAGCTTGAACGTGCGCAGGCGCTTGTCGGACGCGGCTTCATCTCCAAGGCCGACATGGATCGCAAGCGCGCCACGCGCGATGCGGCCAATGCGCGCGTTCGCGTCGCGCAGGCGCAATATGGCGAAGCCACCGCGCGCAACAACCGTCTGAATATCGTCGCGCCCGCGGCGGGCTTGGTGCTGACGCGTCAGGTCGAACCCGGCCAGATCGTCGGCGCGGGCAGCGGCATCCTGTTCCGGATGGCGCGCGGCGGCGAGATGGAAATGCTGGCGCAGATGGCCGAGGCCGATCTGGCCCGCGTCAAGATCGGCACCCGAGCGACCGTCACGCCGGTCGGCACCGACGTCCAGATCGCCGGACAGGTCTGGCAGAAATCGCCGGTCATCAACATGGATACGCGCCAGGGCACGGTCCGCATCGCGGTTCCGTACAGCGACGCGCTGCGTCCGGGCGGTTTCGCCGACGCGCGCCTGATCGCGGGCACCGCGGAAGCGCCGCTGCTGCCCGAAAGCGCCGTGCAGAGCGGCCCCGAGGGCAATTATGTGCTGGTCGTCGATGGCAAGAACATGATCAAGCGCCAGCCGGTGAAGGTTGGCGAAGTCACCGACAATGGCGTGTCGATCGCGTCGGGGCTGACGGGCAACGAGCGGGTCGTCGCGCTGGCGGGTGCTTTCCTCAACCCCGGCGACAAGGTGAAGCCGGTCGTCCAGAAATCGTCGCAATAACCGGCCGAACGGCACGCGTAGAGATTTAGTGCACAAGGGCGTTTGATCATGAGCTTTCGCAACATTTCCGCCTGGTGCATCCGCAATCCGGTGCCGCCGATCGTCTTGTTCATCCTGCTGTTGCTGGCGGGCGTCGTCAGCTTCAACCGGATGGACGTCAACGACAATCCCGACGTCGAATTCCCGCTCGTTCAGGTCATTGTTGCGCAGCCCGGCGCCGCCCCGTCCGAGCTGGAAACGCAGGTCACCCAGCGTGTCGAGGCGGCGGTGCGCAGCGTCAGCGGCGTCGACGAGCTGTCCTCTTATGTCGGCGAAGGCAATAGCCGCACGATGGTGCAGTTCGCGATCGGCACGCCGATCGACCGCGCCTATAACGACGTCAATCAGGCAGTGCAGCAGATCCGCAGCGACCTGCCCGAAGGCATTCTCGAACCGCAGGTCGTGCGCGTCGATGCCGCCGGCGGGCCGATCACCTATTTCGCGGTCGAGACGTCGGACATGACGCTCGAACAGCTCAGCTGGTTCGTCGACAATACGGTTGCCAAGGATTTGCTGTCGATCCCCGGCATGGCGAAAGTCAGCCGCTCGGGCGGTGTCAGCCGCGAAATTCGGGTCATCCTCGATCCCGCGCGGATGCAAAGCTATGGCCTCACCGCGAGCCAGCTGAACCAGCAGCTGCGCCAGACGAACGTCAACGCCGCGGGTGGCCGCACCGAAATCGCCGGCTCCGAACAGGCGGTGCGCGTGCTCGGCAATGCCGAAAACGCCTTTCAGCTCGGCGAAACGACCATCTCGGTCGGCAATGGGCGGACGATCCGCCTCTCCGACGTGGCAAAGGTGACCGACGGATACGCCGAACAGCGCAATCTGGCGAAGATCAACGGGCGGCAGGTTCTGAGCTTCTCGATCGAGAAGGCGAAAGGCTCGTCGGACGTCACTGTCCATGACGAGGCGATGAAGAAGCTCGCCGAGATCAAGAAGGCGAATCCGCAGGTCGAATTCAAGATCCTCTTCACCAAGACCGAATATGTGAAGGAGCAGTATCGCAGCTCGATGCTCGCGATGATCGAGGGCGCGATTCTCGCCGTCGTCGTCGTGTTCCTGTTCCTGCGCGACTGGCGCGCGACGTTGATCAGCGCGCTCGCAATCCCGCTTTCGGCGATCCCGACCTTCTGGTTCATGGACATGATGGGCTTTTCGCTGAACGGCCTGTCCTTGCTCGCGCTCAGCCTTGTGGCCGGGGTGCTCGTCGACGATGCGATCGTGGAAATCGAGAATATCGTCCGGCACATGCGGATGGGCAAGACGGCGTATCAGGCGTCGATCGACGCCGCCGACGAAATCGGCCTCGCGGTCGTCGCGACGACGATGTCGATCGTCGCGGTCTTCCTGCCCGTCGCGCTGATGCCCGGCATTTCGGGGCAATTCTTCATCCAGTTCGGCATGACCGTCGTGTTCGCAGTGCTCGTCAGCCTGGCGGTCGCGCGCATGATCACGCCGATGATCGCCGCCTATTTCCTGTCGGCGCAGGGCGAGCAGGACCATGCCTCGGGCCCCTGGGTCGACCGCTACGAACGCCTTCTTGCGTGGACGCTCGACAATTCGAAGCATCATAGGGTTCGCGCGCGCTACGAGGCGCATCCGACGAAACTCGCCTATCTGGCGGTGCCGCTGATCCTCGCCGGGCTGTCGGTGCTCTATGCGATCTACGCCTATTTCCAGCCCGTCCCCATCGGGCAGGATAAACCCAATACCGCGATGTACTTCATGCTGAAGACGCCGGTTGATGCGATCCTGACCTATGTAGGCGTCAGCTTGATCGCGATCCTTTTTGGGGCGCTGGTGGCGTGGATCAACCGCGCCGCTCTGAAAGCGGTCCTGACCGTCTTTCTATGGGTCGGGCTCGTCACGGCCGTTCTCTGTGCTCTCTTGTGGTTGATGGACGTTCTGGCTCCCGCTGCCACGGCATTGAGCTCTTGGATGACGATCATGGCCGTCGTTGCTGGGCTCGGAGTGCTGGCCCGCGCCTGCGGGCTGTTTGGAATGCATGAATGGCCTTTCGCTCTCTGGGCTCGCTTCATGGTCCAGCGCGCCTGGGCACGTCTGTTCGACCATCGCGTCTGGATCGTTGGGGTCGGCGCGGCGTCGCTTGCGATGAGCGTCGTCCTGCTATGGGTCCTGCCGCAGCAGTTCCAGCCGACGATCAACAGCGACTACAGCCAGATCCGCTACGAATTGCCGCCGGGTTCGACGCTGGCGCAGAGCGAGAATATCTCGGACCAGATCACCGCGATCCTGTCAAAAGACAAGAATGTCGAAAACGCCTTTTACGAGGTGAATGTCGGCGATGGCGGGGTCTATATCACGCTGAAAAAGGACCGTGAGGTCAGCAGCGTCGAATGGGAGCGCAGCCTGCAGCCGCAAATGGCAGCGATCCCCGACGCGCGCGTGACGTTCCAGAGCCAGTCGGGCGGCTTTTCGGGCCGCGACCTGACGATGGTCATCGGCGGCGACGATCCGGTCGCGCTCGAAAAACATGCGCGGCTGATCGTGTCGCAGATGGAAAAGCTGAAGGAAGTGCGCTCGCCGCGGATCGAGGGCGACATTCCGCGCCCCGAGATCATCGTGACCCCGCGCCTCGACCTCGCCGCCGAACTCGGCGTGACGACGGCGGCGCTCAGCCAGACGATCCGTATCGCGACGCTGGGCGACATCGACCAGAATGCGGCGAAATTCTCGCTGTCCGATCGCCAGATCCCGATCCGCGTGCTGTTGTCCGAAGATTCGCGCCGCAGCCTTGCGACGATCGAAAATCTGCCGGTGCCCACATCGCGCGGGACGACGGTGCCGCTGAAATCGATCGCGTCGATCGGCTTTGGTTCGGGGCCCACGGAACTGCGCCGTTACAACCAGACGCGGCGCATCGTGATCGGCGCCGACCTCGCGCCGGGGCTGGTGACGGGCGACGCGCAGAAAAAGATCGATGCGCTGCCCGCGGTCAAGACGATGCCGCAGGGCGTTCGCAAGGTTATCCAGGGCGACGCCAAATGGCAGGCCGAATTGATCACCAATTTCATGATCGCCGTCGTATCGGGCCTGCTGCTCGTCTTCTCGACATTGGTCCTGCTCTATCGCCGCTTCCTGTCGCCGCTGGTCAACATGTCATCGTTGCTGCTCGCGCCTTTGGGCGGGCTGCTCGGGCTTTGGATCACCGGCCTGGAAGTTTCGATGCCCGTCTATATCGGCTTGCTGATGCTGCTCGGCATCGTCGCGAAAAACTCGATCCTGCTCGTCGATTTCGCGATCGAGGAGATGGATCATGGC
>Ga0209024_1002466_pt1 | contig 10624 bp, 10 predicted proteins | sample AutmiccommunBRH5_FD_187380 | JGI IMG/M metagenome (GOLD analysis project Ga0209024, IMG submission 187380) | Deep subsurface microbial communities from Mt. Terri, Switzerland - Autotrophic microbial communities BRH/5 (SPAdes) (version 2) | ecosystem: Environmental > Aquatic > Deep subsurface >...
CGACCGGATTGTGAGCCCGGGAAGTTCTATGTCGCGCTTGCGGTTGGACACGACAAAGATTGAGCCATCAGCCGCCGGCCGATTTTCAATGGCCGTTCGATCCGCGATCAGCGCACCTGGCGCATAGGCGGCCACAAGCTCCCACAGCGCGCGGCGGACGATCTGTTCGGGCGGATCTTCAAGATTGAAGGTATAGAGCTTCGTTGCGATCTGGCGCAGGCGCCCCTGCGCCACGGCGCGGGATACGGCAGATTTGATGGTCGCGTTCGACACGAACACTTCTGGCAGGCCATCAAGCGAATTTTTGGGCATTAAGCGCCTCCTTTCGGACCTGATAGCAACAATTTGCGTCTTAAGGAGAAATTATCGCAACTTTTTGGGATTTATGCCTATCGGTGCGAAGGCTAGACCGTGGGTTGCGGTTGGCGCCGCAGGGTCATCAGGGCGCTACAGCCCAAGACATTTCGCGCACTATAGCGATGTTGCTCGCATGGCCATGGCATCGACCGGGTTTGGCCAACGCCGCACATGGTGTCAAAGACACCAACCACAAACCTGGACGCCTGCAAAGTATGCTGGCCCGCATGTCATGCTCGATCATCGGGAGCGGCTGCGGTCCTGGGGTTTTGGCTCACGACCAGGGTGGGGCGTGGGTACCTTGGCCTGATCGGGACTGCGGATCGCCTCCTGCCTGACGGTAGGCGCGGCGTCCTTCACCATGGCCGGGCGAATGGTCCGTCCTGCCGCCAAATGCGCGTCAAGCTGCGCGCGCGCCACCGTCATCACCCGCGCGACTGCCTCGGGATTGTCGAACAGCGAACGGCGAATCACCGCTTCCATCACCCGCATCTGGCTATCTGCCGCGCGGTCGTTCGCTGTATTGCGGCTGTCGGCGGGCCGGGCGTTCGGCTGTGCCTCACCGATCGCGCTCCCCTCCCGCTGCCGCGCAGGGCCAACAGGCGCGCGCGTCGCCCCGACATCACGGCCCGCCATGGGCGCAATCGTGTTGCGGCTTGTTTCCCCACGCCGCCGGTCGAGGTCTTGAAGATCGCGGTCGTTGGGCTTGTACCCGCGCACCTCCAGGCCTTTTTGGCTGGCTTCCAGCCAGACGGATCGCCGGAAATCCTCCGATCCCGTGACATGGATCCGATTCCAATGGCGATGCTGGGCGATGGCCACCAGATCCTTGACGACCTCCTGGCTCTCCGTTGCTGTAACCAGGCGCCGACCCTGATCGCGAAACGCGGGATCTTTCGCCTGCGCGGTTGTGAAAAAGGCGGGCTCGCCTGACCATTTCGCCTTGTCGGCATAATAGCGCCTGCGCACACTTTCCGGCACATCGCCCGCCTCGACGGAATGCGCCTTGGCTGCCTTTTGTCCCGCACCATCGGCCTGACCAAGGACAGGCGCGCGCGTCTGGGCCTCCTTCTGGCGGGCCGGGCCAGGCTTTTCGGCTTTAGCCGCGCCCGGCGCCTGTGCCGTGCGCCGTTCGGCGTCGTCGATAGCGACACTGTTGCTGCGGGCGCGTGATGGCCCGGTTTGCTTGTGATCAGTCTCTGCCATGGTCCTGCCTTTCGCTCGTAGTTGCGGGAGATGGAAGTACGCCGCCCGCCTGATCACGGACCGCCCGGGCGGTCATCGCGGTGACGAAGGCGATCGCCGCCCGCTCGTCGCCGGGCGGCGGCAGTTCCACCATGTCACCCAGCACCAGCATGTCATCGGTGATGTCCGCGACCCCTGAGAACTCGTCGCTGGTCAGCGCGCGCAGGGCAGGTGGCGCCTGCTCTGCTGGAACCGCCGCTTGACCGTCCTTCAACAAGGCGGTCCTTTTTGCGCGGATCGCTTGTGCCAGCGGATCAGCGCTACCGTTCCCGGCAAGCAGCTCGACCGGGGACGGTGCTGCGCGCGTTGCAATCGGACGGGGCGCAACCTTGGGGGGATCGCTGATCCGGCTCGTGAAACGCTTCGAGCGCCAATACTCGATCTTGCGGCCCCTGACGGGTGGAATTCCACCGCGCAGCAGCAGTAGGTCGCCCTTGGGCATCTGCATCAGCTCCTGGGGCATCATCAGCGCTCGACGCTGGTCGGATTCCGAGATGCTGCGGTTGGCGAGCAGGCCATGGATCGTCCGACTCTTCGATTTGACGTTCATCGTAAAAAAGCCGAGCCGCTCGGACAGCTCGTTGGCGACCTTGAGTTCCTTGGGGGTGAACACGACCTCCAGTCCGCAATTGGCGATAATCTCGTCGGTCACATCCGCGCCATAGATGCCGCGGGGCTGGGAACGGCTTTGGATAACGGGGAGCAAGCGAAGCCCGTAGCCTGCCACATAGGAGAAGGCCGACGCGATGACCGGTGCCTTGCCGAGGCGGGCAAACTCATCGAGCAGGATGAGCACGGGCACGCAGCCACCATTTTCAGGCAATTCGCGCGTGTTGAGATCAATCAGCTGCTGGAGAAACAGATTATAGACCGGAGCAATGCGGTCGATATTGTCGGGCGACACCCCAAGATAGATCGATATCCGCTCGCGTCGGACCTGGCGCAGATCGAAATCGGTCTCCGACGTCGCGGCGTCGACATAGGGGTTGAGCCACAGATTGAGCTTCGAGGTGATCGTCTGCTTGATGCCGGAAAAGGTGTTGTCCGACGCGGAGGTGAAGTCACTCAGCGCCGATACGCAGGCCTGGCTCAGACGCTGCCCGCGCTGCTGCGCTTCCTCGACGACGTTGGGCAGCTCCACCTTGGGATCGCCGGCCGTCAGCCGCCGATAAATCTCTCCGATGGTGAAGGGGAGGGCGGGGTTGGCCGCGACGAGCGCACCCACACCCACGAACGCGGCACGCGCCGCCTCCGCCCAGAACGGATCGGCCTTTTCCGGCGCTGGGAACAGCATGCCGCCGATCTTCTGAAGCTCATTGACGACATCGGTGTCGTCGAGCCGGTCGATGAAGCTCAAGGGATTATAGCGGGCGCTACGACCTTCGGGATCGAGCGGGTCGAACAGATAGACCGCTTGGCCATGGCGCGCGCGGAAACCTGCGGTGATGTCCCAATTTTCGCGCTTCACGTCGAGCACAACCACAGAGTCCGCCCAGCTCAGAAGATTTGGGATCACCACGCCGACGCCCTTGCCGGCGCGGGTCGGCGCCTCGAGCAGGACATGTTCGGTGCCGCTGAAAACGAGATAGCGGCCGCCCTTCTGGCCAACGATGATCCCACTGTTGCTGCGCAGACGTTCGCGCCGGATCTCGCTTTCCCGCGCGAACCGCGCCTCGCCATGCAGCGTGCGGCCTCGCTTGAGGATGATGAGCAGGATAACGAAGGCGATGGCGCCGGCTAGCAGTGCGCCTCGATTCAGCCAGAGGTGCAGGAGCGGGTCGCCGCGATAATACCAGAGCCATGCAGGTATCGCGGAAACCTGCATGTGCGGGCCGATCTGGTGCAATCCGACCAGCGCGACCAGCACCGCGCACGCAGCGCATGCCAACAGGGCTGCCGCAAGCATCCCCGCGACGATCGCGACCCTAGTGAGCGGTCGTGCGTCCGGCAGGTGGATCAAAATAGACCTCCTCGACTTCAAATTTCCCTGCGCGCTTGCGGGTCTGGACGACGACGTCGACCAGCATGTGCAGCAGCCCGCGGATATCGTCGCGGGCCAGATCACGCCCGCCTTCGGATTCCTTGACCAGCAAGGTGAGCTGCTCGAAGGCTCCCATCGCCGAGCCGGCATGGACGGTGGTGATCGAGCCTGGATGGCCCGAGTTCACGTTGCGCAGGTAGAAGAAGGCGGTGCCGTCGCGCAGCTCCTGCAGGAGGATGCGATCGGGTCGCATGCGCAGCGCGCTCTCGAGCAATTGCTTCGGCCCGACCTTCGCCAGGCCCTGCCGCTCGCTCGAATAGACCATGTGCACGACATTGCGATGCTCGACGACAAGCTCGCGGGTGTCCTCGATCGTGAGCAGCCGCTCGTCTGGCGGGATCAGCTGAATCAGCGCCTTGGCGAAGGTGGTCTTGCCCGAGCCGGTCGCGCCACTCACCAGGATATTCTTGCGGGCGGCAACGGCGGTCTTGAAGAAAGCCGGCCAATCGCCGACATCGCGCTGCGCGATCAGTTGCGCATCGACTTCGCCAAGGCCTTGCGCGGCGGCGCGGGTGCTCGTGAACAGCCCCGAATCTGCGAGCTGGTCAATCGCGAGGGTTACGCGCGAAGGCTTGCGGACGGTGAAGGACGGCGCGCCCGTTGGCGTCACCGAGGGAATGACGATCTGACAGCGCTCGCCGCCTGGTAAAATGGTCGAGCAGATCGGGGTCTCGGCGTTGACGTCCTGCCGGGTGAAGCTTGCGGCCGCGACGGCAAGCGTCGCCAGCCAGTCGCTGTCGAGTTCGGCAACGCTATGCCAATGCCAACCGCGATGATCCTCGATGCCGACCTCGCCGGGCTTGTTGATGACAAGCTCTGTCACCTCAACCGGCTCCAGCAGCGGAAGGATCGGTGCGAGATAATGACGCAGGACAGCGGTATCACTCATGGGTCAGCGCCGCAGCTCGAGATTATAGACGTCGGCGAAGTTGAAGTCCTTGGCCACGAAGATCCCGACCTCCTCGCCTTGGTTCTTCTTCAGCACCGGACGGATGTTGATGCTGTTTTGGAGCGCGATGCTCGCCCCCTCGCTCGGCGTCCGCGTCGTGTTGTTGAAATTGTTGCTGCCGCCCGAGACAGACTGTCCGGCAATATAGGCGGCGTCGTCGACCAGCGAGAGCAGCAGCGCGCTGCCAAACCGCGCCCAGAAGAAGGTGTCGACCGATCCTGCTATCCCGGCGCGACCCAGCGCATCGGACCCGGGAGAAGCGAGATCGATGCGCACGCCTTGCGGCGTGACCGCGCGGGTCCAGAGCACGAAAAGCCGGTTCTGCCCCTGCTGGATGCCGCCATGATATTCACCGAGCACTTTGGTGCCCTTTTCCATCAGCACGACCCGGCCGTTCTCGGAATAGACGTCCCGCGGGATCAGGCACGAGGTATAGCCCGGTTGTGCCGAATTCATCGCTGTCTGCAGAATGCAGGGGATCAGCGTACCGGCGGTGACGAGATAGTTGCGATTGGGCAGCATCGAGGCCCGTGCCTCGCCCACCGCCGAACTCTGCCGCAGCGTGTCGAGCGCATTGGGCGTGCCGCGGGCGGCCGTATCGTTGGGACCGTCGGCGGCATTGTCCGGATTGGCGGTATCGGTGCCTGCGCCATTGCCGCCGCCCGTACCCTGCAGCGCATCGCGTCCTCCATAGGCGATCAATGTCGATCGCCGTGCCTGGTCGGCCAGGTTCTGGCGCGCATTCTGGGGCGCGCCTGTCGGCGCTGCACCGGGCTGCATGGCAGGCACGATCTGTCCATCGGGGCCAACCGTCGGCGGAGGATTGAGGACAGGCGCGTTGGGATCAGTCCCCACGGTGCCGAGCGCCTTGGGCTTCGCCGCGACGGCATCATAGGCGACCGTTTCGCGCGCCGCGAGATCGGGCCTTTTGGCTATTGCCTCGGGCTTCCCCATCAAACTCGAGCCGGTCTTGCTCGGTCCCGAATTCACCCACAAAATGCCGAGCACCATCGCCGTCCCGGCGAAAATCAGGGCGGTATTCCGCTTTGCCGGCGTCATCCCCCCGATCGGGTCGATGCCGCGCTCGCGGATGATTTCATCGCGTTCGGGTGTCGGATCGCCCTGCGGGCGGCGAGGGGCCTCGGCCGCAATCTCGTCCATCGCACTCACTCCTTCGGGTCTTGTATGGTGCGCTCGACATGCGGCGATGCGGTGTTGGTGCCGTGATCGACGCCGTAAGGTGTCGGCGCGAGATTATAGATGCACAGCACCTCCCGGTTCCGGCGCAGGCGCAGTTGAGCCGCCACGGCGTGGACGACCACGAACTCGTCGCGGACATCGAACGGGACCAAAGACTCCGAGCCGTCCGGTCGCACCAGATAGATCGCCGGGATTTCATGGTTGCCGGGGAAACGCAGGACCGTGAACTGGCCATTGTCGGAGATCTCCGACGGCTGAAGGTCGCTCGCACCCTGGACCTTGTAGTTCAAATTGCGCGGTCCATCGATGACGCCGTGGTCAAGAGCGCCCCTAACGGCACTCGCCCGCAGCGCCGCGCCGCGCTGCGCCTCTTGGGTGGCGCGCATGCGCGCGGCACGATCGGCCTCATCGCGCGGGTAGCGAAACCGAACCTGGAAGAATGTGTCACGGCTCCCGCTGCCGATCGGTCCCCGGCGCGCGGTCAGTTCGAAAGCGTAGTTGCGCAGTTCGCCCCCGCGATTGGTCGTGACGATGAGGTTGGTCGGTCCCGCCCGCTCGCGGGGTTTCAGAAACAGGATATGACCGGCAACCGCCACTTCCCACGAGACGGTGTCGCCGAGCGCGACGTGTTCGATCGTCTCATCGGCGCCGAGCACCACCTGGGTCGCCGTCCGAAATGTGCCGACGATCCGGTAGACCTGGGTCTCCTGATATTCGACGAACTTCACGCGCGGATCCGCCGGCCCACCGCGCGGGGTGTCCTCCGCAAGGGCGGGGGTCGCTATAACGGCGAGAAGACTCGCTATAGAGAGAACGCGGTTCATCGCACCACCTCGGGGTCCGCGCGGTAATTCTCGACCTGGAACCCCAATGGGTTGCGATAGCGGTCGCCCTCCGCCATCGGCGCATTCGTGTACCGGAAGGTGACCGTTGCGATCCAGTCGCTGCTCTGCGTATCGGTGTCGGTCTGCACCGTCCGCGTGAAGCGGACATTGGCAACACGGTCGTTGATGAAAGCGATATTGCGTACGCGGGCCTGGACGACCGCGCCTTTGCCCCAGACGACCTGCGGGCTCGCGGCATTGTTCGAGCTGAAAAACCTGCCCCAGCGCTGCTGCTCGCCTGGTTCGGACAGGATGGTGACAGCTCGGAAATTCTCCTCGGCCGCCGCCGGCAACCAGCTTTCCCGAGTCCGGACATATTGCGCCAGGAAGAATTTCGTGACCGCCTCGTCATAGCGCATCGGCTTCTGGGTGAGGGTAGTCTGCACATCAACCGCGCCCGTTGTCTGATTGACGCGAATTATGTACGGCATGACCGTCTTCAGCGGGGCGAGACCCGCGAGGGCGAGGCCCTCAGCGGTTGCGGCAAGCAGTCCCAGGCCGGCCACGATCCAGGCAATACGTTCGGATCGCAACGATTTGCGCTGACGGTCCTGATCCCAGGATCGGGCATGCCCGAAATAGAGTTCCGCGTCCTTGGCCGGCACGCCTTCGGTCTGGTTCCGCATGATCAGCAACTTCCATAGGTGCTGGGAGCCGTTCGCGCCGATGTCTTCTCGGACAGAGGAACGGGCGGGGGCGGTGTGCCGCGATCGGGTGGCTGCTTGATCTGCGGCACGGGTGGTGGGGCAGGGGGCGCCACCACGGCGGGGACCGGCGACCCCGGCAGAACGCTCCCATAGATGTTGACGTCGCGCAGGTGCTTGCCATTGCAGACGGGCAGCTTCTTCGGCCCGGAAGCCCCTTGGGCGATCGTCGGAAGCAGGGCGATGACGACCACCAATCGTCGGAGCGCACGGACTATCTTGGACGGCCTCGCCATTGGGTGTTCCTTCCTCATGCGCGGCTCACCGAACCGCCGCGCTGAGCGGCCCGTTCGAGATTGCGACTGTTGCGTGCGATGCGGCGTTGCTGGAACGGCGCCGCCATGGACCCCCACGCAGAGCCGGCGAAAGCGCCGATGCCAGCGGACGCGCCCCCGGCAATGCCGGTCGCGATTGAGGGGGCCTGAAAGAAGAAAATCGTTCCCAAGAAAATATAAACGGCGAACAGCACCGCACCCAAGGCGGCGTCTCCAACACCTTCGGATGCGGTAATCGCGGTAGCACCAAGGTCAGTGATCAAGGCCGTGATGGCTATGATCACCGCCATCAACACAATGAAGTTGAAGGCTTGCCCGAGCCACCCGTGAAACAGCCTGCGCGTGGTCTCGAAGAGCGAAAGAGCTATGAAGATGGGTCCGAGCGCGATAATAATCGCGAGAGCGACCTTCGCGAAAACGGTGATGGAGAAACCGATCGCCGCAGACAGTCCGGCCAACGCTTTCAGACCGAGGCTCAGGACGTACAAAACGAGCTTATAAGGGTTGATATCGCTGTACGTTGCCGCCTCGGTCTCGATCCTCGCGATGATAACGTCACACTGGCTGAAATAGTCGTCGAACACGTTGCCGACGCTCGTGACGGTATGCCCCGCCAACGCCTGCGAAATCGCATCAGGCATGCCGTGGAACAGGGGGTTTGTTACCCACTCCGTGTAGGCGACCGTCGTTGCCGCAATGTAGAGCAAACACAGTTTCACCATTCGGTAGACAAGCTCGCCCCATGGCTCGCTGACGATGCCGCGCATCACCATGTAGCCGAACAGCGCGATGTAGATGACCAAACCAAGCGCGAGTGGACCGCGTACAACCTCGATGACATTGTTCAGGCGCTCGTTGAGGAACATGTCGAGTTTGCCGTCGATGTTCGTGTAAAGCGTGGTGAAGAGTCCGTCGGCCATCTCATCTTTCCATCACGGTCAATGGGCCGGCGACAGCGAGCGCAGCTTTTGATCGAGCGTCTTCACACTCTCTGCGTTCGAGCATTCCTGAGCGTCGCGATGCGTACCATCGGCGCACGCCTTCAGGACTTCCGCGAGCTCTTCCGGGTGAGCTTTAAGATAGTCCTTTCCGCGGGCGGGGGGTTGGCACGCCACCAGAAACGCCGGGACCAAAAGCGCGATTGTCTTGAAGATGGTTGCCTTCATTGATGGAGGCTCCCGAGCTTACTTGCTAAGATTTGCTCGCTCTCCTGCTGTGATCGAATGCGCTGCTCCGCCTGCTGCCTCATTGTAAGAGCCTGGAGTTGCACCGCGTCGTTCTGGATATGGGCATTTTCCACCCCGACACGGGCTTGGATATCCATCACGTCCTTCGCGTCCGACGCGGTGTCGAGCGACGAACGCAGTTCCTCGAGACCCGTCGTTCTCTGGGCGGTGACGCCATATGCTGCCTCGGCAATGGCCGCGTCGCGCGCCGCCATGTCGCCATTGCGAGAAATGGCATCGCGGTTCGAGCGCTCGAAAGCGGTGGCGTCCGGGCGAAGCTCGGGAAGCTCGACACGGTTGCTGCTGCGGATCCGGTCTGCGGCCGTGCCAAGGCTGCCGAGCCCCGTCGTGTTAGAGGACATGAGGCGCTGAATGTCCCTTGCCTCGCTCGGCAAGAGGTGGCGAACGGCGTCGGTGTTCAGGGAAGAGGCAATCTGATTGACGTTCGTCAGCTTGTTGACGCTGTTGAACATGTCGGTTGCCTGGGAAATTTGCTGCTTCCCCTGTTCTATCATCGACAGGGTGTTCTTCACCGTCGAGAGGGTCTGCAGGAACGTGCTGGAATCATAGACCGGGATGCCCTGCGCGAAGGCCGGCACGGAGATCGCCAATCCGCCGACAATCGCAAGCGCTCGTATTGCTTTCATGACCTTATCCTTTCCTTCTGGTGGTGGCACGGCGGCGCTCGTGAAAGACGGGCAGCCAATGGCTCGGATCGTCACCATGTTCGCGACGAACCTGATCGAGGATACCGACGGTTTCGGTGGTGCCCGAGAGTACGGCCAGCTCGTCGGACAGGCCGCCGAGATCAAGTTCAACCACGATGGAATCATGACCCTGCTTGACCAGAAAACGGCGGCTTTCGGGGATCAGATCGTTTCTGATGAGCTTGAACTCGGCGCGGGTGAGGCCGAGCCCATCGATATAATCGACCTCTCGGCCGTGCGGGTTGGGCAAGAGGATCTTGGTGGCGACCTGCTCCATGATGCTATGCGAGATGTCGGACCGCAGAGCATCGGCCGGGCTTTGGGTGCCGAACACCAGAAAGGCGTTCTGCTTCCGGTAGGTCTTCAGGCCGTCCTGCGCGAAGGCGCGGAAGGCATCATCGCCCAGCGCCTTCCAGAATTCGTCGATGTCTATCACGAGGCGACGGCCATCAAGCAGGGCATCGATCCGGTGGAACATGTACATCATCAGCGGCGTGCGGATCTCGGGATTGTCGAGGAAATCCGTCATGTCGAAACCGATGAACCGGGCCTCGAGGGTCAACTCGTCCCGGTCATTGTCGAACACCCAGCCAAGTGCGCCGCCGCGCGACCATTTCTCAAGCCGCGCGCCTATCCCTTCCGGATCGCGCTGTCCGAGCAATTGACGAAGCGCGAGGATGGACCGCTCCTCCGGGGGAAGGCGTCCAATCGAGAGGATTCCCTCGTCGATCATCCGCTCCTGTGTGACGCCGAGCTGGGTGCCCGATGGGGTCACCAGATGACGGATCAGCCTGCCGAGGAAGACGATGTTGCCCGGGGTCTGCTCAAGCGCGCGCAGCGGCGCAAACCCGGTCGGCACGCCATTGCGCAGCGCCAGATAGGTGCCGCCGGATGACCGCACATAGATCTCGGCCCCTCGGTCCTTGTCGATGAAGATCTGCTGCGCGCCGGTTTTCTCGAGCTGCGCCATCAGGAAATTCTGGACGACGGTCTTGCCGCCGCCAGACGGGCCGATGATCAGCGTGTGGCCAAGATC
>Ga0209024_1002471_pt1 | contig 10594 bp, 8 predicted proteins | sample AutmiccommunBRH5_FD_187380 | JGI IMG/M metagenome (GOLD analysis project Ga0209024, IMG submission 187380) | Deep subsurface microbial communities from Mt. Terri, Switzerland - Autotrophic microbial communities BRH/5 (SPAdes) (version 2) | ecosystem: Environmental > Aquatic > Deep subsurface >...
CGGCGGCATGCGCATGGGGCATGGTCAAGTGATGGACCACATGTTTCTCGATGGCCTTGAAGATGCCTATGAAAAGGGCCGATTGATGGGCACCTTCGCCGAAGAATGTGCCGACGAATACAACTTCACCCGCCAGGCGCAAGATGAATTCGCCATTCGTTCACTGGCACGCGCCAAACAAGCCACCGAGGACGGCAGCTTTCAGTGGGAAATCGCGCCCATTGAAGTGACCAGCCGCAAAGGCACGGAATGGGTCAGCACCGATGAACAACCACTGAAAGCCGACCCGGCCAAAGTACCCACCTTGAAACCCGCCTTCCGCCGCGACGGTGGCACCGTGACAGCGGCCAACAGTTCGTCAATTTCCGATGGCGCAGCCGCCGTGGTCATGATGAAACAAAGCCATGCAGAAAAACTGGGCTTAAAGCCATTGGCGCGCATACTGGGGCACAGTACCCACGCGCAAAAGCCCGGTTTGTTTACCACCGCACCGGTTGGTGCGTTACACCGGCTGTTTGAAAAAACCGGCCTGAATGCTGCACAGGTCGACTTGTTCGAGATCAATGAAGCATTTGCAGTGGTCACCATGGCGGCCATGGTTGATTTGAACCTGCCCGCTGACAAGGTAAACATTCACGGCGGCGCATGTGCGTTGGGTCACCCCATTGGCGCCAGCGGAGCCCGAATTGTGTGCACATTGATTGGCGCACTGAAAAAAACAAATGGAAAAATCGGCGTGGCCAGTTTGTGCATTGGCGGTGGTGAAGCCACGGCGCTGGCAATTGAACTGATTTAATAAAAAAATATCGAGAGACAAAATGGAAAGTGTTGTTTACTTTTTGCTGGCGGCAGCCCTCGCCGTGCCTTTGTTCAAAAAATTGGGCTTGGGCGCAATTTTGGGTTACTTGGCCGCTGGTGTAGTTATTGGCCCCCAGGTTCTGGGGCTGATCGATGACCCGGAAAAAGTACTGCACTTCTCTGAAATAGGCGTCATCTTGCTGCTGTTTGTGATCGGTCTTGAACTGGAGCCAGCCAAACTTTGGGCCATGCGCGCGCAAGTGCTGCTGTTGGGGTCGGGGCAATTGTTCATCACGGCAGGCGTTATTTATGGCGTGCTGGCATTCATGTTCGAAATGAACAGCAACGCTGCACTGGTGATTGCACTGGCGCTGGGCCTTTCGTCCACTGCGTTTGCCATACAGCTGATGGCCGACAAAGGCATACTGGGCAATGAAGATGGGCGGCGCGGTTTTTCCATTCTGCTGTTTCAAGACCTGGCCGTGGTGCCCATTCTGTTTGTGGTGCAAGCTCTTGCACCCATTGAACCCGACACCGACCCCGGCCAATGGTGGCTGGCTCCAGCAGCTATTTTCGGTTTAATCGTGTTTGCACGCTACCTGATCAACCCCGCATTGCATTTTCTGTCGCGCCACGGTGGCCGGGAAATCATGACCGTGGTGGCTTTGCTGATTGTGCTGGGCGCTGCGGTAATTATGGAACACGCCAACCTGTCCATGGGCCTGGGTGCATTCATGGCTGGCATGATGCTGGCCAACTCCTCGTTTCGTCATCAGCTTGAAGCCGACGTTGAACCTTTCAAAGGCCTAAGCCTTGGCCTGTTTTTTATCTCCATTGGCATGACCCTGAACTTTGGTCTGCTGGTGGAATCGCCGCTTACTGTGATGTTCGGCACACTGGGTTTGATGTTTTTGAAAGCGGCTGTAATTATTGGCTTGATCATGGTCGGGGGGGTACCATTTCCGCGCGGCCTGATGCTGGGTTTGATGCTGTGCCAAGGCGGTGAATTCGGCTTCGTGATCATGGCACAGGCGATGGACTTGCGTTTGCTGGGCGAAGGCACCGCCGGCATGGTGAATTTGATGATTGGTATTTCAATGGCGTTAACGGCACCGGCGGTGTTGTGGTTCGACAAATTCACGGACAAGCAAATCGCCAAGGCTCCGCAGCATCAGGAAAAGTTTGATTCCCAGGAATCGGAAGCACTTATTCTTGGTTTTGGTCGCTTCGGTCAGGTTACGGGTCGTATTTTGGCGGCCAACCAGATCCACTTTACTGCACTGGATAAAAACGCCGATCACATTGAGTTCGTGAAGAAATTCGGCAACAAGGTGCACTACGGCGACGCTTCTCGTGCCGAGGTTCTGGAAGCAGCGGGAATTTCCAAAGTTCGCACCGTGATTGTGGCCATTGACGATCCAAAAATGTCGCAGTCCATTGTTGAATTCATCGTTCACCATTATCCGAAAATCACCATCATTGCCAGGGCTCACAACCGCAATGATTACCTGGCCTTGAAAGCAGCGGGTGCGCATTCAGTTGTTCGTGAACTGTTCGCTGGTGCACTGGAAGCCGCAACCGAGGCGCTTCATGCCTTGGGCTACAGCGATGGTCAGGCCATGCAGAAAGCAGAAACCTTCAAGCAGCACGATGAGAACCTGTTGAACAAACAGGCCAAGGTGATGGGTGACAGTGAGAAAGTTATAGAAATCGGTCGTCAGGGCCGGGAGGAACTGGAAGCCATTTTCCAGCAAGACCAATACGCAGCAAAAAGAAGTTGACATGGAAATTCTTCAGTTTTTCAAAGATCTTGAACCCGCGGTTGAACAGGTTTTCAACTTTCTGGGGGGACGGCTGGGCAAGCTGATTTTGTCAGTGGGTCTGCTGATACTGGCTGGGGCAATCAGCCGTTTGATGCACTGGCGCTTGCTTCGCGAAACGAAAACAACACCACCACAAACAGGCAATGTACGGGCCACATGGGTACGCCGAAAAAATATTGTCTGGGCCAGCGCCGTGCTGTTGATAGTTGCCTTGTGGTCAAATCAAATCACCGGCTTCCTGATTTCATTGGCAGCGATTGGTGGTGCTTTGTTGATCGTCAGCAAAGAATTCATTTTGTGCCTGTGGGGTGCACTGATTATTTCGCTGAACAAAAGTCTTCGAATTGGCAGCACCATCGAAGTGGGTCAATTTACAGGGCAATTGGTCAACACCGGATTTGTCACATTTGAATTGGCAGAAATTGGTCCGTCGAAAAAACAAACGGGGCGTTTGCTGTCACTGCCAAACAGCCTGGTGTTTACGCAGGCCATGAAAAACCTCTCGATTTACGGCTCGTATGGCATTCACCTGATTGATTTCAATTTTGACAAATCAGTGAGAATTCAGGACGCGGAAACGCTGGTACTTCGTTTGGCTGACGAGGCAGGAAAACACTGGATTGAAGAAGCCGAACGACATTTTTCCGCGGTAGAACGAGACAACTTTGTCGATCTTCCCAAGGCTCGTCCAGAGGTATTCTGGACAAGCGTGGATGAAAAATGTTTGCGCATGACCTTGCGGCTTGCCTGCCCCCTGAACAGGCGGGGCCAACTGGAAAAATCCATCGTGAAACGTTTCTGGGTCGAGTACGCTGAACAGGCCCCGGCCCAAATGCCTCAGCAGGTTACCGAATCCACAACGTCCTGAATCATCTTTGCCCTGTTTCTATCTGCGACCAGTTCCAGCGGGCTGCTTAGATTCAGGAAACGGGTGCATTCAACAGCAGGAGACACAAGGTAACCCTGTACATAATCAACCCCCAGTTCCTTGAGCTCTCGCAGGGTATGTAAATCTTCAACCCACTCTGCCACGCACTTGCAACCCAGGTCGTGTGCCAGCCCAACAATGGCCGTGGTTACCGCATGGCTTTCGGTGCTGTGACAAATGTTCTTGATAATTGATCCGTCGATTTTGATGACATCCGCGTGCAAATCAATGGCGTAACGGAAGTTGCTATAGCCTGCTCCAAAGTCATCCAGCGCAATTCGTACCCCCAAAGTGCGCACCTGTTCTATGAAGTTTTGTACCGCCTGCAGGTTAAGCACTGAACCCACTTCCGTGATTTCAAGGCACAGCTTCGAGGCTTGGGCCTGATGTGCCTTGATTAAGGCCAGTGTGTCTTGAAGAAATATTTCATCATTCAAGGAACCGGGAGATACATTGATACTCAACACACTGAGTTTTTCAAGCGCATCGGCATTCTCACTGAGAAAATCGAGGCTTTGGCTAAGCACCCAGTTATCGAGAAATGCCATGTGACCACCACGTTCACAAGCCTCAAGAAGATAACCAGCAGAATTCAACTTGCCGTCTTCGCCTTTGATACGCAACAAAGCTTCTGCATACAAGGGACCATCGATTTGCCGCGTGGCCAGAATGGGCTGCCAGGCCAAAGTTAGTCCTGCTGGCAACTTTTGGTCGCCCAAACGACGAATGGTGCGGGACTGATCCAAAAGCCTGCGTGTCTGGCTTTGCTCGAAAACCACTCTCTCTACATTGGTGTTGTGCTTGGCTTTCAGCTTGGCTTCACGCATGGAGACATCCACTGTTTCCATCACATCCAACACATTGTCAATCATCCCCTGATGCACAATGCTGACCAACACTTGGGTCAAAATACTGCGCCCTTCCAGTTGAAACGCAACCTTGTCCAATTGTTCCAGCAGGGAATTAAAACTTTCCTCTGCTTTCATGGTGTCATTCTGATTAATCAGCACTGCAAATTGATCCACATGCAAGCGTGCAATTTCCCCATGCACATTCATGTATCGATAAAGCTCGGTATGAAACGCTTGTAAAAGTTGATCTGAAACAGCTAAACCGTAGGCGCTGATCAATTTTGAAAACTGCCGGATATCCAGGCAAAAGAAAGTGAAATTGGATGCACTTTTAAGCAGTTTGTTGTGAATGCAGTTTTGCAAACCACGCCTGTTCAAGGCGCCTGTCAATTCGTCGTGCGTGGCCTGGTATTGCAAAGCCAGCTCTTTGTCTTTTCTCACAGTGAAGTCGCTGACCACACCCACCAGTTCGTTTTGATCGCGACTAACCACCAATTCAAACCAGCGGGTTTGCCCCTCCCCAACCACCACCGGAATCTCCCTGCGAGACGACTTACCGGGTTGCTCCAGAAAATTGAACAATGCGCCCAGCCTTTGGGTTTGTAAAAAATCCAGAGTGGGTTTGCCATCACGGTTCAGAAACTGATCTGTGAACTGCTTGTTGTAGCTAAGCAAACCACCCTGTTTCGAGCAGGTAAACATGGCCGAAGGGGCGATATCAAACACACTGGCCAAGCGCTCGTGGGCCAACTTGATTTCCTGTGCAGCGGCTTGTTGCTGAAACTGTGCCTTGCGCAGAAACTCTGCCAAAGCAACCGCTGTCATTATGCTGGCCAATACGGTCATTGAAGCGGTATTAAAATACCGCAACAGAAAAATTTGATCAAACCATGCAGCCATCACCTCAGCGACCACCCCGGTCAATGTCGCAATCATTGAGGCCATGTAATAGATGGCAACACGGTCTCTCTTCTCAAGAAAGTGTTGCACAACCACCAGAACCACAACGCATATACCGACCAGGCTCATCGGCCACAGCAATTCAAGAAATGTAGAGTACGAAGCAAATAGTGCAAGTACAACTAAAGCGACAGAAGCAAACTGCAAAGCACGCACAACCCCCAGCCACGACTCCCGCCTTATATTGCTGAATAAGTGCATCAATATTAAAAGCGTCGAGGTAAAGTACATCGCCATGGCTAGCATGCGTGCATGAGGAAGTGTACCGGGGCCTAGTTCCACTCCTAGAAAATTATTGTCCCAACCCTCGGACATTGCCACCAACCTCAAGCTGGCAAACAACCAAAAACCATATGAAACAAACAAAGAACTTCGTGTCATGATGGCGGCCAAAGCGACCAGTCCAATCATCAGGTACAACACGCCCTCGAGAAAACCTTGCCGCTTCTCAAACACAAGGCTTTCAGCGTTGAATTCCGATTGTGTTTGCAAACCAATTTCCAAACTTGCAGGCCCTATGAATCTAAATTGGCATAGAACCCCAAACATATTTCCTTGGCCACGCAGATCTGTTGCCTGCAAACGTCCTTGAACAGACCTCAGGTCTAGTTGGGTGAGTTCGCCTGCTTGACCTTCCGACCAACAATTCGATTGAACAAGATGCCTGGACCTGAAATAAATTTGATTGTGCTGCAACAATACGCTTGACGAAACACTGGCATAAACCCAGTAGGGAACTTCGCTTAAGTGCGTGCGGAGAATGTCTTGTGTAGGTCCCATGCGTGCCCGCTCAAGGACCTCAAACAACGACAGATCTGCCCCGTCCTGATTCCACACAGAAAACTTCAGTGGAAGCTCCTGTGAATTGTCTTTGTCCAGAACAGACAAATTGACAAACGCCACAACGAGGAAACTGATCAACAACAAAGCAGAAAGCAATGGTATCCATGGGGCTCGCTGAAAACCCTGCATCATTCTGAATAGCTTTTTGTTCGCAAAAGCAGCATGCATGAGATTTATCCGTGAAAACGCAATTGATCAGGAGCCGCTTGCAACAGGGTTCGCGCCTGAAGATTGTCCAATACATCAGGGTGAAAAACTGAAACATACAGGGTGTGTAACGGGTTGCCATTTTGAAGCCAGCGCTCTTCGATGGCGTTCACGTCGAACCACAAAATTCGGTGAGGGATCATGCCAATGTGCTGCATTGGAATGAACTCCGAGTTTGGCAGCACATCCTCAAGATCAAATCTTCGGTACTGCCTGTCTAGCGGATGACGCACGCAAATGAAAGAGCGATCAACGTGATTGGCCCGACAATACCAATAAGCGGCTTTGATCAACATCAAACGCAGAGTCAAGCCATTGGAAGAAGCCGGGATTGCAAGGCGGGAAATCTCGGCAATTCTCCCGGTTCGCAGACCACCAGGTAATCGAAAAGACGTTTCCAGTGCCAATGGGGAATTGTTCGAAATCTGTATGCGCACTGTACCGATACAACTGGAGTCAAGTTTCGAGTAGGCCAGCAGCACGGCGAAGTCATCGTCCCTGTCGTGCACATCCGGAGTAGCCAGTCGATCCCCAAACTCGGGCAAATGTTTTCCATATGCAACTTGACGTGCCTTTGCTGCAAGTTCCAGATCGTGATCCGACTTGGCTTGCGCAATCCAGAATGGCAACAATTGCGTGGTGGAATCTGAAGGAAAATTCACTGCTGTAGGTGATGCCATTTTGCTCTCCGGGTAATGGATCCACCTTAAATATTCCACATTCAATTTGCGTCCCCCCGATCGGGTTAAAGCTCCGGTCACCCAACATCACTATATAGGCCTACAAATAATCACTATTTGGAATATCGATACAAGGTTTATTGAATGTGAGAGAATCCTGAAAAACACAATAAATTCAGGAGACAAAACCCAATGAAAAAGAAAGAATTTGATTTGATCGTATTCGGGGCCACCAGCTTCGTGGGCCAAATTTTGGTGCAGTACCTGTGGAAGCGACACGGGATGAATGGCGATGTGAAGTGGGCAATTGCTGGTCGCGATCCGGGCAAACTGGATCTTCTAAAAAACAGGTTGGGTGAACAGGCGCGTGAATTGCCCACCCTGATCGCCAATGCAAACAGCGAAGACGAACTACAAACACTGTGCTCGAAAGCCAAAGTAATTGTTTCAACTGTTGGCCCTTACGCCTTGTATGGTTCGCCCTTGGTGAAGGTGTGCGCACAAACGGGCACCGACTACTGCGACCTGACCGGAGAGGTGCAATGGATTGCACGAATGATCGAGGCGCACGAGGAAACCGCGAAACAAAGCGGTGCACGAATTGTGCATTGCTGTGGATTTGATTCAATCCCTTCTGACCTGGGCGTTTTCTTTTTGCAGCAATCTGCAAAAGTTCAATACGGCGAACCCTGTCAGCAAATTCGCATGCGCGTGCGCAAGCTGAAAGGCGAATTCTCGGGCGGCACTGTGGCCAGCATGATCAACGTGACACGTGAAGTGGCTGCAGACCGTTCGCTGGCCAAAAAACTGGCCAACCCCTATCTGATTTCCCCAAGCCGTTTGGCCGCGCGCCAACCCAACGTGAAATTTGCTGAATTCGACCCGGTAGCAAAAAGTTGGCTGGCACCTTTTGTGATGGCAGGCATCAACACCCGCGTGGTTCACCGAAGCAATGCCTTGCAGAACTATGGGTATGGCAAGGAATTCAAGTACGACGAAGCCATGATGACGGGCAACGGTTTGAAGGGCCGCTTGACCGCCATGGGTCTGGCCGGTGGCATGGCTGGTTTTCTGATTGGTGCGGCCCTGCCCCCCACACGCTGGGCGCTGGAAAAATTCGTGGTTCCAAAACCTGGTGAAGGCCCCAGCGAAACATCGCAGCAACGCGGATCCTATGACTTGCGTTTTTACGGCACCACCAGCAAAGGCAATACCTTGGTGGCCAAAGTAACTGGCGACATGGACCCCGGCTACGGCTCAACCGGCAAAATGCTGGGCGAGGCTGTGGTGTGCCTGGCCAAAGACAACCATGAGAAGGCCGGTGGCTTTTGGACACCCGCATCGCTGATGGGTGAAACACTGCTGGCTCGCCTGCAACAACACGCGGGTTTGCGATTCGAACTACTCCCGGCGTGATGCACTGACATCCAAAGAAACGGGCACCCAGTACAAGGGGTGTCCCTTTCTGGAATTGTTCACATGCGCGTTCATATCTCCCACGGTTTTTTTCTGTTGCTTCCACTGATGTTGTCTTGCACTGGGGAACAACCCACAGGTGGTGGCGTTACGCGCACTTCTGCTTCATCGTTTGAGCAAAATTCGCCCTGCTTTAACAATGCCTGTGGTGCACTGGAAGAATTGCTGATTGTGCCGGATGCTGAAAACATGATTTTTTCCGCATCGGGCAGGCTGTTTGTGTCGGGCGGTCAGGCAGTGGTGGAGGTGGTCAAAAATGGCAACAATTTTGAGGCCATTACAATTTCAGACGCGGCATGCAATTTCACCGGTTTGACCATTGCTAGAAACACGCTTTATGCCAACTGCGGCGACGGCACACTGTGGGCTGGGGGGCTGGACAACACGTCCATGAACCTGTCGACGATATTCAGTTATGACAGCATGGCCTTTGCCAACGGCTTGACCAGCAGTGCCGATGGCAAAACGTTGTACGCCATAGATGGGCCTGTGTCCAGCACAGCCCTGCCTTCACCAAAAATTGTGAAGCTGGCCCTTTCCGGCGAGAACCCCTTGCAGGTACAAAACCAAACTACCTGGCTGGACCTGGCGGGGCGTTTTCCCAACGGCATTCAACGGCGTGGCCGATCGCTTTTCTTCACCGATTCGGAAGTTCCAAACCTGGGGCGGCTCAATGCAGTGACCATTCAAAATGATGGATCGGCGGGCATGCCAGCTGTGCTGGCAACCGTTCAGGGCGTACCCGATGATTTTTCCTTTCTTGCCGATGGTTTTGCGGTCAGTCTTTTTTTCACAGGTCAGGTAGTCAAGCTAGATCTTCTGGGCAATCTGGTTGATGGCTTTGACCCATTTACCTTTTCCACGGGTACTTCGCAGGTGATGCAAGGCCGCCCCCCACTATTTTCCAGCACCGACTTGCTGGTCACGGAAAAAGGCATTCTGGGCGAGCAAAACACCCCGGTTGGCAACAAATTGACCGTGGTCAGAAGGCTTCCGGAAAATTGATCGAATTCCTGCAGATAACACTTGTATTGATAATAATTATCATTTACGATTAATTCTCATTTGAAAAAACGGGAGTTCTTTATGCAGCAGGAAAACTGCACCGCCCAACTGGGCCAGTGGTTGGCGGGTAGTGAAAACGGCTCGGATTACGCAGGCGGCGCCCTGCACTAAATTCAAAGGATGGCACCATGATGAAAGCCGCTGCCTGTTTCAACAAATCGGTGGATTCCCTCTTGTCGGAAAACGATGCCCTTTGCAGGCAGCTGGCCAAGCTTCAACAACGCGCCAGTGAAATTATTCAGCGGCGCTCGGCGGAAGTTGAGCAATTGACGTCGGCCGTGGAGTTTTTAAGTTCTGAACTGCACGACCGCGATGCGATGATTGTGTTCTTGCGCACGAAATTGCAAGAGTTCCGGAAAATGTCCGAGATGCAATCCCACTGATCCGTGTTTGATCAATTGGTTTGCAGGTAACCAAAATCAAATGTGTGGGTGTCGTCGTCTACCCGCACAGTGACCCGTATGTCTTGCGCGCTACCGGCCGACAACTTGTTGCCCACAATAATTTCACCCTGGGTTTGCTCGCCTGGCCGTACCACTTTGGGTTTCAGGCTGTATTTCTGGATTCGGTCGAAATCGGCAAAGGCCTGCTGTACATCCAGCCTGTCATTGAAATCTGTTTGGAACAGCACGCCGCCTCCATGGAAGCCCCGATGATAGTGCGGGTGATAAAAGGGGCCGTAGAAAACCGGGGCGCGGAATCCGTAAAACGACAAGCGATTTTGAACGTCTTGAATCTGCGCATCGTAACTAACCACTTGGGCAGCTTGCCCGTTGAAAGTCACTGTGACATTTTCTGTAGAAAATTCAACTGGAAATTTTCCCTGGTTCACAAAGGTAACGTTAAAACGCGGGTTGTCAAACTGACGAATCGAGTTTTGAACAGACCCGACCTGAACAATGTGCTTCTTCTTTGAACTGAGAGACTCGAAGCCCTGGTTTTGAACCGGCACCTGGTTTTCAG
>Ga0209024_1002473_pt1 | contig 10582 bp, 9 predicted proteins | sample AutmiccommunBRH5_FD_187380 | JGI IMG/M metagenome (GOLD analysis project Ga0209024, IMG submission 187380) | Deep subsurface microbial communities from Mt. Terri, Switzerland - Autotrophic microbial communities BRH/5 (SPAdes) (version 2) | ecosystem: Environmental > Aquatic > Deep subsurface >...
TAATGTCCAACGGGCAGGCAATGCCACCAAGGCTGCTCATGGTGGTACCCAACACGCTTTCATCAGCCGGGCGATCCACACCAATCACGGTTGCACCTTCGCGGGCCAGCACTTCAGCAATGGCTGCGCCAATGCCGCGTGCAGCACCGGTTACAACGGCCAGCTTGCCTGTCAATGGCTTTTCAGAGAATGCGGCAACTTTCACGCCCTTGGGTGCGCCAACCACAGGCAATACCTGACCAGTTACAAATGCTGAATGCGGGCTCAGGAAAAAGCGCAACGCACCTTCAATGCCGTTTTCAGCACCGGTTTTTACCTGAATCAAATTGGCGGTTGTGCCGTTCTTGCCACTTTCTTTGGCAAGGCTGCGAATGAAGCCGGGCAATGAAGATTGTACGGTTTCAGCCAGGGCATCTTTACAATCACCGCGCGGGCGACCAATCACAACGATGCGGCTGTTCGATGGCACTTTACGCAGGCGTGGGTTAAAAAAGTCGTACAACAAACGCAGGTCAGCCACATTGGCAGCAGCGGTTACATCCAATACATACACGTTTTCAGGCACGCCATTGTCGGATTGAGAAATACTTACTTCCAGCTTGGCCTTGATTGCGGCTTGCTTGATGCCATCCAGACCCGCCAAATCAGCAGACACCTTAATCGATGCTCCCATGGCATTCAGACCCATCACCACCGCAGTGGCCACAGGGCCAAATGCGCTGGCACCCACCAAGGCGCTGGCGTTGGCCAGTGCTTTTTCAGCGTAGCCCGTTTTCGCGCGCTTGAGCATGGGGGGCACGGGCAGGCCCAGTGCGGCGGCAATTTGTTTACCTGTGGAGGTGTGAACAAATTCAAGAATCTTGTCGGCCATGTGTCTCGTCCTTCTTATGGGGGGAATGTCTTTTTTCAGGGCTTAGCATAGCCCAGCAAGACAATGTTACTGTTGCGTAACTTGTGAGTGTATAGAAACTTCGGCCGAAAATCGTAGAGTGCTTTCTCTAACCCGGAAAGGTTAAAGGTGTGTCACCGGGTTGCCAAGGGCTGTACTTCACCATGGCTTGTTCCAGCAGGCTCGAATCTAAAAATATGCCTAGCCAGTTTTTCAGCGCATCGTAACCGGGTGCGGTATCAAACCATGCCTGATCGGCAATTCGAAACTGGCGAACAAAAGGAAGAATGGCGTAGTCTGCGAAGCTGGGTTGGCTGCCAAACAGGTAAGAGCCCTGTTGTTGTCCCTGTTGTTGTCCCTGTTGTTGCGCCTGTTGCTCAAGCACCGCATTCCATTGCGCCAAAATTTTTTCACACGCTGCGCGGTGTTCAAGCGGGTCGCAGGTGTAGGTCTCAGCCTCTGTTTTTACATGGTATCGATGGGGGTATTTGTAACGATCCAAATTGCGCTTGAACTCACCGTCCAGCAGCGCAATCCAATGATCGCACTGTTGCTGCTGCTCAGCGTTCAGCACCAACCAGTCGGCCGGGAAATTCTGACCCACCGCCCAGTGCATCACATCCAGGCTTTCATCAATCACGGTGCCGTCGGGTAACCACAACACAGGCACAGTCCCCTTCGGAGAAATTTCAAGCATGTGCGCAGGCTTGGCCCGCAGCACCAGTTCGCGCACTTCAACCTTTACACCCGAAGCAACGATCGCCAGGCGTGCTCGCATGGCGTAGGGACAGCGGCGAAAGGTGTACAACACCGGAAGGCCGAGTTGGTGCGCACAATCAAGTGCATTGGGCTGCTTCACCCTAGTTACTCCACATGCGTTTCTTTGGGCGGCACTTCTTTGGGCAACATCTTGCGACCAATGTGCTTTTCATTGCGCATTTTGGCCAATTGAATCTGCTTTTGGCGTTCACCAAAGCGTGCCTTCTGGTCTTCAGTCAAAGAGTCATAGCAATGCGGGCACCCCACGCCTTGAATGTATTTCTCGCTTTGCTTTTCTTCATCGGTAATCGGCATGCGGCATGCGTGGCAAAGGTCGTAATGCCCCACCTGCAAACCGTGGGTTACGGAAACCCGCTGATCGAACACAAAGCACTCGCCCTTCCACAGGCTTTGTTCTTCAGGCACTTCTTCCAGGTATTTCAGAATGCCACCCTCAAGGTGATACACCTCGTCAAAGCCCTGCTCCAGCATATAGGCCGTGGATTTTTCGCAGCGAATGCCACCCGTGCAAAACATCGCAATCTTTTTTGGACGCTTGTCAGCAGGCAAGCTTTTCAAATTCTTCTCAACCCATTCCGGAAATTCGCGGAATGTGGTAGTGGCAGGGTCAACGGCACCTTCGAATGTGCCAATCGCGTACTCGTAATTGTTGCGCGTATCAATCACCAAGGTATCGGGGTCTTGAATCAGCGCATTCCAGTCCGAAGGCTTCACATAGCGGCCCACCAAGCGGTTTGGGTCGATGCCGTTTTTACCCATGGTCACAATTTCACGCTTTAACTTCACCTTCATGCGTGTGAAAGCCTGCTCAGGCGCAATCGAATACTTCGGCGACACATCCGCAAAGCGTGAATCGCTCCACAAAAAATTCATCAGCGCCACAATGCCTTTGCGCGGCGCACTTACCGTGCCGTTGATGCCTTCTTTGGCCAGCAACAAGGTACCCAGCACGCCGTTTTGCGTGCACACCGTTTCAAGCTGGGGCTTGATGTCCTCGAAATCGGGCAAGCTGACAAACTTGTACAAGGCCGCAACCACGATGTCATCGGTTTGTGGAATGGATGCTTCAATCATCGGCATGGCGATTCTTTCTAAAAAGTACTTTCTATCAAATTAACTTAGCCCTCTATTGTAACCGAGCACCGGGTTTTGCCCAATCAGGCGAAAAACCAAAGCAATGCAGGCTTTGGTAAACTGGCACAAACGCCGCACAACGCAGCAGCAACCCACACAACAAGAACACACACCATGAATGCCTTCTGGATTTTGCTCCTTCTCATTTTAGTCTCCGGCTTTTTTGCGCTGTCGGAAATGGCACTGGCCTCCAGCCGCAGATCCAAGCTGCAAGCCATGGCCGATGCTGGCAACCCCAAAGCCAGCATTGCCTTGCAAATCATGGACAACCCAAGCCGCCTGCTTGCCGCCACACAAACAGGCATTACCGCCGCGGCACTGTTGATGGGTATTTATGGTGAATCAGCGCTTACCGCCACTTTTCAGCATTACATCGATCTTTACCTGCCAGCACTTACCGAATGGGCCGATGCCATTTCATTCACTGTCACCATCGCCCTGGTCACGGGTTTCTCCATTATTTTTGGCGAAATCGTGCCCAAGCGTTTGGCCATTGCAAACCCGGAAAAGGTTGCTGCCTTCTGCGCACCCTTCATGTCGATATTCCTGAGGGTTCTCAGCCCGGCCATCGCCTTGTTATCAAAAGGCTCCGACCTGGTGCTCAGCTTCATTCCTTTCAAAGCCGCACCCGCGGTCAGCACCATTGAAGAAATTCAAGCGTATCTGGACGAAGGTGCCAAAACCGGCATGCTTGCACCAGAAGAACGCCACTTGATGAGCAACGTGTTGCGTCTTGAAGACCGGCGTTTGGCCTCGGTCATGACCCCTGTCAGCGACATTGCCTACCTTGATTTGCACGCACCACGCGAAGACAATCTGCGTCTGCTCCGCGAAGCGCCCCATTCCATGCTGCCCATCTGCAAAGGCAGTTTGCAGCAGGTTATTGGCGTGGCAGAAAGCCACGACATTTTGCAAGCCGCGATGGAAGGCGATATTGATTTCGCAGAAATCCCCCTGCAAAACGCCCTGTTTGTGCCTGCCTCGTTAACACTGGTCGATTTGCTGCGCACCTTCCGCCAGCAGAAAAATACCTTTGCGTTTGTGGTCAGCGAATTCGGCATGACTGAAGGCATCGTGACCATCGATGACGTACTTTCCAGCGTGGTGGGCGACATGATGCCCCTGATCGACACGCCCGAAGAATCACTGGCTGTGAAACGTGACGACGGTTCCTGGTTGCTCGATGGCCTGCTGCCCATCGACGAGATGAAAACAAAGCTGGGTATTCGCGGCCTTCCGCAAGAGGACCTGGGCAACTTTCACACAGTGGGTGGTTTCGTTTTGGCCTCGCTTGGGCGGATTCCAAAGAAAACCGAGAAGTTCGACTGGAACGACTGGCGATTTGAAGTGGTGGACGTCGACAGAAACCGGGTCGACCAGGTACTGGCCACCCCTAACACGTCAAAATCCACCCAACACACAACTGCCAAACATCAATAAAAGACACTAAAACGAATTTTCATCGACAGGCGTTCACTCAAGGCTCATGTTCGAACTAAATCCTTGACGATGCCACAACCGGTCAGCTTCCCTCTATCCGCAGCCATCCCATACCTAACAACTCCTGTCACAGAAAGCAGTAACACATCCCATAAACCTGTTCAAACCGGAACAGAAATCTGGGATACCACTCAAATGCTCAGCATTCAGCCTGAGTAACAAAGAACTCAGCGATTCAGGTGAAACAGTTCATGGGGAATGGGGAATTCATGGTGGGGCGGGTTTGTGCATGATCAAACCTCAAAGCCTGCAAATTCGAGTACTTTCCAGCGCCTTAAAAAGCCCTACGCTTGCACAACAATTGAAGGTTAACTTTTTTAGTCGACTCACCGCACCACAACAAGAAGCGATCAAATTGGGCATTGAATCCATCATCAAAAACCTTGAACACGCCACCACATGATGCCGACATCGATCAATCAACCAGGCGTTGAAACACTGCTGGCAACATATACGAGGTTCGCCCCATACTTTGGATTGGATCACTTCAAGGAGTCACCCAGACACTGCACAGATCCCCCTCATTCTTCACGCATGCCGTAAGTTGTATCGAAGAATGCCCCGACCTAAAGCCCGGGATATTTCAGCTTCATGTGGCCATCGCTGACGACCCCCAAGCCTCGCTTCTCGCCCATCTCGATACAGTGTATGAATTTATCGACAAAGCCTTGAAAACGGATGGGAAAGTGGTGGTTCATTGCGAACAGGCGATCAGCCGTTCTGCCGCTTTGATCGCAGGCTATCTACTTCGACGGGAAAAAACGAGTGTCAAATTGGCACTGCAATCAGTTTACTTGGCTAGTCCAAAATCGAGGGTTAATCCCTGGTTTGTTCAAGACCTGATTCAATGGCAAATTCAGCAAACGCTCAAGAACAGCGCTGCACCGCAAACACAATCGGATTAGGCTAGCCGATTTACTCAGCAGCGCGCACCAAACCCTTGGGCATTGGAAATGCAATGTTTTCTTCCACACCTTCCAGGTTGCGCACCGACAAAGCACCCCACTCTTTCAAACGCTTCACCACGCCTTGAACCAAATGTTCCGGCGCCGATGCACCCGCTGTCAGGCCGATGTGCTTCACCCCCTCGAACCAGGTTTTCTCAAGACTGTCTGCATTCTCAATCAGCTTGGCAGGCACGCCCAGCTTCTCAGCCACTTCCCGCAACCGGTTGGAATTTGAGCTGCTGGGGCTGCCCACCACCAACACCAAATCCACTTGGCGAGCCATGAATTTCACCGCATCCTGACGGTTCTGGGTGGCATAGCAAATGTCCGCTTTTTTCGGTTCACGAATGTCAGGAAACTTGGCTTTCAGCGCTGCAATTACACGCGATGCATCGTCCACACTCAAGGTGGTTTGCGTCACGAACGCCAGTTGCGTACCCGCAGCAATGTTCAACCGGGCCACATCCTCTTCGGTTTCCACCAGATAAATGCCGTCTTGCACTTGCCCCATCGTGCCTTCTACCTCGGGGTGGCCCTCATGACCAATCATGATGATTTCGCAACCCTGCGCGCGCATTTTACTAACCTCAACATGCACCTTGGTCACCAGCGGGCAAGTGGCGTCAAACACTTTCAGGCCAAGGCTTTCGGCTTGGGTGCGCACATCTTGTGAAACACCGTGGGCAGAAAACACCACAGTGGAACCCGTGGGCACGTCTTCAAGCTCATCCACGAAAATGGCACCCTTGCCCCGCAAGTCCTCCACCACGGTTTTGTTGTGAACAATTTCGTGCTTTACATAAATGGGCGAACCAAACTGCTGCAGCGCGCGTTCCACAATTTCAATGGCACGGTCTACACCAGCGCAAAAACCACGCGGCTGGGCCAAGCTAATTTCCATACTCACCTCACAACACCCCGATCAACTGCACTTCAAAGCTCAGTGCTTTGCCGGCCAAGGGGTGATTAAAGTCAAACAAAATATCATCATCACGCTCCTCCACCACGGTGCCGGCAAACTGGCCACCATCGGGTGCCGGGAAATGCACAAACTCGCCAGGCTCAAACGTAGTGCCCTCTTCAGCATACTTCGACAGCAAAGCCTTGCTAACCGGGCGGTATAAATCGGGGTTGATGTCGCCATAGCCACTACCGGCCGGCAGCGTGAACGTGTCGCGCTGACCCGCTTGCATGCCAAACAGGCAACGCTCAAGGCCTTCGGCCAGCTGACCTGCGCCAATCGACAATGTGGCAGGTTTGTCCTCAAATGTAGACACTATTACTTGCTGGCTTTCCGCCAAGCGAATTCGGTAATGCAGCGTTACGAATGAAGATTCGTTCACCACGGGCTTGGGCTGTACTGCATCAGTCATTTCAACATCCTGAAATCATTTCAAAAACGGCTCTATTCTACGCCTTTGGGCGCAGGTCTTCAGCCATTTATGGCTCGCATGCAGGGGAACTGAGTCCTGGGGGCAGACCACATAACCGTTTTCAGGTTAAATTCCATGAGCATTCAAAGCTGGCCCAAACACGACCGCCCCCGCGAGCGGCTTATCAAACAAGGCGCACAGGCACTTTCAGATGCAGAACTGCTGGCCATTTTTTTGCGCACAGGCTTGCCCGGCAAAAGCGCAGTCGACCTGGCCCGTGAAATGATCACGCAATTTGGCGGCTTGCAAAACCTGAACCGCGTATCGCTGGCTGAATGGGTTCAAATTCGGGGTCTAGGCGAAGCAAAATACGCCCAACTGCGCGCCTGCCTGGAAATGGCCAAGCGTTGTTTAAGCCATGAATTGCAGGAAACACCCCATTTGCTGGGCTCGCCAGACCTGTTTGAAAGGTTTGTGCGGGCTCAAATAGGTTTAAGCGACGTTGAAAACTTTCTGGCAATTGCCCTGGACAGCCAACTAAAAGTGCTGGATCACAAGGTGTTGTCCAGCGGCACCGTCAACAAAACAGCCGTTTTTCCGCGTGAAGTGCTTAAATTTGCAATACATACCAATGCCCCGCGCATCATGGTGGCCCACAACCACCCAAGCGATTGCTGCACGCCCAGCAGCGCCGACGACCGCCTGACCCGCGAGCTACACTCAGCCTTGGCACTGATTGATATAGAATTGGTAGACCATTTAGTGGTTGGCCCCAGCTGCGGGTATTCGTACCGACTCAACAATCGTCCACCTTTTTGATTTTTTCCACAAAAAAGGCTGGGCAAAAGAATAGTAATTGGTTACAATCTTGGACTTCGCCGCAAATCCATGGCTTTTCAATTCATGCCGTGTGGTTTTGCAGATACACTAATTTGCTGAATTTTTTGGGGTCATCATGGCTCGCGTATGTCAAGTAACGGGTAAGCGCCCGATGGTTGGAAACAAAGTTTCCCACGCCAACAACAAAACAAAACGTCGTTTCCTGCCTAACTTGCAGTCACGCAAGTTCTGGGTTGAAAGCGAAAACCGCTGGGTTCGCCTGCGTCTAACTAATAACGCCCTGCGCACTATCGACAAAAACGGCATTGATGCTGTTTTGGCCGATCTTCGTGCACGTGGCGAAATCTAAGCAGGAGTAAATCATGGCTAAAGGTGGTCGCGAAAAAATCAAACTCGAATCTTCTGCTGGTACAGGTCATTTCTATACAACGACCAAAAACAAGCGCACGAAGCCCGAGAAAATTGAAATCATGAAATACGATCCAGTGGTTCGTAAGCATGTGTCATACAAAGAAACCAAGCTGAAGTAACTCGCTTGCTTTCGCTGTTTCTACAAAAAACCCGCTACTGAAATTCAGAGCGGGTTTTTTGTTTGGCATTTGCGAAGCCGCATAGATGCCCTGAAGTGCTAGTGAAACGCGATTTCGCGAATGCCGCTGACGGTGGCTGAAGGTCGGGCTGCAAACACAAACACCAGCGCATCAATAAAAAAGCCGCTGATCGAAACCAGCGGCTTTCTTAAACCAACGCTTCGCGAATATCAGGCAGCGTAGCGACGAATCCGAATGGACATGTCTTCCAGCCAGCGAATACCGCTTTGCTCGGCACGCTCGCACCACGCTTGCAGCTGAACCAGCATTTGCTCACGGCTCAGGTTGGTTTTTTCCCAAATCTGGCGCAATTCAGCACGCATCTCAACCAACGTATTGATCATCTTCGATTGCGCACACAACTGGGCCAGTTCGGCACGCTGCACATCACACAGCTTGCTTTCGTCGATCGACAACAGCTTGGTGCCCTTGGACAACACTTTAAGTTCTTGGGCATTGGCTGCTTTTTGCTTCATCGCTGCCGCCTCAGAACGGAAGGCCTTGCGCATTGAACTGGCGTAGCGCGCCATCACATCATAACGGTGATTCACCACCGCCTGGACTGTCACCAAACTAAGCACCGGTTTGCTTTCAGACGAAAACTTGGGCGACTCCGCCACTTTTTTGACTTTGGCCAAACCAAGAAAACTGAAAACCTTGATGTACATCCAGCCAATATCGAATTCAAACCACTTGGAACTCAGCTTGGCCGAAGTAGCGTGTGTGTGGTGGTTGTTGTGCAGCTCTTCACCGCCGATCAAAATTCCAAACGGGGAAATATTGCGGCTGGCATCGGGGCAATCGTAATTGCGGTAGCCCCAATAATGGCCAATGCCGTTGATCACGCCTGCAGCCAGCACAGGGATCCACAACATTTGGATGGCCCAAATACTAACGCCGGGGAAACCGAACAGAATGAAACTAAGCACCAGAGTGAAACCAACACCCTGCCACGGGAAACGCTCATACACCTGAAACTCCAGCCAATCGCTGGGCGTGCCGTGGCTGTACTTGGCCAGGGTTTCTGCATTCTTGGATTCCGACCGATAAAGCTCGGCACCGCGCCAAAATACGGTTTTCAAGCCACGGGTTTGCGGGCTGTGGGGGTCATCGGGTGTTTCACACTTGGCGTGGTGCTTTCGGTGAATGGCCGCCCATGCGCGGGTGCTCATGCCGGTGGTGAACCAAAGCCAGGCACGAAAAAAATGCGCCAGTGCCGGGTGTACTTCCAAAGCACGATGGGCCTGGCAACGGTGCAAGTACACTGTTACGGCCACAATAGTAATGTGGGTCACAATCAGGGTGTAAATCACCATTTGGCCAATGCTGGCACCGGTAATTCCTGAGGTTAAAAATTCAATCATATTCACCAACTCTCAACAGGTCGTATTACAAAGGTTACGGCCGTCTCAATTTGCTTCTGAAGGAGCCGTATCATATTTTCAGTGTACAAGTGTACTTTTAAAGCCGGAACACATTTGGAATTTATATTCAGTTCAGGCTTTGGAACGTTGTAACACTGCTGCAAAAAAGCCATCTGATTCACCATCTTCTGGCCACAATCGAAGCATGTCGTCAGTCGTGTTCGCCTTGACAGGCCGCTCTCCGGGGTTCAGCACTTCAGTCCAGCGGCGAAGCCGGAATTCCGGGTGACTTTCCAGGAACGCATTGACAATGTTTTCGTTTTCATCGCGAAGAACACTGCAAGTGATATAAACAAGCCGACCATCGGGCTTTACCAGTTTGGCTGCATGCTCAATGATGGATTTTTGCTTCGCGGTCAATTCTGCCAGACTCTGCAAGTTCTGTCTAAATTTAAGATCCGGGTTACGCCTTAAGGTTCCCATACCACTGCAAGGAACATCGGTTACCACACGGTCAGCTTTGCCGAAATACTTGTTCAGGCGCGGGTCGGTTTCGTCGTTGATCACCATGGTGTAGAAGTTGCTCAACCCAGAGCGAGCCGCACGGGGCTTGAACTTCACCAAACGCTTTTCCGATGTATCCAGCGCCACAATGCGGCCCGTGTTCTTCATTTGTGCGCCAATCGCCAGGGTTTTTCCACCCGCGCCCGCGCAAAAGTCAACCACCAAATCGCCTCGGCGTGGCGCAACCAAGCGGCTTACCCACTGGCTACCGGCATCCTGCACCTCAAAATAACCTTCCTGAAAAATCTCGGTTTTGCCAACAATGGGCTTACCCACTGCACGCAAGCCTTCGGGCAGGCCTTCAATCGGGTTTACTTGAACACCCATGTTCGTCAGTGCCGCCAACAAATCGACCACACTGGTTTTAACCGTATTCACTCGCAAATCAAGCGGGGCGGCGCTGAGTACGGCTTGTGAAAACGACTCGGCGCGATCATTGCCAAATTGCTCAACCAGCCTGCTATAAAACCACTCAGGCAAACAGGTTCGGGCTTCAACACCCAAATCATCAGCAGAAATATTGATTACACGGCTTAACCACTCATTGTCAGCCTGCTTGCCTGCAGACCAGATTTGCTCAGGCGCGCCCGACCACAACAGG
>Ga0209024_1002475_pt1 | contig 10580 bp, 7 predicted proteins | sample AutmiccommunBRH5_FD_187380 | JGI IMG/M metagenome (GOLD analysis project Ga0209024, IMG submission 187380) | Deep subsurface microbial communities from Mt. Terri, Switzerland - Autotrophic microbial communities BRH/5 (SPAdes) (version 2) | ecosystem: Environmental > Aquatic > Deep subsurface >...
AGACCCCGGCCTGCTGGTTTGCCCCGACATCGAGCGTCCCGCCGATCCGCAGGGTGATCACATTGGTCGAGGCAATGCGGAACAGGCCGGGAAAGTTCAACGGAGTCAGATTGTCGGCTTGCAGGCTCAGGGAACGCAGCGTCATGTCGGCGCCGCCGCCGACACGGTCGAGCCGGTAGCTGGAGGAAGCCGTGCTGATATAGACGAAGCGGTTGCGCGAGCCGTAGCCCTGAAACTCCGCGTTGCTGACCGTTCCTCCTGCCGCGACCACCGAGCCGGACACGGTCCGGCTGCCCGCCGGACTGATGACCACGGTGCCGCCTGTCGCGCCGGGAATCAGACTGCCGAAATCGAGATCCCTCACCGGAACCAGCGAAAGCCGGCTGACCAGCACGGCCTCCGTCTCTCCGCTTGCCGGTTGCGCGAAGACAGCCGGAGCGGCTGTCAGCAGGGCCAGGATCAGCAGGAGGCAGGCGATCAGCCGCAGATAGATTCTGTCTCTGGTCATTACAGAAACGTCCTAGTGCGAATATTGTAATTAACCATGCACCCCCATGGTTAATTTCCCGGTAACCCCATGCCGCCGCCGATGCACTCTACTGATAATCAATATTTATATTGAAACTGCCGACATAGGCGCCGCCAGCCTGGGCCGGATTGACCGTCAACCGGCCGCCGAGCTTGTAGCTGACCGAGCCGCTGGCGCCGAGCGTCCGGTTGCGCGTGCCATTCCCACCGTCCAGACTGAACTGGTCGACCCGCATCGTTTCCGTTCCATTGATACGGGTCAGATCGATCTGGTTCTGGCTGACGGTCAGGCGCACGGTTTCACCGGGCGTGCCAAAGGCGGTGAAGGATGCAGCTGTCCGCGTTCCGCCCAGGGACAGCGCATTTCCGCTCAGCTGGATCATGGCGCCGCTATCCGGATCCAGCCTGAACCGGCTCTGGCTTGTGCCAGCGGCAAAATCGCCAAAATGAAGGTCTGCGTCCTTGCTGATGTTGACGCCCTGGCTGACGATGACCTGCGTCTGACCGGTAGCCGTCCCGGCGTGGACTGGCAGCGGGAGACAGACGGCCACGGGCAGCGGCAGCAACAACGCGCACCTCGTTCCGAACCCATTGCCTCGCATTGATGAATCCCCGTAAATCCGAAACGAAGCGATAGGGATCAAACCGCTACATAGGATTGAATATCATGGTTAATCTGCCGTTTACCCTTTGCTCCGGCAACGGACAGGGCATGCAAGGCTCAGAAATAGTCGACCGATATCTCGAAGGAGCCGCGATAGGTTCCGGCTTTCTAGTTCGCGCCGACCCGCAGCTGTCCGCCAATGCTGAACGATTGTTCGCCGTCGGCGTTCAGCATTTTGCGGCGGCGGTCAAAGCGGAACCGGTCGATCCGCATCTTTTCCGTTCCGCCATCCCGCTGAATCCATATGCTGCGCTTGCCGGTCGAAAGCTGCACCCGCATCAGGGCCGTGCCGGCCACTTCAATCGATGCCGGAGATTTCGTGCCGCCGAGGGATTGCGCATCGCCATTGCGCTGGCTGAGCCGTCCCGAACGAGGGTCGAGGCGAAAAAGACTGTCGGTCGTGCCGGTAGCGAAATCACCAAATACCAGATCGGCGGTTTTGGTCATTGTCATCGGCTGGCGGATGAAAACGCACGCTTCCGCAGATTTCGAAGCCGCCGCGGCCGGGCCGGTCGCCGATGACGCCGCGACCAGCAGAATCATCCCCAATGCCGTTGTCCGTTGGCCATTTCCTGTTGTCCGATGGTTCATCCACCCATGACTAGCGCAAACATGAGAAGCCTTTGCGTAGCTATAGGGTTAACGAGCGATCAGAATCGATCGAACCCGATGCAGCAAAGCCTTTGATTGTCCATGACAAGATGTTTATGCGGAGCGCATGAACCAGGCAGCAATCTCGATCCAGAATCTCTCGAAAGTCTATGCGGGCGGCAAACAGGCGCTGGACGATGTCAGTTTTGACGTGCCGCGCGGTTCGATTTTCGGGCTATTGGGTCCCAATGGCGCCGGCAAGTCGACGCTGATCAACATATTGTCCGGCATGGTGCGAAAGACCGGCGGCAGCGCCAGCATCTGGGGCTTTGATATCGACGACAGCCCGCGCAACGCCAAGGCCTCGATCGGGATCGTCCCGCAGGAGATTATCTTCGATCCCTTTTTCACGCCGTTCGAAGCGCTAGAGGTGCAGGCAGGGCTTTACGGCGTCGCCAAGGCCAAGCGCCGGACAATGGAATTGCTGCGCGCCGTCCACTTGGAGGACAAGGCCGATGCCTATGCCCGCACCCTGTCGGGGGGGATGAAACGCCGGCTGCTGGTCGCCAAGGCGATGGTCCACTCGCCGCCGATCCTGGTGCTGGACGAACCGACCGCAGGCGTCGATATCGATCTCAGGCAGCAGCTCTGGGAATATGTGCAGGAACTCAACAGGGCCGGCGTGACCATCGTGCTGACGACCCATTATCTCGAGGAAGCGGAAAATCTCTGCGACCGTATCGCGATCATCAATCATGGCAAGCTGATCGCCAACAAGCCGACGCCGGAACTGGTCGACATGGCGCGCGAGAAGCTGGTCGAGCTGACGCTGGACCGCGATATCAGCGAGGCGCAGGACGCAGTGTCCTTCGCCAATGACCTGTTCGAGAAAGCCGAGATCATCGGGCCGCGCACGGTGGCGGTCACCTATAACAAGGACCGCACCAACGCCGGCGGGGTGATGGCGGCGATCCAGGAGCGCGGCTTTGCCATCGTCGACGTCACCACCAGGGAAGCAGATCTCGAGGATGTGTTTCTCAACCTGACCCGCGCCAAGGCGGCGTGAACCATGACGTCATCATTGTCGGTTCCGGCGCCGCCGGACTGAGCGCCGCGATCACCCTGGCCCGCACCCACAAGGTGCTGGTGCTCGCCAAGGGCGAACTGACCGGCGGCTCCACCTCCTGGGCGCAGGGCGGGATTGCCGCGGTGCTCGACGCGGGTGATACATTTGCCAATCATATCAACGATACAATGGGTGCCGGAGCCGGCCTGAATCGCCGCGAGACCGTCGAATTTGTCGTTGAAAACGCACCCGCTGCCATAGCGCGGCTCGAGGATATGGGCGTGCCCTTCAACAAGGAGGCGGAGGTCCTCCACCTGACCCGGGAAGGCGGACACAGCCACCGGCGCATTGTCCATGTCGATGATGCGACCGGCTGGGCGGTGCAGGAAGCGCTGCAGAACACGGCTGCGGCCCATCCGAATATCACGCTTCGTCCACATATGGTGGCGATTGACCTGATCATCGACCGCAATGCTGAGACGCCGACCGGTGCCGACAATGTCTGGGGGGTCTACGCGCTCGACAATCAGTCCGGCCATGTCGAGACGCTGACCGCGCGCGCCACGATCATCGCCAGCGGCGGGGCAGGACGGACTTATCTGTTTTCCACCGCACCGCGCGGCGCGACCGGCGATGGCATCGCCATGGCCTGGCGCGCGGGCGCGCGGGTGTCGAACATGGAGATGATGCAGTTCCACCCGACCTGTCTCTACAATCTCGAGGTCAAGAATTTCCTGATCACCGAGGCGGTGCGCGGCGAAGGCGGACATCTGAAACTGCCCGAAGATGCGGGCGACGAAGCCGGCGACCGGTTCATGGATCGCTTTGATCCCGAGCGCATGGAGCTGGCGCCGCGCGACATAGTCGCGCGCGCCATCGACCATGAGATCAAGCGGCTGGGGCTCGACTATGTGCATCTCGATATTTCCCACCGCGATCCGGAATTCGTGAAGGGCCATTTTCCCAATATCTACGAAAAGCTGATCGGGCTTGGCATCGACATGACCAGGGAGCCGATCCCGGTGGTCCCGGCGCAGCATTATACCTGCGGCGGGATCCTGATCGATCTCGCTGGCCGGACCGACCTGCCCGGTCTCTATGCGGCGGGCGAAGCCAGCGAAAGCGGACTGCACGGTGCCAACCGGCTGGCGTCCAACAGCCTGCTTGAATGTTTCGTCTTCGGCGATGCCGCGGCGCGCGACATTGCCGAGCACTGGGACGCCATGCCGGCCCCACCCCCGATCCGACCATGGGACGAAAGCCGCGTCACCGACAGCGACGAGGAAGTGGTGATCAAGCAGACCTGGACCGAAATCCGCCGCTTCATGTGGAATTATGTCGGTATCGTCCGGACCACCAAGCGCCTGGAACGGGCCCAGCACCGCATTGACCTGCTGCGCGAGGAGGTCGAGGAATATTACAGCAATTTCCGGGTGACGCAGGATCTGATCGAGCTCAGGAACCTGATCGAGGTGGCGGATCTGATCGTGAAATCAGCGCTGGCACGGAAAGAGAGTCGGGGGTTGCATTTTATTACCGACTATCCGGATTTGCTGCCGGAGGCGGTGGATACGGTGCTGGTGCCTTAGGTTGCTCGGCTAGAGGTTGATCTGGCTTCGTCGCAGGGTGAATCACCGTCAATAATTTCCCAAGTGTGCATATGCGGAGTGACATAGCCAAATTGACGTTGAGAACCATTTTTACAACGAATCACGACGGCTCCCTCGACGCGGGGGATCAAGACCAGAATTCCCCCAGGTATTCGATGAAGTTGCTGAAAATTCAGATCATTGGCGACAACGGCGCTTGAAACTTGGCCACTATTGTCTTTCACTACCACTGACCCACTAGCATAAACAACGGCAGCGCTGATTAGGATGCCGGACAAAACAATGAATGATCGAAATCCTAGCTTTCCCATGAAACACCTTATCTGCTGCCGTATCAGTTCCGCATTATAGCTTGCCCGTGCGAACCACCTTGTCCCTCGTCTTGTGCTTCTCCAGATCCTTCGGATCAAACCAGACCGGTTTCAGCTTCTTGTCGACAAACATCTGCATCTGGTCGGTATGATGTTTGGAATCCGGACGGGTGGTGGCGGCACCGAAAGGCTGGATCGAGCGGGAGCTGACGCGGCCCGCCTTGTTCCACTCGATGAACATGATGTAGCTGTCGCCATGGCGCACGGATAGTCGCCCGTCGTCATCGACATCCCAGAGGGTCGAGGCGCGGATCGTGTCGTTGCCGCCGTCGACGGGCAGATCGACCTTGGCTTGCCGCAGCCGCAGCACATCCAGCATCGGCGGATCGATGCGACCGAAATATTCGCTCAGATGGTCGACCGTTTCTTCCAGTATCTGGCGGGGGTCGGGCATGGTGCCACGGTTGTAATGCGACTTGTTGGCCGGGCGCAGCACCATCAGCGCCAGCGCATCGGCGCCGCCCCTGCCATCGAGATTCCAGTCCCACTGGCCCAGCAATTGCTGCGCCTTCAGCAGCTTTGCGCTGTTCCCGAGGTCCAGCGCGGCTATCCTGTCGAGCCAGTTTTTGGCATAGCCGGCCTTCTCATAGCCGGTATCATATTTGATCGCCCATAGCTCGGTATCGGTAATCGTCCCGTCATCCCGGGCTTTTTCGAGTAGCGCGATCGACCGGCGCGAGCGGTTGGTCTGGTCATTCTCGATGCCGAGCAGCGGCGAGAAATTGTCCAGATTCAGTTCGCTCCCTGGCCCCGCCGCAATATAAGGCGTGTTGTTGGCGTTCATGACATAGCCGGAGGCGGGATTGACCAGCGCAGGGACGCGAGTGAATGGCAGGGTTTTCTGCCACAGCGCATTGGATGTATCGCCCGGCAATATGGTGCGCCAGTCATAGCCTTCGGGGCGGTCGGGGAACATGGCGTTGTAAAACAGCCCGATATTGCCCTTCGCATCGGCATAGATGAAATTGGTGGCGGGGACGCCCTGCCCCGCCATCGCCGCCTGCCATTCGTCGAAGCTGGTCGCCTTGTTGATCCGGTAATATTGGGTCAGCATGTCGAGCTGGTCGATGCCGGCATAGCGCAGTGCATAGGCGCCGCTGTCGTTCATGATTACCGGCCCGTGGACCGAGCGATAGGCGATTTGGGGATAGGGAATGACAAAGGGGCCATATTTGATCTTCAGCCAGACGCGTTTCTTTTCCAGAGGCTTCCATTCACCATCAAAGCGGTAGGCGTCTTTCTTGTCGTTCAGCGTGAGCTTGTAGATATCGATCAGATCGGGCCGGTTGACCGTGTTGGTCCAGCCCAGATATTTGTTATGGCCGAGAAACGGGAAGGGTGACCCGGGAAAATTGGCACCGGCGAAATCCCAGCCTTCATCACTGTGGACCACCAGTTCATACCAGGCGACATTGCCGCGCAGCGGCTGGTGCGAATTGGAAATAAGGCGGGTCTTTCCCTCGGGCGAAAGTTGCGGCGCAATCGCATAGGCGTTGGAACCGTTTTCATCCGGATAGGGACCGACCGGCGTGGTCGCCTGGTCGTCGATCAGCTTGTCGGGGCTGAGCGGATGGATCGATTTCCTTTCCGGTTCGTCGGCCAGGGGCGGGCCGCCCTCGCGCGGCAACGGCTTGTTCTGGACCAGCGCCTCGACCGGGTTGTTCAGGCCGAAGAAAAAAGGCGAACGCAGCACGAAGCCGGCGGCGATATCCTGGCCATTGACGGGGAACAATCTGGCCAGCTTCACCTCTTCCGGATGCTCCGCCGCATAAGCGTTGAGACCCGAGGCATAGCCGTCGAGGACGGCGCGGACATCCGCCGGCAAATCAACATATTTGCGAGTCACCGTGCCCCGCACGTCGAGCAGCGCGGCGATATAGTCGATCGGCGCGCTGTCCGCTCCGTTGAGCGTCGCCATCCGCCCGCGGGTCATCGCGGTTACTTCCTGCAGGGTCGAAAAATCATCCTCCGAATGGGCATAGGCCACGCCATAGGCGACATCGGCATCGGTCCTGCCGAAAATATGCGGCACGCCGAATTCGTCGCGGACGATGCGGGCCTCGTAGACGCGGTCCGGCGGTGCCGCTGCCTCGTCAACGCTCAATGGTTCCCACAGCGCCAGACCGACCGCCGCCAGTGCAATAAAAATCAGCAGACCCAGCCCCGTTCGCTTAAGTATTTTCACCTATTTGTTCCTCTCCGACAGCATCATAAGCTGCCGTGTATATTGTGCGGTGACAAGCGCTTACCACAAATGAAACAGTGAAAAAGTCATCAATATGGTTGTGTTGCACGGGTACAACACCATATTCATGACAAGATACCGAGACTGAACAGGATGAACCGATGAACCTAGAAAAATTCACCGACCGCGCCAAAGGGTTTTTGCAATCGGCCCAGACCGTTGCCATCCGAATGAGCCATCAGCAAATAACCCCCGCACATCTTGCCAAGGCCCTGCTCGAGGATGATCAGGGCATGGCAGCGGGCCTTATTGCCAAGGCCGGCGGTGACGCCAAGAAGGCGCATCAGGAAATTGACGCCTTGCTCGCGAAGATTCCGGCGGTTTCCGGGGGCGGTGCCCAACAGACACCAGGACTGAACAATGATGCGGTCCGGGTGCTCGACCAGGCCGAGCAGATCGCGGAAAAGGCGGGGGACAGCTATGTCACCGTGGAACGGTTGCTGCTCGCGTTGCTGCTGGCCAAGGAAACGGCGACCGGCAAGGCGCTGGAATCCTCCGGCGTCACCGCCGAAGCATTGAACAGCGCGATCAACGAGTTGCGCGGCGGACGATCGGCGGATTCGGCATCGGCCGAGGAAAGCTATGAAGCGATGAAAAAATATACCCGCGACCTGACCCAGGCCGCGCGCGACGGCAAGCTCGACCCGGTGATCGGCCGCGACGAGGAAATCCGTCGCACCATCCAGATCCTGGCGCGCCGGACCAAGAATAATCCGGTGCTGATCGGTGAACCCGGCGTCGGCAAGACCGCCATTGCCGAAGGCATGGCGCTGCGCATCGCCAATGGCGACGTGCCCGACAGTCTGAAGGACCGCCGGCTGATGGCGCTCGACATGGGGTCGCTGATCGCCGGCGCCAAATATCGCGGCGAGTTCGAGGAACGGTTGAAAAGCGTGCTCGACGAGGTACGCGGTGCTGAAGGCGAAATCATCCTGTTCATCGACGAGATGCACACGCTGATTGGTGCGGGCGCATCGGAGGGGTCGATGGATGCCTCCAATCTGCTGAAACCGGCGCTGGCCCGCGGCGAACTGCATTGTATCGGTGCAACCACGCTCAACGAATATCAGAAATATGTCGAGAAGGACGCGGCTCTGCAGCGACGGTTCCAGCCGGTGTTCATCGGCGAGCCAACCGTCGAGGACACGATCTCGATCCTGCGCGGCCTGAAGGAAAAATATGAACTGCACCATGGCGTGCGGATCACCGATGGTGCGATTGTCGCATCCGCGACCCTCTCAAATCGTTATATTTCCGACCGTTTTCTGCCCGACAAGGCGATCGACCTGATGGACGAGGCGGCATCTCGGATCCGCATGGAAGTCGAGTCCAAGCCGGAGGAAATCGAAACGCTCGACCGCCGGATCATCCAGCTCAAGATCGAACGCGAGGCGCTGTCCAAGGAAAGCGATGACGCGTCCAGGGGAAGGCTCGAAGCGCTCGAGAAGGAACTGGCCGAGCTTGAGCAGGAAAGCACCGAACTGACCACCCGCTGGCAGGGCGAGAAGGACAAGATTCACGCCGAATCCCGGCTCAAGGAAGATCTGGACCAGGCTCGGATTGAACTGGAGCAGGCCGAACGGGCCGGTGATCTCGCCAGAGCCGGCGAGCTGAGCTACGGCACCATTCCCAATCTGGTCAAGGCGCTCGAGGAAGCCGCCGGTGCCACCGAAGGCGCGATGCTGCGCGAGGAAGTGATGCCGGAGGATATTGCTGCCGTGGTCTCCAAATGGACCGGCATCCCGATCGACAAGATGCTGGAAGGCGAGCGCGAAAAGCTGCTCGCGATGGAAGAACTGATCGGCAAGCGCGTGATTGGCCAGCAGGATGCTGTCAAAGCTGTGTCCGCTGCTGTCCGCCGCAGCCGCGCCGGACTGCAGGATCCCAACCGGCCGCTGGGCAGCTTCCTGTTCCTCGGCCCCACCGGCGTCGGCAAGACCGAGCTGACCAAGGCGCTCGCCGGATTCCTGTTCGACGACGACCAGGCGATGGTCCGCATCGACATGTCGGAATTCATGGAGAAGCACAGCGTGTCGCGCCTTATCGGTGCCCCTCCCGGCTATGTCGGCTATGACGAAGGCGGCGTGCTGACCGAAGCGGTCCGTCGGCGTCCCTATCAGGTGATCCTGTTCGACGAGGTGGAAAAGGCGCACGGGGACGTGTTCAACGTGCTGCTGCAAGTGCTCGACGACGGCCGCCTGACCGACGGCCATGGCCGGGTCGTCGACTTCTCCAATACGCTGATCATCCTGACCTCCAACCTGGGCAGCCAATATATGGCGAACATGAAGGACGGCGAGACGGTCAAGGATGTCGAGCCGCAGGTCATGGAAGTCGTGCGGGCGCATTTCCGGCCGGAATTCATCAACCGGCTGGACGAAATCATCCTGTTCCACCGCCTTGGCGAGGAGCATATGGCGCCGATTGTCGATCTGCAGGTGCTACGGGTGCAGAAATTGCTGAAGGACCGGAAGATCGAGCTGGACCTGACGGATGCGGCACGGCGCTGGCTCGGGCGGGTTGGCTATGACCCGGTCTATGGGGCAAGGCCTCTGAAGCGCGCGATCCAGAAATATCTGCAGGATCCGCTGGCGGACCTGATCCTGCGCGGGGACGTGCCGGATGGCAGGACGGTCCGAATTGATGAGGGTGATGGGGCGCTGGAGATGGCGGTTCAACAGGCTATCTAGCCTATTGAACCGGCACAAGTCATTGCATGAAAGGACTTAGTCCTGACGCATGCCGCCCTTGGCGATATCGTCCAGAAAACCGCGTGAATCGGCATTTCCGGCGCGAGCATATTGTTCCCATTCGCTGTTGGTCATGCAGATTTTCCGCTTGCGTACCAGAGATCCGATAATCGGTTCGCTGCGGCACCGGACATAATCAGGATCGGAACGATCGGTGATTTTGGGAGCCGGATTGGCCTTTTTGGCTTGTTCCTCGGCAACTTCGCCATCCTTGGTCTGCGCACTGGCGACCGGGCTGCTGATCGTGCCCAAGGTGAAGCTTAGCGCGGCAGCGATCACGGCCATTCCTGATTTATACGACATATGACATCCATTCTTTTGTAAAACTGATGGCAAACTACAGAAATGCGCTCAAACTTTCAACCACAGGCTGCATCATGCGACCGTGAAGGGGCGAAGATCATGTTGCGCGCTTGTATTTTCCATGTTGTTTTTCGTCGACAATCTTCAGCGATTGTTACCTGATCAGCGGCCAATAAACGGCTGGTTACTGATGTCCGGCTGCGCCTCGTCGACCCGATGGCCAAGTCCCGGCAGCCGAAGAATTATTGCGAAGGATTCATGCCGCCCTTGCTTAGATCATCCAGCATGGAGCGTGAATCGGCATTGCCGGCGCGGGCATATTGTTCCCATTCCTTGTTCGTCATGCAGATTTTTCGCTTGCGTACCAGCGATCCGATAACTGGTTCGCTGCGGCATCGGACATAATCAGGATGGGACCGATCGGTGATTTTGGGGGCCTGTTTGTCCTTTTT
>Ga0209024_1002476_pt1 | contig 10579 bp, 8 predicted proteins | sample AutmiccommunBRH5_FD_187380 | JGI IMG/M metagenome (GOLD analysis project Ga0209024, IMG submission 187380) | Deep subsurface microbial communities from Mt. Terri, Switzerland - Autotrophic microbial communities BRH/5 (SPAdes) (version 2) | ecosystem: Environmental > Aquatic > Deep subsurface >...
CCGGCATGGAACTGCTTTGCTTCACATGGGCCATGGCCTGTTTGTAGGCGTTGTAACCCGCGTTGCTTTTTGCGGCAATGGCCAGGTACAGCACGCACTGAGCCAAGGCCAGCTCGCCTTCGGGACTACCAAGGCGCTCATAGGTTTGTGCGGCTTCGTTCGCAATGCTGAAGGCGCGCGGGTCGGCCAACCCAATGTCTTCCCAGGCCATGCGTACAATGCGGCGGGCCATGTAACGTGGGTCGGCCCCACCGTCGAGCATGCGACAAAACCAGTACAGGGCAGCATCGGGGTCCGAGCCACGCACGGACTTGTGCAGGGCTGAAATTTGGTCGTAAAACGCATCGCCTCCCTTGTCGAAACGGCGAATTTGCGAGGGAGCTATTTGCTTCAATGCTGGCAAATCCAGGCTGTTCAAGCCCTGTGCCTTGGTTTGAAGCAGGGTAATTTCGACCAGATTCAAAAAGCGGCGTGCATCGCCATCGGCGTAACTGCACAAGGCATCAAAAGCATCGCTTTCCACATCAATTTCAGTGCCCAACTCTGCCTGCGCGCGCTTGAGCAACCGTTCGAAATCTTTTGCATTCAGGCTGTTGAGCACATAAACCTGCGAACGCGACAACAACGCTGAATTCACCTCAAACGATGGGTTTTCAGTGGTTGCACCAATGAAGGTGACCAAGCCCGATTCTACAAAGGGCAACAGTGCGTCTTGCTGTGATTTATTGAAGCGATGAATTTCGTCGATGAACAGAATGGTGGATTTTCCAACCTTGGCATACTCGCTTGCCTGGTCAATGGCTGCGCGAATTTCCTTGACCCCAGCCAGTACGGCTGACAGGGCAATGAACTGTGCCCTGGCCGCACCAGCGAGCAAGCGGGCCAAGGTGGTTTTGCCCACACCCGGCGGGCCCCACAAAATCAGGGAGTGAACATGTTGCTGATCAAACAGCAAGGTGAGTGGTTTGCCTGGCCCTAGCAGGTGGGTTTGCCCCACCACTTCGGCAAGTTGATTTGGGCGAATGCGTTCGGCCAGCGGCACAGCGCCCGGCACGGCACTTCCTGTTACAGGTGAAGCTGGCTGTTCGGTGTTGTCGCCAAACAAATCGGGGGTCATTGGGTTCTAATTAAATCCACACCCGCAGGGGCTTTGAAATCAAAGTAGCTGGCAGGCCGTTGTTTTGAAAAATCCCAACTGCTCAATTCCAGTTGGGTAACCTGCCCCAAGGCGTCATGAATTTCCAGGTTCACCGGCAAGCCGTCTTTCCAGCCAATGCGGGCATAGTCAAACAGGTTGTCTTTGTCCTTTGGCCTGATGAGCAACCATTCTTTGCCGTCTTTCATGCCTTCATCTTTCAGATTAAACAGCTTGTCGACGTCTTTGCTGCCAAACAACAAAGCGACAGGAGTTGAATCCATGGCATTGCCAATCGGCTTTTGTGTGGCGTGGCCCATGTCTTCATCATAAGAAACCACGGTACTGCCATTGGACAACAGCAGCAAAGGGTATGGCTTTTTGATTTCCCAACGGAATTTACCGGGGCGCGAGAAGGTAAATTCCCCAGAGCCTTTTTGCTTCACGGCGCCGCTTGGTGATATAACCACCTGCGAAAACTGACCTTCAGCAAAACCGCGGTTTTTTACAAAGTTGTTCAAGGCGTCTTGGGCAGAGGCCCAAGCTGAACCCAAAGAGGTCGCACTCAAAGCGGTGGCTAACAAGAATCGATACAAAAACTGTTGAATGCGCATGAATTTCTACTTCCTGTTGGGTGTTACACCTCAGATAACGCATACGGCTACCGGGGGTAAACACACTTAACCAAACTTAATCGTCGTCTTGTCCAGCCTCGGCACGCGCCAGAATTTCCCGGTTGCCGTTGGACTGCATGGCCGACACCAAACCAGCCTGCTCCATGCTTTCCAGCAGGCGGGCTGCGCGATTGTAGCCAATTCGAAGGTGGCGCTGTACAAATGAAATGGATGCCCTGCGGTGCTTCAGCACAATGCCCACAGCCTGGTCATACAATGCGTCTTTCTCGCCATCAAAACTGCCTGCTGTGGCGTCCATGCTGGCATTGCCGCCTTCCTCGGTAGTGCCACCTTCCAGAATGCCTTCAATGTAGTTGGGTTCTCCACCCTTCTCTTTCAGGTATTCAACCACGCGGTGTACTTCTTCATCGGATACAAAGGCACCGTGCACACGCTGGGGCACACCGGAACCTGGTGGCAAGTACAACATATCGCCTTGCCCCAAAAGCGCTTCAGCACCCATTTGATCAAGAATGGTGCGGGAATCGATTTTCGATGAAACCTGAAAAGCAATGCGGGTTGGAATGTTCGCTTTGATCAAGCCGGTGATTACATCCACTGAGGGCCGCTGCGTAGCCAATATCAAATGAATACCCGCGGCACGGGCTTTCTGGGCCAAGCGCGCAATAAGCTCTTCGATCTTCTTGCCCACCACCATCATCAGGTCGGCCAGTTCATCAATCACGATGACCAGCATGGGCAAGGTGTCAAGCGGCTCTGGTGCATCGGGGGTCAGGCTGAACGGGTTGGGAATGCTGGTACCGTTTTTCTTCGCCTCGGCAATTTTTACGTTGTAACCCGCCAGGTTACGCACGCCCATTTTGCTCATCAAGCGGTAACGTTTTTCCATTTCGCCCACGGCCCAATTCAGAGCATTGGCGGCCTGGCGCATGTCGGTAACCACTGGGCAAAGCAAGTGCGGAATGCCCTCGTAAACGCTCATCTCCAGCATTTTGGGGTCGATCAGAATAAGCCGCACTTCTTCAGCACCGCTTTTGTACAGCAGCGACAAAATCATGGCGTTGATACCCACCGATTTACCGGAACCGGTGGTACCTGCCACCAGCAAGTGCGGCATTTTGGCCAAATCGGCCACCACTGGCTTGCCTGAAATGTCTTTTCCAAGCGCCATGGTGACGGGCGACTTGTTGGTGCTGTACACCTGAGAACCCAGAATTTCGGTCAGCTTGACCACTTGGCGGCGCGGGTTTGGCAACTCCAGGCCCATCAAGTTTTTGCCGTAAATGGTTTCAACAACGCGAATGGACACCAAACTAAGCGCACGGGCCAGGTCTTTGGCCAAATTCACAACCTGGGAACCCTTTACGCCTGCGGCGGGTTCAACCTCGAAACGGGTAATCACCGGACCTGGCTGCGCAGCCATCACCTGAACCTGCACACCAAAGTCGCTCAGTTTCTTTTCAATCAAGCGGGACGTGTATTCAAGCGTGTCGGCTGACACGGTTTCAATGGTAGCAGGTGCCTCATCGAGCAAGCCCAACGGTGGCAATTCGGTTTCTGTAAGCTCTGCGAACAGGGGTTGTTGCTTTTCCTTGATGGCTTGCACTGAAGGTTCTGCGGCCACGGCCACAGGTTCAATTCGAATGGGCTTGTGTTCTTCAAACTTCTCGCGTTTTTGCTCCACTTTTTCTACACGGGCCAGGGCAACTTTTTTGCCTTCCTTGCGGTCAAAATAGGCGTTAATCAGTTCTTGAACCTTGAACACCAAACCTTCAAGAAAACCGCCCACGCGTTCGGCCATCACCGCCCAACTTAAGCCCAGCAGGCCGCTCATGCCGGCAGTGGTGCACAACAACAACAGCATGACCGCGCCTGACAAGCCAAGGAATTGTTGAAAAATGCTGGCGATGGTTTGCCCCACAATACCCCCGGCACCTGCCGGCAAGCCTTCACCTTTGAAAATAGACAGGGATTCAAGCCCCATCAACCCAACCCACAGCACGGTGAAGCCGATGGGCCGCACCCAAGGCAGCCATCTTGGCAAAGGTTCGCTGAACCCAGGCAGATCAATCGCATCCACCATTTTTCGGGCGCGCCACAGCATGAAGAAAGACAAGCCCAGCAGTGCATAGGCCGAATAACCTGCGATAAAGAACAGCAGGTCGGACAAATGTGCACCCACCGAACCGCCGAAATTGCTGACCACATTGCTGCCGGATTCATGGGAAAAGCTGTCGTCGCTGCTGCTGTGCGACACCAGAATCAGAAACAGATAGATGGAGAAGACAAGCAGGCATAGCCACCGAATTTCCAGCAACAGTTTGCTGATTCGAAGAGTGCCTGTATTTTGTGTGGTCCTGGAATTCACTGTAATAAGAGTAGCCCGCAATGCAGCATATAATTGAAGTCTGTATTCTGACAAAGTTCGAGAGAAATATCTCGAACAGACACCATTTGAAGCACAAAAGAGGTAGCAATGACCAGTTCTAACACGCCACGCCACGCCAAAGTACTGATTTTGGGCTCTGGCCCGGCCGGATACACTGCTGCAGTGTACGCTGCCCGCGCCAATTTGAATCCTGTTTTAATCACCGGCATGGCCCAAGGTGGCCAACTAATGACCACCACTGACGTGGACAACTGGCCCGCCGATGCCGAAGGCGTACAAGGCCCTGACCTGATGAACCGTTTTCTGGCGCATGCCGAGCGTTTCAACACCGAGATCATTTTTGATCACATCCACACCGTAGAACTGAAACAACGTCCATTCACGTTAAAAGGTGACTCGGGCGTGTACACCTGCGATGCATTGATTATTTCCACCGGCGCCAGTGCCATGTACCTGGGCTTGCCCTCTGAAGAGGCATTTGCCGGCAAAGGCGTGTCGGCATGCGCCACCTGTGACGGGTTTTTCTACCGCAACCAGGAAGTGTGTGTGGTGGGGGGGGGTAACACCGCAGTGGAAGAAGCACTGTACCTGAGCAATATTGCCAAGAAAGTGACCGTGATTCACCGCCGTGACAAGTTCAAAGCCGAGGCCATTTTGATCGACAAGATGATGGACAAGGTCAAAGAAGGGAAAATCGAACTGAAAATCGATTACACCCTGGACGAAGTGCTGGGCAATGAAATGGGCGTGAATGGTGCTCGCATCAAGTCCACCAAAACCGGCGAAACTCAGGATTTAGCCCTGCAAGGCGTGTTCATTGCAATTGGCCACAAGCCCAACACCGACATTTTCGAAGGCCAGATCGAGATGAAAGGCGGTTACATTACCACCCGCAGCGGTTTGAACGGCCTGGCCACCATGACCAGTATTGAAGGCGTTTTTGCGGCCGGTGACGTGCAAGACCACGTGTACCGCCAAGCCATTACCAGTGCGGGCACCGGTTGTATGGCCGCGCTGGACGCTCAGCGCTGGCTGGAAGCGCAGGAAGGCTAAACCTTTTTGCCGCCATGAAAAAGCTGAACTCCATGGCCGATCTTGAAGGGGTCAGGCGCTCGCTCAAAGAGCAGCGCCTGGAGACCGAGCGGATGGAGAAATTAAAGGCCGCTGAACAAAAAAAACTGCTGGACGAAGCAAATCTGTTCAAGAAGCTGGTTATAGATGTTACGCCCCTGCCCGATACCAACCTGAAACTTCACGAACTGGAAAAACCGCCCCCTCTAGCCCGCCAACGGGAACTGGATGATGAAGCCGTGCTGTGGGAAAGCATTTCCGATGAAATGGATGTCGAGCGGTTTCTGGAGACCGATGACAAGCTTTCCTATCGCCGAAACGGCGTGGGTGTGGAGGCTTTGAAGAAACTTCGAAAAGGGCAATGGGTGATTCAGGCCCAAATCGATTTGCACGGGCTGCGCTCCGACGAAGCCCGCAGTGCTGTGGGTGAATTTCTGCGGTCCAGCGTAAAACATGACATTCGTTGTGTCAGAATCATTCACGGCAAGGGCTTGGGTTCCATCGGCAAAGAACCCGTTTTAAAAGAAAAAGTGAAACGCTGGTTGGTGCAAAAAGACGAGGTACTGGCTTTTTGCCAAGCTCCGCCACGAGATGGTGGAGCAGGTGCCCTGCTGGTAATTTTAAAAGCCCGACAATAAAAAACAACAACGGAGACATGCGCCAATGACGCAAATTGAATGGCAACAAGGTTTTGCCAAATCAAATACCACGGGCCTGAACATGGCTTGGGAAACCGCTGGCCCGGTAGATGGTGAAACCATTTTCATGGTGGCCGGTCTGGGGTGTCAATTAACCATGTGGAACGATGAATTCTGTGCCCCACTGCTTGAACGCGGCTACCGCTTGGTGCGATTTGACAACCGAGACATTGGGCTAAGCGACCAGCACCCCACCAGCATGAAGGTGAATGTGCCTGCTACATTCATTCGCAACAAGCTGGGCTTGCAAACACCCACCAATTACAAACTTGACACCATGGCCAACGATGCGATTGGCCTGATTGACGCCTTGAACTTGAAGCGCCCACACCTGCTGGGTATTTCCATGGGCGGCATGATTTCACAAATTGTGGCGGCCAAAGCGCCCGAGAAAATCGGAAAGCTGGTCACCTTGATGTCGAGTACCAACAACCCAAAGCTGCCCATGCCCACACCGAATGTGTTGCACAACATGTTCCTGAAAAAACCGAAAAGCCAGAAAATTGATGATGTGGTGGAACACGTTGAGCGTGTATTCACCGCCATTGGAAGCCCGGGCTACCCAGCTGACCCCGCAAGGCTGCGGGAACGCGCGAGAAATTCATACAACCGTGCTTACAAACCTGCTGGCGTGCTACGGCAAACCCATTGTGTTGTGGCCACTGGATCAATTGAAGATTACACGAGGGAAATCAGGGTACCCACTTGTGTGATTCACGGGCTGGACGACCCGTTATTGAAAAAGGCGTGTTCAGAACGAATCGCCAAGCTGGTGCCGAATTCACGGCTTCATTTGATCAAGGGGCTGGGTCATGATTTGCCCGAACCCCTTGCGCCCACGTTCGCTGAAATAATTCACAGCCATTTCAAGTAATCAAATAGCCGCTTCGCCCTGCTCGCCAGTGCGAATGCGGATGACGCGTTCCACGTCGGTGACGAAAATCTTGCCGTCACCAATTTTGTTGGTGCGCGCAGCATTTTGAATGGCCTCAATTGCCTGATCAACCAGCTTGTCTTCGATCACCAGTTCAATTTTTACCTTGGGCAGAAAATCAACTACATATTCAGCACCGCGGTACAATTCCGTATGGCCACGCTGGCGGCCAAAACCCTTCACTTCAGTCACAGTAAGGCCGGTAACGCCAACTTCTGACAATGCTTCACGCACTTCGTCCAGCTTGAATGGTTTGATGATTGCGCTGACCAGTTTCATTCTTGGAATCCTTCTAGATCGTTGAACTTGGATGTAATCGGATAGCGCCAGTCTCGACCGAATGCCCGGTGCGTGACCCGAATACCCACGGGCGCCTGTCTTCTTTTGTATTCGTTGATACGAAGCAGTTTAACAGCCTTGATCACGTCTGCTGTCTGAAAACCGCTTGCAATGATGTTTTCCACGGATTCATCTTTTTCCATGTAGCGTGCCAAAATGGCGTCCAGTACATCATAAGACGGCAAGCTGTCCTGGTCCACCTGGTCAAGCCGCAATTCCGCGGAGGGCGGGCGTGTGATGATGCGCTTGGGTATCACTTCCGACAATCCGTTGCGGTATTCACAAAGCTGGTAAACCAGTGTTTTGAAAATGTCTTTAATCACCGCAAAGCCACCCGCCATGTCGCCGTACAGGGTGCAGTAACCTGTAGCCATTTCACTTTTATTGCCGGTGGTTAAAACAATACGGCCTGTTTTATTGGAAATGGCCATCAACATGGTGCCGCGAATTCGGGCTTGCAGGTTTTCTTCGGTGGTGTCGACAGCCAAACCCTTGAATAGCGGTGCAAGGCTTGAGTCGAAGGCGTTCATGCAGTTTTGAATTGAAATTTCTTCGTACTGAATACCCAAACGTTTGACCATGTCGCGGGAATCGTCCAAAGAAATATCCGCGGTATAAGGCGAAGGCATCATGACCGCGCGCACTTTGTCGGCACCCAGTGCATCCACCGCAATTGCCAACGTTAACGCCGAATCAACGCCACCCGACAAACCAATAATGGCACCCGGAAAACGGTTTTTTGTCACGTAATCATGAACACCCATTTTCAAGGCTTCGTAAACCTGTGCGGTCAATTCCAGTTCAGGTGTGCAGGGCTGGTGTGGTTCCAGCACAATCGGCTCACCGGGGCATGCCACCGCATCAAGCACAGCCAGGGCTTCCTGAAACTGCGGCAGGCGCATGGCCACGTGTTGTTTTCCGTCCATGGCAAAGGAGGCGCCGTCGAACACCAGTTCATCCTGCCCGCCCAGCATGTTGGCATACACAATCGCCATGCCTGTTTCCTGCACGCGTTGCGCCACCATCGATCTGCGAATGGTTTGCTTGCCCATGTGGTAAGGCGATGCGTTGGGCACCAGCAGAACTTCAGCACCTGCCGCTGCTGCGGCCTCGGGTGCATAGCGGTTCCAGGTGTCTTCGCAAATATTGACACCGAAGCGAATGCCGTCCACATCGAACACCAGCGGGCGGTTGTCGGGCGTGAAATAGCGTTGTTCATCAAACACTTCACGGTTGGGCAAATCATGCTTGTGGTACATGCCCACGACCTGCCCCTTGTAAAGCACAGAAGCGGCGTTGAACAACTCGCCTTCGCGACTTACCGGGTGCCCCACCACCACATACAAGTCCAGCGCAGCAAGGCCTTCCCGCAGTTTGTTGAAGGCTGCTTCAGTTTGCCGCTGGAACGAAGGGCGCAAGAGCAGGTCCTCAGGGGGATAACCAGTAATTGAAAGTTCCGGTGTCAGCAGAATTCGAACGCCCTGAGCCGCCGCTTTCTGCGCATATTCGGTAATTTTTGCGCAATTGCCTTTTAAATCGCCCACAGTCAGGTTTAACTGTGCAATGGCCAATCGGACTCGGGATAAACTCACGGGGTACCTGCATAGTAGTTGTGGCTTTTATGAATTATCGCATGCAGATTTGCCAATCGATTGGCGAAATCGCACAAGCTCAATGGAATTCACTTGTATGTCAATGCAATGGTGGTGTGCTTCACCCTGCCCTTCGACATGAATACCTGCTGGCACTGGAAAGCTGTGGCTGTGCCACGGCAGAAACCGGCTGGGGACCATTGCATTTGGCCATTCATGGTGATGCCGGTGAATTGCTGGCAGCCATGCCCCTTTACCTGAAATCTCACTCCTACGGTGAATACGTGTTCGATTGGGCGTGGGCGCAGGCCTACGAGCGCAGTGGTCAACGCTATTACCCCAAGCTGCTTTGCGCCATTCCATTTACACCTGTGCTGGCACCCAAGGTGCTGCATGCCACCCCTGAAGCGGGCAAGGCCTTGGCGCAAGGTTTGGCGCAACTGACCTGGCAAGCCGCCGAAAACACCGAGTTGCTTGGCACCCGGATTTCAACCCTGCATGCCTTGTTTTTAACAGGGCAAGATCAACAACTGCTGTTGGGTGAAGCCACAAATTTGAACAACAGCAGCCGCCATGTGGTGCAGTTTCACTGGCACAATTTCAATCCGCTACACGAAAAAACATTCACTTCGTTTGATGAATTTCTGGACAGCCTGAACCAGAAAAAACGAAAGAATATTCGCGCGGAGCGACGCAAGGCACGCGTCGAAGGCCTTGAAATCCATCGAATTCAGGGCCGTGAGGTAACAACAGAACAACTTGAATTTTTCTACCAGTGCTACAGCCGCACTTACATGGAACATTTCTCCAGCCCTTATTTGAATCTGGAATTTTTCAGGCGATTGTGCACAACGATGGGCGATCAGGTGTTGCTGGTCCAAGCCACCTTGCAAGGTGCGCCCGTGGCCAGTTCGTTTTTTATTTACAGCGAAGAAAGGCTATACGGGCGCTACTGGGGATGCATTGAAAACTTGCCCTGCCTGCACTTCGAGTTGTGCTATTACCAAGCCATTGAATTTGCCATTGAACAAGGCATTGAGTGGTTCGAAGGTGGTGCGCAAGGTGAGCACAAAATGGCTCGTGGGCTGAACCCGCAAACCATGATCAGCGCCCACTATGTGCACGCCAACGAATTCAAACTGCCGATTGAAAACTTTCTTCGACGTGAAAAAGCGCACCTTCAAGCCTACGCAACGGAATTAAGTGAGCACACGGCATTTCGAACCGGCACTGTGCTGGAGCAATAAAAAAGCCAACCCGAAGGTTGGCTTTTTGTGGGCTTGACAAAAGGCATCAGCCTTCGTAATTGGCCACGCCGTCACGAATTTCTTTTTCAACATCGGTCATGTCGCCCCAACCTTCAATTTTGACCCACTTGCCTTTTTCAAGGTCTTTGTAGTGCTCAAAAAAGTGTTGAATACGGGCCAGAAATTCCTGGGGAACGTCTGAAATGCTTTGATAGTGCTTGTACTGTGGCAACAGCTTTTCAACCGGCACAGCCAACAATTTGGCATCGCCGCCAGATTCATCCGTCATTTTCAACATGCCGATGGGGCGAACACGCACCACACAGCCGGGCTGCAGCGGGAACGGAGTCATCACCAGCACATCCACGGGATCGCCATCGGCGGCCAGGGTTTGCGGAATGTAGCCGTAATTGCAGGGGTACTGCATGGAAGTGCCCACAAAGCGGTCCACAAACAAAGCGCCGCTTTCCTTGTCAATTTCGTATTTTACCGGGTCGGAATTCGCTGCGATCTCAATGATCACATTCACGTCGTTGGGA
>Ga0209024_1002478_pt1 | contig 10576 bp, 5 predicted proteins | sample AutmiccommunBRH5_FD_187380 | JGI IMG/M metagenome (GOLD analysis project Ga0209024, IMG submission 187380) | Deep subsurface microbial communities from Mt. Terri, Switzerland - Autotrophic microbial communities BRH/5 (SPAdes) (version 2) | ecosystem: Environmental > Aquatic > Deep subsurface >...
TCTATTGCAACTTTTGCTTTAAATTCTGAACTGAACTTTTTGTGAGCCATTTTTTAACCCCAACTACAATGGTTTCTATTCTACACCACTGTCTCATTTTTGGGGTCCACTTCTTTTTGAGTAATTTTAATTAATTCAGACAACCATTCACTATCTTCCCAAAGTTCACCAGAAACTAAGTAATAATTTTTAGCGCCAGGATAGGGGGGCTGTTCATCTACCTGGCCTATGAAAGATTTTCCTGATATTGTTGGCTTTATAAAAAGAATATCATCACAAACTAAAGCCACTACTTTGTTATTACAATAAAAATTAATTTAAAGCGATACCGATTGTATTACCAAAAATAGCCCCTTGCCCAGAATCTTGGCAGCTACTAAAGGTGCCATTGGCAGGATTGATTGTGCAAACGGAAACCGTGTTAGAATTATAGCTACCAACATAAGCTCGACTTCTATCGGAATTTAGGGCGATGTCCGTTGAATTGCTAAAAGTTTGCCCCGAGTCTTGACAACTGCTAAAAGTCCCATCGGTAGAACTAATAGTACAAACCTGTACTGCAGCACCCCCACTGGTGATATAGGCTCGACTATCATTAAAATTGAGAGCGATACCGATTGTATTACCAAAAATAGCCCCTTGCCCAGAATCTTGGCAGCTACTAAAGGTGCCATTGGCAGGATTGATTGTGCAAACGGAAACCTCTTGAGAACCAATAACACTAACATAAGCTCGACTTCCATCGGAATTTAGGGCGATGCCTTCTGGATCATTAAAAGTTTGACCCGAACTTTGGCAACTGCTAAAGGTCCCATCGGTAGAATTGATAGTACAAACCGATACAATACCACCGGAGTCATTGGTAATATAGGCTCGACTATCATTAGAGCTAAGTGCGATACCGATTGGAAAATCAAAAATAGCCCCTTGCCCTGAGTCTTGGCAATTACTAAAGGTGCCATTGGCAGGATTGATTGTGCAAACGGAAACCGTGTTAGAATTTTCGTTACCAACATAAGCTCGACTTCCATCGGAATTTAGGGCGATGCCAAATGAATCACTAAAAGTTTGACCCGAGTCCTGGCAACTGCTAAAAGTCCCATTGGTAGAACTAATAGTACAAACCTGTACTTCAGCACCGTTATTGGTGATATAGGCTCTTGTAGAGGGTGTCGGCGGGGTCGGCGGGGTCGGCGGGGTCGGCGGGGTCGGCCCACCCGAAAAATCTGCCGCATAATTTTGACAATTAAGGGGCGCCTCACCATTGGTACAAAGCCTATAGGTTAATTGTCCATCTCCACTAATAGTAAATGTTTTCGGCTGTGATGGGCTGACTGCAAAAAGACAAAAACCGCTGGAAGATGGTGTGCAATTTTGCTGCCCTGGGTTTTGTAGACTAAAACCTAGTGATGTGATTTGAATGCCTGCAATGGGATAGAAAAAATTTACATTGGGCTTGATGGTTAAGTTCGGCTTATTGGCCGTGACCTCAAAAAGCAAAGCTTCGATATTGGCCGAAACATTAAATGATACAAGAAGGGATAAGCTTAATAATATCGTTTTTTTCATGTCCTTTTATCCTGAAACTATGCAATGAGGGTTAAAGTGAGTGCGTGGGCATCGGCGTTTGAGGTTTTTAAATGGTTTAAAACTTGAGGTCTTGGATTAAGCTTACCTTCATTTAAATAAAAATATTTATACCCAACTTCTAACGATTTGTCTTTCCAAATATGATTCATACGAAGCCCTATACCTGCCATTGCACTTAATTTTACTTCTGTCTCACCCCTAAAAGCTTGATTGGGAATCGTCACCCCACCATCAATGGAGCGCTCATGATAATCTTGGGTTTTAATAAAGTTTGGTCCTACACCGGCATCAACCACTAAAGAGACGCGCTCATCTTGACCTTTCCAAACCCCTTTTGCATGCGCATAAAGCGGGACATTAGTGGTTTTGTATTCGTAGGCTAAATTTGGAAAGGTGCGCTCTAGATAAATCACACCTTGAACTTTGGCAAGGCTTAAATAATAAACGCTGGCACCTAATGAGATATCAACAGGCGCTTTTTCAAAAACATTAAACAAATAACCGGCGCCAGCTAAAAAAACGGTGTCGCTTTCTTGGCTTACAGCATAAATATTGCCAAAGGTCTTATTGATGTTAATCAGTTGATCTTGACCTTGAGTAATATAAGCGCCACCTAATGAAAGATTCAATTGCCCTGGAGGTAAATGAAAGGCATGTGTGGCTGGGGTAGAAAGAGCAAGCAAAGCCGGGAAAAGGGGCTTAAATATCCTTTTCATGAAAATGTCCTTTTTGAAAAAATATTTTGGAGATTATATTCTTACTTTGTTTTCTAACAATAACAACAATAAAAGAAAATTTTGTTAAAAAACGAGCGCCGAAAGATAAACTTCCTCTGTAGTTTCAAGCCAAGGAGACAGACTTATTTTCTTGCAATGCTTCAAGCCTATTTTTATCATCTTTTGGTAGTGGCTGAAAAAATCCATGGCTTTTTCTTACCTCAGATAGACCTCCAATCAAAATCTTTGGTTTAAGGGAAGTAAACATCACCTGCTTATCAATATAGGTTTGAGCTAAAATTTTATCTCTTTGCTCGGAAGGCAGGCGACTTGTTGCTTCTAAAAGTGGCTCTGAGGCTTGTCGATAATGACGTAAAGCATAAATCAGCGCATTCTGGCTGCCTTTTGCAAGAAGCGACATCTGCTGCTCTGGATCAATAACAATGATGGCTTTAAGGATTGCTACTATTGATTCCACAGCCTGTGGTTGATAAGAAACAGCAAGCATCAACGCGTTACGACCTTGGGTATTTTTTTGCATTAAAATCTGCAGCTGTCGTTCAAGAGTCATCGTGCTGATTTTTTCACAAATTGGCGCTACCGCACCTGCCTGATAGCGTGCGGCAAACATCAGTGCGTTATTATTATTACAACTCACTTGGCTTAAAATAACTTGCAGATGCCTGGCAGGCCACCTATTGGTTGCTTTAAGAATAATCCCCACAACCTCGGGTTGATATGCAGCAGCATACATCAGCGCATTAACCTGACACTCATCCACTTGAGTCAGTATTTCTATTTGTTGCCTGACAGGCAGCAGCTTAGTTACTTCGTCAAAAATTATTTGAGCGCATTCAGGGCAGATAGATGCAATAGACGCCAGTAAATCAGCGTTTTTTTTATCCATTTGCGTTAACAATTTTCTCTTCAGATCGGTAGGTAATCTAATGATTACCTGAAGAATTGAACCCACTGTTTGCGGATAATAATTAGCAGCATGCATCACTGCCTTGAACAAAATATCCACCTGTTGCTTCTTACTCAGAGAAGCCAGGCAAATTAACATCTGCGATACATTTTTGTTATTTATCAGTGATCGCATGAACAAACTATTCCCATCAGCGTCGTTGTCAGTAAAAATTGGCGGGATAGCACCAGTCTCGTTGCTAATAAAACCCTGGTTCAATAAATCAGCTATATCCATCGATTGTTTTTGAGAGCTGTCTTGAAGCAGGCGTTTGATGCAGCGAGACTCAGCGCGTGTAAAATTAAAATATTTTTCTTTAATTAATTTATTAAACAACGTTCGATTGATTTTATTCCAATCTAAATCAAGAACGGTATATTCCTCATCGGTAACTAAATAATCACTGGCTTGTACTATTTCATCGTGCAAAAAATGCTTGCCAAAAAGTTTTTTTAGGTAGCCAAGGAATTTATTATACTCACCATACGTATAACCTTGATTGGTCTCTTTTCGTCCCTGATAATCAAAATAACTATGCAGCGTACCCCTTATAGCATCTATTAAGCGACTATAGGTTGCAGCCATCTGGTATTGTTCTGTAAATTTGGTTTCAATAATTTGAATTATACGATTTTGTTCTATGCTGCCTCTAAATGGGTCACGAGGATTAATGGCTTCAACACCATAGTGTTGAGCTGCTGCGACAATAAAAAATTGATTATGAACATGCACGTCATTTTTGGTTTCCCTAGCCGCGGCATCAACAATTGACTTTCGTATTTGCAATAAAAAGGCATCCAGGGTATCTGGGATATAAAAACCACTCAACAAATCGTTTGCCCTATCATGAAAGCCTGCAGTGCAACTGTCTGGCTCCACATAAAGCGCGTGTGCAATCGCCAATTTATGGGAGCCAGTAAGTGCATGCTCACCGCTTACGATAAGGCGCATGTAAAGGGTTTGCAGAGTGCCGAGCAGTTCGTTTTTTAATGAATAAGTTGCATCCTCGCCCACATGTTTTTCAAAAATGATGCTTAGATTAGCATTGATTCCTGAACGCTTTAATTCTTCTGAACAAATTAAGTCAAGTTGCGTTAACCAGTTATCCGGCAGAGTGCGCCTGTCATAAGGGACGGACACAATGCCTTTAACAAGGGTGTAGCATTTTTTACGCATACGAGAAGGCATTTTTTGATCCATGATACTATGAATAATTTATCCTACTTATGGTTGCAACCTCAGTCAAATACAGCAAAAATGTTTAAAGCGGTTTTGCGCACCATTTACGTTTTTTGAAATCTCTCGCTACGATCGTTGACGTATCTCGGGAGTTATAAGATAAGGACACAATATGCCGATAAGGTATTTAAATTTCTCCATAATGAAAATTATCTCTATTGGTATTCTCATCAGTTTAAGTACTTCTTTAATTGCACAACACGAACACCACACCACGTCAACTCAAAACCCGACGCCTGTCGTCACCAACAAATACAAGACAAAACCAGTGGCGAGTAAGCCACAAAAAACCCATGCTAAAAAGAAAACACTTACAGATAGCAAGCCAATCATTTCTGCTGGTGTTGAGCGGACTGTAAATTTAGTAATAAATTATAAACTGGTTAATTTCGCCGGAAAAACCAGAAAAGCCATTGCAGTGAATGATCAAATCCCAGCCCCCACACTAAATTTCACGGAAGGTGATTACGTTACGCTCAATGTTTATAATAATTTAGATAAGCCGACAGCCATTCATTGGCATGGTCTTTTAGTTCCCTGGCAAATGGATGGGGTTGAAGGGGTGAATCAGCAAGCTATCCCACCAAAAGGGGTTTTTCATTACCGATTCAAGCTCTATCAAAGTGGTACTTATTGGTATCATGCTCATGCTGATGTGCAGGAGCAAGAAGGTTTGTATGGCGCTTTTATAATTAATCCTTCTAATAAAAGCACGCCTTATAAATACACTAAAGATCAGGTGATCGTATTATCTGATTGGAGTAATAGCCCGGCACTAAATGTATTAAATAATCTAAAAAAAGACGGGGATTACTATTCGCCGCGATTTCCCCTGCAACCTTCCCTCATTAAATTCTTGCATGATTACCGCAAAGCGGATGTTGAGGAACGTAAAAAACTAATTGATGATTATAAAATGATGCAGCAAATGCGCATGAGTATCTATGATTTTAGTGATATCGCCTATGATGCTTATTTACTGAATGGCCAATCTAAGTATTGCCCCTGGACAGCACCAGTGAGCGTTGGTGATGTAGTTCGTTTGCGCTTTATTGGAGCGGCCGCAAGCACGATTTATCGCGTTAAAATTCATGGCAGTAAAATGGAAATGATTCATATTCAAGGAAATGATGTTAAACCCTACGTCGTAGATGACTTCTATATTGCCCCAGGCGAAACTTATGATGCTCTGGTTCGAATCAATAATAAAAAACCTTACATTATTTATGCCGAATCCATTGATACTTTAGGAAAAACCTATGGCGCTTTAGTGTCTGGAGTTAATCAGCCTGTCAATTACCAACAAGTGCCTCCCTTTCCTGAGCCAAAACCCGTTACAAGAGAGATGATGGCTAACATGAAAAAATCTGAGATGAAGCATGTTTCAGAGCATAACAATCATTCAAAACATTCAGCCATGCAACCTGGTATGAGCAGCGCTGATGGTAAGAAAGCAGATACCAACATGCCCATGGCACACTCAATGAATATGCCAACAGAACCGACTATCATAGGAGATACAATCTCCCCGCCTAACACTTTTCAAGCAATCACTTCAGGAACCAAATATCAGCATTTATCAGCAGCCATTAGAACCAATGATCCAAATAAACCTGTTGATGGGATTATCCGAATGGAGTTATTTGGATATATGGAACGCTTTATATGGTTTATCAATGGATTGCCTGACTACAAGGCAAAACCTATTGTGTTAGAACCTAACAAACGTTATCAGATTATATTCACCAATCATTCGATGATGCGGCATCCAATGCATCTTCACGGGCATTGGTTTATCTTGCGCAATGGTCATGGTGCTTATGACCCCTTATTACATACCATATCAGTACCCCCTGGCGCTACAGCGGTAGCCGATGTGGATACTGATGCCAGTGGCCAGTGGTTCTTTCATTGTCATCATCTTTATCACATGGTGACTGGCATGTCTCGAGTGGTACAATATTCGACCTTGATTGATATTGTACAAGGCACAGCAGAACCCCAAAATTACTCCACAAATACTGATTATATTAATCGACCGATTGTACGAGAGGATGCTGTAATACCCATTGATCCTGCTTTAGTGCGCCATCCTATGGCACATACAAAGAACATTTGGCTCGCAAATTTTCTTGATGTCGGAGCCGATCCATTTAACAATGTCCAAGAATTAACCTTCAAGGGATTATATGGTTCGGATTATCACAAACTTGAACTGTATACCAATGAAGCTGAGATTAACAAAGGAAAGGTAGAAAATGCCGACATTGATATTTTCTATTGGCACCTTTTAAGCCAATTTTGGGCTGCAAAAGCTGGGGTTAATTATTTTTATCGTCCGGCAAAAAAACCTTACTGGCAAGCTGGCGTGGGAATAGAAGGATTAATGCCTTTTTTTATTGAGACAAACGTTCGTTCATATTACTACCGTGGTAGTGTGAAACTCGACATGGAATTATCACGCGACACACAAATTACAAACAATGGTTTCGTTCAATTTGGCCTAAGAGCAATTTTAGCCACTAAAACGCTGCCTTCGGCAGAAATTGGAAATGGTTTAAATCAGTTGCGGTTTATTGTAAGACCTTATTATCGGCTAATGCCTGGCTTCAATGTATTTAGTGAATTTGAGCATTTACAAAATTATGGTGCATTTAGAATCATGCAAATTAATGAAGGAGAATCTGCCAGTGAGAATACATTAACCTTTGGCTTGTCATTTTTGCTTTAAATCATCTGTCTCAGATGACTTGACAAGTTCTCCTAATGATTGACCAATCTAACTTTACCTGCATTTTATAGGCGTAACTAAATACGCCTCACTCTCTGGGTCGCAGGCTCCACAGCATCAAGATCGTCTGGTGTTTTTCTTTTCCTAATAATCCCGCCCCCATCAGCTACCCTTCTCCTTTTTGGGTCAGGTGCACCTTCTTCACCTACATCTCTTTTAGCATCAGGCGTACTTTTAAAAAAAGTTGCTTTGGAACGTTGGGTAGCAGCAGATGAAGAAGAATATGCTTTTTCGGTTTCACGTGCTTCAATCAGCTTCGCAAATTCCTGCACGGCATCAGGGTAACAACCAGCAACAAAAGTCATTATATCCGGGTAGCCAGGTGGTAATAGTTTTAATTGCTGTTCAGGTTCCAAAACAAGCAAGGCCTTGAGGATTGAGACCACAACCTGAGGTTGAAACTTGTGCGCAATCGTTAGTAAATTTTCATTTTTTACAGAAACTTGGGTTAAAATCTGCATCTGACGTTCTACAGGCAGGGTGCTAATCTGTTCAAGAAGGAGTTCCACAGCATGCGGCTGTATACTTGCAGCTATCATCAACGCATTACAACCACTAATATTACTAGTTTGACTTAAAATACACGTTTTCTGCTCAATAGACAAAGTACACACGCTTTCAATAATAGCCTTAGCTCCTTCCGCATTTTTGTAGATAATAGCTAGCATCAGCGCATTTAAACTCTTTGTATCCACCTGCATTAAAACCCGTGCTTGTTCCTCTAACGGCAAAGTACTTATTGCATCTAGTATTGGCACCAAAGCGTTTGGTTGGTATCTTGCTGCCAGGGTTAATACATTATTTTTACTCAATGAAACTTGAGTGAAAATCTGTATCTGATCATCAACAGGCAAGGTAGTAATCCGGGCAAGAATGGGGGCCACTGCTTCAACGCGGTAATGCACCGCCATCATTAATACATTCAAGTTTTTTTTACAGGAATGCGTTAATATATTTGCCTGTTGTTTGATTGACAAAATATTCATGCCATTGAGAAATGGTTCCACAGCATCTGGTTGATGACATGTGGCGAACATCAAGGCATTGCATCCATCGCTGTTGGTCTGACTCACAATAGGTACTTGCCGCTTAATAAACAAGTCACTCAATTCAAACGTTCGCCCCACCATTTCAAAAATTGGCTTTACCATCTGAGAAAGATGGTACGCTGCAAACATCAATGCGTTATTGCCAGCTGTTGTGGTTTGGGAAAAAATAATCCTTTGCTGCTTAATAGGCAAAGCACTGATTTTTTCAATAATAGCCTTGGATGCTATCTCATGTTTTTGTTCAAGCGCATAAATCAATGCATTCGCACGGGCATGGTTAATTTGAGTTAACATTTTTGCCTGTTGCTCTAGTGGCAACGTATTTATTGCGTCCAGTATTGGCGCTAAAGCGTTTGGTTGGTATTTTGCAGCTATGATTAATACATTATTTTTATTCAATGAAACTTGAGTGAAAATCTGTACCAGGTCGTCAACTGGCAAGGTGGTAATCCGGGCAAGAATGGGGGCTACTGCTTCAGCGTGGTTACGAGCCGCAATCATTAATGCATTAGATCCATAGCTGTTGGTCTGACTTAAAATAGATGCTTGCTGCTTAATCGGCAAAGCACCAATTTTTTCAATAATAGCCTTAGATGCTGCTTCTTGTTCAAATCTAAGCGCATACATCAATGCATTGTCATGCTTATCGCTAATTTGAGCCAAAATTTTTGCTTGTTTCCCTAAAGTCTGATGACTCATTATCTCCAGTAGAGGCATTACAACTTGTGGTTGACAGCTCGCAGCATACATCAGTGGATTTACATTATCTATTCCGACTTGGCTCAAAATTTGGAATTGGTGTTTTTTAGGTAAAATACGCACTCGGTCAAGAATTAAAGGAATGGTATCGGGGCAATACTCAAGAGCGACCATCAACACATTCAAGTTAATATCATTCAAATGAACTAAAATTTCACCTTGATGAGCAGTTGATAATCTGCTAATTGCAACAAGTATTGCCTCTATGACTTGTGGTTGATTTTTCGCAGCATATAGCAATGCATTTATTCTGTGTGTATCGACTTGACTCAAGATTTGGAACTGTTGTTCTTCAGGTAAAATGCGCATTTGGTTAAGAATCAATGGAACGACATCCGGACAATACAAAAGCGCCTGCATCAACGCATTCACTTGCGTGTCATTCACTTGCACTAAAATTTCTGCTTGTTGATCAATCGGCAATCTATCAATCGCAACAAGCATTGGACCCACGGATTGCGGCTGATACCGGACAGCGCACATCAGCGGATTCGTATTATGTTCATCAATTTGAGTTAAAACTTGCCGTTGTAATTCTTCTGGTAATTTACTTATTGCATCAAGAAGCATTACCATGCCATCTGGTTGATGATTAGCTGCAAGCATCAACGCGTTTAGTCCATTCGTGTTACATTGTACCAACATCGTCATCCATTGCTGGTCGGGTAAATCGTATAATCTCTCAAAAATTAACGGTAATGTATTTGATTGAAAATAGGCAACGCACATCACTATATTCGCATCGTATACATCGCGTTGAGTCAAAATCTGTGCTAGCAACTCAGCGGATACTTCACTTATTGCGTTGAGAAGTAGTGCTAAATTTTTCGGATCATTACGAGCTGCCAACATCAGTACATTTTGATCAATCAAATTGGTTTGTAATAAAATCTGTCTCTGAAGAGACTCAGGCAAACTCACTACCTTTTCCAGTATGAATGCCACAACTGTAGAATCCTGTTGCGTTGCATGCGTTAATATATTCTCGTTAAATCTATCAGTTTCAGTTAGAAGTTGTCCCAATTTCACCTGATTCAGAAAGTCGAGACAAGCTAGAATAAGCGGCATATTTTTTTGGGTGATTAACGTGGGTAAGAATGGGCTACTGCCATAAATTTCCTCATCAAATAGCTGCTTAACATAATCATTCTGGGAAATAAATAATTTAAAATACTGGTTTAAGTCTTTTGTTGGCTTCAGCGCACGTACTGTATCAAACAATTCAAGAAGCCTCTCACTGACAGGCAAGCTTTCGATATAGGCTCTAATTAGCGCGGATTCCGTAGCAAGACTCGCATTACCCAAAAAGGCCAGAAAATTAATCACGCCAGCCTTATTATTAATAAACCCATCAGTGAGTAAATGTGAGATATCAGAGGAAGGGTTTGGCTCCACCGCTTGCAGCAAATTGATGATGCAGTCGCTTTCAGCTTCTGTAAATTGGATGTAGTCTCTTTCCCTTAAG
>Ga0209024_1002480_pt1 | contig 10554 bp, 7 predicted proteins | sample AutmiccommunBRH5_FD_187380 | JGI IMG/M metagenome (GOLD analysis project Ga0209024, IMG submission 187380) | Deep subsurface microbial communities from Mt. Terri, Switzerland - Autotrophic microbial communities BRH/5 (SPAdes) (version 2) | ecosystem: Environmental > Aquatic > Deep subsurface >...
GGGTAGAAGCCGAAGCCGAGGAATCCGACCTCGCGCGCCGCAGCCTCGAAGGCCACCGGATCGTGGTTCGCCATGGCGATGTCGAAGGCGGCGCCGTCGAGATGCTTCGACCGGCCCGCGCCCCCCACGGCACGGTTGTGCTCTGGGCTGCGGTAGGCGGAGCGGACGATCAGCGGCTTGCCCAGCCGGTCGCGCAGCGCCTGCAGCTTGTCGAGCGCGGTTTCGTTCACGAGCAGCTTGCCGGTGCCCCGGCATGCAATCTCGGCGGGCGAGAAATTCGGCCAGCGCCAGGCGCTCTCCGGCACATCACGCCAATGGCGGTGGAAGGTCGTGGTCATGAGGGTCCTCCGAAACGAAAAAAAACCGCCTCGAGGGCGGGTGCGGTTGGGCTGGTGAACGGGGGTGTTGAGCGGCTACGGGCCGCCGCCGAAGATCTTCAGCTTGATCGCTATACCCGCGAGCAGCGCCAGCATGACGCCGGTGGTGATCATGCGGACGGCGGTCTGCATCGCGGTGCGGCGGACCAGCCGGATGCAGTCGACCAGGGAGCGCAGATCGCGGATGTCGAGCGCGGCCTCGTCGCCGTCGAGGCCGACATCGGCCAGCGCACGCTTGGCGCCTTCCTCCGCCGCCCGGGTCAAGATCGCCTCGAACTCGGCGTCGGGCATGCGCACGAAGCCCTCGGATCGGGGTGGGTTCATCGGATCCTCCTTCCGCCGCTCAGCCGACCTTGCAGCCCCAGAAGGACGTGTGGTCGGCGGCGAAGTAGCCGTCCGCGACCCGGAAATACCCCTGCAGCTCGACGGTATCGCCTGCCGTCAGCGGCACCATGGTCTGAAGCCAGATCGCGGTAGCGAGCGAGACATGAGTGGCGGAGATTTCGCCGAGGGAGCCGCGGATTTCGGTCGTGCCGTTCAGGACGAGCCGCCCGCGCATGCGGGCGGTGGCGCTGGCGTTGATCTTGTACAGCAGAGTCGCGCCGAAGAGGTAGGTGCCGTCCACGGGGGCGACGAAGTGGTTGTTCACGGCGTCGAACGCGCCCTGATCGTTGTAGTCGGTGTTGTTAAGGCCGATCTTGGTCCAGGTGCCGACGCCGACGTAGTTGTCGTAGTTCGTGTAAGCCTTGAACCGCGGCAGCCGGGGCTGATCGACAATGCCGGTGGCGTTGTCGACGCTCAGCCCGTCGAAGAAGGTGCTGCCGTCGGCGGAGACCGCGAGCCGGAAGCGGTCCGACCCGAACAGCCCCACCAGCGCCTTGGTCACGAAGCCGGTCTGGAGGGTCAAACCGAGATCGTCGCCGGCCGCCTCCTTGTTCATGGTGTAGAACAGGTCGCCGGTGCCGCCCTCGGCCACGGTCCTCGCCGTCCAGAGCGCGGCGTTGAGCTTGGCCGAGAACGGGTTCGATGCATCCGCCGTGGTGCCAACCCCGAGGAGCGCCATGTTCTGCAGCGCCGCCGGTGTGGTCCCGAGCCAGCCCGCGCCATCGTAGACCAGCAGCAGGCCCTCGTCCTCGACCCATGCGCGCCAGCCGATCCGCGGGGGAAGTCGCAGCCAGGCGCCATCGGTCCAGAGCGCGACGTTCAGGTCCCATCCGGACCATTCGCCCGTCGCGCCCGAGGCGACGATGTAGCGATCGCCATCGGCGGGACTGCCGGGCGGCGCTGTCAGATCGCGGTCGAGCACGGAGAGCTGCACGAGCCCGTCGAGCAGCCGCAGCGCCTCGTTGTGGGTGACGTGCTTCTGGGCCTGCGCCGCCAGGATGTAGGGCAGCAGGAGATGGGTCGTGGCGTCGGACATGGGATGGCCTTCAGAGTATCAGCGTGAGGGTCTTGGGCGCGCCCCGCCCGACGAGGGCGGAGAGCTGGTAGATGCGGCTGTCGAGCGTGTCACCGGGGCCGAGCGGCGCGCCCCAATCGGCGGTCTGGTCTGCGGCGGTGTAGACCGCGCTGGTGGTGGCGGTGCTCAGCACCCGCTTAACGGTCGCGCCATCAAGGATCTCGACCTCGTAGGCTTCGAGCTCTTCTCCGAGCGGCACTTCTAGCCCGCCCCAGCTGTCGGCCGCGAGAGCTCGGGACCGGCGCGTCCAGCGGATCGTCAGATCGCCGGGCGTGCGCGGCCTGCGCCACGGCTGCTCGACATGGGCGCCGGAGAACGGCCGCAGCCCGACGCCCGCGGGCGTGAAGGATTGCGCCACATAGGTCTCGTCGCTGACGGGGCGGCTCGCCGGACCGATGCGCCAGTTCCACGGCAATCCGAGATCGGCCTCGGCAATCGGCAGGGACGCCAGCGACGCGTCCAGCACCACGACAAGAGCGCCAGCGGGCGCCGGATTGCCCATCGCGCCCTCGGTGCCGCGCTGGCCGCGCAGGAGCCGGGTCAGCCGGTATCGACCCGGCGCCAGCAGCTCGGCCGCGCCCGCCTGCACGATCTCCCAGGTGCCGGGCGCGCTCTCGATAGCCAGCGCATTGGCGCCGCCCAACAGCGTCAGGTCGGTGACGCTCTCCAGCGTGCCGGTGAGCAGATCGACCACAAGCGCATTGCCGTGGTCGAAGCGTGAGGTGGGGCCCGGATAGAAGTCCGAGACCAGCGCTCCGATCCGGGCGCGGCTGCCGAACGTGGTCAGCAACTCGAACCCGTCCGTCGAGGGGCTGCGGAACACCGCCATCTCGCCCGGCCAGGGAAGAGCGTGCGCCGCGACAAACGGTCGATGCGCGGGCTGGTCCTCGGTCAGCTGCGGCAGGTCCATCAGCACCGCGTCCGGCGCGCCGAACACCACGGCCCGCGTCAGCGACGCCGCGCGGGGATCGCCGGGCGGCAGATCGTAAGTCGCACGGTCCTGCCGCACCGCCTCGATGCCGCGCGCTGCCGCGTCGGCGATGGAGACGAGCCGCAGATCGACCAGACGCCCGTCATGCGCGAGCCGGATCGCATCGGCCGGATCGAACGCGAGGCGCGAGGGTGGCAAACGGAACGCCGCCGTCTCGCGGCCCACCCACGCCTCCATCAGCGCGCGGCGGCAGCGCCTCTCGGCCTCCTCGGGCGGCACCGCCATTGGAAAGGACTCGGACGCGATCCGGGTCGTGTCCACGGTGATGCGCCGGGCCTCGACGAGGGCCGCGTCGTAATCCTCGTCGGCGCGGGCGACCTGCCATTTCAGGGCCTGCGGCAGTTCGGTCTCCTGGCCGCGCGTCAGTTCCAGCACATCGCCCTCGCGGGTGGCCACCAGATCGTCGGGCGCGAGGGTGGCGACGGAGGCCCGGCCGCGCATGACAAAGCGGATCCCCCCCTCTGTCTCGACGGCGTCGAAGCCGAAATGCCGCGACAGCGTTGTGATCGAGGCGCGTGGGCTTTCCAGCGCCGTGATGGCGTAGCCTTCGACCGCGCCCCAGAGGCCGGTGACGTCGATCCGGGACTCGGGCAGCCCGGCGCGCAGGCAGAGGTGCCGCACGAGCGCCGCCAGCGACACCGCGCCAAGCCGTCCGGTCAGCCAGTGCCCCAGCCGCCAGTTCGCCCCGTCCGTCCAGACATCGGTCAGCGCCGGAAAGAACGGGTACGGCCGCGCGTCCCAGGTCCAGGCGGCGCATTCCGGCACATGCACCATCCGGCCGCCGTAGACCGATGACACCGGGTTGTTCGCCGGGACGCCCCACCAGAGGTACGTCGCCTCGAGATAGGCGCGCTGGATCGCGTCGTCGCGCCAGCCCCGCGAGAAATGCGGCGTGAAGCTCTCGGACGACTTCGGGTCGAAGAAGACGTTCGGCTGGTTCGTGCCCCGGTCGATGGCGGGACAGCCGAGCTCGGTGAACCAGATCGGCTTCGACTCCGGCGCCCACGCCGTCAGCGTGCCGCTCTCCACCCCGCCCGGGCGGTCGTAATGCGCGTTCGACCACCAGGCGCGAAGATCCTTGTAGCGGAAAACCCATGGCTTGCCCGCCGCGCCATCGCTGATCGGGGTGCGCACCTGTGCCACCCGATCAGCCGCACTGGCATAGAACCAGTCGAAGCCTTCCCCGCCCGCAATGTTCCCCTGCAGATAGGCCCGGTCGTAGATCGCAGGCCAGCCCGCCTGCGCATCCGCGTGCTCGAACCCGTCGCGCCAGTCCGACAGCGGCATGTAATTGTCGATGCCGACGAAATCGATCTCCGGGTCCGCCCAGAGCGGATCGAGGTGGAAGAACACGTCGCCCGAGCCGTCGCCCGGCTGGTGCCCGAAGTATTCCGACCAGTCGGCGGCGTAGCCGATCTTCGTCCCGGCCCCGAGAATGGACCGCACATCGGCAAGGAGGTCCCGATAGCCCTGCACCGCCGGATAGGTGGCCGCGCCCGAGCGGACCGTCGTCAGCCCCGGCATCTCGGTGCCGATCAGGAAGGCATCGACCCCGCCCGCCGCCGCGCAGAGATGGGCATAGTGCAGCACCATGCGGCGCAGGCCCCAGTCGCCGGGCGTGCCTGTCCACGAAACCGATTGACCCGCCACGCTGAAGCTCGCAGGTGTCGCCGCGCCAAACAGCGCCGCGACCTGGCTTGCGGCCGTGGCAGTCTTGTCGACCGATCCCGCGTAGCCTGCCGCTGGAGAACAGGTGATCCGGCCCCGCCAGGGGAAAGCGGGCTGGCCGGTCTCGGCGGCGTTGTCGGAATAGGGGTTCGGCAGGGTGTTGCCGGGCGGCACGTCCATCAGGATGAATGGGTAGAATGTCACGCGCAGCCCGCGCGCCTTCATCTCCTGGATCGCCTGCACCACGGCGAAGTCGGACGGCGTGCCGCCATAGACCGGGCGGTCCTGGTCGTCGCGGCTGACCAGGAAGGCGTTGGCACGGCTCACGCCGTTCACCGACCAACTGGCGGGCGTGGTCGACTTGGCCGAGACCTCGACGCCCGGCCGCACCTTGCAGGAGCCCGCGCGCAGGTCGTCGCCGAACCAGGCCACGACGAGGCTGACGCTCTCGACCGCAGGCGCCATCGCTTGCAGCCGGTCGAGCGCCTCCACCATGTCGGTGGAGTCGGCCAGCGCGTTCAGGTTCTCGGGCATCGTCGCGCCGCCATCGGTCTTGCGGATGGCCTGCGTGGCATATGTGAACTCGCCCGAGGCCGGGATCATGGTGACGGCGCGGGTCAGCCCCTCGGCGGTGTCGGGATCGGCGAGCGGCCGGAAGACTTCGAAGGACAGCTGCGGCAGGCGGTTGCCGTAGGTCGAAAGCGCCAGTTCCTCGAAGACGACATAGGCGGTGCCGCGATAGGCGGGCGTGTTGGCTGCGCCCATCTTCCCCGCAATGAACGGGTCCGCCGTCTGCGCCTCGTCGCCGGGATACCAGCGCCAGGTGACGCCGGAGAGGTCCATCGGCTTGCCGTCGGCCCAGATCCGGCCAATGCCGGTGATCGGGCCTTCACACAAGGCCACCGCGAAGCTGGCGTAGTACAGATACTCGGTGGTCTTGACCTTGCCGCCCCCGCCGCCCTTGCCGCCGCCCTGCGTCGTGGTCTTCGTCTCCTCGCGGAAATCGGTCGCCCAGATGATGTTGCCGCCCATCCGCATCCGGCCATAGAGCCGCGGGATCACCGCGCCCTCGGTGGCCGAGGTGATGCGCAGCGTGTCGAGCCGCGCGCCCTCGATGCGCTGGGTCGGCGCCAGCGACGAGATGATCCAGCTGTCGACGACCGAGCCGATGCTCGAGCCGATGAAGCCGCCGATGGTCGCGGCGCTCACGCCGAGGATCGCCCCGCCGATCGAACCGCCGATGGCGGCGCCGGCTGCACCGAGAACAAGCGTTGCCATGTCGGGGTCTCAGCGTTGCGGGAAGAGGAAGGCGAAGGCGATGCGCCGCCGCCAGGCATTGGTGAGCGGTTCCTCGATCACGCCGAGCCGCTCATAGGCGTGGAGGAAGGTGGCAGGACCGGTGAGGATCCCGACATGCTTGGCGATGGCGCGGGGCCTCATGCAGAAGAGGACCAGCGCGCCGGGACCGGCCTCGGCAGGCGACACCTCGATCATCATGCGCCGCGCGCCTTCGGCCAGAACCTCGCGCGGGCCGGTCTCGCCCCAGTCGCGGCTGTAAGGCAGAATCGGGAACGGCTCCGGCCCCACCACGTCGCGCCAGACCCCCCGCGCGAGCCCGAGGCAATCGCAACCGACGCCGCGCAGGCTGGCCTGGTCGTGGTACGGCGTGCCGAGCCAGGAGCGTGCGACGGCGACGACACGCGCGGGGTCGGCCGATGCGAGAGGTTGCGTCACAGCACGCCTCCCTCGTGGCCGCCATCCTTGGTGGCGTAGCGCAGCACGGCATCCTGGCCGGGGATGTGCGGGAACCCCCGGAAGTTGGCCGTGTTGGCGAACCTGGCGCCGCAGGTCTCGATCCGCTTATCGCAGCCCGCACGGATGGTGAAGGCATTGCCCTCGGAGATCTCGCGCACCGGCGCCTCGAGAAGGGTCAGCACGGCGATGCCGTCCGTCACATCATGGCCGAGAACCTCGGCCCGACGCCCCGCGTTGGAGCCACTGGTCCATTCGATGGTCCCGAAGGTGAACCAGCCGGAGGCGAAGCCGCCGAGGCCCGAAGCGGTGAAGGCGCGGTCGCGTAGAAGGTCGATCACGACGCTCGTGCCCTTGAACGCCGGGTTCTCCAGATCGACGCCGCAGCGCGCATCGCCGAGCGCGGCATCGCAGGTCGCCTGGAACGTCCGCCCGATCGTCTGGCCAAGCACATGCGCGAGCGAGCGGACTTCGGCGACGAAGGCCAGCCGCCCGCGCCGGATCTGGCCGATGGCCCCGCGCCGCATCAGCACGCGCTGGTTCGTGTCGGCCCAGTTCACCCGCCAGACTTCGACCTCGGCGTTATCCCAGCGGCCGTCGAGGATGTCGGTCTCGGTAATCCGGTCCGAGGTCAGCACGCCCTCGGCGTCCTGCGCATCGACCGAGAGGTCCGAGCCGGAACGGACCTCGGAGGCCGTCAGCCCGCTCTCGGGCTCGAAATCCGTCCCCTCGAAGCTGAGCGTCCGATCGTGGTCGGTGAAGCCGAAACTCGTGCCGTCGGCGCGCACGATCCGCCAGCACCAGGCGAGCGTCGTCGTTCCCTCGTCGAGATGGGCCTGCAGGTCGGGGTCGAGGGACTTCATCGGCGCAGTTCCAGAAGCGGGATGGAGGTGATCGAGCCGAGCCGCTCGAGGTCGAGCGTCACGTCGAGCGCGTCGGTGTCGAAACGGACCGGCACGTCGAACTCGAAGCCCGCGGTGATGGCGGCGCCAGCGCCCGGCGCGGTGCTGAAGGTGACGACGCCGGTGGCGGTGTCGACCGACCAGCCGGAAGGCTGCTCGACCCCGCCGAGCGCGATGCGCGCGGTTCCGGTCACCGGCTTCGCGACGGCGCGCGTCCAGGATTGCGCACCCGAGGCGTAGCGCTTGACCAGCTGGAAGGCGGTCGTCGCGCCGTCGCCCGTGCCGATAGACTGATCGGTGGGCGACGGCGTGCCCGAAGGCAGGCAGGACTTGTGGTCACCCCAGTCCTTGAACCGGAAGCCATGCAGGCGGCCATTGCGCGCCTCGAAGAAGGCGACGACGGCGGCCAGATCGTCGGCGCGGCGGATGCCATAGGCGACATCGTAGCGGCGGCGCGAATTGGCCCAGCTGGCGTTGCGCTCCTCGTCGCCCGAGGCGAGCTCGACGATCTGCGTGCGCCGCTCCGGTCCGCCCCGCGCACCTCGGCTGATGTTGTCGGGAAACCGGACCTCGTGAAACGCCATCACATGCCCCTCCGACCGAGCGACACGGCGCGGGCGATATCCGCGGCGACCTGCGTTCGCGATTGCCGGAAGCTCTCGGCGTCGCGGGCCATGATGGTCACGTTGACCCCGCCGCCCGCGCCGTAGCTCTGTGCCTCCCGCCGCGACAGCACGCGTTCCCCGCGCTGCAGGATCGCGGGCACCTCGTCGTGACGAAGCCCGGCCATGCCGCCACCATGCATCCGCGGCGCGGCGGCGAAGGCCATGGCCGGGACCATCCGCGAGGGTCCAGCCGATCCGACCATCCCGCCCGCATGCAGGACGTTGGCGAAGATGCCGCCCGCCCCGGAGAAGACGCCGGAGAGCGCATTGGCGATCGGCCCGAGGATGAACCGCCGCGCCGCCAGTTGGGCGAGATCGGCCAGCAGCGACGTCACCAGATCGCGGAAGTCGAGCTTGCCGGTCTTCACGAACTGGCCCACCGCGTTCTCGGCCGACTGGAAGGCGCCGACGAGGCTCTGGCCGATGTCGCCACCGATCTCGCGGGCCTTGCTGGCGTAGTCGGAGAGCGCGGCGGTGACCGCCCGCCAGCCGGTGACGGCCGCGTCGGTCGCGGGCTCCGCTACCGCAGCAGCAGCTCCGGCCGCCACACCTGCATCTGTTGCGGCGCGCCCGGCGTCGCCGAGGGACGTCTCCAGGCGCTCCGCCGCAGCGGTGGTCTCGGCCAGTGCGTCGGCGCCGTCCTCGTCGGTGCCGCGTACGGCATCGCGCAGCGCCTGCCAGCTTTCGAGGGGCGCACGGGCCCCCTCCGCCAGGTCGCGCGCCGCGCCGCGGTAAAGGTTGGCGGACTCGAGCGCCCTGTTCGCCGCCTCGGCCAGACCGAGATCGGGCGCGGAGAGCGGATTGTCCTCGAAGGCCCGATCGAAGGCCGCCTGAGCTGCCGTGGTTGCGGCAGTCGCCGCTCCCTCGAAGCGGTTCTCGATCTCGCCGAGGTCGAGGTCCGGAACCAGCGATATGCGCCGCTCCGACCCGAGCGCTTCGAGCCCCTGGTTGATGCCGCCGATAAAGCCGTTGATCCGCGAGACCACCCCGTTCAGCATCGCCTCGACGCCATCGACCAGGCTGTTGGCCGCCTGGAACGCGAGATCGCCGATGGCGGCGGGCAGCAGGCCCCAGATCGCCTTGATCGCCTCGTAGGCGCCTTCGAAGGTGTTCGCGGCCGTGTTGCCGAAGCCCACCACGCTCTCGATGGCGCTCTGCATGCCCGATGCGGCATCCGCCTTCAGGTCGAAGAACATCGCCGTGGCGGCCGCGCCCGCCGCCGCCGCGCCCATACTGATGCGTTCCCAGACCTCGACCGCGAGGTCCTTCAGGAGCGACATCGCTTCTCCGAAACCGCCGGCGCCGGAGACGAGCCGGGTGAACTGGTAGACGAGCTCGCCCGCGCCGACGATCAGCGCGCCGATGCCGGTGCGGATCAGCGCCCCGCGCAGGACAACGAGCGCCGTGGCGAGGCCCCGGACCGAGAGCGCCGCAGCCGCCATGCCGGCGACCCAACGTCCCGCGAGGAACGCCGCGAAGGTGGCGGCATAGGTGGTCAGGCGGCCGATGTTGTCCAAGAGACCGCGGATCGCGATGCCGAGCGGCCCGGTGCGGCTGGCCACCGCCGCCATGGCATCGGCGACGGCTTCCAGCGCAGGTGCCGCTGCGACCGCCAACTGGTTCGAGAGCCCGCGCCAGACCAACCCGAGCCGCGAGATGGCGTCGTTCGTCCGCTCGATCTGGTCGGCGTCCTGCTCGGAGACGACAACCCCGAAGGCGAGGACGTCCTCTGTCGCCTGGCGCAGCGTCGCGGTGTCGATCCGGCTCATCGCGATGGAGCCTTCCTCGCCGAAGAGCTGGCCCGCGACCGCCGCGCGCTCGGCGGCAGGCACGAAGCTCTCGATCGCCGCGTTGATCGCGCCCACGCGCTGGTCCAGCGGCAAGGCGATCAGCTCATTTGCTGAAAGCCCCAGCCGGTCGAGCGCGTCGGCAGCAGGGCCGGTCCCGGCGGCCGCCTGACTGAGACGGCGCGTCAGATCCTTGGTGGCCTGCTCGATGCCGGACATGGAGACGCCCGCCAGATCGCCCGCGCGCTCCAGCGTCTGGATCGAGGCGACGGTGGTGCCGAGCGACTGCGCCAGCTTCGCCTGCGCATCGACCGTCTGCAGGCTGGACCGGATCATCGCCACGCCAGCAGCGGCTGCGGCGGCCACGGCAGCGGCAGCCGCGACCCGCACCCGCCGCGAGAAGGCCGCGAGCCGGGCGTTCGCGGCTTCCATCTCCCGGCTCAGCCGTCCGAAGCCGCGCGACCCGGCCTCGCCCACGCCTTCGAGTTCGGCGCGCACCTGCCGTCCGCCCACGGCCGCGAGGCGGACGCTGACCCTCTTCTCAGCCATGGGAATGATCCATCTTTTCGTTGAGCTTGGCCACCATCACCGCTTCGATGACGGGCAAGAGTTCACCCGCAGCAGCGGGCGGGACGCCGAGCGCATTTCCCAGAGCGAGGGCCGCGGACAGGTCCCAGCCGACCACCGCGCCGGGCAGCACGCGCAACTGACCGCCGAGGCGGCCGACGAGATCCCAGACCTGCCAGCCCTCATGGGTAAGCGGCCGGTTCAGGCGCGTCGGGCAGTCTTCGCACGCTTGCGCGCAGGCTTCGCAGTAGCGCTCGCCCCCGCCGAAGGACCACTCGGCGAGAGCGCGGAGGCGTTTTTTTCCTGTTCCAGCAGCAGGCCTTTGGACACGTAGGTCAATTGGAAGGCCTCGAAGATCGGCCAGACGTCGAGCAGCGCGTCGATGG
>Ga0209024_1002481_pt1 | contig 10548 bp, 10 predicted proteins | sample AutmiccommunBRH5_FD_187380 | JGI IMG/M metagenome (GOLD analysis project Ga0209024, IMG submission 187380) | Deep subsurface microbial communities from Mt. Terri, Switzerland - Autotrophic microbial communities BRH/5 (SPAdes) (version 2) | ecosystem: Environmental > Aquatic > Deep subsurface >...
TCGCTCGATTTTTGTTTGTGGCAGTAGATTACCTTGCTGCACAATACGTTTTGAAAAATCATAAGATGCACAGTGGGTCAGTAACAGCACGCAAGCCATGCACATGAGAATGGTTCTAATTCGCATTTTCTTTGCCTATGGACGAAAATTTCGACATAATAACATGCTGTTTGTGGAAAGACACCTGGCATAATTCATTAATTGGTAAAGGGGTATTTGTGGAAGAAAGTCAGCAATTAAAAGATGCCGGATTAAAAATAACCATGCCGCGCATTAAAGTGTTGCAAATTCTTGAACAGGCCAGTGACCATCACCTGAGTGCTGAAGATGTCTACAAGGCCTTGATGGACATGGGCGAAGACGTAGGGCTCGCCACGGTTTACCGCGTTCTGACCCAGTTTGAAGCCGCAGGACTCATTAACCGGCATAATTTTGAAGGTGGTTATGCAGTCTATGAGCTTAGTCAGGGTGAACATCATGATCATTTGGTATGCGTTAAATGTGGTCATGTGGAAGAATTTGTTGATGAAATCATTGAAAATCGTCAGAAGATAATCGCCGAACAAGCGCGGTTTAAAATGACTGATCATGCCTTAAATATTTATGGCATATGCCCCGATTGCTTGGATGGAAAAAATAAATAGTTTAGTCAACGCCCCATAATAACAGGTAACGTTTGCGCTTGTTTAATCCATGATTCAATGTGGGATAGGGTCGGGATTTGTTGCACAACGTTAGTTTGCTCGTTGACTTGTTGCATGGTTTGCAATAATTTTTCCGGATCAAACTGCGTCAACTGTTGTACAGAATACACCCCACTTTTCTCAAGTAGTTCAGCGTATTCCTCACCAATGCCGTTGATTCTTGCCAAATCAGCATGAATTGTCCATTTGAGAATTAATTTTGGATTGATACCTGTTTGCTTTGCCAATGCTTGGCGTCCACGCTCTTGGCAACAAGCATCGAGTAATTGTTGTTGATCTTCAATGCCGGCTTGTTCCAGTAACTGGCTGAATTTGACGCCAATACGTTCAAGTTGAGATAGCCTATGCATAGATACTCCTGGGTTTAATTAAAGTATAGCCGAGGATTGGTTGATTAGGGTCTGTTGACTTCATTCCCTAGAGTAATTGCAGCAATTCTTTCAAGCTGCCTGACAAGGTGTTGATTAATAGCTCAAAGGCGGCTTTGTCGCTGAGCAGGGCTTGATTAACCTCTACTTCCAGGCCCAGGTAATTGTGCTCCGTATGTGTTTTACGTAAATGGCTGGTAAAACCATCACTGTTACCGCGGTAGGGGTAATTTTTTCGTGTCTTAAAAACAGGCGGCGGCTGGTTTTCAAGTAAACCCTGCCACAACCTTGCTACTTCTCGCTCACCATGCCGGGCAGAATCATACAAAAGACCGATGCTAGTGTTGCGTCTTACCCCATTAAGTTCTGGAGTGAAAGTGTGAATAGATAAATGCAATACCTGATTTCCCTCGGTAATCAGGGCTTCAATCAGGGCCTCAGTTTGTTGTCGATATGGTAGATAGTAACGCGTTATTAATTTTTTCTTTTCCGCCGTTGATAATGGCTTGGTAAACTCTGAAAAACAGTGGGGATTAGAAAGACTGCGGTTACAGTCAATCACCAAGCGCGTATAGGGGGCTTGTGTGCAATCGCAGCCTAACGTGTTGCATAAATGGTTGGTTATTTCCTTAGCACCCAGATCAAGGGCACGATGTGTTTCAAGAATGGGTTGATGCTGGTCAAACAGATGCTGGTATTCAGTGGGTACCTGGTTACTGGCGTGTTCGCAACTAATAACAAGTCTTGTCGGTTTCATGATGCGTGAAATAATTGGTTGTTTAGCAGGCAATCACCCAGTTGGCGATAGACTCGTGTCATGGATGCTTTACTTAAATCTTGATTGCACGCACGTAAAATACGTTCACTTAGATTGCCGTGGCGTAACATATGCTCTAGAGCCAGCTGGCTTGTCTTGTCAAGCTCCGTGCTCACACGCTCAATCAGCATTGACCAAACATCACGCAGGGTCATGGTGCGTCGTGGAAGCTGCCACTGAGCTAATAGTTCCCCGTCCTCAATTGGCACTGCAAAACCGTCTTTGATGGCTTGTTCATAGATCATCTTCAGCGGTTTGGTGGGGTGAATTTTTTCTAAATGGAACTCTGATCGATCAAGCCAGCTTTTAAGAATGGCATGAATCGCATGAGCAATGGCAATGTCTGCGTTAACACACTCCTGGGAGTCAAGGATGCGGATTTCCACTGCCATCGATTCAAACTTGGCAATCGCTGAGCGAGAATTTAACCATTCATATTGTAAAATGCCGTCTGGATCAAGTGTGCTTATGTCTCGATACATAGGCGCCAGGATAACGTGCTCATATTCTGCCTGTGAGTGAATAAATTCCGGAATGAGCTCGCCACTGATAGAGGGAATTTTTTGCTGATTTTTGCCATAAAAATGCAGGCGTGAATCCAATAAACCGGTGGTTTTTCCTTCAAGCAAGGGGCTGCTGGCCGCAAGCGCCGGCAGCAACGGGAGAAGCAGGCGAACGGTGTTATGTAGTTTGCAAAATTCATCATCATTGGCAAAGGGTAGATTGACGTGCATGCTTTGTAAATTCGACCAGCCATGTCCCTGGCAATTAAAAATAGCATCGTATTGTTTGTAGATGGCATTATCCCCATGTGGCCAGCGCATGGTTTCGGTTAACGGGTTCATCCAGGGATGAGCACCAGTTGGTAACAATTGCAAATTGTGTTGTTGCAGCAGCGGCTGTAATTGTAAAATCGTTTGTTGAAATTGGCTGGCAACGGTTGGATGGGCCGGTTTTGGCCCATTGTTTTTTAATTCCAACACATGTAAAACCAGCTCATTGCTTGCCGCAATCTCGCCTAGGGCTACTTGATTGACTTGTTCCCCGGCCAGCATGTTGAGAATTAAATCACTTTTAGGCTGGACTGCCAGGGTATCTCGGTCAACTAACATGTATTCAATTTCAATGCCTAGCACTGAAAAAAGAGGGTAATCAGACATAACCATGTTTCCTGCGAATACGCTGTAAAAAAACGCTCATAATTTGTTGATAAAGTGATTCCCCAAGGATCTGATCTTCTATGCCAAAATCAACATTGGGGTTGTCATTGACTTCAATGACATAATGTTTATCACCCTGACTTTTGATGTCCACGCCATATAAGCTGCCACCAATTAAGCGCGTGGCTTTTAACGCGGTTTTGATGACGGCATCAGGCACGTTTTCCAGAGGGATGGCCTCGCTCCCCCCTTCTTTTTCCTGGGCTGAGTTCCAGTTATATATTTGCCAGTGATCTTTGGCCATAAAATAACGACAAGCATAAAGTGGTTTGTTATCCAATACACCGATACGCCAGTCAAATTCAGTGGGGATAAAAGGCTGTAATAGGATTAAATCGGACGTTTTGAAAAATTGGGTCAGAGATTTTTGCAAGTCTTTTTGATCATCCAACTTAATAACGCCGTGTGAAAAAGCACTGTCCGGTTTTTTTAAAACACAGGGGAATTTTACTGAGGGCAATTCTTGATCGTACTTGCTAATGAATAAGGTGTCTGGGGTGAGAATTTGATGACTGCGCATTAATTCAGCGAGATAAACCTTGTTCGTGCATTTGACAATCGACTGGGGGTCATCAATTACCACCAGGTTTTCCTGTGCTGCACGTCGGGCAAATCGATAGGTGTAATGATCAACCGATGTTGTGGCGCGAATAAACAGTGCATCATACTCAGCAATGGATTTGCTATCGTTTTTGTCAATAAAATCAACATTCAAGCCCATGGCCTCACCGGTGCTGGCAAATAAATCGAGGGCTTTTTTATTAGAAGGCGCGTTTGGTTCGGTTGTATCAATAAGAATGGCCAGATCATGAAAGCGTTGTTTTTTACGCCATTGATGAAAACGTTGTTTAGAAAAATAACTTTCTGCTGCTTGACGCATGAACTCATCATGTTGGGGTGGCACGTCGGCCGGTGATAAAGGCAGCAGTTTTTTAATACACCACTGCTTTTTTTTCTCCAAGGTAAAACGCAGTAAAGGCAGGGGGAATAACCCATGTAATTTTTTGGCTAGTGTGGCATGTCTTTTCGCCATGTTTTGGCCAAAATACAGACTTAAAATAAATTCATCTCCCTTGATATCATGCAAACTGTGTTGGATTTCTTCATCAATTTCATGTGAAATTTGCTTGGACAGGCTGGTGCTCAATACATCTTGAATACTAAGTACTGAAGGAATGGTCTTGTGATCCCGTGCCTGTGCTAACAGTGAGACGTAATAACCAATAGTTTGGTAATTGTATGATTGACAAAGGTTGATGATCCGCATTGATTTACTTTGATGGTATTGCTCACTGGATAAATAATCTGAGGCGTGAACGATGGGGACTATTGGGCTTAAAAAATCCCAACTTTGCGGGTTATCAGTGACCAGAAGCGTTTGCATTCGACACCTCTTTTGGATGAATAATGAGTAAATTGGCATCATAAGTGAGTACCCCGAGCATGATCGCATTGATCAAACGGTTGCTGCTCACTTTATAATAATTGTCATGCGATAATGGATTTTCACGGTGGGGGTCGGCAACTACCACGTGTCTTTTCTTATCATCATAACCGCATAACACAACAAAATGGCCACAGGGTGTGCCACGGATATCATCATAAAAAGAAAGCCCATCTTTGGTGTAATGCTCGCGCGCACTGCGATAGAGATAAGTGGCACTCAAGCCAGTTAACACCGGAATTTTCAGTTTGAAATACTCTTTAAGCAAGCGAACACTCAAGGTGCGAAAGCGCACATTGCCACCTGATTGCAAATATTGTTGATAGGCAATACTTGATTCCACAATGCCTTTATCCCATTTGTACTTCATTTGTGTTTCTAATTTTGCAATCAACTCGTCACGTGGCGCGTCTTCAGCTTGAAACCAGGTTGGATCAAAGACATCCAGATTATTCACATAGATAGTGGTTGCAAATCCCTGCATTAATGCATGTTTGCCGAGCAGTGGTGCCAGTGTGCCGCCTGAAAAGGAACGCTCTACTTTTTTTATCACGTCGGCAAGATTAATCGTTAAACCATAATAATCATAAATAGCATGTAAACATGTAGGACCACATGTTTCATCGTCAGGCTGGGTTTGCATGGCAAGATTAATCATTTGATACAGAACATGGTTGTTCAACGAAAAAGCATTAATACTATTAAAGTTAGAGTGCCATGGCTGATTTGTCAATTATTTTCAGCGGTGAGGCTTTCTGTCTTCGTTTAAAGTACTTTTAATGACAACTCGAGGTTGAAATTGGCAACTTCTTCGGGGTGGAGTGCGTAATTTGTGTAAGCGGTTATCGTTACAAACTGGTTTATTCGCAGGCCGGTTGATTGGGACTGGGTGATCATGCCTTTCACCACATCGCCCATTTCACAACTAAAATAAACATCAGATTCCGGACGGCGTAAAAACTGGGCTTGAAATGATTTAAATGCCAGTGATATTTTCACCCGAGCATGTTCTGCATGATAAAATCCATGCAAGCCACCGGCTAAGTCCGCCCCGACGGCGAGCGCACCAAAATACATGGAGTTTAAATGGTTTTTACTGCGCCTGCTTAACGGCAACTTAATCACAATCAATTGATCAGTCAGGGTGATTAAACGAGGCCTTAAATGGCCAATCAAGGGCACTTTAAAAAGGCCAAAATACCACAAAAAAAATTTAAAGCGGGTCAGTGGCCGCATTATGCTTCTTGGTGGGCATGTAATTTTGAAATGATTTTTTTCACGCCATGCACGGCATGAACTCGTTTTAATATAGCGGCAATTGAGTGGTCATTTTTAACCAGACCTGACAAAGTGACCGTTCCATTGTTTGTTGAAGCATTAATGCCAACCAGTGGAATTGATTCATCATCCAACACTTTTGCCTTCAATACGGCAGCCTCTACTTTGGCGGTGATGTAGGCATCAGTAAATGCAGTATTGACACGCTTGATTTCCAAATCATCCGTGTCAACTGATTTAACGCCCTGGGTCGCTTTGGCAAGTCGCAAGGCATCGACAAAGGCTTGATTATTTTTGACATGGCCGCGTAATTTAACCACACCATTTTCTGTGGATACTGAGATCTTCAACGGATTAAGATCTTTATCGCCAGTGAATTTGGCAGTAATTTTCGTGGTAATGACTGAGTCACTTAGTTCTTGTTCAATTTTTTGTAAGTCAGTCGCTTGAGCCTGGCTTACAAAAATAACCAGACTAGTCGCGAGCAAGAGGTTTAGTAATCGATACATATTGACCTCAAGTTGATTAATATTAGAGGAATTATACCATGTTTGTTCAACATTTGCTGGTATTTCCCTCAATGTATCACCATGTTCAGGCTTTGAATCAGAAGTTTGTCTTTTCTAGGTGGCTCAATCACGATGACTGAAAAATCGATACGCAGATTTAACACTTCCATGGTAATCGATTGATTTACACGCCAGTATTGTACCCCTTCAAAAAAATTACTTACCTTGATAACACCCGAGGCGACGACTGTGGCAGGGCCATTGGCTATAGGATTTAAGCTGAGCTTTTGTGTGCGGACCATGCTCATGTAATTGCCTAAAAAATCAGTCATTGCCTCCCAGGCATCATTAGTGTAACAGGCACGTAAAGGGGCTGTGTCTTTAGGTGTGTCTAAGTAACTAACCGACAGTGTTTCCAGCAACACCTGCTGGGTCCATGTGGCTATTTTTTTATCATCAGCATGAATGCTTGACGATAACAGGTATAAAATAGTGGTTAATAAGAAACTTAAAATCCGCAGATGCGTCATTGTCCTATCCTTGTAAATAACGTCAACATTATTCACCTCTTCCCGCGCTCGGGAAGAGGTACCCTCGCCAAGCTATAATCGTATTACACCATGACTAAAATACGTTTGAAAAATACCTTGCGGAATCATTTGTTTTATCAGTATAGCAGAGATATAATCTGTATGTTTTTAAATCACAGTAGTGGCTTTCATGCACACGATCAGTATCCGCGGGGCCAGAACCCACAATCTCAAAAATATTAACATTGATTTGCCACGAGATAAATTGACTGTGATCACCGGTCTCTCTGGCTCAGGTAAATCATCACTGGCATTTGATACCTTGTATGCGGAAGGACAACGCCGTTACGTGGAATCTTTGTCAGCTTACGCACGCCAGTTTTTATCCATGATGGAAAAACCGGATGTTGACTCGATCGAAGGGTTATCACCGGCTATTTCAATTGAACAAAAAGCAACCTCACATAATCCGCGGTCTACGGTAGGCACTATCACAGAAATCTATGATTATTTACGCTTGTTGTTTGCCCGCGTCGGTGAGCCGCGTTGCCCGCTGCACGGGGTTAGTCTGCATGCACAGACCGTCAGCCAAATGGTTGACCAGGTGCTTCTACTGCCTGTGGATAGCAAAGCGATGATTCTTGCTCCGATTGTCCGTGAGAGAAAAGGTGAGCATGTGCAATTGTTACAACAGTTACAGGCTCAAGGTTATGTGCGTGCGCGTATTGATGGTGAATTATGTGAACTGGATGATCCGCCCACGCTGAGCTTGCGAAAAAAGCACACGATTGATGTCGTGGTTGATCGTTTTAAAGTACGCACAGATTTGGCACAGCGTTTAAGTGAGTCGTTTGAAAATGCCTTGAATCTCGCCGATGGCCTGGCTATTGTTGCCTCGATTGATGGTGAATTTCCTGAAACCGTATTTTCATCCAAATTCGCCTGCTCTGAATGTGGTTACAGCTTAAGCGAGCTTGAGCCGCGGCTTTTTTCGTTTAACAACCCGATGGGGGCATGCCCTGGCTGTGATGGTTTGGGGGTGGATCAATTCTTTGATCCAGCGCGAGTTGTGCATGATGACACGTTAAGCCTGGCTGATGGCGCAATTCGCGGCTGGGATAAGCGCACAAGTTATTACTACACGTTGCTGGAATCATTGGCTCGTCATTATGGGTTTTCCATCGAATCGGCGTTTTGTGATCTGCCAGAGTCTATACGTGAGCGCGTATTGTATGGCAGCGGCAGCGATGTTATCACCTTTCAATACCAGCGGCCGCATGGTGGTTTTTTGATAAAAAAACACCCGTTTGAAGGCATCATTCCCAACATGCAACGGCGTTATCGTGAGTCGGATTCGACCATGGTGCGTGAGGAGCTGGCCAAATATCTATCTACTCGTCCCTGCCAGGCCTGCCAGGGAGCACGCTTGCGAGAAGAGGCACGCCATGTATTTATTAATGACATTAATTTACCTGAAATAGCAGCATACTCTATTGAAAATGCCCATGAATTTTTCAAACAGTTGCAACTGCCTGGCTCGCGCGGTGAAATTGCTGCAAAAATTAATAAAGAAATCATTGAGCGGTTAGGTTTTTTGGTGAATGTCGGTTTGGATTACTTGTCATTAACACGCAGCGCAGAAACCCTGTCCGGGGGGGAGGCGCAACGCATTCGATTGGCCAGCCAGATTGGTTCCGGTTTGGTCGGTGTGATGTACATTCTCGATGAGCCTTCAATTGGCTTGCATCAACGGGATAATGAACGGTTGTTAAAAACCTTGTTTCGTTTACGTGATCTTGGCAATACCGTTATCGTGGTCGAGCATGACGAGGAGGCCATTCGCATGGCCGATTTTGTGCTGGATATAGGGCCTGGCGCAGGAGTCCATGGGGGTGAAATTGTGGCGTTTGGCCCACCTGGCGCCATCATAGGCAACGCGGCCTCGTTGACTGGCCAATACCTTGCGGGAAAACAATCGATTGCCGTGCCTGTTGCGCGCACCCCGTTTGATAAACAACGTGTTATTCAGTTGCAGGGGGTGACATGCAATAATTTACATGGGGTGGATGTCAGCATTCCCTTAGGTCTTATGACTTGTATTACCGGTGTTTCAGGCTCAGGTAAATCCAGTTTAATTAACGATACCCTATATCCTCTGGCTGCGGTAAAACTGAATCGTGCAAGCTTGCTTCCTGCTGGCAAAATAATTGATGTTACAGGACTTGAATTATGCGATAAAGTCATCGACATCGATCAAAGCCCTATAGGACGCACGCCACGTTCAAATCCGGCGACTTACACGGGTATTTTTACACCAATTCGTGAGTTGTTTGCCAATACGCCAGAATCACGGGCGCGTGGTTATCAGCCAGGGCGGTTCAGCTTTAATGTGCGAGGCGGTCGATGTGAGGCATGCCAGGGTGATGGGCTTATCAAGGTCGAAATGCACTTTTTACCTGATATTTATGTTGTTTGTGATACTTGTAAAGGCAAGCGTTACAATCGTGAAACACTAGAGATCCAATACAAAGGCAAAAATATTCACGAAATCCTCGATATGACGGTTGAGGACGCGCGCTTGTTTTTTGATGCCATTCCGGTTTTGGCAAGAAAATGCCAAACATTGATTGACGTAGGCCTGTCTTACATACGCTTAGGGCAAAGTGCGACGACTTTATCCGGTGGCGAGGCACAACGGATAAAGCTGGCACGTGAATTATCAAAGCGCGGCACAGGCAGTACTCTATATATATTGGATGAACCAACCACTGGACTGCATTTTCATGACATAAAGCAATTGCTGACGGTTTTATATCGTTTACGTGATCAAGGTAATACCATCGTGGTGATTGAGCACAACCTGGATGTGATAAAAACCGCTGATTGGGTCATTGACCTAGGTCCGGAAGGGGGAAGCAAGGGGGGCAAAATAATCGCCACCGGCACACCGGAAATGATCGCTGGCTGTTCTCATTCTTATACCGGACAGTTCCTGCGTTCTGCCCTTGGTATGGCAAAATCATAGATATCCCTACCAGAAATGAAGATACTGATTTCCAGGTCGAGATGGAATTAGGGGGGATTTAAAATCCAGGCAATTTTTATACACTTTATCCTAAGCTACCTGATGATGCATTTAACACAGTAGGCTATCCCCTCATTTTTGGAGTATCAACAGCGCGCTTTAGTGTTTTTTGCAGATCGGCTTCTTTTGAACAAAATGCCCGATATAAAGGCTTGAAGCCCAAACTTAAACAATCAGTTAATTTTTGTAGAAAAGGTCTTTCAGACCAAGACGGCTTATTCGCTAAACATCTTTTTATTTCTTTCCCGGCATTATCGAATCCTTCCTTATCCAATGGTGATTTTTTATTAACATGCTCAAGTAAACTTGAAATAATATTATATCGGGTTATTAGTTTTGCTATTACTGGAGGTTGCTGGTTTATTTGATTATCTGGTATAGGCACAGAGATGCCTGTTTTTTTAAGCTTTCCTTCCAGATGTGCTTGGTATGGCAAAAGAATATTTTTTAATTGTTCTGTCTGTTTTGCCTGTTCTGCCTGTTCTGCCTGTTCTGCCTGTTCTGCCTGTTCTGCCTGTTCTGCCTGTTCTGCCTGTTCTGCCTGTTCTGCCTGTTCTGCCTGTTCTGCCTGTTCTGCCTGTTCTGCCTGTTCT
>Ga0209024_1002482_pt1 | contig 10548 bp, 9 predicted proteins | sample AutmiccommunBRH5_FD_187380 | JGI IMG/M metagenome (GOLD analysis project Ga0209024, IMG submission 187380) | Deep subsurface microbial communities from Mt. Terri, Switzerland - Autotrophic microbial communities BRH/5 (SPAdes) (version 2) | ecosystem: Environmental > Aquatic > Deep subsurface >...
TGAACAGCACACTATTCCCCTGATCGCAATGGATTTTGCGTTCAGGGGCGGCGCCAAACTTGACCCCGCCGGCAAAGTGGGGCTGGCCAGACTTGCCGCTGCAACGATCGATGAAGGTGCGGGTGACCTGGACAGTCAGGCTTTTCAGAAGCGTTTGGAGGAACTGGCGATCCGGCTGAATTTTCGCACCGACCTTGACGCATTTCATGGCACCCTGCAGACACTGACGGAAAATGCTGACGAGGCCTTCACGCTGACAAAACTGGCATTAACCGTGCCTCGCTTCGACAAAGAACCAATAACGCGCATCAAGGCGCAATTACTGACCAGCTTGCAACAGGCGGATGAAGATCCAAACGCAATTGCCAGCAAGGCGTGGTTTGCAGCGGCGTTTCCCAATCATCCCTATGGCCGTCCGGTAGACGGCGAGGCCAGCGATATCGAAAGCATCAGCGCAGACGATTTGCGCCGGTTTTCCGCCCGGCAGTTTACCCGTGACCGGTTATTGATTGGTGTTGTGGGCGATATAGATGCGGCGCGTCTGGGACAGCTTCTGGATGCAACATTTGGTGGACTTCCAAATAGGTCCCCAAATAGTACCATTGAGCCAGTAGTCGCGGCTGTAACTCCCGCCATCAACAAGACGATCGTGATCAAGCGCGACATTCCCCAGACGGTGATGATGTTCGGCCTTCCTGGCCTGTTACGCGACGATCCGGACTTTATTCCCGCCTTTGTCATGAACAATATCCTCGGTAATGGTGGCCTGAATTCCCGTCTGATGGTTGAGATTCGCGAAAAGCGTGGTCTGGCTTACTCCGTATACAGTCATTTGGCGCCACTGGATCACGCGGGTCTGTTTTTCGGCGGTGCGGCGACGCAAAATGACCGCGCGAACGAGACCGTCGTCCTGCTGCAGCAGGAGTTGGCCCGAATGCGCGACCAGGGAGTAACGCCGGAAGAACTGGACGACGCAATCACCTATCTGACCGGATCGTTCCCGTTGCGCTTTGACAGCAATGGAAAAATTGCGGATCAATTGCTGGGGTTGCAACTTGAAGATATGGGAATAGATTATCTTGACCGGCGCAATGATCTGGTGCGTGCCGTCACCCGTGAAGATGTCAACCGCGTAGCCAGGCGGATATTGAATCCGGAAAATTTGTTGCTGGTTTCGGTTGGCCAACCCAATGGGGTAACCCCGATTAAGTGAGAGGGTGCCGATGTCCTATACGCAGAATATTGACGGCTGTTTTGGCGCCGAACGCCTGGCAAGGGCGGATATTGACGCGGTGCTGGCGAATACCGAGCCAGCGCTGACACGGTTGTGCGCCCAGCATGGCGATCACGCGCTGCCGCTGTTACGCCTGCCCGAAGCGCGCGACGATCTGGCTGCGTGCGAAAAACTCAGCGCGCATCTGCTAAAAGACACGTCCAATCTGATAGTGCTGGGCACCGGCGGGTCCAGCCTGGGAGCGCAGGCGCTGGCGCAGAGTGTGGATAAATACCGCCCTATCGGGTTGCCCCGCGAAGGCGCGCCCCGGTTTCATTTTCTCGATAATCTCGACCCTTTTGCCATGGATGCGGCGCTGGGGCAGCTTGATCTGCGCACCACACGGTTTCTGGTTATCTCCAAGTCCGGCAATACCGCTGAAACCATGAGCCAGACCCTGTCCGTGATTGCAGCGCTGGAAGCTGCGGGCGGCGGAAAATATATAAAGCATCATTTCGGTGTGATCACCGAACCCGGCGACAGGGCGCTTCGCCGCCTGGCCGAACAGTATGACATTCCGGTTCTGGATCACCCTCCTGGCGTGGGCGGCCGATATTCAGTTCTGAGCTGCGTGGGGATGGTTCCTGCGTACTGCCTTGGGCTTGATGCGGCGGCGGTGCGCGCCGGGGCTGCAGAGGTGCTGGCCCCAGTTTTGGCCGGCGCAAAGCCCGCCGATATTCCCGCCGCTGTTGGCGCTGCGCTAACCTTTGCGTGCGAAAATAAACTTGGTGCGCGCAGCCAGGTTGTTATGCCCTATGGGGACCGGCTGGAGCGCTTTGCCATGTGGCACCGTCAGTTGTGGGCGGAAAGCCTGGGCAAGGACGGCAAAGGCACCACCCCCATCGCCGCCCTCGGCCCGGTGGATCAGCATAGCCAGCTGCAGCTTTTTCTGGGGGGGCCGCGCGACAAACTTTATACTGTGCTGACCCAGGGGCTGGCGGGCAGGGGACCGCGCATCGTCAGCAATGATTCGGAACTCGCCTATCTGAATGGCCGTACGGTGGGAGATCTGGCGGATGCCGAACAGCGCGCCACCATTGATACGCTGATCGCCAATATGCGGCCCACGCGCACCTTGCATGTGCCGGCGCTGGATGCCCGCACACTTGGGGGGCTGTTCATGCATTTCATGCTGGAAACAATTATCGCCGCGCATTTGTCAGGGGTTGATCCGTTCGATCAGCCTGCTGTCGAACAGGGCAAGGTGCTCGCCAAAAAATATTTGCAGGAAATGCGGAGATGACCTTACGCCGCCTGCCGGAAGAAATCGTCAATCGCATCGCCGCAGGCGAAGTGGTTGAGAGACCGGCAAGCGCGGTTAAGGAACTGGTGGAAAACGCCATTGACGCGGGCGCCACCCGTATTGACGTGATGATTGGCGGCGGCGGGCGCGAGCTGATTTCAGTCAGTGATAACGGCAAAGGTATGTCGTCAGACGAGCTTGCTCTGTGTATCGAACGCCATGCCACCTCGAAACTTGATGACAATGATCTGTTCAATATTTCAAGTCTCGGCTTTCGCGGAGAGGCGCTGCCGTCCATCGGTTCCGTCAGCCGTATGACGATCACCAGCCGCGCCGCTAACACAAAAGATGGCGCCTGGATGATTGCCGTCACCGGCGGAACGATCAGTCCGCCGCAGCCCGCCGCCGGTGGACCCGGCACAACCGCCGAAGTGCGCGATCTGTTTTACGCCACACCGGCGCGCCTGAAGTTTCTTAAAACCGAGCAGACGGAACAGGCCGCCATTACCGATATAGTCAAACGCCTGGCGATGGCCCACCCGCAGATCAGTTTCAGTTTGACGCATAATGGGCGGCGCACGCTTGATCTGGCCATCGAACAGGGCTATTTACTGGACGCCCAGACTGCGCGTCTTGGCGCCATTATGGGGCGCGAATTTGGTGAAAACAGCATTGCGGTAAATGCGCTGCGGGGCGGTATATCCCTGGCCGGGCGCGCGGGACTGCCGACATTTCATCGTGGCACGGCGCAGATGCAGTATCTGTTCGTCAATGGCCGGCCGGTACGCGATAAACTGCTGCATGGCGCGGTGCGCGGCGCCTATCAGGAGTTTCTGTCCCGTGACCGGCATCCCGTCGTTGCACTGTTCCTGACAATCGATCCGCATCAGGTTGATGTGAATGTCCACCCCGCCAAGGCGGAGGTGCGGTTCCGGGACGCCGGCATCATCCGTGGACTGATCGTGTCGGGGCTGCGTCACGCGTTGGCGGAGGCCGGGCATCGTTCATCAAGCACTACGTCCGCTGCCGCGCTTGGCGCAATGCGCCCAGGGGGCCTGCCCTTTGCGTCCCCCTCTCGCGGCCATATTGAAACAGCGATGCAATTTCAGGCGCCAGATCAGGTTTCCGGGTTTTCGGAGCCATCTGCGCGGTTTGACATGCCAGATTGCGCACCGCAAACGAGCGGTGATTTTCCGTTGGGCGTGGCGCGGGGCCAACTGCACGCCACATACATTATCGCGCAGACTGATCATGGCATTATCATTGTCGATCAGCATGCCGCCCATGAACGCCTGGTGCTGGAACGCATGAAGCGGCATCTGCAAAGCGGGCATGCGCCGGGGCAAATGCTGCTGCTGCCCGAAGTAGTGGACATGGATGAAGATGCGGTGTCAGCCGTTGTGGAACGCGCGGGCGAACTTGCGACTTTTGGCCTGGTGCTGGAGCCGTTCGGCCCCGGCGCCGTGGTGGTACGCGAAACCCCGGCACTTCTGGGCGATTGCGATATTGCCGGATTGCTGCGCGATCTGGCGGACGACATTATCGAGTGGGGCGCCACCCATTCGCTGAAGGAAAAATTGGAAGAAGTCTGCGCCTCCATGGCCTGTCATGGCAGCGTGCGCGCGGGGCGGCAACTGAACGCCACCGAGATGAACGCGCTACTGCGTGAAATGGAATCCACGCCTCATTCGGGCCAGTGCAACCATGGCCGCCCAACCTATGTAGAGCTGCAACTTGCCGATATAGAAAAACTGTTCGGGCGGCGCTGACGGATCAATCCAGTTCAAACGCGTCTTTGTAATCAATCTTCAACGCGGGATCCTGATCGGCCTTGCGCAGAACACAATTGCCGACCGCAAGCAGGTCAAGCTCGGTGCCCATAAGACAGCGAAATGCATCTTCTGGCGTACAGACAATGGGTTCGCCGCGCACATTGAAACTGGTATTCACCACGACCGGGCAGCCGGTCAGCGCGTAAAACCGTGAAATCAGCGCATGATATAGCGGGTTGGTTTCTGCGTGCACGGTCTGAATGCGCGCGGAATAATCCACATGAGTAACAGCCGGAATACTGGAGCGCGGAATATTCAGCTTATCGATGCCAAACAGACTCTCTTCTTCGGTGGTCATTTTGCGGCGGCTGGCGTCAACCACATCGGCAACCAGCAACATGTAGGGCGAGTCACCGTCAAGTTCAAAGAGGTCCGCGACATGCTCGCGCAGTACGGACGGCGCGAACGGACGGAAACTCTCGCGGTATTTCACTTTCAGATTAAGCGTTTTTTGCATAGCGGGTGACCGCGCATCGCCCAGAATGGAACGCCCGCCCAGAGCGCGGGGCCCGAACTCCATGCGTCCCTGAAACCAGCCCACCGCATCGCCATCGGCGATCGCCTGCGCTGTCGTATCCAGCATGGCCTCTTGGGTCATCACCTCAAACTTCGCACCGGCGGCAAGTAACCGCCGCTCGATATCGTCCTGCGCATAAACCGGACCCAGATAGCTGCCCGCCATGCGGTCGGCAGCCATTTGCCCGGCCCGGTTACTGGCAGGCAATGCCGCACGCGGTTGCCCCTTATACAGATGATAGGCGGCCAGCGCCGCGCCAAGCGCCCCGCCGGCATCTCCTGCTGCAGGCTGCACCCAGATATTTTCGAACGCGCCGTCGCGCAGAATCTTGCCGTTGGCGACACAATTCAATGCCACACCGCCCGCCATGCACAGATTTTTTTGCCCGGTTTCCTTGGCCAGAGCGCGCGTGAGGCGCAGCACCACTTCCTCAACCACCGCCTGAATCGACGCCGCCATATCCATATGGAAATCCGTAAGCTGCTGCTCTGGTCCGCGCACGGGCTGTCCAAACAGATCGGCGAATTTCTGATTGGTCATGGTGAGACCGGTGCAGTAATCAAAATAGGACTGATCCAGCCGGAACGAACCATCGGCTTTCAAATCCATTAGATGATCGAAAAATTTCTGCGCATAGCGCGGCGTTCCATAGGGCGCCAGACCCATCACTTTATATTCGCCCGAATTGACCTTGAAGCCGATATAGTAGGTGGCGGCGGAATAAAGCAGGCCCAGCGAATGTGGAAAATGCATTTCCTTGAAAACTTCAAGTGTATTGCCACGCCCAATGGCTGCCGAACAGGACGCCCATTCCCCGACACCATCCAGGGTCAGCACGACGGCCTCTTCAAACGGCGAAGGAAAATAGGCGCTGGCTGCATGACTCAAATGATGTTCGCTGAACAGCAGCCGGTTTTCCCAGTCAAACTTTTTGTCAAATTTTTGGAACTCACCACGCAGCAGATCTTTTTGAAACAGTTTTTCACGCAACCACAATGGAATCGCCATGCGGAAGGATTTGAAGCCACGCGGCGCAAATGCCAGATAAGTTTCCAGCAGCCGTTCGAATTTTAAAAACGGCTTGTCGTAAAAGGTGACAAAATCCACATCGCCAAGGCCGATACCTGCCTCTGCGAGGCAATATTCAACGGCGCTGGCTGGAAACCGCGCATCGTGCTTTTTGCGGGTAAAGCGCTCTTCCTGCGCTGCCGCCACAATGCGCCCGTCATCAACCAGGGCGGCGGCGCTGTCATGATAATAGGCCGATATACCGAGAATACGCATGCGGCTGTTAGCTTAAAACAGCGTGTATATGAAAGGCGCAATGGCCGAGCCCTGGCTTAACACCACCAGGCCGCCAAACAGCGCCATCATCAGCAATACAGGGGCCAGCCAGTATTTCTTCCTGGCCCGCATAAACGCCCAGAACTCGCTAATGAAAGACATGTTTTCCCCTCAGAACTGGTTTTTTAATGAAGCTGGCGGCGGTCCCGGCGGATCACGCCTGATCCAGTAGCTTTGCGCGGCGCTATCAAATTTCAGGTTTAACGGACGCGCCCCGAACAACCGCATCAGCCAGCCGATCGGCGTAATGGTCACAAAGAACAGCAAGCCCATGATAACCGGACTAACGATGGTATGCAGCAATAGGCCAAACCGGAACCATAACCGATTCAACGGCGTCAGCGCCCGGGGCGCGACAAGCGCCACGGCCAGAAACAAGGCCGAGGTGATCAACCAGTAAATCAGAAGACTGCTGGCGTTCCACCAGGCAAGTCCCGATAGTATCGCGAAGAATCCCGCAAAGACGAAACCGAAGGCACGTTCGGAGCCCATCTTGACGTCATGCGCCGAGCCGATATTTTCGTGCGTCATTTGCGTAATTTCACCTTATCTACACGATATGTCAGGGGATTTAGTATTGCACTATTCCGTTACGATACGGAGAATGCCGTTAATTGTTGATGAGCGGTCTGCAAAAAAAAGCGTTTGTTGGCCTCCAGAATAAGGCAGGTAAGCCTTCCCGTTGCATGGGCGCCTGTATCAATACCGATGCGATTGGATTTAATCTCTACCTCATTGCAGATTGTATGGCCATGCACGACAATAGCGCCGAAGTCATTGTTGTAATTCAGAAAAGGTGCGCGAATCCAGACTAGGTCCTGTTCCAGTTGCCTGTCAAGCGGTACGCCAGGCCGTACCCCCGCATGGGTAAAGAAATACCCCCCAGCCCTGTGAAAGGGTTTCAGACCCCGCAAAAACGCCAGTTCTTGAGGCTGTAATGCTTCAACAAGCAGCGTTGCAGCGTACGCCAGCTGCGCTGGAGGGCTGAATTCTGAGGGCGCCGCGATCCCATATTCACGCAGCACCGCGTCCCCTCCAAAGTTCAGCCATGTTGCGCCTTGGTTAGGGCTATCGAGAAATTGCAGCAACATCGCCTCATGGTTGCCACGCAGATGCAGTTTGCTGAAGCCATTCGGGCTATCGCTCATGGCCAGCGCCATCACCTCCCGGCTGTCGGGACCGCGATCAATATAGTCTCCAAGATAAATCAGCTGGTTGCGCGCCCATCCTCGCCTCGCCGCATCATCTGCAATCATTTCATGTAATTGCCGCAGGAGATCGGCGCGGCCATGAATATCGCCGATAACATAGATACGTTCGCCCGCCGGCACAGTAACCGTCTCGCTGCGGTCGGCGGCGCCAAACAGGTTTTTCAAACTGGAAAGTTTAAACGGCATTACAGCGCTTTATATACGTTACGGTGAAAAATGCCATGGGGTCTTAACTCTCTGGCAACCATAGTCTGGGACAATAAATTATACTCATTTATAAACTTTTCGGTCGTTCATGCCCCCAGCGCCATCGCCAGCTCAAAGCGGCCCAAATCCGGGGCCAGCCCTCGCCAGCCACGAGGCGGCGCTGCTCGATTACGCGTCCAGGCTTGCAAATCACAGGAAAGGACGGCGTGCCGTTCTTATATGTCTGTCGCAGTTAACCCCCGGTAACCGACTCGATCACCATATACGTATTGTCATGAATACGTTTGAACCGCTGTTGCGCAAATATGATGGCCAACTTTTCCGGCTGTGGAATAATGACATAATCGTTGGCGTCAAAGACGCACAAGTTCCTGACATTGATGATTATGTCATCAAGCTGCGTTTTCTATTTTCCGAAGATCCTCTTTTTTTGCTTGAAACGCATGCGGAACAGCAGTTTTGTCACTGGTACGACATAGAGGCCGACCATCACGAATTTATGGCGTTGGCGCGGACCTTCAGTTCCGATGCTGCAGAGCATCGCCAGAAAATGATGCTGGCGGCGCGTACAGCGGAGGCCGATGCAAAAACGCAACAGGCGCCAGATACAGACGCCATAACCCCTCTTACCCCCATACTGCTGGATCGTTTTGAGACAGCGCTACGTGGCGTTGATCTCAGCCCGATGATCGAGCGCCAAATGATTTGCGCTATTCCGGAGCATGGCAAACCCAAACCCGTGCTGTGTGAGTACTTTGTTTCTATCCGGTCCCTGCAACACAAGCTTCTGCCTGGCGTTGATTGCCTTAGCGATCGCTGGCTGTTTCAGCGTCTATGCCAGAATCTGGACGTCCGCATGCTGGCGGCCCTGCCGGAAATAGCCAAAAAAACCTCTGTGCCGATTACCATTAACATCAATATCCGCACGATTTTATCTGCGGAATTTTTAAAATTCGACGCTGCAATTCGCAGTGTTTCCCAGCAGACCATGATTCTGGAGTTGCAAAGCATCGATTTATTTGCCGATATGGGCGCCTATATCTTTGCCCGCGATTTTGCGCGTGAACGCGGTTATGGAATAGCGCTTGATGGACTTACCCCTCTTACTTTCCCGTTTATGGATCATGCAAAACTAAAGCTGGATTTTGAAAAAATTCTATGGAACCCGGATATCTCCAGAGACTTCAACCCTGAGCGGCGGCAGACCTTCACTGAAGCCGTCAAACAGTCCGATCCGAACCGCATAATATTGTGCCGCTGCGATAATCAGGACGCTATTGATTTTGGCCGTGAAGCCGGCATCAGCCTGTTCCAGGGGCGGCATGTAGACCGTATGCTGGCAACCAGATAAAAAGTCTGCAATGATACTGGGATGAATCCCTCACTTGCTGATGCTGTCATTCGTGTCCGTGGGCTGACCAAGCGTTTCGGCGCGGTGCTGGCTGTGGACGCGACTGATTTCGATGTCGCCAAGGGATCCATTACCGCGTTGCTGGGTGGTAACGGCGCCGGAAAAACCACAACCATCGCCATGATTCTGGGGCTGGTGGAGCCAACGGCAGGCAGTATGGAAGTTTTGGGCGCGCGCCTGCCCGAACAGTATCATCGCGTATTACCGCGCATGAACTTTGAAAGCCCCTACGTGGATTTACCACACCGCCTGACGGTCGCACAAAATCTCAATGTGTTTGCAATGCTGTATGGGGTTGCGGACCGGCGCGGACGTATTGCCGAACTGGCGGCGGATCTTGAGCTGAAAGAATTTTTACACCGCCCGACCGGGCAGTTATCCGCAGGACAAAAAACCCGCGTGTCCCTTGCAAAATCCCTCATCAACGCGCCAGAGCTTTTACTGCTTGATGAACCGACCGCTTCGCTGGACCCGGACACTGCCGATTGGGTGCGTGGTTATCTGGAAGACTATTGCGTCAAGCGTGGCGCTACGATCCTGCTGGCTTCACACAATATGGCGGAGGTAGAACGCATGTGCGACGTTGTGCTGATGATGCGCAGCGGCCGCATTGTAGATTCGGGCGCACCCAGCGCATTGATTGCCCGCTATGGGCGCAGCAATATGGAAGAGGTGTTTTTGGACATTGCGCGGGGCACTGGCATTGGCGCCGCGCTGGCGCAAAGTCCCGCTTGAACAAATTACTACGCCAGCGGGGACGGGAATTTCAGTTTTCCGGGTCGACCCAGGGGATGGCTGCGATTTCGATACCTTCTTCGCGCAATTCCTTGACCTCATCCTGGGTGGCGTCGCCATAAATATTGGCAGCTTCACGTTCGCCGTAATGAATTTTGCGGGCCTCTTCGGGAAATTTCTCGCCTACATGATCAGCGTTTTGTTCCACATGAGCGCGCACTTGGCGCAGGAATTTACGCATTTCCAATTTACCCACCGCCGCCTTGGCGGACAACCGGCCGTTTCTAGTATTTGTCTTGGCCGCAATATTGGGCGCCATTACAGCTTTGGTGATTTTTGAGGAACTGCATTCGGGGCAACTCAGTTTGCCCGCAGCAAGCTGATCGTCAAAAGCGACGCTGTTTGAAAACCAGCCTTCAAACCGATGCTCTTTATCACAGATAAGATCGTAATGGATCATGCGCCGCCATGGCTGGTTCTGATTGATGACACCCATTGATGTCATGACATCGTAAAATCAGCAAGATATTAGGCGGCGGTTTTACCCGCCGACTTGCTGCGCCCGCGCCACTGCTCAATGACGCCCCCCGCCCGATCGCCTGTCATAGTATCAAATAGCTGGCAAACTGCCTGCAGTCTTGCGGCGGGGACGGCCTTGCCGGTGCGGGCGCGCTCCAGTAGCAGCGTAATGGTCGCAAACTGTGAACGGTCAGCGCCAATAGCACGACAGACCACGGCCATGCCCTGACCTTCGCCCTCAAAAGCGAGATTCGAG
>Ga0209024_1002486_pt1 | contig 10519 bp, 11 predicted proteins | sample AutmiccommunBRH5_FD_187380 | JGI IMG/M metagenome (GOLD analysis project Ga0209024, IMG submission 187380) | Deep subsurface microbial communities from Mt. Terri, Switzerland - Autotrophic microbial communities BRH/5 (SPAdes) (version 2) | ecosystem: Environmental > Aquatic > Deep subsurface >...
GGAACAGGACGATCAGGATCGTCAGAACCGCTGATTAGCGACACGGATGTTCTCCCGGGGGCCGGGCCGCACTCCATGCGGTCCGGCCCTTTGCTGTGTGGGTTTCGCTTTGTGTGTCGCGCGTGCGCCGCGGGCTTGTTGCCGTTCGGCAATGCGGACCGGCTGCGATGGGTTCGCTCGTGCGGGCGTCGACCGTTGGGAAGCGGCTGCGCGCAAAATCGCATTGATCCAGATTGCTTTGACGGCGGAAGCGGGAACGGCGCGAGCCGCTCCCGGTTGAACAGACATCAGGGGCCGTTCGGCCTGTTCGAGGAGAATTTCGATGTCGATTGTTGATCGTTTTATCGCCGCTGTGACCCCGCCCGAAAGCGAAGAGGCGCGACTCGAGGCGCGTACGAAGGCCACCGCTGCCGCGGCGCCGGGTGACTGGCTCGACCAGATCCTCCAGCATCATATGGATATCGAAGACGCCTTCGGCGACGTGAAGACCGCCGCCGACGGTTCGGCCCGCGCGGCGGCGCTCAAGCAGCTTGGCGTTGTCCTGACCGGCCACGCGATCGCCGAGGAATCGGTGATCTATCCCGCAATGGCCGACGAGGATCAGAAAGGCCATGCGGCGATGGGCTATGACGAGCAGGCGATGGTCAAAGTCCAGATGGCGCTGCTCGAAAAGCTCAACCCGATGACGCAGGATTTTCTCGATAAGCTCGAGCATATCGAAGGCGCGGTGCGCCACCATATGTATCAGGAAGAGGGCAACTGGTTCCTCAACCTCAAGGACAGCGCGACGGTCGCCGACGAAGCGATGCTCACCCAGCGCTATGCCGAGGAATATGAGCGCTATGTCGGCGCGCCCTCGCTCGCGTAGCCGCGGACGAGCTCGGTTGGCGCCCATCGCGTTCTTGAGCGACAGGAGAGCGCGGTCGGGCGGAGCCTGAGGCCTTCGCAAAGAGCGCGACGCTCCCGCGCAGCGCCGGACGCCCTCGCGCAGAGATGGATTCTTTTGGTGGACCGGGAGGCTAGACGGCGTGCCTGGCGAGCGGACGCGCGTGGGCAAGGAGATGGGCGGCTCAGATAATCGCGGCGACGAGCCCGCGCTTCAGCGCCTCTTCGGCCGAGAGATACCAATTGTGCGGCGTCTTCTCCAAAATCTCGTCCATGCCGATGTCTGAACCCGCGATCAGCCGCTCGAACCCCTCGGTCTCGAGCTGGGTTCCGACGCGGATCTCCGCGGCGAGCGCCTCGACGAGCGGCAGGCTTTCGTGGAGCGGTCCTGAAAGCTTGACCGTCTTGTCGAGCTGACGACGATGCAGCAGCAGCCAGCATTCGCGCGTCACAAAGCGGTCGCGCACCGGAAAGGCCGACATGATCGTCACCCCCGCCGAATAGCAGACGCTCTTGCCGACAAAGACCATGCGCCGTCCGCTGCGCTTGCGCGCGCGCTCGATGTCGAGCGCGAGCCGGCGGCCGAGCTCGGCGTCGCCGCCCGTTGTCGTGACCTCGATAACGAGCGGCGCCGGGTCCTCGCCGATCGCGGCCAGTGTCTCGATGAACTTTACCGCCGAGGCGTCGTTGAGTTCGCCGATCAGCCGCACCTGCGGACTGTCGAAGTCGATGCCATGAACTAGGTCTTCGGCGTCGGCCATTATCCCTCCTAAGACGAAAAGAGAGCCGCCAGATGCTTGCGGCAAAGGGCGGCTCAAGTGCGTGCGATGACGACCCAAAAAGCGCTCAGACATGGCCATTTGTTCCCACGCACTGATCGAGATCAATGTTTTGTGTCTGCCGGGCGTGGGCGGCACATGCGCCGGGCGAATGGCCTCGGATTGCAGCGCGCGCCGGGAGTTGGTCCGCAGTCAGGCGGCTTCGAGCTCGCGTTCCGGAAAGGCTCGATGTCGTCCGACCTTTAGTCGTTGCTTCTCGTCGATTCCGATGAAGCGCCGATCTTCCGCACGAAACGGTAGCTTTTCTGCTCGAAGCCGAGCGAGCGAAAGAAATTATGCGCGTTGGCGACCATGATGTCGCTCATTGCCTCGAGCTCGCCGCAACCCTTTTTCCCGAGCGCGCGCTCGGCAGCGGCAAGCAGCGCCGACCCTGTGCCACCCCGCCGATGGGCCTTGTCGACGACGAGAAGCGTGATCCGCCCGAGCGTGCCATGCTGCAGCGTCGGCAATACCGCCCACCCGCAGCAGCCGATAATCTCGCCGCGCTCGGCGATGGTCAGGCCGGCATGTCTGTCCTTGCGCAGTCTCGCCAGATTAGTGGCAATGCGGGCTGGGGCCGTCTTCGAACCCGCAAGCTGGCCGAGAAGGAAGGCGAGGGCCTTGGCGTCGGATGGAGCGGCGGCGCGCAGCTTGAGGGGCGGCGACGGTTCGGCCTCGGCCTTCGGCACAAGCCGAAGCGCGGGCTTCACTGGTGGCTTGCGCTGCTCGCCTGTTTTGGGCGGGGCCGACTTCGCGGCCGGCGCCTCGAGCCCCGCGGGCGGCGCCGCGCGTATTTTCGCTTTGCGGCTGACGGGCCCATCTTCGGAGACAGCGTCTTCGTTGACCCTCGGCTTTTTCTTGGGCGGCGCGGCGTCGGGAGTTGTCTCCGCCGAGAGCTTCCAGGTGCTGAGCGCGCTGCCGCGCAGATATTCCTCGATCTCCTGGGCCGATGCGGTCAGGCCGGCATCGCCGATTCCGAGGAGCGGCTTTCCCTCCGGGTCGGTCAGGCCATATTTGCCATAGTCGCCGACGCCCGGCGTGCGCTTTCGCGATCGCACGAGCTTGAGGCCGCGGTGGTCGGCCATCGCGCGCAGCTGCTCGCTCGTGGCGTTCGCCATGGTATCAGGACCTCCTGGCTTTCGCGTCGTGGTGGGAACGCACGGTCCGTCCATGCGCTGTGCTGCCATGCGCGCGCATCGTTTCAGCCAAAGCTCGATGATCGATCACATCGTCTACGACGACGCGGCGCGCACGCTCTGCATCGCGTTCCGCGATACGGGCAAATATGTCTATGAGGGCGTGCCCGCTGCGCTGTTCGAGACCTTTTGCCGCGCCGCGTCGGCGGGCACCTTCTTCAACGAGCGGATCAAAGACCGCTACCGCTTCCGGCGCGATCCAGGCAAGCGCCGGTTCGGGCCGAACGCCTGATCCTGCTGTCATCCGCGGCACCCGTGCCTCCGTTCAGGCGCGCTTGCGCGCGGGCGCCTTCGCTGGCGCTTTCTTCGCCGGGGCCTTGGCGGCAGCCTTCTTCGGCACCGACTTGGTTTTGGTGTCGCCGCTACTGATCGACTTTTTGAGCGCCGCCATCAGGTCGACGACGTTGGAGCCGCGCGTTTCCTTGTCGCCTTCCTGGCTCTCGATATTGAGCGTCTTGCCCATCTTCTTGCGGTCGATAAGTTCGCGCAGCGCCTCGACATAACGGTCGTGAAAGTCGGTCGCGTCAAACTTGCCGGTCTTCTTGTCGATCAGCGTCGTCGCAAGGTCGAGCAGATCCTCGTCGGGATCGCCTTCGCCGATATCGCGGAAATAGCTTGCTGCCTTGTTGACCTCGTCGGCGTAGCGCAGCGTCTCCATCACGAGACCGCGGCCACACGCCTTGATGCTCACGACATATTCGCGGCCGCGCATCGCGAGCTGGCCGAGCCCCACCTTGTGGCTCCGGCGCAGCGCCTCGCGCAGGACGATGAAGGCTTCTTCGGCGAGCTCGTCGGCGGGCACCACGTAATAGGGCTTCTCGAAATATATCTCGTCGATGTCCTGCGCCTCGACGAACTGCGTGAGCTCGAGCGTCTTCTTGCTCTCCAGCTTCACGCCTTCAATCTCTTCCTCGTCGAGGAGGACATATTCGCCCTTGGCATATTCGAAGCCCTTGACGATGTCGTCCACGTCGACGGGGCCGATGCCGGGCACGACCTTTTCATATTTGATCCTCTTGCCCGATGGCTCGTGGATCTGGTTGAACGCGATCGTCGCGCCGCTTTTCGTTGCCGAATAGATTTCGACAGGAATCGAGACCAGCGCCAATCGGATCTGGCCCTTCCAATAGGGTCGTGCAGCCATGATCGTCTCCTTGAATGAGACTCCTTCAATTCGCAGTGGAGGCGGACGTTCCGCTGCGACGAGCGCGCCGCACAGCCGCCCGGCAACCTCAGAGCAATCCACTCGACCCGCCGCCCCATTTGATCCGAAAAAATCGATTAACTTCGATCAACTTCGGCAACAAAGCATATCGCTCACGACTTGCCGGGCCATGACACATACCACGCAGGCCGCCTTGCGCGCCGCCGAACCCAGCCCCCCGCCGCCTTGGCTCGCCGCAGCGGAACTACCGCGTGCAATATCCGAAATGACGCTCCTTGCGGCGAGCATGCCCGGGCTCTTGCACGCATCGGCCCGTGGCGACGGGCACCCCGTTCTTGTCCTGCCCGGCCTGCTAGCAAGCGATCGCTCGACTACCGCGCTCCGCGCCGTGCTGGTGAAGCTCGGTTATGACGCCCGTGCCTGGGGCCTTGGGCGTAATCGCGGTCCGCGCGCGATAGGAAAGCATGGTGAGTTGCTCCAATCGCGCGTTGAGGCATTGGCACAAGAAGCCGGGCGAAAGGTGAGCCTGGTTGGCTGGAGCCTTGGCGGCGTGTTCGCGCGTCTGCTCGCGCGGCGGATCCCACAACACGTCCGCCAAGTGATCACATTGGGCTCACCCTTCATCGACAATGGCGAAGCGACGAACGCGGGCAAGATATTTGAAATGGCAAGCGGCACGCGTAGGGACGATCGCGCCAATCGTGCGATCTTTGCCGAGCTTGCGGCACCATCTTCCGTGCCCTCGTCGGCGATATACAGCCGGTCCGACGGAGTTTGCGCCTGGGAAGTGTGCCGTGAGGATGCAGCCGCTTGCCGTGAAAGCATCGAGGTTTATGGGAGCCATTGCGGCCTTGGGGTGAACCCGAGTGTCATCTTCGCCGTCGCTGATCGGCTCGCGCAAGCGGAAGGGCAATGGGCGCCGTTCGAACCGGGCCGCTGGTCATCTTGGGCGTTTCCAGCGCCGAGCCGGTCCTGAGACCCGGCTCGGCGAGCGCTAGTCATTTTTCGAGCACTGGCGCACGCCCACTCATCCCGGTGTCACATTCTGGATCGCAATCTTCACAGGTCGGGAAGCGCCTGCGCCGCCCGGCCCCAGCCTTGCAGCGCTTTCAGTGACGCGCGCTTGATCAGTTCCTTGGCGTCGGTGATGTGAAAGTGCGACGGCTTGTCGATCGTCTCCATCTCTTTCCAGCTGATCGGCGCTGCGACCGGGGCGCCTTCGCGCGCGCGCGCCGAATAGGGCATCACCGCTGTCGCACCGCGCTGATTGCGCAGATAGTCGACGAAGATGCGGCCCTTGCGCTGGGCCTTGGGCAGCGCCGCGGTAAAATTGTCGGGATCGCTCTGTGCAACGGCTTGTGCGAGCCGATGCGCGAAATCCTTGACCTCAGGCCATTCGGAGCGGGGCGTCAGCGGCGCGATCACATGGACGCCTTTGCCACCCGTAAGCATCGGGAAGGTCTCGAGCCCGATTGATTTCAAAATGTCGCGGAAATGGAAGGCGGCGCTGCGCACTGCCTCGAAGTCGAGACCTTCATCGGGATCGAGGTCGAAGACGAGCCGGTCTGCCTTCTCGACATCCTCGATCCGCGCGCCCCAGCCGTGGAACTCGATCGTTCCCATCTGGACGCAGGTCAAAAGTCCCTCAGGGGTATCCATGTAGAGATAAGGTTCTTCCTCGCCGTCCTTCTCGATGATCTTGACCTGCTTCACGCTATCGCCGAACGCGCCGGCGTCATGCTTCTGAAAGAAGCATTTCTTCGCACGCCCCTGCGGACAGCGCACGAGACTGATCGGGCGCGCACCCGCCCAAGGCAGCATGATCGGCGCGATCGCGGCATAATAGTCGGCGAGTGCGCCCTTGGTCAGGTTGGCCTCGGGATAGATGACCCGGTCGCGGTTGCTGATCGTCACTGGCGAGGCGGTTTCGGGTTCTGCAAGATCGGCTTCCGTCTCGAGCACCACCGCTTCGGCCTTCTTGTCCTCGCGAAGCCCGAGATAGCTCGGATGGCGGAGCGTGCCCTCGCGCGTCATCTCGGTGTAGGCGATTTCGGCGACGAGCTTTGGCTCGATCCAGTGCGCGCCGCGCGTTTCCGCGCGCGGTGCCGGAACCGTCGGTTCCTTGCGCGCAAGCGGCTTCATGAGGTCCTGCAGGTGGAAGAGCTCGGCGGTGTCGAACCCCGTGCCGACCTTGCCGGCGTAGCGGAGCTTGCCCTTCTCATGGATGCCGAGCATCAGCGAGCGAAAGCTGCGCGACTTGTCCGATGGCATCCAGCCGACAATGACGAATTCCTGGCGTTTGATGCATTTCGTCTTGAGCCAGCTTCCCGCACGTGATCCGACGTAGCGCGCATCCGCTTTTTTAGAGATCACGCCTTCGAGCCCGGCTTTGCAGAAACTTTGCAGCAATTTTTCACCGCCGCCGGCAATATGGTCCGAGAACCGAATGCGCTTGCCGGCCTTGGGCAGGATCTTTGCAAGCTTTGCTTTGCGCTCGACAAGCGGCCGCTGGGCAAGATCCTCGCCATCGAGTTCGAGCAGGTCGAAGGCGAAATAGTCGATCGCATCGGGCGAGGATTTGAGGGCATTTTGCAGCGACTGGAAATTCGAGCGGCCATCGGCATCGAGCACCACCGCCTCGCCGTCGATCAGTGCCGAGCCGACCTTGAGCTTCGCCGCTGCGGCGAGCAACGGTCCGAACTTGGCCGACCAGTCGAGCCCCGAGCGGGTATAAGCGCGCGCTTTTCCGCCGCCGACAGCGACCAGCAGCCGGTAACCGTCATATTTCATTTCGTGGAGCCAGCCGCTCCCTGCCGGCACGCTGTCGACGAGCGTGGCGAGCTGCACCGGCCGAAAGGGCGGGGGCTGACTTCCGGACCGGAGGGGGGAATTCGCGCTGGCTGTTCGGGCCTTTGGCGGAGCGCCTTTCGCGCGGGCGGGTCGTGGTGCGGCGGCCATGGATTCAAGACTGATGGGCGCCCGGTTTGTTCCGGGTCGGGACGGGCCGACCCTGCGCACTCTGCGCGGGGTTTGTGCGTAAAATCGGGAGTTATGGTCTACCAGTCGCTGTGAGGGACGCCGGCGCAACAGTCGTTCTTTCGAAATCACCAGAAGACGCTGCCCGCATGCGGGGGGCGTGAGATCTCTTCGGCCCTGACAACAGGCCGTCGTGTGCGACGATTCGGGTCTATGTCCCGTGGCGGCGCGTGCGGAGCCACAGCATATCGGCGGTTGGGTGAGAGCGCGAAATCGGTGGCCGGTGCTGTTGTCGATCCTTCTTCACGTCCTGCCGGGGGATGCGGATGTGGCCACCTAAGTCGCAAGCGATCCGGTCGCGACTTAACGCAGCTGGCATTTCCTGCTGCGGCGGCGATTGATGCAGATCAATACGATTTCCTGACGCGCGATCATCACTTTCGGCTCGCCACCGCTCAATCCTCTTCGTCTTCCAGCCGCTCGACTTCGGCCTCCGTCGCTTCCTCAAGCGCTTCGGAAATGAAGTCGGAAAGGTCCCCCATGTCCTCCTCGATTTCTTGTCGGCTGATCCCGTCTTCCTTCGCATCGGCCAGAAAACGCGCCAATGTTGCTTGGGTCTCGGGGTGGCGTTTGCCCTCGGGCGCATAGAAAGTCGGCTGGATATTCTCGGCAACCCACTGGTTAGCAAACTCGATTCCGATCTGACTCATGATGCTCTCCTTTGAACGCGCAACGAACGGTTTGCGCGCCGGTTGCAGCCTGGCCGACGGCGCAACCTTCCCCTCGCCGAATCGTTAAATCGGCACCTGCGGGCGGGTCAAAAATGGAGACTGCAATGAAATCCGTTGATTTGGATGCGACTCATATTCTCGCCGCCGACCATCGCACCGTCGAAGGCCTGTTCGAAGAGTTCGACAAGGCCACGAGCAGCGAACGAAAGGCGAAGCTCGCGAAGCAAATCTGTACCGAACTCAAGATCCACGCTCAGATCGAGGAAGAGGTTTTCTACCCTGCCTTGAAAGGCAAGATCGACGCGGATCTGCTGAACGAAGCTTGGGTCGAGCATGATGGCGCCAAGGTTTTGATTAACGACATCGAAGCATCGGGTCCCGAAGACGAATTCTTCGATGCAAAGGTCACAGTGCTCTCCGAAGAGATCAAGCATCACGTCAAAGAAGAAGAAAAGCAGCAGGATAATATGTTCCAGCAGGCGCGCGCCGCCGATGTCGATCTCGAAGCACTCGGCCAAACCATGCTCACTCGCAAGGAAGAGCTGAAAGCACAGGCCGAGAGCACGGGATTGCCGCCCGCGCAGTTGGCGACAATTGCCGTCTGACAATTAGACCTGCCGGTCGCTTGGCTGAACCCGGATCGCGCCAGCCGCGAGTTGCTGATGGCGCGATCCGTCGCCGGCGTGTGCGCAGAAGTGCGGCAGTCAAAACATGCGGGTGGACGACCAACAAATTCTTCAATTTCGGGCTATCTGCGACCCGGTGAGCAGATAAAATCGGCAGCGAAGTTAAATTTAGCCAGTTCTGCTTTGCCCCCGGAGGCGTGCCGGGCCGTGCCTCCAGAATGCCATGACACATGTGGCATCAGAGGCGGGGTGCCCGCCGAACGCGGAACGCCGGTTGAAATTCCGGCCAGACCGCAACCGAGCGGCTCGTCAGACTCTTATATTAGCGCTGCGCATCTATCGCCAAGTCCCGGCGCCGCTGCGAATAGGATGGGGGGATCATCAGATAGTTCGCAGGCAGTTCCAATTCTCGCGATACTCGCTGGGCGTCATACCTTGAACGCGTTTCTTCTCACCGTCTTTAAGGCGGACGAGATAGTTAGGCCTGATCGATGCGCGGATACAGCCTCAATATGCACATGGCGCAGGGGATTACGACCGACAAGGCGATCACCATAATGTCCTTGCAGGAACGGCAGCTCTCGATCCAGAGGCTCTTCAATGTCGGGGTGACGCGTGTTCGCGATGCTCTGACCATAATCGTTGACGATAAGGAAAAGCTGTCACGCCAACTCGATATGAACCCCGGCAACAAGACGTCTGCTCTCGAAACGCTAGGTCGCCTCGAAATCGACGGACGCCGCAGAGCGGCGCCGGCGCTCTCGTTCGATCCCGGGCCGATTGACGGGCTCGGCCTTCCCGAACTTTCCGAGCGGGACCTCGACCTTCCCCCATTGCCCGGGAACGGCGTGAGAGACGCTACACCGACGGGCACGACTTCCGCCGCGCCGCCGAAAAGTGACAGAAGTGACACTTTGCCTCCGCTGCCCGCGCGAAGCCTTGGACTCGACCTTTGAATGGCAGGCCTGACGCTTCTCAAGCGGGTGCAGAGAACGAGCGACGCGCTCGATTGTGCAGGCGGACACCGGATCTCTTCAATCCGATATTATTGCTTCTCGAGCGAACCGGGCTGTTAAATTTCGCAGCATGCATGCAGGGGGGCCGTGGACCGAATCGTCCGCCTGGTGTCGGCAGTTTGACACCATGTGCCGCGGATTGTCGCCAATGACACTTAACCCGAGGGCAAAGTGTCACACATGACAAACGCACCAAAAGGCAATTTAACGGATTCACTTTTCGTTCTCCATGTGCTTGATTCTTTCCATGCTGGAAACCGCCCTTCAAACGCGCCCGGACAATCGGTCACTCGATATGCCAGAGCTTCTTGAGGTGCTGGCGCACAGCTCATCGCGTCCGCGCTATGCTTTCATGGTTCTCAACCTCATCGCGAAGGCGGCAGGTCCCAGCGGGCGCGCCGGGCCGCATGTCCTCAGCGGAGGCGAGCGGGTTACTGTCCGGGACTGGCTATGCGATGCACTGACGCCCATGGGTCACCGGGATCCGCGTCGGCAAGCCCTGACCGAACGCGTTCGCGAAGAGCTGGCGTCGCAAGGCCTCCTCCCGGATGACCGCGACGAGGCGGAACGAGTAATCGATGGCGAGGTCCGCTCTCGGGTCAGGGTGTCGGGCAAGACCAATGTCAGCCGCGCCGTCTCGGATCTTGTTCGCGCCGGGCTGCTCTATCGCCATTATGAAGGCTATTGCGTCGATCATCAAAATCGCGGCGCACAGCGTCAGGCCGTTTATACGCTATCTCCTGCGGCGCGCGGACTTCTGCATGCTGGCGCGACGACGGCTCTTGCGCCACCACGCTTTCGGCAGGCGTCGCTGCCATTTAATTGAGCGGCGGGCGCAGCCGCGTCGGGGGCGTAGAAGCGGCTGACACAATGACGTCATCGCTTGGCCCATCCTAGTCATGCTCTTCGTCTTCCTTGCCATTTACGAATCACGCGGTCGTATCGACCTTGCTGGACGGTCGTGAGATTTCAGCAGCTCTCAAACGTCGATTGCAAGAGGGTGTGATTTCGCTTTTCATTCACTGCCAACCCCAAGGGTTGCCTGTCTTTATTTCGAAGTCATAAATTGCATTAGGTCCTTCACAGTCTCGAGCAAAAGCTCGATA
>Ga0209024_1002490_pt1 | contig 10497 bp, 10 predicted proteins | sample AutmiccommunBRH5_FD_187380 | JGI IMG/M metagenome (GOLD analysis project Ga0209024, IMG submission 187380) | Deep subsurface microbial communities from Mt. Terri, Switzerland - Autotrophic microbial communities BRH/5 (SPAdes) (version 2) | ecosystem: Environmental > Aquatic > Deep subsurface >...
GAACGGCACCGAGTTTGCGCGTCGAATAACCCATGCGACTGGCCATGCGCATGAACGCAGGGGAGCCCAGAAAGAGACATTGCTCGGCGCCGACACTTGCCAGAAACTGATCGGTCGCCTGCAGGATGCGTTCGCTGAGTTGAATGCCCGGGTAGGTGACAAGCCGGGTCAGTTCCCAGACCTTTTGATCGACAGTTGGGTCAGTGTCGCAGATCTCGGGGGGCAACCCGGGCAGTCTGTGAAGATAGGCGTCCCGTATCATATATGAGAACCTGCCGTCTGGATCGGTGCTGGCGGTGTTCAGTAGTCGTGCCCCTGCGAGGACACTTGAGCCGTCATGGACAACGACATAGACACTGTCCGGGCGGTCATACTGCTCGGCCTCAAAAACGGCGCTATGGGGAATGTTCCAGCCCAGGTGATCGACAAAGATCTGTTTGCGCAGTTTAAGAAAGGCAGGTATCAGTCCTGTCTGATCCTCAGCGGCGCTCAGCACAGAGACCTGACAATTGTTCACCCGTGCGCGCACGGCTTGCATGATGGTATTCACCCTGAGTTTGGGTCTGGCGGGTGTTTGATCTGTGAACATTGGAACCTGCTTCCTGATCGCGATTGTCCTTTAGCTGCACAAGACCGAGCGGGTCGTCCAAGGGTTTGAGCAGGAATGTTGAAAGATCAAACCTGAGGTCAGGTTTGGCGACAAAAGCGTCCGAGAACTGGCTTCAGGTCAGGTTCTGCGCCCTGAGACCCAAGCACCTGACCACAGGTCAGGTGCCTGAACGCAGACATTGACATTGCTGGCCAATATATTGTTCCTCCAGGCACGTTAAAATTGTGCCGGTAGAAAACGATGTCAGATGAGCTTTTGCCCGTTCTTGCAGCAGATCAGCTGTTCAAGGAAAACGCAGAGCCGGTCCTTTCCATCGGGACCGAAGGGTTTTTCATTATGGTCAATCACACCAGGAAAGGCCCGGAGTTCATTGACAGTACCTATCCGGAGGCCTGGAGGACGGAGTATGATAGCAATTCCTACCACCTGAAAGATCCTGCTTTTCTTTGGGGGCTCGCGAAGAACGGGAACAAGCGGTGGTCGGAAGTGCGCCTCCCGGATGTTGCCGGCGTGTTTAGAAAGGCACGACGCCATGGTTTGATCTACGGGGCGATGTTCAGCCGCGGATACCCCACCAGAAAGTCGGTCCTGAGTGTGGCCAGAGACGATCGCGAATTGACTGATGATGAGCTGTTGCGACTGGCCACCTGGTTTGATCAGTTCATCGACGCCTGCAACGCCAAGCAGATGTTTTCTCCGAAGGAACTGGAAGTCCTGCAATGTCTGGCCAATGATATGACGATTGATCAGGCGGCCGAGGAGATCGGGATATCAAGTTCCGCTGCAAAGGTCCGATTGAAAGCCGCGCGTGATCGAAGCGGCCGAAAGACAAACAGTTGGGCCGTCGCCGCAGCACTGCGAGCGAAGCTCATCGATTGATAAGATGAGTCATCATGACTTGGACCAGCTAGTCGCAAATGCTATCGACCCCCCCATGGGACGTGCTAGAATTTCTGATCGGAAAAGCGATGCGAGCTCCTGAATGTCAACGACCATGCGCCGTGAAGAAATCGAGTATTCGTATGGCTGTCTGCTCAGTAAAATGATCGTCGCCGATATGGGGTCCCGAAATCTGTATCAACTCTGACGGGCTTCCGGTCGCGCGGCTGATCTCGATCATTGGACGCGCATGGACATCTAACGGCAGTAACGCATCATCCAAACTAGCAACAGCGAGAAGCGGAATGCGGTTTTGGGGGAAGCTTTTGAACTCGTTCAGTGGATCGTGACCCTTGCTGGCCCGCTCGAATGGGAAGTGTCGTGTTACGTTGTAAGCCGCATCTATCCGGGCGCGACGTTCGGGGGGACTTGCGTGGATTTCGGCAAGGTTCGTTACGCCTGCGATCGTGGCCACTGCACGCACCGGCTGCGGGAAGAGACCCCGCCACGTCATCAGCAGAGCGGGGATCGCCCCCATTGATATCCCCAGCGAAAATAGCCGCCCGTCCCAGTCCATGCGTTCGATTGCCTTGCCGCACATGCGGGTGCAATAGGCAAGCGCCTGATCGTTGCCGTAGGTCTCGGGGCCGGCATCCGCACTGCGCAGGATCGTCCAGCCCTCTCGCTGCATAGCACCGAACATGATCCATGGCGCGTCGTTTTGCCGTCCCATTTCGGGGAGGCCACCCAACCGATGGGACAGATAGATCAGTGGCCGGAGACCGGAGCCTGCGGCGGGGAGCAGAGTGCTTTCGCCTTCGAGGTCGCCAATAGCGACTGGAGATGGCAAGGCCGTTTGGCCCAAGGCGGGCATTGCCAGCATACCAGCTGAAACACCTTTGACGAATGTGCGTCTGCGCATTGAACTCTCTCTTTGCCTAAAAACAATGGAAATTGATCATTTTCGATCGTGCTCGCGGTCTTTTGGACGCCCGTCGGCGGACGCAAAATGATCTTTACCGTCGGTCGAATTGCAGGCTGACCGTTTCGCCGCCCCCTTCGCGCGGCGCGAACGTCAATCGGCCGCCAAGGCGGTTCAAGGCGGTCTCCACGATTGCAAGGCCCAGTCCGCTACCGTTTTCGGTCGCACCTACCCCACGGAAGAACCTGTCAGTTATTCTCTCCCGATCGTCGCACGCAATGCCGGGACCCCGGTCCATCACGACAATGCGGAGGCTATCATTCAGAACCTCCATCGTGACCTCGACGGTACTGTCTACAGGTGCTACGGCGATGGCATTCTCGATCACGTTGCGAAGCGCCGCTGTCAAAAGGATGGGATCACTATCTTTTATCACAGGGCGCGCATCGGGCAAACATACCGCGACGCGTTTTTTCGCGGCGAGGCGGTACAGATCATCCACGACATCGTGCAGAACCGCCGACACATCGACGGGCTCAAGTTTGCTAACTTCCGTACTGTCTAGGAGTGCCAGCGCAAGGAGTTGACGCACCATTCGATCTGTCCGATCGACGCCATACTGGATGCGCTCAAGCGCACCGATGCGCGTTTCCGGATCGGGGGCCTTCAGGGCGACCTGTGCCTGTGTTTTGATTCCGGCGAGGGGGGTCTTGAGCTCATGTGCGGCGAAAGCGGTGAACGCCTTCTCCCTGTCCCGCGCGGCGCTGACGCGGCCGAAGAGACCGTTCAATGCTGCACCGACTGGGCGGATTTCCCGCGGCATGGTTTCTGCGGCGACAGGCGAAAGATTGTCCGCTGTGCGTTGCGAAAGACCAGTGGCCAATCGCTCAAGCGGCAGGAGCCCACGCTGCACACTGAGCCAGATCAGGCCTGCAAGCAACGGCAGGATTGCCAACGCCGGCAGAATAAGCCCTCTCGTCACGTCGCGCACCAACCGGTCGCGCACGGTGTGGCTATCGCCAACCATGACGCGCACACCGAGGGCCTCGTTGACCACCGAATAGACGCGCCACTTCTCGCCATCGACGGTATTGTCGGCAAAGCCAGTATCCAAAGAGGAAAGCTGCCCCTCGGGAGCGCTGCCGGAACGACCCACGAGCGTGCCGTCCAGTGACCAGATCTGACAGGACAGCCTGTGAGAATATTCAGCGCCGAGGCGGTCGTCCGCGGCGGGAATGTCCGTCACGATGGTGGCCGCACGTGCGACGTCAATGCGCTGGTCAGAGATAAGGGAAGAAACCATCTGTCCCGCTTCGGCCAGGCGCGCGTCCAAAACACGTGCCACGTCCGCGCGGGTGGATTGCTGGATCCAGAAGAACGCCGAAAACCAGATTGCCCCCGTTGCCATCATCAAAATTGCAAAGAGCCGGACGCGGATCGAATTCATACGCCCTCCTTTCGCACCTTGTATCCGGCACCACGCACGGTTTCGATAAAGTGTGCGCCCAATTTGGCGCGCAGATTGTGGATATGCACTTCGACCGCGTTGCTCTCCACACCCTCCTGCCAGCCGTAGAGGCGCTCTTCGAGGGTGGATTTCGACAGGATCGCACCCGGCCGTTCGAGCAAGGCGCGCAAGATCACAAACTCGCGTGGGGAAAAACTGATGTCTTTCTTACCGAGGCTGCCGGACATCCTCGCTGGATCGACGCTCAAACCGTTCCATTCAAGATTTGCCTGCGCACGCCCTTCCGACCGGCGTACGATGGAGCGCAGGCGCGCAGCCACCTCGTCCAGATCGAAGGGTTTGCCGAGATAGTCGTCCGCGCCCAGATCGAGGCCCGCAATGCGGTCCCTAATTTGATCCAGGGCTGTCAGCAAAAGAGTCGGCGTATCGTCGTGCTCTTCGCGCATGCCGGAGAGGATATCGAGGCCGGAGCCGTCCGGCAGCAATATATCGAGGACCACGGCGGCAAACCCGCCCTGCGAAAGTGCTGCCTTCGCATCTGCACAGGTTTCAACCAGTTCCGGCGTGAAGCCCGACATGCGCAGGCCAACGGTCAGGCCATTGGCCAGCGTCGCGTCGTCTTCGACAATCAGTATACGCACGTTCTGATCTCCTTTCCGGTGAATTAGGCAAATGTGCCGTCCGCCTTAAGCCCTGCTTAAGGCTGGAAGGCAATTTGAGCGACATGAAAATGATCCTTATACCGTTCCGCGCCATTCAGAGCGCGCTGATCACCCTGCTTGCAGTGGTGATGGCCCTCATGTCGGTATCGTCGTTGGCCGCTCAATCATCAATCTTCTCGTCGGATCGACCGCTGCCTGCGCAAGAAGCATTTGCACTCAGCGTTTCCGAGCAGCCCGACGGAACGCGCATTCTGTCTTGGGACATTGCCGAGGGGTACTACCTCTACCGCGACAAGCTGGGCGCAAAAAGCGAGAGTGGAACGCCGATCCCATTGCAGACGCCAGAGGGAGTTCCGATGGACGATCCGACATTCGGGTCGGTCGAGATCTACACGAGTAGCGTTCAAGCAGTAATGGGACCGGTGGTCGGCCCCTTGACCGTAACATGGCAGGGCTGTCAGGACGGCGGCATCTGCTATCCTCCGGTTTCTGAAACCTTGCCCGCTGTCGACGGCACCGCGCCTGCGGTCGTGAGCGACGACGTGGCGCTTGCGCAGGAAAACGGTATGATCGAGGGGCTGCACGCGCGCGGCGGCACCTTGATGGTATTGGCGGGGTTCCTGGGGTTCGGGCTGCTGCTGGCCTTCACGCCCTGCGTGTTCCCCATGTTCCCGATTCTCGCGGGGATATTGTCGGGGCAGGGGCGTGACCTGACCGTCCGGCGCAGTGCCGCTCTTACCGGGGTTTATGTTCTGGCCATGGCGTCCGCCTTCGGTTTGCTCGGCGTTGCGGCGGCCTGGTCGGGACAGAACCTCCAGATCGTGCTGCAATCGCCCGCGGCCATCTACGGTGCCGCTGCGATTTTTGCGGTTCTTGCGCTGTCGATGTTCGGTTTGTTCGAATTGCAACTGCCCGCCGCTTGGACTCGTCGCCTGTCCTCTGCCGGATCGAAACGGGGCGGGACTTTTGGCGGGGCGGCGACGCTTGGCTTTACCTCGGCGCTGATCATGGGTCCATGCGTGACCGCGCCGTTGGCGGGTGCGCTCTTGTACATCGCCGGCACTGGAGATGTCGCCCTTGGGGCCGGTGCGCTGTTCGCCCTGGGGTTGGGGCAAGGCATCCCGCTGATGATTGCCGGTACGCTTGGCACGCAGGTGCTGCCGCGGGCGGGCGGATGGACGGACGGGGTGAAACGTCTGTTCGGTCTCATCTTTCTCGGTATGGCGATCTGGCTCATCGGACGGCTCGTGCCAGGGCCGCTGATCCTCGCGCTTTGGGCGGGATTGCTGATTGGGGCAGGGGTGTTCGCAGGCGGATTGGACCTGCTCCCCAGCGAGGCCGATCTGGGGCGCCGGGGTGTGAAGACCCTCGCAGTCCTGTCGATGCTTGCAGGTGTCATCATGGCCGTTGGCGCGGCCTTAGGCGGTGACGATCCACTGCGGCCCTTGGCAGCGTTGCAGAACGGCGATGCGCGGCCAGATCGCGAGAAAATCGCCTTCGATACGGTGACGACGTCAAAGGCACTGGACGCGGCACTTGCCGGTCAACCCAACACTCCTGCATTGGTTTATGTCACTGCCGACTGGTGCGTGACCTGCCGGAGCATCGAGCGCGACGTCTGGTCCGATGCGCGCGTGCAGGCGGCACTGGCTGATGTGAACGTGATCGCGGTGGACGTGACGGATTTCGGTGAGGACGGGCAGCGTATGCTGGATCGGTTGGCAGCGGTCGGGCCACCAACAATGGTCTTCCTGGACCGTAACCGGGTTGAGCGATCGGGCACACGCATCGTTGGCGATACCGGTCCTCGCGCGGTGCAGGCCGCGGTGGAGGCAGTCCGATGAACGCCATCTCCATCGGTCCGTTCATATTTTCCAATGACCGATTTATTGCGATTTTAACGGTCATCGCTTTTTTTGTTGTCGCCGAGCTCCTCGCGTGGCGGAACGGTGGCCGCCGCGATGCCATCCACCGTTGGACCGGTGCCGTTCTCGTGACCTGGGTGATTGCCGCGCGACTTGGCTACGTTGTTGCTCACTGGGAGGTTTTTGCGTCCGCTCCTCTAAGTGTCCTTGCGATCTGGCAAGGCGGCTTTGACGTCCGGGCTGGAACGTTCGGCCTCGGCGTAACGCTGTTCGCGGCCTTTCTCAGTCAGTCCCGCATCGGTGGTCCCCTCCTGGGCAGTGTCAGCGTGGCATTTCTTGTCTTTACCGTTGCGACTTTGTTGTTTCCGGATGAGACACGGGGACGACTTCCCGTCACTGCATTCAAGGATCTGTCAGGTGCGCCGGTCTCGTTGGTAAATCGCGACGTGCCTGTTGTTCTGAATCTTTGGGCGACGTGGTGCCCGCCGTGCCGCCGCGAGATGCCGATGATGACTGATGTGGCGCAATCCCAAGGCGACGTCGACATCATCTTCGCCAATCAGGGCGAAAGAGATAGCGTCATCGGCGAGTATCTCGCCCTGAACGATCTGCCTGCCGACGGAATGATCCGCGATCCGGACTCCGCCCTCATGCAGAAGTTCGGCATGCTCGGGCTGCCCAGTACCCTGTTCTTTGCGGCTGACGGCAGCCTCCAAGCCGTCCACACCGGAGAAATTTCGCGCGCAGCCTTGCTTTCGGGCATCAACGACCTGCGCCGGGCGGTCTCGCAATGAGATCGGATCACCAGAAAAGGAGACTCACAATGACTTATCTGAACCGTAGAAACCTGCTGATTGCTGGCGGTGTCGGCGGAACCGCGGCGCTGCTGGGTATGACGCTGATACCTCCCGCGCGGCAGCTTGAGGCGCAGAAGCTCACGGTCGATGATGTTCTGTTTGACCCCGATAATCCGGTGCTCGGAAATCCACAGGGCAACGTCACCATCGTGGAATTCTTCGATTACCAATGCCCCTATTGCAAGGCAAACCATCCCGTGCTGACCGAGGTTGTGGAAGAGGATGGCGATGTACGCGTTGTGCTCAAGGACTGGCCGATTTTTGGCGCACCCTCCGTCCGCGCAACCCAGCTTGCATTGGGGGCCGTGGACGTGGGCGGATATGAGCTGGCCATGGAAGCCCTGATGGCAACCAAAGGGCGGCTGTCGGACGCGGCCATAGCGGAGGCGCTGGAGACGGCGGGCCTCGATCCGACTGAACTGAATGCGGCCTATCGTGCCAATCGGGATAAATGGGATGGGCTACTCTCACGCAACAGCTTTCAGGCAACGCAGCTGGGTCTGCAGGGTACGCCAGCATTTATCATCGGTTCCACGATCTATCCGGGTTCGATGGACCGTCAGGCCCTGCGCGAGGCTATTGAGGGAAGCCGCACATGAGTATCATTTCCCCGTCCATCCCCAATACGACAGTAGCTTTTTTGACCCGACGCTCGTTTATCGCCCTCGCCGGAGCAGGCGGTCTTGCGGCCTGCGCTCGCAGCCCGTCCGCACCGCCAACAGGGGCCGCGCCGCCCCCTGCGCCGGTATATCCGTCGCTGCCCGCCTTCTACGGCCCGATCACCACGGAGCCTTGGCCGATACCTGGCTTGCCTGATGGTATTATCGCACCCCGCCTTTGGCGGCAGGAGGTGATCAATCCCTTCCCCGAGCGTGCCCGTGGCAGTATTGTGATTGATCCCGACGCAGCGCTTTTGCATTTCGTACAGGGGCCGGATACCGCAATGCGATACGGCGTCAGCGTGGGGGCTGCGGGTTTTGCGTGGGAGGGTGCAGCGCGCCTGCAATTTTGTCGGGAATGGCCGCGATGGAAAGTGCCCGCGACGATGATCGCGCGGCAACCGGAGCTTGAGCCCTATTCCGTGGCCAACGGTGGCATGGATCCCGGACCGGATAACCCGATGGGCGCACGGGCGCTGTATCTGTTTCAGGACGGCAAGGACACGCTTTATCGGGTCCACGGCAGTGCATCCCCGCAGGAACTGGGCAAGGCAGTTTCGTCTGGCTGCATCCGGATGCTCAACCATGATGTTATCGACCTGCACGAGCGCGCAGTGCATGGGGCTTCTGTGATCGTGTTGCCTTCGGGCAAGCCGGACGGAACGGATCGCGACGCCACATGACCCGGAAAGTAGCAGCCCACGTCTTGGAAAAATGCCGTCGCAGTAGCGCTTCTAAGGTTCGCTTAAGCTTCGGCATGTCCGGTCACTTATTAGGCACCAAATTGAAGGAAATATCGATGACCATCTCCCTAACACGCCGCAGAGCGCTGGTTTCCGGTCTTGCCGCAGCAAGCAGCCTCGCGATGCCCGTCACCTTGCGCGCTCAGGAGGCAACACGACGCAACGTTTCAAGTTTCATCACGCAAGACTGGCGAGATCACTTTGACGAGCTCGGCGTTGCTACGATTGTTGCAGATACCAGCTCGCGCGCACTGCATTACTGGAACGCTGATGGGTCGGATTACCGTCTCTACCCCACTTCGGTTCCGAGGACCGACGAACTGACCAAGCGTGGCTATACCAAGATCGTCCGCAAGAAGGTCGGGCCAGACTGGACCCCTACAGCCTCCATGATGGAACGGTTTCCAGAGTATCACTATATGCCACCTGGTCCGGACAACCCACTCGGGACGCACGCGATGTATCTGGATTGGCCCGCTTATCTGATTCACGGCACGCACGATACCCGCAAGATCGGCCGGAGATCCTCCGACGGGTGTATTGGTCTCTATAATGAGAAGATCGAAGAGCTTTTCCAGCTTTGCCCCATCGGGACGCAGGTCAGACTGATCTGAACAGGGAAATGGTTTTCGGGGTGCAGGTCCCTTCCTTTTTCCTCGCCCCGAATTTGAATCTTTCCGGTCTTGCGCAATGGAACAGAGATTTTGCTGCAACTACCTAAGCTTTCAAATCAACTATTGTGGGCTGCTCCACAGTATTGTCTTCCCACCGGTTCAGGCCATATTCCATAATAACAATATCTCCCAGCTTCACAAATTGATAGGTACAACATGACCGTGAATTCATTCATCGCAAGCCTCGCAGTAGCTATGGCCATGGCCGCGACTGCCGCAAGCGCCGATATCGCTCTTTTCGGGCCGGGCGGCCCAACACCTGCCATGAAAGAGGCTGCAACCGCGTTTGAAAAACAGTCGGGCATAGCGGTGACCGTCACGGGTGGACCGGCATCTATATGGATGGAGGATGCCAAGGCGAACGCCGATGCAATTTACAGCGGTTCCCAGAACATGATGGACCATTTCATCGCGAGCCACGGTGCAATTATCGACGAAACCGTAGAGCCGTTGTTTTTGCGTCCGTCCGCCATTCTTGTCCGCAAGGGCAATCCAAAGGAAATCAAAGGCATTGCCGATCTGGCCCAACGCGATCTGGGGCTGATGGTCGTGGATGGTGCCGGTCAGGTCGGCATGTGGGAAGACGTGGTCGGCCGGTTACGGGATGTCTCGGCCATGAAAAGCTTTCGCGCCAATATCGACGTTCTGGCACCCAATAGTGGTGCTGCCCGAAACACTTGGAACGACGATGACAGTATCGACGCTTGGCTCATCTGGAACCATTGGCAGATAGACAATCCTGATATTGCGGATCTGGTCCCGACCGAGCCAGAACTAACGATCTACCGTGACACCTCGATCGCCCTGACCGAAAAAGGCAGCGGCAACAGCGAAGTTGCCCAATTTATCGATTTTCTGAAAGGCGAACAGGGCGTCGAAATTTTTGGCGCTCACGGCTGGCAACGCAAGTTTGATTGATGCCATCGTGAAGGCCGGACCTAGGCTCGAATGCATGACCTTCACGATCGGCGCTCTTATTCTCCTCGGCTCGGTTGCCTTGATCGTTCTTGGAACCTCGTGTTTCCGGTCGTCCACATCGCGCCGGCTCTGGTTCCTACAGTCATTGGCGCCGTGTCGTCGCTGGCGGCGGCCATTGCGATGGCCGCCCGCTTTCTCATAGTCATCGCAAATGCCACCGGGTTTGGCGCCTTGGGTCTT
>Ga0209024_1002491_pt1 | contig 10489 bp, 11 predicted proteins | sample AutmiccommunBRH5_FD_187380 | JGI IMG/M metagenome (GOLD analysis project Ga0209024, IMG submission 187380) | Deep subsurface microbial communities from Mt. Terri, Switzerland - Autotrophic microbial communities BRH/5 (SPAdes) (version 2) | ecosystem: Environmental > Aquatic > Deep subsurface >...
ACACTTGTATGACAAAAAGCTGGAACGAAACAGAAAGATCAAGGTCGAAACCAAGAAACACAGATTGAACAAGAGGAAAAACTCACCATGCAACGTCGCACTGTTTTAACCGGTCTTGCCGCCCTTGGCGCCAGCCTTTTGATTGCCAAACCCATGAGTTCAATTGCCAGCATGAACAAACTGAACAAGTCTGAAGCCGAGTGGTTGAAAATCATTCAGAAAGACCAATACAACGTGCTGTTCAAAGAAGCCACCGAACGCCCCTTCTCCAGCCCCTTGAATGACGAAAAACGCAAAGGCACCTTTGTGTGCGCTGCGTGCAATCAGCCCCTGTTTCCTTCGCAATACAAATACGACAGTGGCACAGGTTGGCCCAGCTTTTTTGATGCCAGCAAAGGCGCACTGAACACCAAAACCGATTACAAACTGATTTTGCCCCGCACGGAATACCATTGCAGCAACTGCGGCGGCCATCAGGGCCATGTGTTTGATGACGGCCCGGCGCCCACCGGCAAACGCTATTGCAACAACGGTTTGGCACTGGCCTTTGTGCCCGAAGGCCAGAAGTTACCCACCATTCGCAAGGCATGAACATGAAACTGAAAGCAACAATTGCTGTGGCCTTGGGCTTGCTGGCCAGCGCCACTGTGCAGGCTGAAACAAAAACCGCCGTATTCGGTGGCGGGTGTTTCTGGTGCGTGGAAGCCGACTTTGACAAAGTACCCGGCGTGATGAAGACCATTTCTGGCTATGCCGGTGGGCAGTACAAAGACCCCGATTACCAAGTGGTGAGCGCAGGCCGAACAGACCACACCGAAGCGGTTGAAGTGACTTACGACGACACCAAAGTTAGCTACAGCCAGTTGGTTGAATTCTTCTGGAAAACAATCGATCCCACCGCGAAAGACCGGCAGTTTTGTGATGCCGGCAAACAATACCGCAGCGGCTTGTATTACCTGAACGACGAACAGAAAAAAGTGGCAACCGCCAGCAAAGAAAAATTGCAGGCCAGTGGAAAGTTCAAGACCATACACACCGAGGTGGCACCGGTGGTGAAATTCTACCCGGCGGAAGAATATCACCAGGACTACTACACCAAAAACCCGGTGCGCTATGGTTACTATCGCAATGGTTGCGGGCGCGACCAGCGACTTAAGGAATTGTGGGGCCCCAAGGCAACGCGCTAAATCAGGCCGCGCTGAATTTGACGCCCTTGAACTGCTCGCGCAGCACAGACTTCTGTACCTTCCCGGTGGCCCCTATCGGCATGGCCTCGATGAATTCCACATCGTCGGGAATGTGCATTTTGGTGATTCGGCCTTCATAGAACTTCAGCAATTCTTCTTTGCTAACCTCGGCACCTGGCCGTTTCACCACAATCAACAAGGGCCTTTCATTCCATTTTTCGTGGGCAATTGCAATCACTGCTGACTGCAACACAGCGGGGTGAGACATCGCAATGTTTTCAAGGTCAATGGAACTGATCCATTCACCGCCCGACTTGATCACGTCTTTCGTGCGGTCGGTAATTTGCATTAAACCATCTGGCGCCATGCGGGCCACATCCCCCGTGGCAAACCAGCGCTTGCCAGTGTCATCGTGGTTAAAAGCCTTGGCCCCATCGCCCCCATAATACTCATTCAATACCCAATGGCCGCGCACATGCAATTCGCCACTGTGCTTGAAGTCCCAGGGCAATTCGTTGCCCTCCTCGGAAACAAGTTTCATGTCCACGCCGAAAATCGTGCGGCCCTGCTTTGCAACAATTTCATACTGTTCCTGCTTGGGCAATTCGCGTTCGTCGCCACTCAGCTTCGACACCGTGCCCAAGGGTGACATTTCCGTGCTGCCCCAGCCCTGCATCAACTCCACGCCCATTTCATCAAATTCCCGGATCAAACTGACAGGCACCGCAGAACCACCCACCAGTGAACGTTTCAATGTGCTGAACTTCAAGCCATGTTGTTTCATGTGGTTAATCAAACCAAGCCAAATGGTTGGCACGCCAGCAGCCACAGTCACTTTCTCGCGTTCAAGCAAATCATGAATGGAAGGCCCGTCCAGCTGCGGGCCGGGCATGACCAGTTTGCAACCGGTCATCAAGGCCGCATAGGGCAAGCCCCAGGCATTGACGTGGAACATGGGCACCACCGGAAGAATGGTGTCTTTTCGGGTCAAGGCAATTGCATCGGCACAATTGGACATCATGGCGTGCAGCATCGTGGACCTGTGCGAATACAAAATGCCTTTCGGATTGCCCGTGGTGCCCGAGGTGTAGCACAGGGTACAGGCAGAATTTTCATCGAATTCGGGCCACACATAGTCATCGGTTTGGGCTTTCAGCAGGGTTTCATAGTTCAGCAAGCCTGGCACCGGTGAATCTGCCGGCATTTTGTCTTCATCCATCATCAACACCCAACGCTTCACAGTGGGGCAATGCGGCGCAATGGCCTTGATCAAGGGAGCAAAAGTGATGTCGAAAAATATGGTGGTGTCTTGCGCATGATTGATGATGTAGATCAACTGCTGTGGGGTGTAACGCGGGTTCAGCGTGTGGGTCACAGCCCCCATGCCCGCCACAGCGTAGTAAATTTCAAGGTGCCTGTGGCTATTCCAGGCAATGGTGGCCACATTTTCGCCCTGCTCAACACCCAGATCATGCAGTGCATTGGCCAGCTGCCGTGCGCGTGCAGCCAAGGCCTTGAAAGTGATCCGGTGAAGGTCGCCCTCCACCCGCCGGCTTACCACTTCCTGCACACCATAAAACCGTTCGGCATGCACCAAAATTGAGGAAAGCAGCATTTCCTGCTTCATCATCAGAGCTGGCTTCAACATCGTTTTTGTCTCCTCTCGGGTTGAATTTCTTTTTTCAAAGTGTAACCCAGAGAAACATAACGATGGTTCTATTTTATCCGCGCAGGGCTTTGGGTCGCCTTCCAGATAAACCAGATGATCAAGACCTGCAGGGGCAAGCGCAAATACAGCAACATAACTGGAATGTTCTCGAATTGATCTGGATTCATGGCCATGTGAACATTGGCAGGAAGAACCGCCACGCACAGCGCAATCAACCCCCAACCCGCCCACTTGCGGGTGGCTGGCAGCAGCACGCCGAAACCACCCAACAGCTCAAATACACCGCTGATTTTGACCAAGGCTTCAGGATCGCTGAGATACGGAGGCACGATTGCAGAAAAAAATGCAAGCAACACAAAATGCAGAATACCGGCACCGATAAAAAAACAGGCAACGATGAGAATGGGGATTGGAGGCATGGCAGCGTTGAATAAAACAAAAAACCCTCGCCTTTTGAGCGAGGGTTTTTTTAATTTGGTGCGGCTGGCAGGAATTGAACCCACGACCCCTTGGTTCGTAGCCAAGTACTCTATCCAACTGAGCTACAGCCGCTGTAAAGAAGCGAGATTATGCCCCAAACATTATTTCAGTGCAAGCGAAGCACCGCACTTTTTACAAAAAAATTCAAGCAACCCCATTCAAGCTGTATTGCGCCACCAGTTTGCGAAATTCCGCTTCCTGTCGATCCAACTCATCATCACTGTAACGCAGCTCGTTTTGCAACACAAACCGAACCTCATTCATGCAGGCCAGGGCCGCAGCGCTGTCCAGAAACAGCGCCCTGCTTCGTCGGGCCAACACATCTTCAATGGTCACCGCCATTTCTTCCAGCACAGCCTGTGCTATTTCAGCGGCGTTCAGTTCAAGGCAAGGGTGCAGGGCACTGCCGGGCTTTCGAAGCGGCAGGTCATCTTCCAGCCGCATGTGGCGGGTACGGGTGGGCTTGTTGCGCCAGCCTTGCTGCTCACACACCAGATCAATCACCTCCTCGGCCATGCTGCGGTACGTGGTCCATTTGCCACCCGTGACGGTAATCAGCCCACTTGGCGCGGTAATTACCGTGTGCTCGCGTGAAATGCTTTTGGTGTTCTGCTTTTCCTCACCTGCGCTGACCAACGGGCGCAAACCAACAAATACACTGCGCACGTCGGCACGCGTGGGCGCGTTGGCCAGGTACTGCCCTGCGGTGTTCAAAATGAAGTCAATTTCTTCGGGCAATGCTTCCGGTTCCCAAGGCACATCCTGTCGGGGGGTGTCAGTTGTGCCAATCAGCGTTTTTCCCAACCAGGGCACCACAAACAGCACACGGCCGTCACTGGTTTGGGGCACCAGCAAGGCTTCTTTGCCGGGATAAAAATGTTCGTCCACCACCACGTGCACACCCTGGCTGGGGCTGAGAATAGGCTTGGATTCTCCTGAATCCATTTTGCGCAATTCATCAACCCACACACCGGTGGCGTTGATTACGGACTTGGCCTTGAAACTGAACTGTTGCCCTGAAAACTCATCGCGCGCTTGCACGCCTGTAATTTTTTCATCCACTTTCAAAAACCCGGTAACCGGCACGTAGTTAACCGCCACGCCGCCCAGCTTGAACAATGTTTTCATCAGGGCAATGGCCAAACGCGCATCGTCAAATTGCGCATCAAAATAACGCACCCCCCCTTTCAACTTGCTTTGCGAAATGGTGGGCACGGCCCGCAGCACTTCGTTTTTCTTCAGCATCGTGGTGGGCCCAACACCCAACTTGCCCGCCAAAAGGTCGTACATTTTCAGGCCGATCCAATAAAACAGCTTCTGGAAAACACTGCGCACAGGGATAACAAACGCAAGGGGTTTGACAAGATTGGGCGCGTTGCGAAGCATGCGACCACGCTCCTCCAGTGCTTCGCGCACCAAACTGAAATTGCCTTGGGCCAAATAGCGCACCCCGCCGTGTGCCAGCTTGGTAGCGCGTGAACTGGTGCCTTTGGCGAAATCATGCCCCTCCAACAACAGCACTTTCAATCCCCGGCTTGCTGCATCCACTGCACTGCCCAAACCTGTTGCACCACCACCAATTACAATCACGTCCCACACATATTCTTCTTGCGCCCTGGTTGTCAAAACTTCAAGGTGCTTTTTACGACTAAGCATCTGCCCATCCTTTGGAACGTTCTACCGCGCGGTGCCAGCGATCAAGCAAGGCTCCACGTTCATCAATACTCATTTTGGGTTCGAACCGGGCGTCCACCTGCCAATTGGCCAGCAAACTTTCCTCGCTTTCGAACACACCCACCGCCAGGCCCGCCAAATAAGCTGCACCCAAGGCAGTGGTTTCAGTCACAGTGGGGCGAACCACAGGTACGCCCAACAAATCAGCCTGTATCTGCATCAACAAATCATTGTTGGATGCACCACCATCCACGCGCAATTCCCGCAGGGGTTTGGCACCATCGCGCTGCATGGCCTGCACCAAATCCACGGTTTGCAACGCAATGCTTTCCAGTGCGGCACGCGCAATGTGTGCGCGGTTGGTGCCGCGGGTCATGCCCACCAGCGTGCCGCGCGCATACGGGTCCCAATGCGGTGCGCCCAAGCCGGCAAATGCAGGCACCAAACACACGCCATCGGTGTTGGGCACACTGGCAGCAAGGGCTTGAACATCGGCAGATTTCTCGATGATACCAAGGCCATCGCGCAGCCATTGCACCACGGCCCCCGCCATGAACACACTGCCCTCCAGCATGTAACTGGTTTTTCCGTTCACGGTCCAACCCACTGTGGTCAACAACCGGTTGCGGCTTTCAACCAGTTCTCCCCCCGTGTTCAGCAGCATGAAGCAACCCGTGCCATAGGTGTTTTTCGCTTCACCGGGTTGAAAGGCGGTTTGCCCGAAAGTGGCCGCCTGCTGGTCCCCCGCCACACCCGCAATTGGAATGGGCGAACCCAGCACCGAGGCTTCACACTGCGCAAACACGCCGCTTGATTCAAACACCTGAGGCAACATGCTTTCAGGTATATCGAACAAGGCCAGCAATTCTTGATCCCACTGCCGGGTTTTAATATTCAACAGCATGCTGCGCGATGCATTGCTGGTGTCTGTGGCATGCACCTGCCCGCCGGTCAAATTCCAGATCAACCAGCTGTCGATGGTGCCAAAAGCCAATTCACCCGCCTCAGCTTGTGCACGTGCACCGTCCACATGATCAAGAATCCAGTTCACCTTGGTTGCGGAAAAATAGGAATCCAGTTCCAGCCCGGTGATGCGGCGAATCAAGGCCGCTTTGCCTCGCTCACGCAGCTTGTCGCAATACAAGGCAGTTCGCCTGTCTTGCCACACAATTGCGTTGTACACAGGCGCACCCGTGTTGCGGTTCCACACCACGGTGGTTTCACGCTGGTTGGTGATCCCAATGCCGGCAATGTCGGAAGGCTGAATACCGGCCTTTTCAATGGCCTGCCTTGCACAGGCCAGTTGCGTGTTCCAGATGTCTGCCGGGCGGTGTTCCACCCAACCGGCTTTGGGAAAAATCTGCTCGAACTCTTGCTGGCAACTGGCCACCACTTGGGCACGTTCATTGAACACAATGGCGCGCGAACTCGTGGTGCCTTGGTCAAGGGCCAGGATAAAACCCATGGGTGTGTCTCCTTCTTTTTATTTTCTTTGGCCGGTGCTGTTCCAGTTGCCCACATGGCGATCCAGAAAAGCCTGCAGGCCTTCGGCTTCAAATTGGCTCACACTCCACAATTCATGGGTCAACGCCGCAGGGTTCAACCAGATGTAGGTGTCAACTTTCATGGTTTCACCACTGGTATTCAGGGTCACTGAAATTTCCTTGCGTGCGTATTCCGGCCCTTCAAATTCATCCAGCCGCTTCAAGTCTTCATGCAACACATCAAGCCACAGCAAACCCTGCACCTGCGTACCAGCGTTTTCCACCATCGCCGGGTAGGTTTCACCGGGCACGGCATGGCGCTGGAAACCTTTGGCAATCGCATTCTGGCATGGGTATACACCCTTGACGACCTGCGCCCACACGGGCAAATACATCAACGATCCGTACACAAAAACATGTCGGTGGTCTTGCTCAAATTCCGAGCCCATGCGATGTTACCTTTTCAAATGAAAACCATTAAAAATGCCTGTGTGGAGACAAAATGAAAACAACAACAGACCTGTTCAATTTACAAGATAAGGTGGCATTGGTCACGGGTGGAACACGTGGAATTGGTTTGGCCTGTGCAGAATTGCTTGCATCCAAGGGTGCCACGGTGATCATTTCCAGCAGAAAACAAGACGCCTGCGAACAAATTGCCGCGCAATTTCAAGCAGATGGATTGAACGCCGTCCCCATGGCCTGCCACTTGGGGGAAATGGATCAAATTGAGGCGCTGTACCAACAAATCGAGGCCAGGTTCGGAAAGCTGGATATTCTGGTCAACAACGGCGCGACCAATCCGCACTTTGGTCCAATTTACGACACCGACCTGGCTGCGTTTCAAAAAACCTGCGATGTGAACATTCGTGGCTACTTTTACATGAGCAGCCACGGTTGCAAACTGATGGCCAAAAATGACGGCGGCAGCATTGTCAATGTGGCGTCGGTCAATGGTGTTATCCCCGGCCTGTACCAAGGCATTTATTCCATCACCAAAGCAGCGGTTATTTCAATGACCAAAGCCTTCGCCAAAGAATGTGCGCCGATGAAAGTGCGCGTGAACGCCCTGCTGCCTGGCGCCACGGACACCAAATTTGCATCGGCGTTGGTTCACAACGACGCCATTCGCAGCGCCCTGCTTCAGCATGTCCCCATGAACCGTGTCGCCCAGCCCAGCGAAATGGCGGGCACGGTGCTGTACCTGGCTTCTGAGGCGTCCAGCTACACCACCGGGGCCTGCATCAATGTCGATGGTGGTTATTTGGTGGTTTGAATGCCCTTGAACGGCACCAGCCGTGATCCCCACCAAAGCCGTGCAGCATTGTTGCCGTACACAATGCGCGGTTCGTTTTTCTTGATGCACTTGAGCACGTATTCGCAAATTTCATCGGACGGTGTGGTCAAAAACTTCCTGGCAAATTTTCATGTTCTGGCTTGTTGGCAATGTAGGTGTTAATGCCACCGGGGTGAACCAGATGCACCTGCACTTTGCTGTTGGAAAGCTCAACCATCAACGATTCTGTAAAGAATCGGAATTGCCGGGCGTACCCACCAAACCAAAAATGCTCGACACATTCACCACTGCCCCCGCGCCGGTGATTACCACCACTTTGTTATTGGAGTTTTTCATGTTGCGGCTCCTTCGCCTGCCGGTTTGACGGGATTGATTTCATGGCATTGAATGTATATTTGACAACATTCATTGTCAATTACAAATTAATCAATTGGAGGTACATACATCCCCCTAATTGGAGGATTAAAAAACCGGAAAACCGGCAAACTTGCAGCATATTTCGGCCAAATTGCCAGAAATCCCCCAATCAAATAAAAAAACAAGGAGCAAACCCATGGACGCACCCAAGGCATTCATCAAAAACATTGAAGGCGATGTCAGCGTGAGCCGCAATGGCGAAGTTGTAAATGTTAAAGCCGGCGACTTTCTGTTGCCAGGCGATGAAGTAGCCACAGGCGACACAGGTCGACTTTCGCTTGAATTTCCGGGAACAGAAGGCCAAATTCCGGCAGCAGGCGTGATGACAGCCAATGGCAAACTGACCTTGGGCGAACAAACAGGTGCAAATGGTCAACAAATTGTGGTGATCGAGGATGGCGAATGCTTTGAATTCACCACCGAACTGGCCGAGAACTCCGCTGCCGCAGAAGGTGGTGCGGTTTCGGGTCTTTTTGGCGCGGGTTTGCTGGGCGCAGGCAGCGGCTCCATTGCGGGTGCAGGTGCTTTGGCAGCGGGCGCATTTTTGGCCAGTGGCTCAGGCGACTCCAGTTCAGGCGATACTGAAACAGGCAGCAGTGCCACAGGTATTAACGGCATTGGTGATGGCTCAGGTTTGGGCACAGGTGAATTTTCATCAGAAGACAGCCCCCAAAGCCTGGAAGAATTCAGCAATGAGAACCTGACCCAGGACAATCTGGAACAAAGCGTGATTGAGCCCATTCAAACGGCTGGCAACGCAAGCCAGAATAACCCTGAATCCACACCCGACAACATTGCAGTGGGGGGCGAACAAATTACTTTGGCGGGTCTGGAAAACGTGCACGACGCCCTGGTTGCCACAACAGGCGAAGGTACTCCACAGGCTGATCTGATTCAACAATTGGTGGATGGTGTGAACGAAACACCGCTGGGCGAACCCTTGAGCCCGGCCACCACACCATTGGCAGACGCCGTAAACACTGATCTTGGCCTGGACACCCTGATTGCAGCAATGCCCAACGTAAACCCTACTGAAGGTGGCTTGGTCAGCAGCATCGTCGACCTGGCCGACGACATTACCCAACCAATCAGCCAACAGGTCGAGCCCTACGACCAATTGATGGAAGAACTGAAAGACGCTGCCGCCGAGATAGACACGGCACTGGACAGCATGCTGAGCCAGGTCAACACCGAAGTACCATCGACCGACATCCCGGAGGGGGATCTGCTGGGCACACTAAGCACTGGTATTTCTTCCACCGCAGATTCCCTGGGTGGCGAATCCGCGGGCTTGACGGTTGATCCGGCAAGTGGGCTGGTCTGATTTTTGTAAAAACTGGCGGAGAAGGAGGGATTCGAACCCTCGAAGAGGTTGCCCCCTTACCTGATTTCGAGTCAGGCCGATTCAGCCGCTCTCGCACTTCTCCGTGAAGGCGGATTATAGCTTAGGATTCGCGCGCATCAGAACCAAACACATCAAACCGGTGCATGCACCACTTCAATCAAAACCGGCGCACCGATTTATTTGGTGCGCCGCACCAAACACGCCCCTCGCACCAAAATTAACGTCATTTCTGGCACCGATTTAAGACAATTTCATCCCCATGCACTTCTTTTTTGCATGGCACACATTCTGCTAAATGTGACGTGAGACCTTTGCCAACGACGGATCGGGTCACACGCTTTTTAGTAAAGAAGTACTGGACAACGGCGTCCATCCCTACTTGCAGGGCAGGTATGGCGATGTGCGCCGTTTTTTCTTGGGTTGATCTTTCAAGGACGCACGAACATGAGCAACAAACCAACTGACAAAAAACCTGAGTTGTCGGAAACACGCCGCACATTCATCAAACAATCTGCTGCGGTTTGGGGCTCCACCCTGCTGGCAGGTTTCGGCGCACCATCGATTGTGATGGCGCAGTCCACCAAACTGGAAACAACCAAAGCCAAGTTGGGATTCATTGCACTTTCTGATGCTGCACCGTTGTTTGTGGCAGATGAAAAAGGTTTCTTCAAAAAACACGGCATGACCGATGTGGAAGTGTTGAAACAATCTTCCTGGGGCACCACACGAGACAACCTTGTACTGGGTTCAGCAGGCAACGGCATTGACGGTGCGCACATCCTAACCCCCATGCCCTACCTGCTCACCACAGGTGCCATTACCACCAACAACATTCCAGTACCCATGGTAATTTTGTGCCGCCTGAACCTGGATGGCCAAGGCATCTCGGTCAGCAACGAATACAAAGACCTGAAAGTGGGCACCAACGCCACTGAA
>Ga0209024_1002493_pt1 | contig 10474 bp, 10 predicted proteins | sample AutmiccommunBRH5_FD_187380 | JGI IMG/M metagenome (GOLD analysis project Ga0209024, IMG submission 187380) | Deep subsurface microbial communities from Mt. Terri, Switzerland - Autotrophic microbial communities BRH/5 (SPAdes) (version 2) | ecosystem: Environmental > Aquatic > Deep subsurface >...
CCATACAATAATTGATATGTATCGTAGCGGCTTATGTAATAGGCAAATGCATATTTTGCCGATTCAAACAACAACGTGGCGACGACTGCACCATAAGCTCCATATACTATCCGTACCTGGCAGTTAGGCACAACGACATAAAGAAAAGTAAACCCAGCGAACGATAAGAGATAAGGGATGCTGGCTAATAGCAGTAAAGAAGGGCCATACCCTTTAATCAGTGGCATTGAGAACAAATACGAACTGGCCGCAAAACTTAAACCCAGTAATAGTGGTGCCAGTGATAAGATAGCCCAATACAATAAAAAAGCTGATACCCCATGGCGTGGCACATTGATGCGCCAGATTTTATTCATTGAACGCTCGATCGTATACAAAACCAGCAAGGCGGTGATAATTAAAAAAATCACTCCTGTTGGTGATAACCTGGATACCTGGGTGGTGAATAATTGTAAATATTCCTGAACAACCTGGCCGGTTGCTGGAACAAAATTTGCAAAAATAAAATCCTGTATTGGACCTTTTAAATCATCGAATACCGGGAAAGCTGCTAAAATTGAAAATCCCACCGACATTAATGGAACAATGGCTAGTAGGGTTGTAAATGTCAGTGCCGATGCGCGATAGGTGCAATCATCTTCAATGAAGTTATTAACGACAAAATAGATAAAATGTTTGCTTTCGTTGAGCTTTTTAGTTAGTTTTTGTTTGAAATTCATGTGGGTTTCCTAATGTTGCTCTTTGCTTATTACAAAGCATTTTTTTTACGACCGCGCGCAGTATATTTACTATCGCATAACAAAAACTAAAATCACATACTTATTGAAGATCCCGGTTTTTGAAATCATGCTGTATTTTTAACGTTTTGCCTATTGGAGTTATTGTACATGGTTACACCCTATATTTTGGTCTTGTACTATTCACGCACGGGTGCCACGGCGCAGCTTGCACAGTATATTGCTCGCGGCATTGCCCATGTGGATGGCATTGAGGCGCGTATTAGAACCGTACCACCGGTATCAACCACGTGCGAGGCAGTTGATAAGGCAATTCCTGACGCCGGAGCGCCTTACGTCTCTCTGGATGATTTGCGTGGTTGTGCAGGGCTTGCTTTAGGCAGTCCAACACGCTTTGGGAACATGGCAGCACCACTGAAATATTTTCTGGATGGAACCTCCTCACTGTGGCTGGCAGGTGATTTGGTTAACAAACCGGCTTGTGTATTTTCGTCATCGGCATCCATGCACGGTGGTCAGGAAACAACACTGCTCAGCATGATGCTGCCTTTATTGCACCATGGTATGCTGCTGGTTGGCATTCCCTATACAGAAGCTGCTTTGAACACCACGCAAACAGGCGGTACACCTTATGGGGTAACACACGTGGCAGGAGTAAACAGTGACAATCCTTTAAGTCCAGATGAAATAACGTTATCAAAACGTTTAGGCGAGCGCCTGGCGGCCATCGTCGTGCAAAAACAATGATTTTTAATGGGTGAAGACTTTTGAAAGTAATTAGTATCAATGCCAATGGCATACGCGCTGCTGCCCGCAAGGGCTTTTATGAATGGCTACAAGCACAGAATGCAGATTTTGTATGTGTTCAGGAAACCAAAGCACAAGTCGATCAATTAGTTCCTGAATCGCTTTATTTTCCACCTGATTTTTATTGCCATTATGTTGATGCCGTAAAAAAAGGCTACAGTGGTGTGGCCATTTATGCGCGCAAAAAGCCATTAAACGTCGTCACCAGCACAGGTTTTAATTACAGTGATGAGGAAGGACGCTACATCCAATTTGATTATCCTAATTTAAGTGTCATCTCACTTTACTTGCCTTCAGGTACCAGTGGTGATGGACGTCAAGCGGTCAAATATGATTTTCTAGCGCATTTTGCCAAGCATTTAATGGCACTGAAAGCGTCTGGTCGAGAATTAATTATCTGTGGCGACTACAACATTGCCCATAAAAACATTGATATTAAAAACTGGCGGGGTAATCAGAAAAATTCAGGCTTTTTGCCTGAAGAACGCGCCTGGCTTGATGAGCTGTTTGGACCCATGGGGTTTATTGATGCATTTCGTTTACGCAACCAACAGGAAAAAGAGTACACCTGGTGGTCTAATCGCGGTCAGGCATGGGCGAAAAATGTTGGTTGGCGTATTGATTATCAAGTGATAACTCCCGGGTTGGCAGACAGCGTCGGTGAGGTTAGCATTTACCGTGAAACCAGGTTTTCAGATCACGCCCCGTTACTAATTGAATACCAAGGATCATGGCATGATTAAACTGGCGAGCTGGAATGTTAATTCCTTGAAAGTGCGCATCGAGCAAGTGCTTGCATGGCTAGAAGCATCACAAGTAGATGTCTTAGCGTTACAAGAGACTAAATTGATTGATGAAAATTTCCCAGTGCAGGCATTTAAAGATAAAGGTTATCATGTCGTGTACTCAGGGCAAAAAACCTACAATGGGGTGGCTATCATTAGTCGCGCGCCAATTAACGATGTTTTGACTGATATCCCTGGCCTGGAGGATCCGCAACGGCGTATTCTTGCTGTGACTATTCAAGGCATTCGCATTATTAATCTTTACGTTCCTAACGGCAGTGAAGTTGGTTCGGAAAAATATGGCTATAAATTAAATTGGCTAGAAAAAGTAACGGAATTTATTAAACAAGAATTAAGTAATTACCCAAAATTGGCTGTGGTAGGTGATTTTAACATCGCACCAGACGACAGGGATGTGCATGACCCAAAAGCGTGGGAAGGTTGTGTGCTGGTTAGCCCACTTGAGCGAAAAGCATTTTCAGTACTGACCGATTTAGGTTTGCATGATAGTTTTCGCTGCGTTAATAATGAGGAGCAGGCGTTTAGCTGGTGGGATTACCGCGCCGCGGGTTTTAGGCGTAACCGTGGGTTACGCATTGACCTCATTTTGCTGAGTGATGCTTTAAGCAAACAATGCCTGGAGAGCAGGATTGATATCGAGCCGCGCAGGGTCGAGCGACCATCTGATCACGCGCCAGTTTGGGTTGCATTAGAAGGCGATGAACTCCGTCCTCTAAGCGGATTGTGATGTTGTTTGTTTAACGTTTAAAGCACGATGCAAGTTTTTTGTTAAGCTTTAAACGTTGAACTCACTATGGAATTAGATTTGACAACCAAGCATTAAATGCACTAGACTTGTTCAGTTATCAAATTCTAAATAACTCATTTAGGCATATTAAATGGCTGTTATAAAAGTTAAAAATCTTTGTATTAATTGGTGGCGTTGGCGCTAATCGCTAGCCGTACTGGTTTTTATTGATTTTAACTTTTTGAGATATACGCCATGACCACCGTATTTGAACCCCTTAATCGTATTAACACGAATCAGACGCTTCTATCGTCTTCAATCCCATTCATCATGATTTCTTCTTGGCCTGCTGGCCAATTCTAACGACATTACATTTTTTTCAACATCGCTTGATTACACAGGCAAATCGTTACTAAGTCGTTATTAGGAAGATATTATGGGCATTAAAAAAATAAACACACTTATTATAGTTACCGTTGTGATTGCAATAGCTACTCTTTTTTTACGGTCGACACAATCCAGCCTCCCGTTGATTGCTATCGCCAATTTTGGTCCCCATTCATCGCTTGATGCATCTATACAAGGCATAAAAAATGAATTAACCAAAAATGGCTTTATCGAACAAGAGCATGTGCGGTATGAGGTAGTCGATGTTGGTTTTGATGCGTCACTTATTCCGCAAATGATAATGAGTATCAAAAGTCATCATCCTCGGGTGTTAGTCGTGATAACAACGCCAGTGGCTCAGTATGCCAAAGGAGCTGTTAAAGACATCCCTTTGATTTACAGTGTTATCACTGATCCTGTGGCAGCAGGATTAATTAAAGAATCGACTCAACCAGAAGGTAATATGACGGGTAGTTCTGATAAACAAAATCTTAATTTGTTATTTGATTTTGCTAAACAGGTTCTGGATCACCCATCGAGCGTAGGTATTTTATATTCAACAGCAGAAAGTAATGACGTGGCCTTAGTCCACATGGTGAAGCAGGCAGCACGTAGATCCCATATGCAAGTGCTTGCCGTTCCAATAGATCAAGCGCGCGATATTCCAATGGCCATGCAGCAGTTTAATCATAAAGTAGATTTTATTTATGTGGGTGCAAGTGGTGCAATACAACCAACACTGCCTGTTATTGCTGCTGAAAGTCGTAAAATGGGCATACCCATATTCAATTTTAATGCAGCTGGTGTCAAAGAAAATATGGTATTGGCAAGTTTTGGCGTTGATTATCACCAGGTTGGCGTCAATGCCGGAAAACTTATCGTTGGCGTTTTACAAGGGAAATCCATTGCATCACTTCCACCTGTATATCCTTCAACAAATGACTATCAAGGATTTATTAGCCAGAAAAATGCGGCTCTATTAGGCCTGCATCTTCCTTCGAACTTGCATCACATCAATGTCGTGAGGTGATGCTATGTTATCAATAATGGATATCAGCAAAACATTTCCAGGTGGTTTTAGGCCGGTATTAAAAAAAATTAGTCTTCATCTTCAGCATGGCGATTTTTGTATTGTTATCGGCAGTAATGGATCGGGTAAGTCCACATTAATGAAAATTATCTCAGGTGAATATGCACCCGATACAGGAAAGATTGTCATTCAGGACGATGATTTAACCTATCAAGATAGAAGCCATGCCATTGCATCCGTCATTCAAGATATAAACCAAGGCACCATTCCCGACATGACGCTGCTCGAAAACATGACCTTGAGCTTATCTCGAACAAAAAAAACCGGTTTTTCCTTATACCATCGCCGGGCAAGGCAGGTTGCTGAAGAAATACAAGCCTTAGGCATTGGCCTTGAACGTTGTCTTCACACGCCATTAAGTCATTTATCAGGCGGCCAGCGCCAAATGGTTGCAAGCATCATGGCCGTGACATCAAAACCCCAATTATTGCTATTAGATGAACATACCTCGGCACTCGATCCAGGCATGCATCGAATGGTGATGGCATATACCGCACAGGCTATAGCCGAACGGCAACTGACGAGCCTGATGATTACGCATCATCTTGGCGATGCTGTCCACTACGGCAATCGATTGATTATGCTGCATCAAGGCGAGATTGTCCTTGATGTTGCGGGGGAGGAAAAATCTAATTTAAACGCGAACCAGTTATTAGCTTTATTTCACACGTATGAAGACACGGTGTTACTGGAGGAGCCATTATGACCATGGATTTTTTCTTAACCGGCTTACTCCAGGGGTTGATATTGGCGCTGGTTGCTTACGCCATTATGATTCCTTTTCGATTGCTAAATTTCCCTGATTTAACCGCAGAAGGCGCCTATCCGCTAGGAGGTGCTGTTTGCAGCAGTTTATTACTACTTTCTGTTCATCCCCTAATTGCAGTAGTTATTGCCAGTTGTATGACTGGGTTGATGGGCGTTGCTACGGGTGTTATTCATTTGCGTTTGAAGGTGAATACGCTACTGGCTGGAATTATTTTAAGCACAATGATGTATAGCGTGAATTTACGCTTGATGGGTAAACCTAATATTGCGTTATTTAATACAGCCTCCATGTTCAGTCAAAGCAGTGGCTTGGTTAACATGCTTTTTTTGCTGACCATACTCATGGCATTGGTCTTGCCGCTGGCCTTATTTTTACGAACCGACATTGGCTTAAGATTACGCGCCGTTGGATTAAATCAAGCATTTGCACGCAGGCAGGGTATTTCTGTTGCGCGCTATACGCTTATAGGTTTGTTTATATCGGGTTTTTTTACCGGTGTGGCCGGTGGCTTAATCGTACAGTTGCAATACTATATGGATGTTGGCATGGGTATTGGCATTGTCATTCATGGGCTTGCCGCATTAATGCTGGGTGAGGCAATCGTTGGTAACCATACCATCAATAGGCAACTCATAGCACCATTGATCGGTGCGTTAGTCTATCAACAAATTCAAGGCGTTGTTCTTTTCATAGGACTGGCTCCTTCTGATCTTAAGTTTTTTACCGGCGGCCTTGTTTTACTGGTTATTGGCCTGCAACGCGGAACGACACATAAAAATAACGGAGCCTATCAATGAGAAAAAAAGATTTTCTTCTTCCCCCCGATCAAATTTATATGTGTGGTCATTCATTAGGCCCTATGCCTAAATTAGCCAAGTCTCAGATAGCCCAAGTGATGCAGGCATGGCATGTTGAGGCTGTAAAAGCCTGGAATACAGAAGCCTGGATTGATTTACCCCATCAGGTTGCAGCAAGGATAGCGCTACTTATTGGTGCTGGCCAAAACGATGTGGTAATCAGCGATTCAACGTCAGTGAATTTATTTAAAGTCTTGATGAGCGCATTAAAAATAAATCATAACCGTGACGTGATCCTCACAACGGATGATAATTTTCCGGCGGATAATTATATTGCTCAAGGCATTCAAGCAATGCATGAAACCGTGACACTTAAGACAGTTCCTCGTGAATGCTTGCTCGAAAATCTTAATGAGCGCGTGGCTGTATTGATGCTGACGCATGTCAATTATCGCGATGCCAGTGCCTATGATATAGGTGACATCACGATGCTGGCACATCAACAGGGTATTTTAACCGTGTGGGATTTGTCACACAGTGTAGGCGCCTTGCCGCTTGACCTTCAGGCTACACATGCTGATTTTGCCGTGGGATGCACCTACAAATACCTCAACGGCGGTCCTGGTGCACCGGCGTTTATTTATATTCATAAACAACATCAACATCAGTTGATAAGTCCAATCTACGGTTGGATGGGGCATGAGCATCCATTTGCCTTTGAATCCATGTTTAAAGCACCTGGTGCTGCACAATTTATGGGTGGAACACCGTATGTATTAAGTTTAAAGGCATTAGAGGGTGCCTTGAGGATTATTGAGGGCATTGATATGGCAGCTTTACATGCACAGAGTTTGAAGCACTCCGGGATTTTAATCCAGGCACTTCAAGCGTTGGGGCTAGATGTGATCACACCATTGAATGACGCGCGCGGCGGCCATGTTGCTTTTCTTCATGCAGAAGGTTGTGCCTTGGCACGTGCGTTAATTGACCATGGCATCATTGTAGATTATCGCGAACCAGGACTCATTCGGCTGTGTGTTAATCCGTTGTATTTAACTGTATTGGATATACACCAAGGCGTGGAGCGGCTGCGCCATGTGCTTGACACAAGGATTTATCAAGCGCCTCAATACCAACAAGCCTTGAAGGTGACCTGACATGACTATTTATTTAAACACATTAATGGCCGGAAACGATCTGAGGCGAGATGAAAGTTATGCCTTGTTTTCTCAAATGCCTACTTATTCATTGGCTCAACAGACGGCGATTTTAAGTTTATTTGTTAAAAAACAGGAAACAAAGGACGAACTACTAGGCGCGTTGGATGCCTTGTTGGAACATTCCGTTCCAGTGGATTACCCACAGGAAGTGATTGATATTGTTGGGACAGGGGGTGATGGTCTTGGAACGTTTAATATCTCGACTGCTGCAAGCCTTGTGATTGCCAGTTGTGGTGTGACTGTCGCAAAGCACGGTGGGCGACGTGTCAGTAGTTACGCAGGTAGCACGGATGTGCTGGAAGCATTAAGAGTGCCTTTGGTGCAGACACCTGAAGCGTGTATTACCCATCTTGAAACGTTGGGTTATGCGTATTTGTCGGCGCCTTTATTTAACCCCTTGTTACGATCATTTGGTGAGTTACGCAAACAGCTTGGCATCCCTACGATATTTAATACGTTAGGACCGCTATTAAATCCTCTACGCCCAAAACGTCAAGTGCTTGGCGTATATCGACGTCATCTTCTTCCAACCGTGGCTCAGGTATTAAAAGCGTCTGGTTTAGATCATGCGTTGGTGGTGCATTCAGACGATGGATTGGATGAGCTGAGCATTAGTGCGCCATCGCACGTGGCAGAGTTACGTCATGGGTTGATTAGGGAATACATAATTACGCCAGAAGACGTTGGGTTGAAATATGCCCCATTAAACGATGTTGTTGGCGGAAATAGTGCTGAGAACGCCCGGATTATTTGCGATCTATTTTCAGGAAAAATTACCGATGCCAAGTTGGATATTGTTCTTTTGAATAGTGCGGCGGGGCTTTTGGTGGCAGAGCGGGTTTCCACCTTGAAAGAAGGGGTTGAAATGGCACGCGCTGTCATTGCATCTGGATGTACAGCCGCTTTTTTTCACACATTAAGAACGCACAAGGGGCAGGAAAATAATAATGACTAATTTTATCGAAACCATCAAAAAAAGCGTGCATTCCAGAGCCGCGACTATTCAGACTCCGGCAGATTTAACGCCTAATCGGTTAAATTTTTGTGACGTGTTCCAATCATCAACAACCCCTGCAATTATTGCTGAAATCAAGTTTGCAAGCCCATCACGTGGCAGGATTTATCATGGCAACCTGGATCCTGTTGCCATTGCGGGGGATTATTTGTCCCATGGCGCGTCTGCCTTGTCTATTTTGGCGGAACCTGCGTATTTTCAGGGCGATATTGAGACCATTCGCGCTGTACGCCAAGCCTATCCTCAAGCTCACATTTTGCTGAAAGATTTTGTTTTGAGTCAGGCGCAAGTAGCGCAAGGATTAGTATATGGTGCAAATGCTGTACTTTTAATCGTCGCTTTTTTAAGTCGTAAGCGTCTGAGATCGCTTTATGACTATACCTTAAGTCTTGGCCTGACACCGCTGCTCGAAATACATGATTTAGCCGAATTAGAGATAGCGCTTGCACTTAATCCTAAACTGATAGGAATCAACCATCGTAATTTAAGTACATTAACCATCGATCTGGACATTTCAGAACGCTTAATGAAATCGATTCCTAACGATGTTTTTGTGGTTGCTGAAAGTGGCATTCAGACAAAAGCTGATTTAAATACCATGACGAGGCGTGGAGTGGATGGATGCTTAATCGGGTCCCATTTCATGAAAAAAGAATACCCTGGCCACGCACTACAGCAACTGTTGAGTGATAATCATGAAAATTAAAATTTGTGGGCTAATGAATCTTGCCGACACTCAACATTGTTGTCAGCGCCGTGCTTGGGCTGTGGGATTTAATTTTTATCAAAAATCACCACGATGTATTGCAAACACGGTTGCAAAAAAAATCATCCAGGCCTTGCCCAAGTCAATACTTAAAGTGGGCATCTATATTGGCGAATCTTATGACACGCTGTTGCATCACATGGACGACCTTGGCTTGGATTTGGTGCAAGTATATGCACCGTTAAAAGATGCTCCAGGTTCGTTTAATGATCGGGTGATCTTGTCGCTACAAGCCGCAACCCAAACTGATTTACCTCCTTCATCAATGCTGAGCAAGTACGGTTATATCCTGCTGGATGCACCTAAAATTGATAATGAATCACTGGGGGGAACCGGGCGACGTGCCAATTGGACATTAGCCGAAAAAATGGCTCGCGATTATCGATTGATCTTGGCAGGTGGACTAAATGCAACGAATGCTAGAGAAGCGATGCAAGCAGTAAACCCGTATGCGTTGGATCTGGCTAGTGGTGTGGAGCGTGCGCCTGGCATCAAAGATAAATCAAAAATCAACCAGTTATTTGAGGTATGCAATCATGACGTTTAATAAAGGCTATTTTGGTGAATATGGGGGGTGCTTTGCACCCGAAACACTTATCGCACCTCTCGCAGAACTCGAAGCGGCCTATATCCGCTTTCAAGATGATCATGATTTTCAGCAGGCATTGCAGGGGTATCTTAAAACGTTTGTTGGGCGGCCAACGCCACTTTATTTTTCCTCAAGGTTATCCAATTATCTCAATGGAGCTAGGATATATCTCAAGCGTGAAGATCTGACGCACACCGGTGCTCATAAAATTAATAACACCATCGGCCAGGGACTATTGGCCAAATTTATGGGTAAAACACGGTTGATTGCAGAAACAGGCGCAGGTCAGCACGGTGTTGCGACGGCAACCGTGGCAAGCTTACTCGGGATGCAATGTGTGGTGTACATGGGTGAAGTCGACATGGCGCGTCAACGTCTTAATGTGGTGCGCATGCAATGCTTAGGTGCTGAGGTGCGTGCCGTTCGTTCAGGTTCAAAAACCTTAAAGGATGCCACGTCCGAGGCGATGCGAGACTGGGTCGCGAGTATTCAGGATACGTATTATGTTTTAGGCTCAGCCTTAGGTCCGCATCCTTACCCGACCATCGTGCGGAATTTTCAGCGAGTCATTGGTATTGAAGCACGCCGACAAATCATTGAACTCATCGGCAAGCTTCCCGATGAATTAGTTGCTTGTGTGGGTGGGGGAAGTAATGCCATTGGTTTGTTTCATCCTTTTCTGGATGATAGTACGGTCAAAATGACCGGTGTTGAAGCGGGTGGAACCGGCGATGCCTTAGGTCAACATGCAGCCCGATTTTTAA
>Ga0209024_1002498_pt1 | contig 10450 bp, 14 predicted proteins | sample AutmiccommunBRH5_FD_187380 | JGI IMG/M metagenome (GOLD analysis project Ga0209024, IMG submission 187380) | Deep subsurface microbial communities from Mt. Terri, Switzerland - Autotrophic microbial communities BRH/5 (SPAdes) (version 2) | ecosystem: Environmental > Aquatic > Deep subsurface >...
TGTCAGGCCAAGGTTCAGGATTGATCGCATCGCGTTGATCGATTCAGGGCGGAACAGGGCGTCCCCCTCCCACGCGCGCGGGTCATACAGATCGTCTTCAGAAAGAATAACGTTCAGATCACCGCCGAGAACGAACGCCTCCTCGTCGGGCAACAGATTTTTTGCATGCTGGTGCAGGCGGCGCAGCCATTGCAGCTTGTAATCGAACTTGGGCGTGTCGGCAGGATTGCCATTGGGCGCATAGATAGACGCCACCCGCACCGGGCGGCCCGGCGTACTGATCACCGCTTCGAGATAGCGCGCCTGTTCATCCGCGGCGTCGCCCGCAAGGCCGGAGCACACATCCTCCAGGGGATATTTCGACAGGATCGCCACGCCGTTATAGGTCTTCTGTCCATGGCGCGCGATATTATAACCAAGCGCTTCGATCTCCAGCGCGGGAAAGCTGTCGTCGGTGCATTTGGTTTCCTGCAAAAGCACGACATCGGGCTTCGCCTCGCGCAGATAATCCAGCACCACCGGCAGCCGCGCCTTCAGTGAATTGACGTTCCATGTGATTATTTTCATGCGGGTATATAACGCCGTACCTGGATCGCGGGCTTTTGTTTTCGGAGCAGGGCCACATCATAAGACGCCTGCATGCGCACCAGAGTATCCATTGATACCCCGAAGGCTTTTTCAATACGCAACGCCATTTCCGGCGAAAGTGACGCCCGTTCGTTAAGCAGGGCGGAAAGCGCGGGGCGCGTCACGCCAAGCACAAGTGCGGCAGCCGTCACCGTCAATCCAAGCGGCTCAATAATTTCGGTTTTAACAAACCCGCCAGGATGAGACGGGCTGTGCATGCGAATTCCCTGCTTGGTTGTCATGGTTCACCTTTTTTAGTGATAGTCCTCATAGACCACTCTGCCACCACACGACGAGGTAGTACACTGGTAGGATGCCCCATAGGAAGCAGGTAACCACACCAGCGAGCGGCGCCGCAACCAAACTGAGCATGACAGTAAGCAGTAGGCCGTAAAAGATGTCGGCGTTACCGTGGGCATTAGCGAGAAAGTAATCGCCGATTTGGTAGACTGTGACCAAGGCGGCGATGACACCGATAACTGCGCCGATGTTGAAATAGGCGTTCACAAGCCAAGCTTTCAGCTTGTATTCCAATTTGGAGGGCCCCCGGTTATTTTCAAGCAATTCTCGCAGCCGGTTCCACATCGTTTTATCTCCCATCCTGAGTTAGAGCCTGCCAAAAGATAGTCTATAGACTACTTGATGGCACGGCGACGGTAAGGGCTGACGCCATAGATATAATCTGCGGGGAAGCACATTAAATAAATTGACTTATAGCAAAAAAGCTATAAGATAAAGGCTTGCAATGGCGTGGACCGTAGAAACTCTGAATGCAATTGTGGATGCGGAACTGGAGGCGCTGCCGGAAGATATGCGCGCTCGTTTTTCACGTATCGCCAGTCTGATCGAAGAGTTCGGTCTGGAACTGGTTCGCGAACCGCATGTGAAGCATATTCGTGGACCGATATGGGAAATGCGGATGAAGGGCAGGGATGGTATTTCACGGGCGCTTTACGTCACCGCAGCGGGCCGCCGTGTCATCGTTCTGAGAGTGTTCATCAAGAAGGTCCACAAAACGCCAAACCGCGAAATAGCATTAGCCCTGAAACGGGCAAGAGAGATGTTGCCATGACCAAGACTAAAGTACTTCATCAGAAATGGATGTCGGACAAAAAATACCGCGAGGCCTATGATGCGCTTGCGTCTGAATTTGAGATTGCCCATGCGGTAATTGCTGCGCGAGCAAGCGCAGGCCTCACGCAGGAGCAGCTTGCACAACGCATGGGAACAACTCAGTCTGTCATTGCGCGCCTTGAGGGGGGGCGTTCTCAACCCTCGACACAAACTTTGGAGCGGCTGGCGGCAGCCACGGGAACGCGCCTCAAGATCAGTTTTGAACCGGCACGGTAGGGAGTCAAGCTTACAACTTCAAATGAGCCGCTCCGGCAGATCAAGCCGGCTCTCAGGCGAAAACTCCGGGGCCTTCACCGGGCGTTGTTCTCACGCTCGATCTCCTCAATGCGGCGGCGCGCGGCGGCAAACACCTGTTCTGCCGGAACACCTGGACCGCTATCGATGCCCTTCTGGATTTCCACGCGCAGTGCTTCAATATCGTCATGGCGCTGCAACGCTTCGATTAGCAGCCGCTCCAGCGCCTGTGGCGTCAGCAACCCCGCATCCCGCGCCGCTTTTGCAGTATCTTCGGATAACTCAATCTGAATTGTCGTCATAATTAAGTCTCCCGCACGCACCCTACACCGCGAACGATGTCCCGCAGCCGCACGAGGCGGTGGCGTTCGGATTGTGGATGCGGAACGCGGCGCCGATCAGATCGTCCACATAGTCGATTTCCGAGCCCTGCAGATATTCCAGCGAGATCGCGTCGATAATCACCGTCACCCCGTCACGGCTGAAGCTGAGATCGTCTTCGGTCTTGGTGTCGTCAAAGGCGAAGGCGTACTGAAACCCCGAACAGCCGCCGCCCGATACGGTGACCCGCAACATGGTCCCTTGTGGTTCGCCACTGATCAGCTTGGTGATCTGGCGCGCGCCGCTCTCGGAGATAGTCAGGCCCTGTAACGTCGGGCTATGCATTTCACTCATGGAAGTCTGCCGCCTCTAGGTGTAGTCTGTGCATTGGGTGTAGTCTGTGTATGACATCACATATTATATAGGCTGTTCTTGCGTTTATGCCAACCAACCCCCTATTTATGTTTTATGAACGTGGAATCTGACAATATTTTCCTGACGGCGGCGGGGACTTCCCCCTGGGCCTGCCTGCCCCAGGCCAGCCGCGGCCGCCTGATCGCCGAGCCGGAAAGCGCCACGCGCAGCGTGTTTCAGCGCGACCGCGACCGGATTGTTCATTGTGGGGCGTTTCGCCGCCTGAAACACAAAACCCAGGTTTTTGTCTATTATGAGGGTGATCATTACCGTACCCGGCTGACCCATTCTCTCGAAGTGGCTCAGATTGCCCGCTCGATCTGCCGGGTGCTGGGCCTGAACGAGGACCTGGCCGAGGCGCTGGCCCTGGCGCATGACCTTGGCCACCCGCCGTTCGGCCATGCAGGAGAGGCTGCGCTGGATGCATGTATGCAGCAATTTGGCGGCTTCGACCACAATGCCCAGGCGCTACGTATTGTTACCAGGCTGGAGCAGCGATACGCGGCCTTTGACGGGCTTAATCTGACATGGGAGACTTTGGAAGGGCTGGTCAAGCATAATGGGCCCCTCACAGGTTCTGGTATTGAACATACTTTACCGATGGCGATACGCGAATATGCTGAAATTCAGGATCTGGAACTACACTCATACCCCTCCGCTGAGGCGCAAGTAACCGCCCTGGCGGATGACATCGCGTATTGCGCCCATGACATTGACGATGGTCTGCGCGCGGGGCTGCTGGACTTTGATCAGATGCGCCAGGCCCCCTTTGCAGGGCCAATATTCGAAAACATGATTGAGCGCTATCCAGGCGTAGCGCGCGGCCGCCTTATCAATGAGGCCGTGCGCGAGCTGATTGGCGTCATGGTGGATGATCTGCTGGCCCAGACACGGCAGCACGTCAGACGTGAACGGGTGTTTGACGCGGCGCATGTGCGTGAACTCGGGCGCCCGCTGGTGGCGTTTTCGGCGGAAATTGAGCAAAGCATTGTCGCGCTCAAAGCCTATTTGCAGACCCACATGTACCGTCACTATAAGGTCAACCGGGTGATGAGCCAGGCAAAACGGGTGCTGGTGGAGACGTTCACACGTTTTCTGGAGGAACCGGAATTGCTGCCCACGGAATGGCAGTTGCTGTGCGACAAGGCCGGCAGTAAAGCCACCGCGCGCATCGTCTGTGATTATGTTGCAGGCATGACAGACCGGTTTGCGTTGGAGGAACACGGGCGCCTGTTCGATCTGCAACTGAAGATTTAGACGCGGCAGTTTTTTCTCACCGCTCACCCACCCCGCCCACAATGTGACCCGGCACGTGTTGAGTGGGTGGATGCACATGTGCCGTGCACTACGTTGAGACCTTGTTTTTAAGAACGGCCTTTTTCGGGCTCTTGCGCCGGGGCAGGTGCGTTTGATCCTGTTCCGGTACGCTCAAGGCTCCCGGCGCTTCCTTCCGGAATCGTAACGGTTTGGCGCCGCGCGTAAAATAATCGTCTTGCGTACAAGATCGCACTGATGGCAGCGCATTCGTGCCCAAAAAGACCGGTGGTTAATCTCTGCGCAATGGCGGAGAGTTCGGGGTGGTGTCGGAACCCGAAGCCACGCGCGAGGATTAGTGTGGCGGCTGCGCGCAAACAAGAATGGCGGTGTGTGTCACGCTAGCCTCTCGAAGCTTCTCTCGCAGAAGCCTGAACAAGCCTGATATCGCCAGCACAAAAGGCATTATATCGCCGGGCTGAGCGCAAATTTGGCGTTTATTTTTTCTTTTTTCCAATATTATAGCCAAGGTCCCAAACATGTTCACCAGCAGAATGATTGCCGTTATGTCGCCTGGAATGGCAAAGGCCGCTTTCTCGACAACATCTTCATCGAGCGTCTGTGGCGCAGCCTGAAATACGAGGAGGTCTACCTTAAAGCCTACGCCAGCGCGCTAGACGCCCGGACCGGGATCGGCGCCTGGCTGGCCTTCTACAATGACGAGCGCAAACACCAGGCGCTGGGCTACCGCACGCCCGGCGAAATCTTTGCCGCCCGAGCCTGTGGACATGTGGACAACGCATCTCCACCGGCCCCAACGCCAGCGCAAGAGGGCGCGTTGCCCACATCCCCACAGGCGCAAGAACAAACACAAAAGGATTCAAATCATGACAGAAAAGTGATAACTTCCGACGCTAATCTTCTGGCTGCATAGCCAGAGCAGTTTAACCGGCGCGACTATCTCTTAAGTCCGGCCTGTTTCTGTCCAAACAACGGGGACCACCTCATACAACAACAAGCCATCCGACATTCTTTCTCAGATTAAGTTGTATGCTGGCCCCGTAAAATGAGACAGTAGCTAAGAGAGAGTCCTGCCTCTAAAAGTCGCCAAAAGAGGGGATAAAGGATGTTGAAGACACGCAAGAAGCACGAAGCCCGGTTCAAAGCCAAGGTTGCCTTGGCGCCGATTCGTGAAGAAGGAACGGTGGCGGAACTGGCGAGCCGGTTTGAGGTGCATCCAGGTCAGAGCCACGCCTGGAAGAAAGAGCTGCTGGAAGATGCGGCGAGCATCTTCGAGAACGGCAAGAAGTCCAGGACGGACGAAGGCCGGATCGCGAAGCTGTACGAGACGATCGATCAGTTGATCGTGGAACGCGATTTTTTATCGGATGTGCTCAGGAAGTAAGCCGGTCTGAGCGGATCGAAAAGGCCAAGGCCAAGTGTAAAGACCTGCCGGTGGCGCGGCGGTGCGAGTTGTTGAAGCTGCCGCGCGGCGGTGTATCGCAAGACCAAGCCGGCGTCGGCGGCCGATCTCGAGCTGATGCGGCGGATCGATGAGCTGTATCTGAAGCGGCCTTTTTACGGAGCGCGGAAGATCGCCGTGGTGCTGACGCGCTACGGCTATAAGGTTGGCCGCAAGCGGCGTGGCGCGTTTGAAGTCATAGAATAGCTCCAATTTCTTAATCGAATATGGGCGCCGGTCTAATCGGCTCCGTCATGGCTCAGCTAATAACTGAAGTCTTGGACATCGCCATTGGCGTTGGTCACGGCGAACGACACGTTCGACGCGGCGCAGCCACGGGCCGGCGCGTGCGGGTGAACAGGAACCAGGCGACCACGAACACGAGTGTCACCGCGATCATGGCGACGTAGAAATAGATGAGTCCGCGCACGTCATTCAAGGGGATGCTGCTCAACACCATGTACTCGACCGTGAGGGGGATCAGCGTTGCGACCAATGTTGTCACATAATAGCGCCCGAAGCCGACGGCGGTTAGGCCCCAGCCGTAGCTGATCACGTCATGATAGTAATATCCGAGCACGCGCGTCAGAGAGATGTAGATCGCCGAGCGTCTGTCGAGCCAGACGCGTGCGCTCTTGACGCTGTCGGCGCCGATGATGCGGTCGACGAGTGGAGCGCCGAAGCGGCGGGCGATCTGGAAGTTGATGGCGCTGCTCAATGCGTAGGCCAAATAGAGCGAACCTGCCGCGATCGGCAAGCCATAGATCTTAGCCAAGATCGCGAACACGGGAAAGCCAGTGAGAGGCGCGGCCACTTGGCTTGCGACCAACAGCGCGAGGCCCAGTGCCACGCCAAGCTCGGTGTTCTCTTGGGCAATATCGTCGAATCGTGCCCCATATACCGTGAAGAGCCACAGCAGGGCGGTTAAAGTTATGATAGCCCATGCCGCCGAAATCCAATGCCTACGCATAGCCCGTCGCCTCGTCGTAACGCATCTCGGAAAAACTCATGAGTGCGATCCCAGCGCCGCGGAGGCTGTGCGCTAGCGGCAGCTTCCGCGCCAAGCGCCACAATTGCCCGAGCGAATAATTAGCCTTGAACAGGCGCCGGAAGTGCTCGTGGAATTCGCGAAAGTCGATGTCGGTCTGCACCACCGAATGCGAAAGGTCGAAATAGTCGTAGTTGCGGGTCATCATACGCGGCGCGAGCTCATCGTAAAGTTTGGTGCCGGGCAGCGGTGTCAGGATTTGGAAGACGGGGAAATCGACGCCCATCTCCTGGATCGCGGCAGTTAACCGCTGGAAGTCCGCCGCCCGAAAGTCTGGCGAGATGATGAAGTTTGCCCGCACAAGGATATCGTGCTCGCGCAGGAGCTTCACGGCGAGACGCCCTTCGGCAGCACTGGCGCCCTTGTTGTGCGTGGCCAAGCGATTGTCATCGATTGCTTCAAGTCCCATCGACACCACTGAGACGCCGCCGTCGCGGAGCACCGGCAGGATTTGGCGATGCTCGGCGAGCGTGTCGCTGCGCGTCGAAATCATCAGCCTCTTGCCGAGGCGGGCGTTCGCCAACTCGCGATAGAGTTCTTGCGCGTGCTTGATGTTTGCGAGCGCATGCGCATCAATGGACAAGATGTCGGCCGCCGCCGTGTTCGACAGATTCTTGATCGATGCGTCGATGTCGACCGTGCGGAATTTGGGGTCCTTGGTGATGATCGAGCAGAAGTTGCAGTTGTGCGGGCATCCCGAACTCGAATGCCAGAGCCCGACGGGTTGCGCCGGTCCGAACACGTAGGACGACATATGGCGCCGGTAGGCGCTGCGATCGGGCTGCACACTGAGTTCGGTATGCGCTGGCGCGCCGGTGATGATCTGTGAAAGGGGCAGCGCACCCACCGCAATCGCCGACACGAATTTGCGAAAGGATACGAAAGAGCCGTGGGTAAAGATGTAGTCGACGTCGGCGCTGAAATCCTTGGGCAGGAAGGTTGCGTGCTCGCCGCCGACGCAAGTCACGGTCTGGGGCCGCAACCGCCCCACTGTTCGTGCCAGACTCCGCACCGTGTTCACGTCCATTGTCAGCGCCGTGAAGCCGATGATGTCCGGTTGCTCGTCGTTGAGGATGCTGGCGAAGGTGCGCTTGTCGAGGCGCATATCGACTACGGCGACGTGAGCGATGTCCCTGATGCCCGCGGCCAAAAATGCGAACTCATATGGCTCGCAGCAAGCGAACCGCCGAACGAATACGTGTGGGTTAAACGGAGGTTTGACGAAGAGGACCTTGATCATTGCGTTGTACTGCCTCGTTGAGGGGGCACCTTGGCATCGTGTTCGCCAACTGCGGTGGGCCGCAGTCGGCGAACACCCGACCTCAGTGGCAAGCCGCCAGGCTGAGCAACACTATTAAAAGGGGCACCCGCATCGCGACATAGTTCAGCGTGAGCGCATTCATTTGACTTACTCCTTTTTTAGCCCCGCCCGAGGCGGGTTCCAGCGGGGGAGTTATGGCCACACCAAAATGCTGCGACCGACAACATCATGATATATTTCTGACCTATTTACAAGATTCTAGAAGGCACCGACGGCATCGCGCTGTGGATGCTCGACACCGACTATAACGAGGAAAGCTTCTTCGTCCGCCACGCCTATTTCCTTGGCGCGAATGATCCGTACAAGGCGCTGAAGACGACGTTAAGGGCCGAGATCTACCAGGACGCCTGGGAAAGCCTTTATTCGGACACCTCGCGCCCGTTCCCGGAACCATCATCGGGCCGTATCGCGGTAAAGGTCATCAATCACCTCGGCGACGAGGTGATGAAAGTGTTTGCGGTGGAATGATGGAATTTCGCTTCATCCACACCGCCGACATTCACCTCGACAGCCCGCTAAAGGGGCTTGCCGGTTATCACGGCGGGGCTGCGGCGCGGATCAGGATGGCGACGCGGGACGCATTTGACACTCTCGTAGGGCAGGCGATTGACGAGGAAGTGTCATTTTTTATCGTCGCAGGCGATCTTTACGATGGAGACTGGCGCGATTATCAGACGGGGCTGTTCTTCGTTGGGCAGATGGGCCGCCTGGCGAAGGCCGCCCCCCCTTGTCAGCGGCGACTTAAACGAGCCGACAAGCATGTTCTGGAAGCGCGGAAATCTGCGCCAGCACAGTGTTATCCAAGGTGTTTCTCCGTCTTGTTGACGGTTACACACACGCTTCCGGCGGGCGTGAAGTCCAGTGGAAGTTCTCCGGAAGGCGCGGATTTACTCTGTTTCTGGCGTTCCCTGAGACGCATGAGGCCAGCAGCTAGTATCTCTGCCACTTCGCCTAATCTTTGGTCATCCGTTAATGTGCCGAGATTCTTTTCCATGCCGTGAAAATACTAGCGGGGGACTAAATCAACAATCCCGCACATCTTGGAAGAAACCTGTATCTCTATGAAATACCGTGAGAAATTGCTTATGCGAGACGCTTCTGAAAAGACGGATCAGGAAAGCCAGGAAAAACGCCCGGTTAATCTGTGCACTTGACCCGTCACAGGTGCACAGCCCGCAGAGAACATCGCGCCGGAGAGCGGGATTCTTCAAAGAATTTCAGGTTTTGGGGAAAATGAAGAAGTGCACAGCTATGCCCTGAAAGGCCGCACAGCACAGGGTTTTTCAGAACATTCACCTGCAACGGAGAATTTCCAAAAGCTATAACTGGCGGAGGGGATGGGATTCGAACCCACGATACGACTTGACATCGTATAACGGTTTAGCAAACCGCCGCCTTCAGCCACTCGGCCACCCCTCCATAAAGCAGCATCCCGGACTTTAGCAAACCGGGCGTCAGCGAACCTGCAGCCTATGCACAACAGCAGCCAGGCAAGCCAGATAAGGAACGATGCAGCAGTATAGGACGGTAGTTAGCCTAGTTTCCAGACAGATTCAATCGGCACCTGAAATCAAGGCTGTTGCCAACCTTGGCGAGGCGCACATTGGCCCGTCAGGCGCGTGACAGCAGCCACTCGCGGGCCAGACGCTGGGCCTCGGCGATCTGCGCCGTGGTCATTTCCTGCGCCAGTTCTGCACGCCAGCCCAACGCCTCGCGCTCGCCCTTGACCGCCGCGACATTGAACCATTTATGCGCCGCGACCAGATCGAACGGCACGCCTTTGCCGGTGGAATAGCTGATGGCGAGTTGAAGGCATGCCGCGCCGTCAACTGGCTCGTTTGAATCCTGATAAATGCTCTGTGCTTGACCCATTGCCGGACACTCCGTTTTCCCTGTTGTGACCTACTGCCACTGGTTCAGGCGTTTCGTCGCCCTTCAACCCAGCATGGATAAGTTTTGTCCCGGTAATACTAAGATGAAGTAAACAAGACCCCGAAGTTTAGTTAAAAGAAAAAAACTTGAGGCTTGTGTGCATTCGGTCACACCGGGATTTTCGGCGCGGAAATACTGGACTTTCCGGGAATTTAAGGTCACTGGGGGCTTGGATAAATGTAATCGGCGCGATGGGCGGGAAAAATAAATACGGGTTATATGAAAAATAATTTGCCCCAGAGGCAGTTTATGATTCGTTCACCATAAACCGCCTCCGTGCAGTCAGATCGATTGCCGCTAAATGGCGCGCAGCACCGTACGCACAGCATCCAGTGCCGCATCGGCTTTCGCCCCATCCGGCCCACCGGCCTGGGCCATATCCGGGCGGCCCCCGCCACCCGCGCCGCCCATGGCGGCGGCCCCGGCGCGCACCAGATCAACAGCGCTGACACGCGCGGTCAGATCATCGCTGACGCCAATCGCCAGCGCGCCCTTGCCGTCATTTACCGCCAGAAACGCCACCACGCCGGAACCCAGGCCTTTCTTGCCCGCATCGACCAGGCCGCGCAATTCCTTGGGATTGACGCCTTCAATGACGCGGGCCATGAGTTTGACGCCCGCAATTTCTTCCGGCGCCGCCGCGCCCGCACTGTCGGCGCCCTGCGCAGACCCCGCCACCGCCAGCCGTTTGCGCAATTCAGAT
>Ga0209024_1002500_pt1 | contig 10448 bp, 9 predicted proteins | sample AutmiccommunBRH5_FD_187380 | JGI IMG/M metagenome (GOLD analysis project Ga0209024, IMG submission 187380) | Deep subsurface microbial communities from Mt. Terri, Switzerland - Autotrophic microbial communities BRH/5 (SPAdes) (version 2) | ecosystem: Environmental > Aquatic > Deep subsurface >...
TCGGGCGCATGCATTGTGATTTTGCCTTCTATATGGGCGCTGCGGTGGAAAATGCTTCACACCTGGCCGAACTGGAGCGCCTGCCTGGCTGTGCGGGCGTAAAACTGTTCATGGGCGCATCCACCGGCAGCCTACTGGTTTCCGAAGACGAGGGCGTACGCCAGGTGCTGCGCCATGGACGGCGCCGCGTGGCCATTCATTCCGAAGATCAGGCGCGCATGGTGGAACGCAAACATCTGGCGCTTGATGGTAAACCTGAAACCCACGCGGTCTGGCGCGACGCGCAATCCGCGCTGCTATCCACCCAACGCCTGCTGCGTATCGCGCGCGAAGAGCATCGCCGGGTGCATGTGCTGCATGTCACGACCGCAGAAGAAATCACGCTGCTGGCGGCGCACAAGGATATCGCAACCGTCGAGGTCTTGCCACAGCATCTGACGCTGGCCGCGCCTGGCGCCTATACCGAATTGGGCACCCGCGCCCAGATGAATCCGCCCATCCGCGACGCCCTGCACCGCGCGGCGCTATGGCAGGGAATTGCATCTGGCATTGTCGATGTGCTGGGCTCTGATCATGCGCCGCATACGCGCCAGGAAAAGGGGTTGAGCAGCAGCAGCACGATGCGCTATCCCAATACGCCCTCCGGCATGCCGGGGGTGCAGACATTGGTGCCGCTGCTGCTGGACCATGTGGCGTCGGGGCGATTGTCGCTGGAACGCTTTGTTGATCTGACCTCCCATGGCCCCAACCGGATATTCGGCATCGCCAATAAGGGGCGGCTGGCGGTTGGCTATGATGCGGATTATACGCTGGTGGATTTGCGGGCCGAGCGGGTGATCGAGGACCACATGATGGCCGGGCGCTGCGACTGGACCCCGTTCCATGGGCGCAAAGTTACCGGCTGGCCCATGGGCACAGTGGTGCGCGGGCAAGTCGTCATGTGGGAAGGTGCGCTGCAAACCCCCCACATCGGCGCTGCCATTCGCTTTCAGGAATGTCTATAATCGCCGCCATACGGCGCGCAGAATCAATGAGGAAAAACCAATGAGCAGCAGTTTCAAGGCGATTTATGTCAGCAAGACCGAATCTGGCCAGTCGGTGGAAATCAAAACCCTGACGGACGCCGATTTCCCCGCCAGCGCCGATGACAACGTCACTGTCGCCGTTGAATATTCCACCGTCAATTATAAGGACGGACTGGCGCTGACCGGTAAATCGCCGATCATCCGGAATTACCCGATGGCCCCGGGCATTGATCTGGCGGGCACGGTGACGGCGTCAACCGACCCGAAATTCAAGGCGGGCGACAAGGTGCTGGTGAATGGCTATGGGCTGGGGGAAAGCCACTGGGGCGGCTATGCCCAGCGCCAGCGCCTGCCGGGTAAATTTCTGGTGCCGCTGCCAAAAGCCTTCACCACCGCCCAGGCCATGGCCATTGGCACCGGCGGCTACACCGCCATGCTATGCGTGCTGGCGCTGGAAAAACAGGGTGTGCGCCCGGATCAGGGCGAAATTCTGGTGACCGGGGCTGCGGGCGGCGTCGGCGGCGTCGCCATCGCGCTGTTGGCCAAACTGGGCTTTAAGGTCGTGGCGTCCACCGGGCGGCTGGACGAGGCGGCCTATCTGAAAGATCTGGGCGCAACCGAGGTCATTGACCGCGCCACCCTGTCCGGCCCCGCCAAGGCGCTGGGCAAGGAACGCTGGGCCGGTGTCGTGGACGCGGTGGGCAGTACGACGCTCGCCAACGCCATTGCACAGACCAAATATGACGGCGCTGTCGCCGCCTGCGGCCTGGCCCAGGGGGCCGACCTGCCGGTCACCGTCATGCCGTTCATCCTGCGCGGGGTAAAGCTGATTGGCGTCGATTCCGTGATGGCCCCCATGGCGGCCCGTCTGGAAGCCTGGACCCGTCTGGCGCGCGACCTGGACCCCGCCAAGCTGGCCCTGATAGGCGCCAGCACCATCGCATTGTCTGCGGTGCCCCAGGCCGCCAGCGATATTCTGGACGGCAAAATCCGCGGCCGGGTAATTGTGGACGTTAACGCCTAGATTTGCATGCGGTTTACTTGACAGGGCGCGTTTGGCACTCCTATATGCCAGCCGCGGCCTATGCCCGCGAATATGGTGTAAAACCGTGCCGGTGCGGCGGAGTAGCTCAGTTGGTTAGAGCAGCGGAATCATAATCCGCGTGTCGGGGGTTCGAGTCCCTCCTCCGCTACCAAATTTTTCTATATATTGCAGGTGGTTATGTCCGGTGCTCTGCGGGCGTCTTCACGCGCGGAGTGCCCGGGGTTGCGTTCTGGGTGACAAATGTGTGGGCTTGGATGGGTTGGGGTGAGGTGGGCTTGTTACTCCGAGACACCTAATCATTTGGAACGCTCAAGGTGACCACATCAGTATCCGTTGAGGCTTCGTCGTCTTCAAGAATATCTTCATCGAATTCGTCGAGTGAAGCATCGTGTTGAAACTCCCTTGGTTCGTCTCCTACAATTCGAACAATCAGTTCGCGTGAGTCGATTTTGAAGTCTAACTGTACGAAATCTCCATTCGAAGCCCCAAGGGCCACGAGTGCGTTACGAATTCCCGAAATAAATCCATTGTCTATTTTTGCTGTGCCGGTTCGAAGATTTCCGTCGATATATACCGACCACTCGCCAGAAGTCATGTTTTGCACGAAGGATGGCAAGGCCCTCGCTCCAGCATTGATCACCGGACGATCAGCAAGAAAGTGACACCAAAGAGTTCCGGCCTTTGACCAGCCGTGACTTGTTTCAAATTGGGAAGCGCTAATTTCCTTCTTTAGAGCTTCCACGCGGCCGACCTCGACGCCCTCGCCGACTAGTCCGAACACCCCTATTGCAAGCTTGACCACCATTGGTGAGTAACTAAGATATACATAAAAGCTGTTCGCGTTCATGCCCAGTTCATCAAGGCAGTACTCTTCAAGTTGTTCTCTTGTTAGAGGGCTCCCGAGTTCCTGAAAAGCCAAAGCCATACCGAGGTCGGCGCTACCAAGCGGGGTGCCCTGAACCTCTGGTCTTGCTATCGCCAAGCCGTCACTTACATCAGCAATTTGAGTGTATTTCAGCAAGCTGGACAGAACGTCTACTGGCGGCACAAATGCCACTCTGTTTGGGCGCAGCATCGCAGAGCGCAATTCGCGGAGTTCAACTTTCGGCGCGACCGAGAGTATTTTACTAGCGACATTTTCAAGGCGATTTCGAGAGGATCGTTTTGAAAGCAACCAGTTTTTGTCCACATCCAACCAATGTACTTCAGGAAGAGGCAGGAAAGTGGAGCGCACGCTTGTGGCCTCCTCGATCTCCATTCCCGCCATCAAAGCCAATCTTTGAATACTCGTACAACCGCAGCTGGAGGTTTCCTTCCTCAGGAGCCTGACCAGCTCTTTTGTTTGCAAGAGTTTACTGTCTGGTCCGTAGTACTCAACATCGCCGATGGCACGGCGCTGTATATCATGCGCCTCACCAATAATCTCCATTGCCCTAAGAAGGCCACCAACATGGAATGGCTGTGCGGAAACTTCGGATTGCTGTAACGTGATAGAGAATTGCATGGCCGTAAAAGTCGTTGGAAAACCGTGCTTCAGGATATCGATAGCTTGGAAGAGTTTTGGTGTCGGTCGCCATATGCCCTTAAGCTTTCTTTCTGCCCGCTCGGCTATTTGCCTGACCCTCTCTCGTGTTAAGCCGTGCAGTTCTCCAACGCTTTCCAGCGTTATGGGTCCACGCTCGTTGAACCCAAAGTACATTCTTAGTATTTCAACATTTCGCGGGCCTTCCACTTCGCTCAGAAGAGCCACAAGCTCGCTTTCCAAATTGTCGTGACTGGGCCATGATCCGCCGAGCTTTGAGAAAATGATTTTGAGAAGCTGCCTACCCAATACCTCTCTTGCGTCGAGCGCGAGTTGATCGTCCCAACCGTGTAAGTTCATGCCAAAACTTAATCCAAGTTCGCCTAACGCTTCTTGCGCTTCCTGTGACGACTTCCTGCCGAGCCCAGGTTTTCGCAATATGTCGTATGAATTTTTTTGGACAAATGCGCCAACCAAAACCACGCCTTCATCCGCCATTGATGACACTAATCGGTTCGAAAGTCCGATTTCCGCAAGCGAAGCCAAAAGCACTTCGTTTCCGTGAGACCAAGGTGGGTCAAACAACGTGCGTATGGTGCTCACCTGTAAAGGGACGCCGCAAGTGTAGCCATTCGATTGATGGTTTCACGAACGGATGTAATTGCGTCCTGTGGATCAATAAAGTGGCTGTCATTCGCCATCTCGACAGATAGTGCAATGGCGTATTCTGCAAATGCCACTTCGTAGGCTAAGCGCCTGAAGGCGGCTTCCTCCACCCCACCAACGCCGAGGGCGGCCACAATTTGCGGGTGCTCCAAATTTACAAGAATGCTTCGCTCGGACGCCTCATAGCGTGCTCGATGCTCCTGATCACCTAGCTCGCGAAAATCGACACTAAAGCCACCACCGCGCGATTTTTTTCTAGGGTCTAGTTTCCGGTTGCCCGATGTTTCATCCCCATCCAAATCTGGCAGAAATGTAGGCGCACTATTGTCCGGATCAGGCGTCGGAGGTTCGGAATGAGGCTCGCTATTGTGAATGTCTGAGGGGCCACCTTCTTGTGTTGTGACTGTCGACGCAACGTCACCTTCACCGGCCAACACATTGAAGTCTTCCTCATCTGCCACAATTGAAGGCTTTGAGTCGTTCGCTCCAACAGTGTGCGCCAAGACATTTTGGATCTGAACCTTCCACTTCTTGAAGTCCTCGTTGATCAAATTCGCAATAGCGTCTGCTTCCTTCTTGAGACGCTGGACCTCGTCATTGTGGCGGCGTTTCTGGTCGTCTTCCTCGAGTTTTTGAAGAACTTTTTCAAGGCTCATACCTATGAACGCCATTGTCCCTCTAACGAGTTCGTTCTTTTGGTTTAGGACGCCGGAACGTGACATATCAAACGCCGAAATAGGCGAGTCATCGCTACTTATGGTGGGCACATCAATGCTGCCAAATATGTAGTTTACAAAGGGGCGCTTTTCTTGGCCGGCGTAGGTGGTTTCGTGAAGGACGCCATTGGAGGTGATAGCGATGCCTTGCTGCTCCTTCTTTAGAGGGGCCTTTGCAACTGAAAGCTTAAGCGAGACATCACCGAGCAAAGCTACAAAAGGTGTGTCTCTCGAGAAATACTCTTCCTGATAGCTGGTCGCTGGTTCTATGTATTGGCATTTATGCTGTCCGACAAAGACGGTCACATTTTTCCAGTGCGCGATGTGCCGTTCAATTTCTCTGATTATCGTGTTGGTGTCGATGCTCTTGAGGTTGATTTCAAGCACTTCAACTGTGGTGCCATTTGGTTCATCAGTTGTGATTTCTGACTCGAGTATTTGGATGGGCACTTTGTTAGCGGCCGTTTGCTTGGCAAAATCGCTCCGATGTAGCTCGACAACAGATTTCTTCCCTCCCTTTACCGTTGATAGTCTTAGCTTGTTTGCAATGCCGAATGCTGCTGACTTGCCAGTTCCAAATTTCCCTCGTCCAGGTTGCCCAGCCAAGGCGTCAAGGTTTTCACCGTGCATGGTGAAGTAGTTGGCGAGGTCCTTGAGGTTCATACCTTTCCCATTGTCTTTGATCTTCATAGACCTTTGGCCTTGGTCGATCGTTACCGTGACAAAGGGTGCCACGCCCGGATCGACATATTGAAGCCCATTCGAAACGTACTCCCAAGCTACAAGGTGTTCATGCTTGAACAGTGCGGCACTTTGCTGCAAGTCGCGACCTACGTGAGAAGTCACTGAGAGGTGGGAGGTGGTATTATTCACGGGCTCGTACCTTTTTAGCTATTTCTTCAATTGCTTCGCTCATTGTTGGGTCGGTAGCAAAGGTATCCTTCGCGCGTGAAATACGCGACTGCCTGAGATCACCAACGATATAGTCGTCTATTCGAAAGAAGCGTTCCGCCTCGACAGACGTAACTTCCTTCACCTGTCCGTCTGCCCATTTTGTATATGCGGCCTCGGCACACATCCTTGCACGTTCGCGCGTTGCCCATGGCTGTTCCTTTTTGGATCGCCGCATTACCGTGGCGTCAACCGTTTTCAAACGCTCGTCATGCTCGCTGCAAAATTGCAATCCCGACTCAGTCAATAACCAGCCGTCTTTCTCGGAGCCTGTTAGCAACCCCCCCTTCTTCTCGGAAGCGGCGTCCCAAAGGCGCTTTCGAACGGTGTCGATGTTAATTTGATCTGGGTATTTTCGCCAACTGAACCTACCGGGAGCCATTTTTGCGGCTTGAACTGCAATGTCTTCGGTGTCAGCGTATCCGTTAGCGGCCCCTGCCAGAAATGCAGCCAAGACAACTATTTTGTCGTTGGCTAGGGAGGAAGATTTGCTATTTGGTTGCTCCGATTTTTGTGTTTTGCTCACGCTTCACTCCTCAAAGTCTAAACTTGGCGCCAACCTTGCCTTTTGGTGATGCAAAGCGCCCTTCAACCTCTGAAACTGCGTCTCTGAGCGCCTTGATTATTTTGCGCACCTCGGCTTCATCCCACTCATAGAGTGAGCGGTTGGATAGGTTGCCGATCCTGGCGACTGCGTCGAGCGCCTTGTTTGTGCGGCTCTCCGCAAGCTCGCGGAATTTCTCGTGCTTGGCGCCTTGTCCAGTAGACATATTCGCGTTTTCGTTCACATATTTCTCCAATAATTTGACCTCCACAAAGACGTGAAGGGACGATATATTATGCGAAATGTGGGCCGCAGCTCCGACTATGTCAAGGAAATCGTGCAAATATTTAATGAATATACGGAGGAATATGAGAAGGTTCGTTGCAAAAATGTGGAAATATATGAACGAAAAGAGCCGCAGACTAGCTGCAGCTCCGCTGTTTGGTTGGGTGTGGTTGCTGGAATAGTTGGCCTTATGCGTGCAAGCCGAGAGCAGTCCGCGCTTCCTTCTCCCCTGTCGATCCTTTGACCCAGCTCCACGGCGCACGAGGCTTATGCATCTTCGCCAATTCAGGGTGCTTCTTCGGGTCGCGTGCTGCTGTGCGCAGGCGTTCGCGGGCCTCACGGGGATCGAGTTTCAGTTCGGTGCAGAGCTGCTTGAGGGTGATAATATCGGCCATTGACCGTCTCCTTTCGGTTTCAAGACGATTCTTCCAATAAGACGGCCACAAAGGCCGTGTCAGGGAAATTCCTAGCCGAGCTTTGGCTCAGTCTATTACCTGCATCACAGAACCGAAAAGCGCGGCCGGTTCGGCACCGATAGCCCCGCGACGGCGATGAACTTGATCACATCGATGCGCCTCTTGCCGCCGTCCATACAATCATCCCGTTCTGGCGCGAGGGCGTTTTCAGCGACCGGCTAGGGCGCATCGCATATGAGAAGTTTGGAATCGAAAACCGGGCCAAGCACCAATTGTCTGTTGTGCTGTAGCGCAACGGAGACAGCAGAAATCTGTTCTCCTGCATTTAGATAGATTTCTTCTTTCCGGCTGGGAGCATTGCGTATGGGTGTTACCCTGAATAGTTGCGCCGGGGCGTTGAAGGTCTGGTCCACGCCATGGCGCAGAAAATCCGTCAGTCTTGGGTGCGCGCCAATCCAGAGATCGTCACTGGCGTCGACCGTGACGTTGTCTAGAAAACTGTCCAGTCCAACTGTATCGGCAAGCGTCAATGCGCCGGTAGTGGGATTGCGGTCATAGATGCGCAGATTTTTGCCCATCATTTCGGTCGCGTAAAACCGGAGCCCGTCATTGGACAGAGCCGTGCCGTTGACAAAGGAGAGGTGTACGGCGGTAATCGAGGCTTTTTCGCCGTCGAAATAAACCACCGTGGAGCGCGCCAGCGGCACCAGCGTTTCCAGGATTTTCATCGCAGGGTTTTCGCTCATTATATCGTTGCCAAGATAAAATGCGCGCCAGCCAACAGCTGTCAGATCATTGGGGCTGACAAACAATGGATCGCTGATGCTTTCGATATGGGTCAGCCAGTTATCAACAACATCGAATACTTCAACGCGCTGGCGCGCATCCGCCGGATGGTTGATCACAAACAGCCGCTGTTTCCCATCACCGCCACGATAGAGACTTATGCCATGCGGGCGAAAATCGCCGTTCCCCTCACCGCGCCACAGGGGAATCGGCTCCGCCTCGGGATCGGATAGATCAAGGCGGTACAGCGCGCCATTAATGGGTTCTCCCGCCAGCACGGCGCGGCGGTCATAGGCCGAGATAAATACGGTTCCGGTTACCGGATCGATATCAAGGTCTTCACCGCCGGTTATACCGGTGACCGTGCGGCAGCCACCCGAAAAATGTGGCTCAATCTGTGTAAACTGCCCGGCGAAAACCAGCGTGCGCAGCAGTATGGCGGCGGCGGCCAACACGATCGCGAGCGCGATTGCGCCAGTCCACAGGAAAAACTTACGCATGGTGATTTTTCATCCCCAAACGGACTTGGTTTATCACACGTCGCGGAAGCGGTTGGTGATGGGATAGCGGCGGTCGCGGCCGTAAATCTTGCTGCTGATTTTCACGCCGGGCGCGGCCTGACGGCGTTTATATTCGGCGATAAAGAGCAGGTTCTGAATGCGGCGCACCACATCTGGTTCATGGCCGCGCGCCATCACTTGCGCTACGCTCATTTCGCGTTCGACCAGGCAATCCAGAATATCGTCCAGCACTTCATAAGGCGGCAGACTGTCTTCGTCTTTCTGATCAGCGCGCAGTTCCGCCGTGGGCGGGCGGGTGATGATGTTTTCCGGAATGACCCGGCCCGCAGGACCAAGCGCGCCCACCGGCAAATGCTGATTGCGCCAGCGGCACAGTGCGAACACCGTCATCTTGTAGATGTCCTTCAGCGCATTATAGCCACCGCACATATCGCCATACAGCGTCGCATAGCCCACCGACACCTCGGATTTATTGCCGGTGGTCAGCACCATCTCGCCAAACTTGTTGGACAGCGCCATCAGCAATAATCCGCGCGCGCGGCTTTGCATATTTTCCTCTGTAATGTCCGGATCGCGCCCGGCAAACAGCGGCGCCAGCATATCCTTGAAAGAGTCCACCGCCGGTTTGATTGACACGATATCATAGCGCACACCCAGTAATTTTGCGCATTCCGCCGCGTCATCCAGACTTTCCTGCGCCGTGTAAATATACGGCATCATCACACAGCGCACCCGCTCCGGCCCCAGCGCGTCGACGGCCACCGCCGCGCTCAGCGCACTGTCAATGCCGCCGGAAAGACCCAGCAGCACCCCGGGAAAGTGATTCTTGTTCACATAATCGCGCAGGCCCAGCATCATGGCCTGATAGATTGCCTCCATTGCATCAGGCGGTGTGGCGCGCTCGCCCACTGTACAGCGCCAGCCTGTGGCTTCACGCGTCCAACTCGTCATCACCAGGCCTTCGCGCCAGTGCGGCATCTGCACCGCCATCGAACAATCGCCATTGAGCACGAACGAGCCGCCGTCGAACACCAGTTCGTCCTGCCCGCCATATTGATTGACATAGACCAGCGGCAGATGACTTTCGGCAACCCGCGCCACCGCCCGGTTCATACGCGCATCCACCTTGTCGACTTCATAGGGCGAGCCGTTCGGGACGAGCAGAATTTCAGCGCCGGTCTCCACCAGGCATTCGACCACATCGGGCTGCCAGATATCTTCGCAGATGGGCACACCCAGCCGCACGCCGCGAAAGTTTACAGGCCCGGGCATCGGCCCCTGTTTGAACACGCGCTTTTCGTCGAAAACGCCATAATTGGGCAGATCATGTTTGTAGCGCATGGCGGTAATCTGCCCGCCATCGCACAACAGCATCGCATTATAAAGCCGTCCCTTGTCCAGCCAGGGCGCGCCTATCAGCATGGCCGGGCCGCCATCGGCGGTTTCCGCCGCCAGCGCCTGCATGGCCTGGGCGACGGCTTCCTGAAAGGATGGCTTCAGCACCAGGTCTTCCGGCGGATAGCCCACCAGGAACAGTTCGGTGAACAGCACCAGATCGGCGCCCGCGCCAGCCGCCTCGGCCCGGGCCGCGCGGATCAATGCAGCGTTCCCCGCGACATCCCCCACGGTAGGGTTGGCTTGCACCAGAGCTATTTTCAGATGATCGGTCATTGGGTACCCTTTACGGCTGAGTACCGTAATAGCGCCCTTTTTGTCGGCGCTCAACTGGATCAAAAGGAGAAATTGAGGCCGCCTTTATTTCGCGTGATGGATACAAAACGGCGTGGCGGGGTCGAGATTGAGTCGCTCCGGGCTGACCGGCTGATCGCAGGTGACGCAATCACCGAACGCCCCATCTTCCAGACGCTTTAGCGCCGCATCAATACGGTGCAATTCCGTGTGGCGGCGGCGCGTGGTTTCAGCCGCCATTTCATGATCCAGCACCGCTTCGGCGCGTGCGGAACGATCGCC
>Ga0209024_1002502_pt1 | contig 10441 bp, 8 predicted proteins | sample AutmiccommunBRH5_FD_187380 | JGI IMG/M metagenome (GOLD analysis project Ga0209024, IMG submission 187380) | Deep subsurface microbial communities from Mt. Terri, Switzerland - Autotrophic microbial communities BRH/5 (SPAdes) (version 2) | ecosystem: Environmental > Aquatic > Deep subsurface >...
ACCCGCGATGATCGAGGAGAACGAGAGCGACTCTGCGCCGTGCGTCAGCGCGTACTCCTGGATCACCCAGGCGACCTGCTTCTCAGTCATGCCGGGCTCGATGCGCTCGGCGGCGTGGTTGAACGCCTCGTCGCCGAGGAGGACGGCGCGGGTGAGGGCGCCGAGTTCCTCGGCGTCCTTCACCATGCGCAGATCCTCGATCGCGCGGGGGGCCGGAACGAGCTGTGGGCGCGAATGCTCCGGCATCTGCGCGATGCTCGACGTCCAGACCTCGTAGTCCGCGTAGGAGAGATCCGCCGGCTCGAACCCGATCCGCTTCCCCCCGAGCCCTTCGAGGATCGCGGGCGCGGTGAACGTGTTGGCGCCTGCCACTCGCACGAGGTCGAACTCCGGGCACTGCTGCCCCACCTGCTCCCAGTAACGGGAGTCGGTCGCGAAGCGCGCTTCCTCCGAGGTCACGAGCGCGACGCCAGCGCTACCGGTGAATCCCGATATCCAGCGTCGGTTGCTCGGCGTCGTCACGAGGAGCCCATCGATGCCCTTGCCTTCGGAGCCGAGTTCCTCGAACCGCGCACGGAGGCGGTCGATGCGGACGCTCGTCGTCGTGGCGGAGGTCACTCTCGGCCTGCCTCGACCAGCCGTCCGTACAGCATGTCGAGTGCGGCGAGGTAGCCGCGCCAGCCGAAGCCGGTGACCTGTCCCCAGGCAACGCCCGCGACGTACGAGTGGTGCCGGAACTCCTCGCGCTGGTGGATGTTCGAGAGGTGGACCTCCGCGACGGCGAGGTCCGGGCAGGCGGAGATCGCGTCCGCGAGGGCGATCGAGGTGTGGGTGTAGGCCCCGGGATTGATGATCAGGCCGTCCCAGTCACGGTGCGACAGGATCGCGTCGACGAGTTCGCCCTCGTGGCTGGTCTGCTGGAATGCCACCTCGACGCCGCCGAGCTCGTTCGCCCGCTGGCGGATGAGGTCCTCGATGTCGGCGAGCGTGAGGGTGCCGTACACCTCGGGCTCCCGCGTGCCGAGCATGTTCAGGGTGGGACCGTTGAGCACCAGGATCCGCATCACTACCTCGATCTCGCCCGCCTCGTTCGTCTCGATAGTACCGAGCGCTGGCTGTGGCTGTTAGGGGCCGAGGCCACGCGGCCGATCAGCGGCGCTCGACGGTGCGGGCCTTCGCGAGGGCGTCCGTGACGAGGCCGGCCTGCCGGCGGTGGGCGACCGTCGTGTAGATCTGCGTCGTGTCCGGCGAGGAGTGCCCGAGGAGGTGCTGCACGATCCGGAGATCCGCGTTGCCCTCGATCAGGTGGGTGGCGAAGGAGTGGCGGAGCATGTGGGGATGCACCGGCTGGCGGAGTGCGGCCTGGACGCCAGCGTTGCGGACGATCGTCTGGATCGATCGTGCCGAGAGACGGCCACCGGAGCGGTTCACGAACAGCGCTGCCTGCGCGCCCTTCACGAGGTGCGTACGGCCATCCTCGAGGTAGCGGCGGAGCGCGTCGCGGGCCGGCTCGCCGTAGAGGCAGATACGCGTCTTGTCGCCCTTGCCGGTGACGCGCACCTGCCGGTTCGCGAGGTCGAGGTGGCGGACGTCGAGGTCGGCGACCTCGCTCACGCGGAGGCCCGCGCCGTACAGCAACTCGAGGATCGCCCGGTCGCGCTGGCCGCTCGGGGTGCCGTCGTCCGCACCGGCGAGGAGCGCCTCGGCCTCGGTGGTCGTGAGGAACTTCGGGAGGCGCTTGCGGGGGATCGGGAAGCGGAGGCGGAGCATCGAGTCGCCCGGCTCGTTCTTGAGCTCGACGCCCTCGTTGTCGAGCCACCCGTAGAAGCCTCGGATGGTGGTGGCGATCCGCTTCACGGAGCCGTCGGCCACCGAAGCGTTCCGCAGCGCGGAGAGGTACGAGCGACCGTCGGTGCGCCCGGCCTCGTCGTACGGGGTCTCGCGTTCCGCTAGGAAGCGCAGGAAGCCCCCGAGGTCATGGCGGTAGTTGCGGATCGTGTGCTCGGAGCGCCGCCGCACATGCTCCAGGTGCCCGAGGTACCGGTCGAGGACCTCGCGCGATGCGCGGGGCAGGGGCGCGGGAGGCGCCTCGGGCGGTGCGTTGCTGCTCGGCACGGCTCGTGTCCTCGGGTTCCCCGCCCGGTGGACATCGCAAGGTTACATAAGGGACGAGGCGGGCGGCAAGCCGCTAGTCGCGGAGCCAGTTCTCGTAGGGCAGTCCCTCGACGCGTGCGAACTCCCGCACGTTGTCCGTGACGATCGTGCACTCGTTCGCGAGGGCGTTCGCGGCGATCCAGAGGTCGTTGTTCCCGATCACGTTCTTGAGTAACTCAAGCCGCCTGCGGGTCTCACCGTAGCGAGCGTCGGTGGGCGGCGTGATCGGGAGCACGTCCATCCGGTCGAGGATCGCCTCGACGCGCTCGGTGAGGCGGGGAGAGCCGAGCTTTACTGCGCCGTACCTCAACTCGGCAGCCACGATAATGCTGGTGCAGATCGCAGCCTCTCCGACGCGCCGGACGTGCTCGCTCACAACGCCGTTGGGGCGGCGAATGAGATCCGACACGATGTTCGTGTCGAGAAGGTACCGGGTCACAGTTCGACGGGCTCCGGCGGGGAGTCCTCCACCTCCGGAAAGTCCTCCTCAAGCGGCTCAAGCGTCGCGAGGTAGGCCAACAGGGAGGTCTGCGGGACGGGCTCGATGATGAGGTGGTCACCCTGCTGGTAGATCACGGCTTCTTCTCCCGGTAACTCCATGTCGCGAGGAATCCGGATGGCCTGGTTGCGACCATTCCGGAAGAGCCGGACGCGACGGCGTCCCACGTCATACTCACCGACGAGATCACTGATCCGGTTCTCTGGCATATGCCGAAGCCTATGCAACGGGCTAAAGGCTGTCAAGCCCGATCAGGCACTCCGGCGGCGGCCGCGTGAGGCGCCCGTGGAGCGGCCGCGGCCCGAGGCGGGACGGCGGGTCGAGGGCTTCTTGGCGCGAGGGTCTTTGCCCTCGGAGCGGAGTTTCTCCTCGCGGGCGGCGATGAGCTCGACGGCTTCCTCGGTGGTGAGGGCGGCTGGGTCGCGTCCCTTCGGGACGCTGGCGTTGACCGTGCCGTCCGTGACGTACGGACCGAAGCGGCCGGAGCGCACGCTGAGCTTGAGCTTTGTGTCGGGGTGCTCTCCGAGGTCTTTCAGGACCGACTGCGCCTGGCGGCGGCCGAACTGCTTCGGCTGGGCGAGGATCTTGAGGGCGCCCTCGAGGTCCAGCTCCGCCATTTCGGCGTGGCCTCCCTCGATGCTGCGGCTCTCGGTTCCGCTCTTCACGTAGGGGCCGTTGGGGCCGTCCTGCGCGGTGACGTCCTTACCCGTCTCAGGATGTTGGCCGAGGACCTTCGGGAACTCGAGGGCCATGAGGGCATCCTCGAGCGTGACGTCCTCCATGGTCATGCCGGGCCAGAGCGAGGCACGGCGGGGCTTTTCCTTCGCCCCCCTCTTGGATGATGGCGGTTCGGGGTCCTCCCCGACCTGGAAGTACGGGCCGAACCGGCCGGTCTTGAGGTACACCGGCTCGCCGCTCTCGGGATCGTTGCCGAGGGAGCGGTCGCTGAGGCTTTCCTCGTGCAGCAGCCGTCCGACCTCTTCGATCGTGATCTCGTCGGGGGCGATCTCGAGGGGGAGCGAGGCGCGCTCGTCGGAGTCGCCGATCTGGACGTAGGGGCCGTAGCGGCCCACGCGCACGGCGATCTCGCGGCCCTGCTCGTCCTCGCCCAGTGGAATCGAGGAGATCGCGCGGGCGTCGATGATCTCCCAGCCCTCGTCGATGGTCTTGTGGAGGCCGTTGCGCACCATCGGCTCCGACTCCGGCGCGTCCGGGTCGCCGAAGTAGAACGCGTGCAGCCACGGACGGGACTGGCGCTCGCCCTCCGCGATCTCGTCGAGGCGTTCCTCCATGTTGGCGGTGAAGCCGTAGTCCACGAGGTTCGGGAAGTGGACGCGGAGCAGGTTCACCACGGCGAAGGCGGTGAACGTGGGGATCAGGGCGGTGCCCTTCTTCCAGACGTAACCGCGGTCCTGGACGGTCTGGATGATCGAGGCGTACGTGGACGGGCGACCGATGCCGCGCTCTTCCAGTTCTCGGATCAGGCTTGCCTCGGTGTACCGGGCCGGGGGCTGCGTTTCGTGGCCCTTCGCCTCGACCTCGCGCGGGTCGACCTGCTGGCCGGTGGCGAGGGGCGGGAGCACGCGCTCCTGGTCTTCGAGTTCCGCGTCCGGGTCGTCTGAGCCCTCCACGTAGGCGCGGAGGAAGCCCGGGAAGGTGATGACCTTGCCGGAGGTCTGGAACGTGGCCTCGCCGTGCTCGCCTGCATCCGCCGTCAGGCGGACGTTTGTGCGCATGCCGTTCGCGTCCCGCATCTGCGAGGCGACTGTGCGCTTCCAGATGAGGTCGTAGAGGCGCTGCGCGTCCGCGTCGAGTTCGCGCGCGACCTGATCCGGGGTGCGGAACGTCTCGCCGGCGGGGCGGATCGCCTCGTGGGCCTCCTGGGCACCCTTGCTCTTCGAGGTGTAGACGCGTGGCTTGTCGGGGATGTACTCGGCGCCGTACAGCGAGGCGGCCTGGCTCCGAGCGGCCGCGACGGCTTGACCGGACAGCGTGGGGCTGTCCGTACGCATGTAGGTGATGTAGCCGTTCTCGTAGAGGCGCTGCGCTACCTGCATCGTGCGTTGCGCGGAGTAGCGGAGCTTGCGGGCGGCCTCCTGCTGGAGGCTCGACGTGATGAACGGGGCGGGCGGGCGCTGCGTGAACGGGCGCTCCGTTACTTCTGCGACGGCGAACGGGGACGACTCGACGTTCGCGGCAACGCCTCGGGCGGCGCTCTCGTCGAGGAGGACAGCGTCTGCGTTCGCGAGTTCGCCGGTCTCGGGGTTGAAGTCGCGGCCCTGCGCGACACGTTTGCCGGCGAGTTCGACGAGGCGCGCGCCGAACGGCTCGTGGCCCGCTTCGCGCGAGGCAAGTGTGGCGTCCACGTCCCAGAACCCGGCGGTCTTGAATCGCATGCGCTGCTGCTCGCGCTCGACGACGAGGCGGACGGCGACGGACTGGACGCGGCCGGCGGACAGCCTCGGCGCAACCTTCTTCCAGAGCACGGGCGAGACCTCGTAGCCGAAGAGGCGGTCGAGGATGCGGCGGGACTCCTGCGCACGGACGAGGAACTCGTCCAGGTCACGCGGGTTGGCGATCGCCTCCTCGATGGCGGAGCGGGTGATCTCGTGGAAGACCATGCGGTAGACAGGGACGGTGGGCTTGAGTACCTCCAGGAGGTGCCACGCGATCGCCTCGCCCTCGCGGTCCTCGTCTGTGGCGAGGTAGAGCTCGTCCGCGTTCTTCAGGAGCGCCTTGAGCTTCTTGACCTGCTCGTTCTTGTTGGCGGGGACGACGTAGAGGGGCTCGAAGTCCTTCTCAATGTTCACGCCGAGGCGCGCCCACTTCTCCTTCTTGTACTTCGCGGGGATCTCCGCGGCAGACGAAGGCAGGTCGCGGATGTGTCCAATCGAGGACTCCACGACATAATCGCTCCCAAGGTACTGGGAGATGGTCCGTGCCTTCGCCGGCGACTCCACGATCACCAGGCGACGCACGTTGCCATTGCCGCCGTTAGCGGCCGGGCTGGTGCGTCGGGTGGAGCGGGTGCCGCGGGCGGCGTCAGTTGTCACGACGCGCGTCCGTCCTCTGACTCCTCGACGCGATCCGTGTCATACGGGACGTCGGCTTCACGGACGCGGACGAAGTTCATTCCGCCCACGTCACGTACGAGACCCTTGAGTTCAAGGAGGGCGAGCGTACCGGACGCTGTCGCTGCCGCCAAACCGGAGCGCCGCGCGACATCGTCGATGTGCTGAGGTTCTCGTGTGAGTACGCCCATCAGTGAGCGCTCATCCTCGGACTCCGGGGGAGCGGCGCGGCCGAAGTCGAGTTGCTGTCCGAGCCTGGCGAGGTCGAGCGCTTCGAGGATGTCCTGGGCGCTGCTCACCGGCGTAGCGCCGTCACGGATCAGGCCGAGCGGGCCTCGCGACTGCGCCGAGAAGATCGAGCCGGGAACGGCGAAGACGTCGCGGTTCTGCTCGGTGGCGAACTTTGCAGTGATCATCGCTCCTGACTTGAAGTCGCCCTCGATGACAAGAGTGCCAAGCGCAAGGCCGGAAAGGATGCGGTTCCGTCGAGGGAAGAAGTCCGCACGAGGTTTGGTGCCGAGCGGGTAGTCCGACACGAGGGCGCCTTGCGCCGCGATCTCCTCGGCGAGCCGCCGATTCTCGGGCGGATAGATCGTGTCGAGGCCGTTCGCGAGCACCGCGATCGTGCGGCCGCCGGAGTCGAGGGCGGTGCGGTGCGCGATCGTGTCGACACCCCTCGCGAGGCCGGAGACGACCGTGACGCCGCCGGCGGAGAGGCCTCGGGTGAGCTCGCTCGTGGCCTGGCGTCCGTAGGCGGTGGCGCGGCGGGTGCCGACGACGGCTACCGCCCAGTCGTCGTCAGGGGTGAGCGTGCCGCGGACGTAGAGCACGGGCGGTGCGTCATCGATCTCACGCAGCCTGGAGGGGTACGCGGGGTCCACCTTCGCGAAGGCCTGCACCCCAGCGGAGTGGAGCCGGTCGATCTCGGAGTCGGGGTCGCCCTCGGCGCGGGCGCGGACGACGGCCTGCGCGGTGCGGGCGTCGAGCCCTGCGGCGGCAAGATCGCCCTCGGAGGCGCCCCAGGCATCGGCGAGGTTGGGGAACGCGCGCTCGAGGAGGCCGAAGCGGACGCTACCGAGCCGGTGGACGCGGTGGAGTGCGACCCGGTAGGCGAGGTCAGCCGGGGCGCCGGCGCCGAGGTCAGTCGGTGCGGCGCGGTCGAGGTGCTCGGGCATAGGTGCGGTAGTCACAGGCGACAGCCTACGGAGTTCGTCAACGTGAGAAGAGTGGGAGTTGGCGCGGCCCCTGTTCGCTCCTGACGGGTGAGCGATGGGCATGCGTTGCTCTGACCGTCCCAACACTGTTCCTCGACCGCAACGAACTATCAATACTCGGGACGTTCTACGCAGTCATCGGCGAGGACGTCACCGGTACGGTCGGTGCGGGAGGCGTGTGCCGGGAACGCTCACCGCTCCTCCCCATCCACGCTTCTCGCCCAGATGTCGCAGGTCAGGAACGAGGCACGTTCGTAGCGCTGGAGGAGGCCGCCCCATGGTGGCAGGACAGGCGCCCACCTATATCCCGGCCCTCGACGGGATCCGGTTCTGCGCGATGACGCTGGTCTACATCCAGCACGCAGGGGCGCCGCAGGTCATCCCCGGCCGGTTCGGCGTGACGATCTTTTTCTTCCTGAGCGGCTATCTGATCACCACACTCCTGCGCCGCGAGTTCCAGGAGACGGGGACGATCAGTTTCCGGCACTTCTACCTGCGTCGATTCCTCCGCATCTTCCCGCCCATGTGGGCGGTCCTGGCGTTAGCGGGGATCCTGGCAGCGTTCGGGGTCATGAACGCACCGGAGCCGGCCGCGCTCGCAGCGATGCTGGTCAACGTCACGAACTACTTCATGATCTTCTCTGAAGGCGTGCCGTACGAGTTGGGCCCGTTCTGGTCACTTGGCGTCGAGGAGCACTACTACCTGCTCTTCCCGGTCGCCTATCTCCTCCTGCTGAACCGAGGGATCTCGCCCCGGAACCAGGCACTGATCCTGGTGGGAGTGGCGATGCTCCTGCTCGTGTGGCGCGCCGTGCTGCAGTCGAGTGGTGTCCACTACGAGCGTGTCCAGCTCGCGTCCGATACGCGGATGGACTCGCTGCTGTGGGGCGCGATCATGGCGATCGTGATCAATCCGGTGATGGACCGCCCGCGCACATTCCAGTTCGTGCCCGGACTCGCGATCGTGGGTATCGCCGGGCTGATCTTGTTCGCGACGTTCCAGATCCTGTACGAGCCGGGCGGTGCGCTGTTCGCGCTGACATTCACGATTCAGGGACTGGCGCTCATCCCGATCTTCTACATCGGCATCATGCATCACGACTGGCCGGTGTTCCGGTGGCTGGACTGGCGGCCCGTGCGGTACCTCGGCACGATCTCGTACACGATGTACCTGGTGCACATGCCTCTGCTCGCGCTGTTCGACTCGCTGGCACCCGGCGTCGACATGGTCGTCCGAGGCGTCCTGGTCTTCGGGGCGACGGCCGGCGTGGCGCATCTCAGCTACGTGGCCATGGAGCGCCCCCTCGCCCGCCTCCGTCGCAGGCTGCACGCTCGCGGGACGGCCCCGCCGGTCACGCCGCCCGAGACATCGTCGATGGCGGAACCGCGGCGGCGGCGAGTGGCCCGCGAGGTGGGGCCGGGCGGGGGCTGACCCGAGTCCGCGGAAGGCTGTGCGGACCGGACGGGAGGGAGACGCGCTAGACGGCCTCGGCGGCGTGTTCCGGCGCGCCTTCCTCGGACGGCTCGTAGCGCTGGACGTTCACCTTCTTGATGCGGCGTCCCAGGATGGACATCACTCGCAGCCGGACGGCGACTTCCTCTTCCTCGAGCTCGTCGGGTGAGGGGACGACGACCTCGTCGCCCGGGACAGCCAGGCGGCCGAGCTCGGTGACAATCAGGCCACCGATGGTGTCGAAGTCCTCCGAGTGGATCTGGGTGTCGAAGATCTCGTTGAGCTCGTCGATCGTCAGGCTGGCGTCGACGATCGCCTCAGTGTCCGAGATGCGTGTCACGTCCACGGCGGCCGTGTCGTACTCGTCCTCGATGGCGCCGACGATCTCCTCGACGAGGTCCTCGACGGTGATGACGCCGGCGGTACCGCCGTACTCGTCGACCGCGATCGCCATGTGCACCTGGTCACGGCGCATGTCAGCGAGGAGCTCGTTCGCGCGTTTCGTCTCGGGGACGACGTAGGGCGGGCGGGCGATGTCCGCGAGGTTCGGCGTGACGTTGCCGTTCTGGACGTACGCCAGCAGGTCCTTCGCGTAGATGACGCCCACGATGCGGTCCAGGGACTCCTCGTAGAGCGGGATGCGGCTGTAGCCGGACTTCGAGACGAGGCGCATGACGTCACCAAAGGATGCCTCGGTGGAGACGGCGGTGACGTCCGTGCGCGGGGTCATGAGCTCGCGGACGGTCTGGTCTGACATCTCCAGGACGCCGCGGATCATGCGGCGCTCCTCGATGAGGGTCGCGTCTTCGTCGGCGGCTTCGAGGGTGCCGACGAGTTCCTCGGCGGGGTCCATGGCCTCGGACGTGCCGCGGAGCCCGAGGGCGCGGAGCGGGAGGGCGACGGGGGCGGAGAGCAGGAACGAGAGCGGGCGGAGGAGGAGTTGGAGGACGCGGGCGGGAGCTTCGAGACGGTCAGCGGCACCCTCGGCCCGGCTGAGCGTGAGGATGCGGGCGAAGCTGCGTAAGGAGGAGATGATGAGGATCGCGGCGACTCCGGCGATCACGACCCGTGTCCACTCGACGCCATCGACCAGGATCACGAGGGCGCCCGTCAGCGAGACGGTAGAGACGGTGACACCGGCGCGCAGGTGACGGAGCAGGCGCTGGCGCTCGCGTACGTAGGTCCGCATGAGCGGCACCAGGCCGGGAGCCGTGACACCTCGCAGGCGACGGCGCGCCAGCATGATGTTGGAGGCTTCAACGGCGGCACTGAGGGCGAGCACGAGGCCCGCGCTCACAGCGACGATCAGGGAGGCTAGTGAGATCGTATCCAAAACCACGAGACGCAGGCTCAACGGACGCCTACGCCGAGTGACCTCCTTCGACCCCGGGCCGGACTCGAGCCGGCACGCCCTGTACCAGGGCACCGTCCGGGATGTCGCGCGTGACTACCGATCCGGCAGCCGTCCGCGCTCCCTCGCCTACGCGGATCGGCGCAACGAGCACCGTGCCGCTCCCAATCGAGGCGCCAGCACCGATGACGGTGCGGCTCTTGATTCTGGTCGCCTCATCGTAATTGGCCGTAATCGATCCTGCAGCAAAATTCACGTCAGCGCCCAGATCGGAATCCCCTACATAGGAGAAATGGCCGACCTGCGTGCGAGCCCCGATCCGGGACGCCTTCATCTCCACGTAGTTGCCGAGGTGGACGTCCGCTTCGAGGGTCACGCCGGGGCGCAGGTGGCAGTACGGACCGATCGTTACGCCCTCGTGGATCGTTGCTTCCTCGATGGTGCTGCTGCCGATCTCAACGTTGGCGGCGATGTCACTGTCGCGAATGACGGCGTTCGGACCGATGCGGCAGCCGCCGCCGACGCGCGTGCGGCCCAGGAGGTGGACGCCCGGCGCGATCGTGGTGTCCGCATCGACCTCGACCGTGGTGTCGATGAAGGTCGAGGGCGGGTCCATGAGCGTGACGCCGGCGAGCATCAGGCGGCGGCGCATGCGGTCACGGAGGACGGCCTCTGCCGTAGCGAGCTGGATGCGGTCGT
>Ga0209024_1002506_pt1 | contig 10425 bp, 11 predicted proteins | sample AutmiccommunBRH5_FD_187380 | JGI IMG/M metagenome (GOLD analysis project Ga0209024, IMG submission 187380) | Deep subsurface microbial communities from Mt. Terri, Switzerland - Autotrophic microbial communities BRH/5 (SPAdes) (version 2) | ecosystem: Environmental > Aquatic > Deep subsurface >...
GCCATTGCAGCCTCCAGGGCGTCAAGCCACGCCGGATCGGCCCGGCGGCCCGTCATTTCGTCGCGCAGCAAACGGCTGCGTTCCTGCCGTGCCCGCTCATACGCGTTCAACCGTGCGCCATGTCCGGTATCAAAGCCAAGCGTCAGCCTGTCAAAAAACTGCCGCCGTCCACTGGCGCCCTCTGCGAACAGGCGATCCATGTCCGGGGTCAGCCAGCTGACCGCCAGAAGTTGCGCCAGCGCGGCGCTCGACGACTGGGCTGAACCATCGATACGCACCGTGCGGCGCTCTGCGGTGTGACCGCTTTCAGAAGCCGGCAGCAGGCCCGTGCTTATCCGCATCGGCGCGCCGGGAATATGCGGCGCGTCAAGGCCGGCCGCCACCGCCCAGGTTTGTGCAGGCGCGCCGATCCGCGTCACTTCGGAAAGCCGCGCCCAACGCAACCCCCGCCCTGGGGCAAGGAAGGATAGTGCTTCCAGCAGATTGGTTTTACCAGCCCCGTTTTCACCCGTCAGCACCACCGGACGGCCATCCAGATTCAGGCGTGCCTGGGTGTAACAGCGAAAATCCGTGACGCTTAGCCAGCGCATCGTGGCAGAAGGAGTCCGGCTCTCGTCGCGCGGTAAAATAGTTTGCGGCGGAACACTTCGCGCTAGCACGGGCGCAAATTCCTTTCGCGCGTCACGCCACGCGCATCGGCATCAGCACATATTGCGCTGAATCATCGCCGCTATCGCGGATCAGGGCGGGTGAGTGTGCATCGAAAAACTCAAATATCGCGTTTTCGCCATCGATCTGCGCGGCGACATCCAGCAGATAACGCGCGTTGAAACCGATCTCGATCGGTGTCGATGTGTAATTGACGGCAAGTTCTTCGGTGGCGCTACCCTGATCGGGATTTTTTACCGATACGGTCATCTGATTATTGCCCAGATTGACTTTAACGGCTCGGGATTTTTCCGATGAAATAGTCGAAACCCGGTCTACCGCCTGGCGGAGGTGATGATTATCAACTTCCATTTGCTTGTCGTTGGTAGTGGGAATGACGCGGGTGTAATCGGGGAACGTGCCATCGATTAGTTTCGAGCTTAACGTCACGTGATCGAAAGCAAAGCGTATTTTGGTCGTGGTGGCGTTGACCGCGACATCGCCGGTTACGTCATCAATCAATTTGTGCAATTCCAGCACGGCCTTGCGCGGCAGGATAATACCAGGCAGCGCATCCGCGCCACCGGGGGCGGGCAATTCCACCCGCGCCAGCCGGTGCCCGTCGGTGGCGACGGCGCGCAACATATTTACGCCAGCGGTCTGCGCGATATGCAGATAAATACCATTCAGGTAGTAGCGGGTTTCTTCGGTTGAGATTGCAAAGCGGGTCTTATCGATCAGGCGCTTCAAATCCCCCGCTGCAATGACGAACTGCACCGCTGCGTCAGACGGTTTGCCGGCGGCTTCGCCATCCATGGCGGGAAAGTCCGCAGCCGGCAGGCTGGCAAGATAGAATTGCGACCGCCCTGCCTTTAACGAAAGGCGATCATTGTCCGCCTCCAGGGATATTTCAACCTGTGCGCCTTCTGGCAATTTGCGAACAATGTCATGTAATGTATGCGCTGGAACCGTTGTACTGCCGGGTTGCGCGACTGTTGCAATGGCGGATTCACGCACCGCAATGTCCAGATCAGTCGCGGTCAGATCCAGCCGTCCATCGTCCGCCTGCAATAACACGTTCGAGAGGATAGGGATCGTGGTGCGCCGTTCAACAATGCTTTGCACATGGCTCAAAGAGCGTAGCAGAACCGTTCTTTCAATGGTAAATTTCATTCTCAAACCGTTCCTGTTCGCAGCCGCCTATCAGCGCCGCCAGCCGTCCTGACCGGCTGAGCGAAGGAAGCATGCATGGTACGAATCACTATAGCAGAGCGTGGGGATTCCGGCAGTAAAAACGCGTCGCATCCCAGCTTAAAGCTAGCTGGTTTCCTAGCCCTGTAAAAGCCGCTGCAGCCTCTCGACATCTTCGTTCAGCGCATTGTCGCTTTCGCGCAGCTGTTCGATACGGCGCACCGCATGTATGACCGTCGTGTGGTCGCGTCCCCCGAATTTTCGCCCGATTTCCGGCAATGAACGGGCCGTTAACTGCTTGGCCAGATACATGGCTACCTGTCGCGGCCGGGCGACCGTACGGGCGCGCCGGGCAGACAGCATGTCAGCCAGGCGGATATTGAAATATTCCGCTGCTTTGCGCTGAATTTCGTCAATGGTGATACGCCGCTCGCTGGCCCGCAGCAGGTCTTGCAGAACCTCGCGCGCCATATCCACGGTGATTGGCCGCCGCACGAGGGTTGCAAAAGCGACAACCCTTATGAGCGCACCTTCCACATCGCGTACATTCGAACTAATGCGGTGGGCCAGAAATTCCAGCACCGTTTCATCAATTTCCAGATCTGGCGTTTGACGCCGGGCGATTTCCGCCTTGCCCTGCAAAATACCAAGGCGCAGCTCATAATCCGTGGGATGGATGTCTGCGACAAGGCCCCAACCCAGACGCGAACGGATACGTTCCTCTATACCGTCCAAGTCCGACGGCGAGCGGTCGGCGGAGATAACCAGTTGCTTCTGGTGGTCGATCAGGGCGTTGAAGGTATGGAAAAACTCTTCCTGGGTCGATCCCTTGCCGCCGATGAATTGCACATCGTCCACCATCAGCACATCAACAGAACGCAACGCCTCCTTGAATGGCATTGTGTCCTTGTCACGCAGGGCCTTGATAAACTGATACATGAATTTTTCAGCCGACAGATACAGCACCGTGCGTTCCGGGTGTTGCGCGCGGATAGCATGCGCGATGGCATGCATCAGATGCGTTTTTCCAAGTCCAACGCCGCCATGCAAAAACAGCGGATTGAACGGCGGGGCGTCGGAATCCGCCACCCGGCGCGCGGCCGCATGGGCAAATTCATTGGACTTTCCGACCACGAAATCTTCGAACGTAAAGCGCGGATCCAGTGGCGCGCCAAGGCGGCCATATTGTCCGTCGCGCGGATCAATTTGACTTGCGGTTCGCATTGCCTGTGCAGGCAGGGCGTCCGCCACGGAAACTGCGCCGTTCGCGCTGATGTTGCTTGGCGGTTGACCAGGGCCTGACTCCCGCGCGCGCAGATCAAGCCGCAGGACCTGGACGTTGACCGCCCCCCAGGCCCTGAGAAGCTGTTCGCCCAGATGTGTGCTGATCCAATCGCGCTTGAAACGGCTGGGCGCAGTGAGGTGTACGCCGCCACCGTCAATGCCCTCGCAATCCATGAAGCGGAGCCAGTTCTGATAAGTCGCTTCCCCAAGCTCCTTGCGCAGAAGCGTCACTACCTGCGTCCACTGACGGGAAATTTCAGAGGCTGGAATATCTGCCTGAGGCCGCCTGGTATCGTCATGTACAGGCCCGTCCGAAACTAAGTGCGGAAGCGCACTTCCCGGATTTCTGACCTCTTCTGCGCCTGGGTCTTGTTTCGTCATTAACCCCCCTGTAACGATAAATTCTGATACTTGCCGCCCCAGAAGTTTTGGAATCCGGGAATTTTAATGATTTTGGGTCGTTTAAGTCTGTTTCCATGGCAGGCCATGGAACTTCCACCCGCTGCGCCTTCCGCGATGACGCTCAGTATCAATATCCCCTTCAAAACCGCCGGCAAGATTATAACAGCGCTTAAAACCCAGCCGCGCCAGGCTGATTGCGGCTTCGCGTGAACGCGCGCCAGAGCGGCAAATAAATATTACAGCGCTATCCGGGCTAGTGCTTAGTTGCGAGAGCGCACCTTTTGTATCGCTATCAAAATTCGGGTTGCGCGCCATAGCGGGCAGGCTTTGCCATTCGATCGTCACAGGTTGTTTGCCCAAAGACGAAAGGTCTGCAAGGCCAACGAAGCTCCATTCGGCGCTGGTGCGTACATCCACAAGCACCGCGTCGCTTTCTGTTGACAACAGATCCCACGCCTGTTTGGGGTCAATGTCGCCAGCGTAGCCACGTGAAGCAGTTTCGTTTGGTAACGGATCATCTGGTTCGGAACGGGTCATTACTTCCCAATCTGCATAGAAGTTAAGAGCATAATAGATAAAAATAGCTTATTACTAAAGATAGTATAGTTCTAGTTTATACTTACTATCGTAACTATTAATGCCACAAGAGACACCCCAGAGCCGAAGTCTGTGAGAAATATGCAGATTTTAAATTGTTTTTTCTAGCTAATGACGCCGCTTTAACCAACGTTCAATACTGTAACTGGGACAAATTTTGGGCGCAATAGGGTGAAGCCAATAAAATTTCTGTTTTTTGAAGATATTTTTCTTGACCTCAGAAAACGCTTTTTGCAGTCAGACATTAGCTGGAAAACGGTCTTCCGTTTTATTTTTTCGCCTGAGAAACGCCTGAAATTGTTGCTGATATAACACAACCCCGTTTTGCCGCAGCGCACCCATAACTGGTGTTGCCGCAAAACAATCACTAGCAATACCAATTGATTGGTCTGTCCCAGATAAGATGGAACGACAGATTTCCTGTAAGCCGGGACTAGGGCGGCATTCGTTTAATTGGTGCCGTTTTGCCGCCTAATTAAACACATATCGCTGCATTGGAACATTCTAGAATAGGGCGGATTCATTGGTTAAACCCAAGCCGCATGGCGTGGATCAAATCAAAATCGCCCTACACCGCGAGGTTGTTTACCCGCACGGTCAAGCGCGATACTTTGCGCGAGGCGGCCCGCTTTTTCAGCGCGCCTTTTTGCGCACCGCGCATCAGTTCCGGTTCAACCACTTTAAGGGCCTCCAAGGCCGCAGAACGGTCCCCTTTTACGATAGCGTCTTCAACAACGCGGACAAAGCTACGGACACGGCTGCGGCGGGCCCCATTAACTGCGGTTCGTGCGGCGGTTTGCCGAATGCGCTTTTTTGCCTGCTTGCTATTCGCCATATTGGTGTAAGCCCTGAAAATGCCTGTTGGAGAAGGGGGCCTTATAACCCTAGTGCGAACGTGGCTCAAGTAGAATCGCACTGCAAAGGCCGGAATAACGCAGTCCTAACCCTTCTCTGGCGGCCATTCGGACGTGTCGTGGTCAGGATGCTGGCGGTTTTCGAGTTTGTCGAGAGTATTCCTGGACATAAGCTGGTCCGTCGTTTTACCCCGCAAAGCGGGAAGTTCGCTTAACCACGGCATCCGCCCCTCTGTTCCGGCCTGAAATGTTGGCTGAAGTTTTTCCGGATGATCGAAACTGCCCGTCGTAAGACTAATTTCCCCGGCCCCAATTGTCTGACACGACAAGGGCGTTCCGCAGGCGCCGCAAAACCCACGCTGTAAAAGTTGCGAACTGGCGAATAGCGCCGGCCCGCCACGGGTCCAGGAAAACTGGTCGTGGGGGACGCTGACAAAGGGCGCAAAAAATGAACCAAAGGCCTTCTGGCACATGCGGCAATGACAAATCACCGAATGCAACGGCTCGGCATAGACCGCATAGCGTACTGCGCCGCACTGGCAGCCACCAGTGTGAACGGGTTTGCGAGCTTTGGTCATGACAGTCTCCTGTTGTCCACAGGTACGGGATAGCCTTTTTCGACTTGGTTACTACCAATATTTCGGATATTTGGCGGTACGTGTAGCGTTATTATAGATCAATCCTATCAAAGCCAAAATAAGCGCCCCTGCAAGCGAGGGGAAGAGTAAAAAGTCCCAGGCGGGCGCAGTCAGGAATACGATTGCCGGGTTTGATCCCGCAGGTGGGTGCACCGTGCGCGTGAGCATCATTACCGCAATCGTTACCCCTACGGCCATCGCCACCGACCACCATTGCGGTCCGACAAAATACAAAAAAGTAAGACCGATCAGCGAACTGATAAAATGTCCCCCAATGACGTTTCGTGGCTGGGAAAATGGCGCGTCGGGATAGCCGAATACAAGCACACACGAGGCGCCAAAGGATCCAAGGATCAGTGCCATAGATAGATAGTCCGTCAGCAGTGCCAATACCGCAATCGCGATAAACCCGCCCAGTCCGGCCAGGGCAATGGCCTTACTGCCGGGTCTTGGCGGTAATGCCGCACCATCACCCCGAAATTTGTTTGGCAGCTTTTGTAGCGGCGTCCGCATACGCATTCCTCTCGTTTGAATTGCTGTTTGCTTATTTCTTTACGACTGCCCGCCGGCAGATGGCCAAGCCAGGGTGTCATGGTCGGGATGCTGATAGTTTTTCAAGTTGTCATGAAATTCCGGGGATAGGATTTCTGAAGTCTGCAACGCGTCCAGTGCGGCAAGCGTTGTGAACCATGGCACACCTTTATCGACACAGATTTGTTTGACCGGCGAGAGTTTGCCGGGATCATCGAAGCTGCCTATCGAGATTTGAATTTGCGTCCGGTCGAGCTGCTGGCGCGATAATGGTGTGCCACATTGTGGGCAAAACCCCCGCTCAACGGCGCTGGAGCTGGCAAACCAGGCGGGGGCGCCGCGCGTCCAGGCAAACTGATCATGGGAAGTCGTCACTAGAGCCGCGAAAGGAGATCCAAAGGCCTTCTGGCACGTACGGCAATGACAAATCAGAGGGTTCGCCGGCGCAGCATAGACCGCATAGCGTACCGCGCCGCACTGGCAGCCACCGGTGTGAACGGGCTTGCGAGCATCCATCATAAGAAAATCTCCATAATTTCCGCTTTCGAAGTTTATCCCAGGCTAAAAGCCTTTCGCCAGCGTGAACCACACTTTCTGCGTATCTGCGCCAAATCCGTCCGCCGCATAAACCGCGGCCTTTATTTCGCTGTAAACCCCATGGAAAGTTAATGCGCCCGCGGCATAATACTCTTGCCCATAAGTGTCCCCGCCATCGGCAGCGGAAAAATGATGCGCGCCACCCCACAGGCGCAGTACATCAAAGGGCCGAATATCGGTGCGCTGATAATTTATATCCGCCATAGCGTCCCTTACGCCCCTGGCGGGCGTCGCATTGAAAATATCCGCGAACCCCTGGAATTTGTGCAGAGTTGCCAGCGGTGTGGTAAAGGCGTTGCTACCATCTCCGCCTAATACTTCGTAGCCGGCGGTCACGCTCAGCGGCCCGTGTGAGAGGCTGGGTTGCAGCAGATAATAGCCCGCATCATATTCGCCGCGATGATTGCCATAGTCTGTCTGCCAGGCAACTTCGGCTATATATTTGAAACGCCATCCCTGCATATCAAAGCCGCGCGCGTCCCAGCGCGCACCATATGTCTGGCTGGATAAATCCTGACGTTCGTCAATGTCGAACAGATAGCCGTAACCGGTCAGTTTCCCGGCGCGCCATCCCTGCCAGGCGGCGCTTAGTGCGTGACCATCCATTTCCCAATCGCCGAACGCGGACTCGCGCCCAAAAATACGATTGGCGCGGGAGATATATTCGTACCGCAATTCGGTTTTAGGAACCGTGCGGTTGATGAGCGACACCGCATCAAAGGTTTGCATGTTCTGGCGAAAGCCGACATCGCCGATAAAGCGTTCATTGTCGTGCAGGATACGCTGACGGCCCAGGATCACGGTGGTTTGCAGCGGTGCATCATACCGCAGGGCGGCCTGATTAAGCTCCGCGGTGTCCGGATCGGTTACTAACGGATAGGGGGACGCCGGTTCATTGCCGTTATTGAAACGCTCCGCTCCCAAATGGACGATATGTTCAAACTCGGCCAGCGCCGATAGCCCACGATAGACCCCGGTCGTATAGCCCGCGCGGCTGCGCAGGGTGTGGGCGCTGGCGTTGCGGGGCAGATTTTCCTGATCCACCAGTTCGGCACGGTAGCGCAGATCAAGCCATGCCCCGCCGTGCAACATTGTGTCGGTAAACTCCCCCGCCTGGCCGGGTGTAGTGCTATATAAAAGCACCAGCACGGCGGCGCCGGTACGACACGGTAAATTCATTTGCTGTGATTGCTCATTCTATGGGTGACTCGGCATCACAGCATAACACAGGCAGAAAATACTCAAATGCGTATTACACATACGATCCGCGCTACAATCTTGATCTTAGGTTTGTCCGCTTTCATGTCTGCACTGGCGGTTGAAGAGGGGCAGGTTGGCAAGATCGAGAAGGCCAGGAATGAAGTCACCGCCAGACCGTCGGCTAACGATCCAGCGCGATCCCTGACTGTGGGAAATCCGGTGTTTCGAAACGAGATGGTGGCGACCGGTGCGCAGGCCCGGGCAGAATTACGGCTGGCTGACGAGACCAGTCTTGTAATGGGCGAAAATGCGCAAGTACGGCTGGATGACTTTGTTTACGAGAAAGATGGCTCCGCCACCATTGATCTTATTACCGGCGCGTTGCGTTTTGTCAGCGGCGCCAGAGGGCATCCCGGAAAACTGATGATTAAAACCCCGGTCGCCACGATCGGTGTCCGCGGCACGGATTTCTGGGCAGGACCGATCGATGGCGTGTACGGCGTATTGCTGTTGTCGGGTAAAGTAGAAGTATCAAATGCTGGCGGCAGCGTCACCCTGGATGCGCCGCGCACCGGTACGTTGATCATCAGCGCGGATGTTGCTCCCGGCGATGCGGCGCCATGGCCTGATGACCGGCGGGTGCGGGCGCTTTCCAAGACCGATTTCTGACCGGCGATAGGGCTTACGCATTATCCGCGCGCTGCGTTTTTCTGTTTCAGGCGGTCAACAATTACGTCGCGCAGCGTCGGGCCGTCGACATTGAAGCGCGGATCGCCCGCAGGCGGGAAACTGAATGCGCCGTTGGCGCGCATGATCAATCCTTTGGGGCCAACCAGACGGCCGCTTGCATAGCCGCGCCGTTTGGTCAGGTGCACGAAATCGACGCGGCTTTCCACCCAGTCACCGAGTTGTGCTGCCGCAATAAAATCGACCGAAAGGCTCATAGTTGGTGAAAAATTTCCGTCCGGCTGGTTGACAATAATGCCAACGATGAGCCCCAGATCCATCACCGTCATCAACATGCCGCCATTGCACATCCCGGCAGGATTGACGTGGTGCGGGGCGACGCGAAACCCTAGCACGAACTGATTCTCGCTCTCGCCCCAATAAACCGGCCCGGCATGATGAATAAAGGTGGTCTTCCCGGGCAAAGGTTCAAAACCTTTGGGAATATCCTGCGCGTTAGCCATTTTGCGCGCGGTGCCGCAACAGATGGTCAGCCAGCACACAGGCCAGCATCGCTTCACCCACAGGCACGGCGCGAATGCCGACGCAGGGGTCGTGGCGGCCCTTGGTGATAATTTCGGTATTTTTGCCGCCGCGGGTGACAGTGTTTCGTGGACTGAGTATTGAACTGGTCGGTTTTACTGCAAAGCGCGCCACAATTTCCTGGCCGGTGGAAATGCCGCCCAGAATACCGCCTGCGTGGTTGGCGGAGAATTTTGGAAGCTTGGAGCCCTTGACGCTACGCATTTCATCGGCGTTTTCTTCACCGGTTAATGCTGCCGCCGCAAACCCGTCGCCGATCTCGACACCTTTGACCGCATTGATGCTCATCAGCGCCTGCGCCAGATCTGCGTCAAGCTTGCCGTAAATGGGTGCGCCGAGCCCCACGGGAACGCCGGTTGCGCGCACTTCGATGACCGCGCCGCATGACGACCCGGCCTTGCGCACCCCGTCCAGATAGGTTTCCCAGGCTTGTGCGGCGCTGGCGTCGGGGCACCAGAACGGATTTTTTTCTGTCTCCGCCCACTTCCAGTTTTTGGGATCTATTTTGTGCGGTCCCATCTGCACCAGCGCGCCGCGTATCTTGATCTTTTTACCCAGGATAATGCGCGCGACGGCGCCCGCAGCCACCCGCGCCGCCGTTTCGCGCGCCGATTGCCGCCCGCCGCCGCGATAGTCGCGCACGCCATATTTGGCCAGATATGTATAGTCCGCATGGCCGGGGCGGAATTTATCCATCACATCGCCATAGTCTTTCGAGCGCTGATCGACATTTTCGATCAGCAGGCTGATTGGCGTGCCGGTGGTTTTGCCTTCAAATGTGCCGGACAGGATCTTCACGGCATCGGGTTCACGGCGCTGGGTGGTAAAGCGTGACTGGCCGGGCCGGCGTTTATCCAGCCAGACCTGAATATCCGGCTCGGATAGGGCCAGACGCGGCGGCGCGCCGTCGATTACGCAGCCCAGTGCTGGCCCATGGGATTCCCCCCAGGTGGTGACGCGAAACAGATGCCCGAATGTATTGTGCGACATTACTCGCCTTTATTATTGGCAAGCGCGACCGCAATGTCCGGGGCGTTTTCGTCTTTCATGCCGATAATGTGATAGCCGCAATCCACATGGTTCATTTCGCCGGTGACACCGCTGCCCAGATCGCTCAGCAGGAACATTGCCGCCTTGCCCACATCCTCGATGGTAACGTTGCGCTTCAGAGGCGAATTCAGCTCGTTCCATTTCAGGATATAGCGAAAATCGCC
>Ga0209024_1002508_pt1 | contig 10421 bp, 10 predicted proteins | sample AutmiccommunBRH5_FD_187380 | JGI IMG/M metagenome (GOLD analysis project Ga0209024, IMG submission 187380) | Deep subsurface microbial communities from Mt. Terri, Switzerland - Autotrophic microbial communities BRH/5 (SPAdes) (version 2) | ecosystem: Environmental > Aquatic > Deep subsurface >...
GCACCTCGCGCTTCGACCGGATGCCGATCAACGCCATGACCGGGCCAAGAAAGCCCAGCACCGGCGCGAGCTGCATCCAGGGGTGCGCTCCGTAATTGGCGAGCCACGCGCCGGGCGCCGCCACCATTGCGGACAGATGCGGGTTGGACGGCCCCATCGGATCGACCAAGCCTTCGGCGCGGAAGCCCATGTTCATCGTCGCGACCATCACCCCGCCCGCAGCGAACAGCAGGATGGCCAGGACCGCTGCGATCTGCCCGAAGCGCGTGGCCCGGTCGTGTACCGCGCCGCGCTCGATCTTGATCGCCAGCCAGGCCGATCCGTGCAGGACCAGCATCGCGACCGAGAGCAGGCCTGCCAGCAGCGAGAAGGGATGAAACAGGCCGAGCGAGGTGCCGTCGTAGAAGGACCGTAAGTCGCTATCGAGCCGGAAGGGAATGCCCGTGAGCACGTTGCCGACCGCGACGCCGAACACCAGGGCCGGCACGAAACCGCCAACGAACAGCGCCCAGTCCCAGCGGCTGCGCCACGCCGGATCGGGCTTTTTCGAGCGGTACTTGAACCCGACCGGCCGCAGGATGAGCGCGGCCAACACGAGGAACATCGCGAGGTAGAAGCCCGAGAAGCTCACCGCATAGACGAACGGCCATGCCGCAAAGATCGCGCCCCCGCCAAGAATGAACCAGACTTGGTTGCCTTCCCAGGTTGCGCCCACCGAGTTGATCACCATCCGGCGTTCCTCGTCGGTCTTCGCGACGAAGGGCAGCAGCGAGGCGACGCCGAGATCGAACCCGTCGGTGAGAGCAAAGCCGATCAGCAGGACGCCCATCAGCGCCCACCAGATCACGCGCAGGGTTTCATAGTCGATGGGAGGGGCCATGGTCGGTCTCCTTATTCGGCGGGCAGCGGGGCATAGCCCTGGTGAAGCGGCTGATCGGCCGCCGGCGCGTCATGATCCTCGATTGGGCCATGTCGGATCGCTGCCAGCATCAACCGGACCTCGATCACCGCCAGAGACCCATAGAGCAAGGTGAAGCCGATGATGGTCGTCCAGAGCTGTGAGACCGTGAGGCTTGAAGCGCCAAGGAAGGTCGGCAGCACACCTTCGATCGCCCAGGGTTGACGCCCGATTTCGGCGAGCAGCCAACCGAACTCGATCGCAATCCATGGCAAAGGAATGATCCAGATCGCTGAGCGCATGAACAGGCGGCACAATCCACTGCCGGAGCCGAAGCGCCGGATCGAGGCGATGTAGAAAGCCGCCCCGAAGAAGGCGATGAAGAAGAAGCCGAGGCCAGCCATCGCCCGGAACAGCCAGAACATGACCGGCACGTTGGGAACCGTCGTCCAGGCTGCCTTCTCAATGTCCGCGGGCGTCGCCGAGCGCGGATCAGGCATGAAGCGCTTGAGCAGCATGGCGTAGCCCAGATCGAGCTTGTGCTGTTCGAACTGCGCGCGGGCGGCGATGTCGGTGCGGTTGACCTTCAATTTCTCGACCGCATCATAGGCCTGGATGCCGCTCTCGATGCGGGTCTCGGCCTTGACCACCAGTTCGCTGATGCCTGACACTTCGCCATTGAGGCTGCGCGTCGAGATCAAACCCAAGACATAAGGGATTTTCACCTCATAGCGTGTCTCGCGCCCTTCCATGCTCGGAATACCGAAGATCGCGATCCCGGCGGGTGCGGGTTCGGTGTGCCACATGGCTTCCAGAGAGGCGAGTTTCATTTTCTGGTTGTCTGTAAGTGCGTAGCCGGACTCGTCGCCCAGCACGACGACCGACAGCGAGGAAGCCAGACCGAAGGCGGCCGCGACGGTAAAGGACCGTTTGGCCACCGCGAGCCATTTGCCTTTGAGGATATACCAGGACGAGACGCCGAGCACGAACACCGAGGCGCAGACATAGCCGGCGCTGACCGTGTGGACGAACTTGGCCTGCGCGACCGGATTGAACAGCACCGCCATGAAGTCGGTGACTTCCATGCGCATCGTGTCGGGATTGAAGTGGGAGCCCGTGGGGTGCTGCATCCAGCCATTGGCAATGAGGATCCACAGTGCCGACAGGTTGGACCCGAGCGCGACCATGAAGGTCGTGAAGAGATGCTGGCGTTTGCTCAGCTTATCCCAGCCAAAAAACATCAGGCCGACAAAGGTCGCTTCGAGGAAAAACGCCATTAAGCCTTCGATCGCGAGCGGCGCGCCGAAGATGTCGCCGACATAGTGCGAGAAGTAGGACCAGTTGGTACCGAACTCGAATTCCATGGTGATGCCGGTCGCGACACCCAGCACGAAATTGATCGCGAACAGCTTGGCCCAGAAGCGCGTGACCGTCCGCCAGATCGGTCGGTCGGTCATTACATAGATGCTCTCCATGATGACGAGCATGAACGAGAGACCGAGCGTCAACGGCACGAACAGGAAATGGTAGAGTGCGGTAAGAGCAAACTGCAGTCGCGAAAGCTCGATGACGGCCATATCCACCATGGGTGGGCACTCCTGCTGGGTCGGTCACGCATGACGAGTCGGCTCGCCGTAGCGCGGTAATGATTAGCCATTAGGCGTAAATGTGTATATGAGCAAGCGAGTTTAGATTCGGACCCGATGACTTCCAACCGCGCTTTTCTCTACTGGCTGATCGACGGCGTGCTGGCGATTGCCGTGGCAGCGGCCTTGGCGCTCGCTGTCGCGCGCCTCGTTGATGGTCCGTTCGGCCTCAAGACGCTGCTACCCCTCATCCTGCTCGTCATCGCAGCTGTGTTACGCGCGGGCGCGCAGATTTTAGCGACATCCGCCGGGAGCCGGGACGCCGCCGGCGAAAAACAGGCTTGGCGCCTGCGCGCCTATAGCGCCGTCCTGCGCGCGCCAGCGGGATCGCGCTTGATGCTCGGTGAGCAAACCGCCGACGCGACCGACCGGATCGAGGATCTCGACGGTTACCATGCTCGCTTCAGGCCACTCCGGCTTGCCGCGGTCGCCACGCCCCTCATGGTGGCGGCCGCTGCCGCGTTCGCGAGCTGGGTGGCGGCAACGCTCCTGCTGGTGACGCTCGTTCCGTTTGCGATCGGCATGGCGCTGGCTGGCACCGCCGCCGCCCGCGCCGCCGCGCGCCAGCTCGACGCCCTGAGCAGGCTCTCGGGCCTGTTCATTGACCGGGTGCGTGCGCTGCCGGTTATCATCGGTTTCGGCGCACAGGATCGCATCGTCCGGCAATTGTCTGGCGCGACTCATGAGGTGGCGCGTCGCACGATCGCGGTCTTGCGCGTTGCCTTCCTGTCGAGCGCGGTCATGGAGTTTTTCGCCGCGCTCTCAGTGGCGCTGATCGCGGTCTATTGCGGGTTCAGCCTGCTTCGCCTGTTGCCTTTTCCCGCGCCCGAGACCTTGACCCTGGGTGAGGCGCTGTTCGTTCTGGTACTCGCACCGGAATTCTACCTGCCGATACGACGCATGGCGGCAGCCTATCATGACAAACAGATCGGCGAGGCTGCGATTGAGCGGCTGTCGCGCCTCCCATCAACCGAAGCTGCTGCCGCTGAGGCGACGACACTGGATCATCCCCCGCGGTTGCAATTCAGCGCGGTCGAGATTGACTATGGAGACCGGCGGATCGGCCCGTTCACGCTCGATGTGCCTGCGGGCAAGCTGACCGTGCTCTCTGGCCCCTCCGGGGTTGGGAAATCGAGTTTGCTCAATGCATTGCTCGGACTGGCCCCGGTCAGCGCGGGCGACATCCTCATCGATGGCACACCGCTGCTCCCTGCGCAGTTGCAGGGCCAGGTGAGTTGGGCAGGTCAGGCCACGATGTTGTTGCCGGGAACGCTCCGCGACAACATCCGCCTGGCGCAACCTGACGCGTCCGATGCCGCCGTGGCAAGCGCTGCGGCGCAAGTCGGACTCACGGCTCTGGTCTCGGGGCGATCCGCCGGGATGGAAACTCTCATCGATCCGCGCGGCTCGGGTCTGTCGGGCGGCGAACGCCGCCGGGTCGGCGTCGCCCGCGCCGTGTTGCGCAATGCGCCGCTATGGCTGCTCGACGAGCCAACGGCCGATCTTGATACCGCGTCGGCGACCGAGCTGATTGCGCTGATCCGCACGGCGGCAATGGGACGGACAGTCCTGCTTGTCACCCACGATCCCGCTGTCGCTGCTCTGGCCGATCAGCATGTGGCGATCCAATGAGGGAAGATAGCCTCCACGCCCTGCTCGAAGACGTCGCCCGCCCCTATCGCTCGGCGACACGGTTCGCGATCCTGTGTGCTGCCGTTGCCGCGATTGCGGGCATTCTGTTGCTGGGATTGGCAGGCTGGTTCATCACTGGCGCTGCGCTCGCAGGTGCAGCTGGTATAGCGGCGATCCAGGCGTTCAACTATCTGCTGCCAAGCGCGGCGATCCGCCTGCTCGCAATCGGCCGCACGGTGTCGCGTTACGGCGAACGCCTCTATGGCCACAAGGCCGCACTCTCCACACTCGCTCTCTTCCGCGTTCGCCTGTTCGAGGCATTGCTTGCCAAACCGCTTGCCGATGGCGCGCGCGGTGCCGGCGATCTCGCTGCGCTGCTGTTGCAGGATGTTGATGCGATCGAGGACAGGTTCGTGCGCGCGCCCGGCAATGTGGCCGCGTGGGTCGGTGCTGGCACCGCGCTGGCGCTGGCAATAGCCGCCGGGTGGATGGCGACCGCCGCGCTCACCGCGATCCTAGCCGCCGTGCTTGTGCTGGCGAGGCTTCTTGCGCGCCGTTGGCTGCCGGCGCGGGCGCTGCGCATTCAGAACGACATCGCCGCACTCAAGCAGCTGTTCGTCGAATATGCCGCCGCTTCGCCAGAGATCGCCGCCTACGCGCTCGCGCGCTCGGTCGAGGTGCAATTGCAGGAACAAGCCGCGCGCCTCGATGCCGATCGAACGGCCTTTGCGCGCGCCGAGGCCGCACTGGCCGCGATCGTCACCGGCGCGGGCGGGTTGGCCATGGCGGCGATGCTCGCTCTTTCGACTGCGACGCTGCCGATGACGCTTTTGGCAGCGCTGGCTGCGGCGGGCGCGGTCGAAGCGTTAGGCGCGAGCGTTCGCTCAACCGGTCGCGAAGCCGTGATCGCGGCCGGACTGGATCGGCTCGCTGCCTTGCTCGATACGCAGAGCCGACCGACCGATATACCCACGCTGAAAGGCGATCGGATCAAGATCAGCTACCATGATCAAGCGTATATTCTGGGTCGCGGCGACCGTCTCGCCATCACCGGTTACTCAGGATCGGGCAAGACCAGCCTCCTGGAACATCTCGCCGGTCAGCGATCCAGCGGCGGCGAAGTCGAGATCGATGGCCTCTCGCTCGCGCAATCGGCACCCGAGGCGCGCCGGGCCTTGTTCGCGCTCTCGCCGCAAAACGCGCAGATGCTGGCTGGCACGATAGAAGACAATCTGCGGCTGGCCCGTCCCGGCCTCACAGAAGACGCGTTGTGGGATGCGCTGGATGTTGCGTGCCTTGCAGACGATGTGCGGGCCATGCCAGACGTTCTCGCCACCTGGATCGGCGACGGCGGCGCCCGTCTGTCGGGAGGACAGCGCAAGCGGCTCTCGCTGGCACGGGCGATGCTGGCCGGTCGCCCGTGGCTGCTGCTGGACGAACCAAGCGAAGGACTGGATCCGGCGATGGAAGCGCTGATATTGGCTAAGCTGGAGAGGTGGCTCACGCAGACCGGTACGGGCCTTATCCTTGTCACCCACAGGTCGGCCATGCTGCGCCTGGCTGGGCAGCACCTGACATTGGCGGGCTAGAGTATCTTGGCGAACATCGCGGCTGAACCACGCGCTGGCGAACCTGTCTTACGGTCTGCGCGCGGTGCCGACCCGGTCGGCCCGGTCCGGGCGAGTGCGGCGAGGAATGCCGCTGCGGGGGCGAAGGCGTCCGACGCGATGCTGTAATAGACCTGCTTGGCTGCGCGCCGGGTTTGCACCAGCTGACCCTTGCGAAGTACGCCGAGTTGCTGCGACAGCCCGGGTTGACCGATACCGGTCAACGCCTCGATTTCGCCGACGGACTTCTCACCGTGCGCCAGCAGCGTGGCGATCAGCCGAAGCCGGGTGTCATGGCCCAGCGTTCGCAGCACTTCGGCGAGGGCATCGAGACGGGGGTCAGGGATCCTGTCAGGCATCGCCTAGCCTTTCTGCGACTGCGGCTTGCTGCGGTGAAACCACATCGGGTCATCTCCGTCAGCCAGCAACGAGGCCTGATCCTGATGCGGCGGTAGCAGTACCGCATCGCCGGGATGCCAGCCTTCCGGTGTCACGACCTGATCGGCATCGACGATCTGCAAGGCTGCCAGCACCCGGAGCATCTCTTCGACCGAGCGTCCGATCGTGGCCGGATAGCAGATCATCGCGCGAATGATGCCATCGGGATCGATGAAATAGGTCGATCGCATCGTGGCAGCGTCGGGCGAATGGTCCGAGATCATGCCGTAAGCCCGGCCGATGATCAGCGAGGGATCCTCGACGATCGGGAAGCTCACTGTGACACCGAAACCGTCGCGGATCGCGCGGATCCAGCCCAGGTGCGAATAAAGGCTATCGACCGAGACGGCCAGCAGAGCGCAATCGAGCGCTGCAAACCGGTCGCTCGCTTTCGAGAGGGCGACGAACTCGCTGGTGCATACGGGCGTGAAATCGGCGGGATGCGAGAACAGGATCAGCCAGCGCCCCTGAAAATCGGACAGGTTGACCACCCCCATCGTGGTCCGCGCCTGGAAATTGGGGGCCGGGTCGCCGATCTGCAGGGACTGCGGGCTATGGCCAGCGTCGGCCGACATCTCATCCATTTTCCGCAAATTCCGTCTCACGCATCTTGGCATTCTTCCCTACACGATTACATTACAGATGTAAGCGACAAATTGGAATGCAATGCCGCAGAATATGCCCGATTGCCGCCTTCGTCTCGCAAAGCCGCGATCGAGACCGGGTGTGAGCATATCTAAAAGTTCGGCCAAGCGGCGTCAGTTACAAGGGATACCGGGATGAATGGAACACTTGCTGACCCTGCCGTCATCATCTGTCCGGCCTGCGCGACTGCCAATAGGGTTCCTGCCGCGCGCATTTTGGAAAGCCCGAAATGTGGACGCTGCGGCCAACTGTTGTTTCAAGGTGCCCCTGTTGCTGTAAGTGGCCAGACGTTCGACCGTCATGTGAAGACCGGGTCTCTGCCAGTCCTCGTCGATTTCTGGGCAAGCTGGTGCGGTCCTTGCACGGCGATGGCCCCCGCCTTTGCCGCCGCCGCAAAGGCTCTCGAGCCGAAAATCCGCCTATTGAAGCTCGACACCGAGGCAGAACAGACGATTGCCGCCCGGTTCGCGATCCGATCGATCCCCACGCTCATTTTGTTTTCGGGCGGCCGGGAAGTTGCGCGCAACTCGGGCGCGTTGGACCAGCGATCAATCGTTGCATGGGCGAACAAACACCTGCCCTGAAGCCGGATTCGATTGCAGCGGCACGGGCCTATGGCCCTGGCACGCATATAGAGCACGCCTAGTCCTCGCCATACAGGTCGCGCTGCGATCTATCGATCTCGTCCGCGTAACGGTTGCGGACATATTTTTCGGTGAGCATGCCTAATATTTGTCCATCGAAATCGACCACGGCAAGATCATCGGCACCGCTCTCGTCAAATCGTTCCATTATCGCGCCGATCGACAAGTCCGGGGACAAAGTAACGTCTTTGAGAATCGCGAGGTCGCCCAGGGCTTCCGGTTGCGGATCACTGGCAGGATTACGAATATACCCGGCGGCGGCCCTGCCCTGTGCCGCCAGCCTGCAGGCGCCGAACAACGACCAATTTGCGTGATCGCCACCGAAGTGAGCGGAAATCACGATCGAAAATGGCGCAACAGGCGCGGTGCTGGCGACATGGAGCACGGATCGAAAAGACAGCGCGAGATCGAGATAGTTCGCTCGCAACTCACTTGGCTAATGGCTGGAGGGAAGCCTCGCTGAGACAGGACGTTTCCGCAGGCCGGTCAAATGCGAATGACTATCAACTGATCCTGCTTTTCACGAAGACTATCGAAATTTCCTTGGGCGCGTGGATTTGCCTCGCCAATTTGGTGACATGTCAAAGCTGATGGACATGGGCCGTCTTGGCGACCTAGCTGCTTTCGAGGTCCAGTCTCGAAAGACAACATCGCTCGACCAACTAACCAACTTTCTCGATTCCGTTGTTCGGCAGTTCGGCTTCCGATGGTTTGCCATGCTGCACAATGTCGATTTGAATCGGCCCGGCAAAAACGCACTTCTGCTCACTACTTATCCATCGTGCTGGAAAGACGAAATAATTGCGACGCGGCTTTATATGGACGATCCTGTCCACGCCGCTTGTTCCCGAACCGTATTCGGTCTCACATGGGATCGGATTGGTGACTATATTCAGCCAACCGCCCGCCAGATTTCTATCCTTGCTCGCGGGCGAGCGCATGGTCTGGCAACCGGCTTTTCGATGCCGATCAGAATGGCGGACGAGCCCGATGCGATGTTCACCGTTGCCCGCCAGCGTGATGACGTGATGAGCAGCGAAGATATTATGACAGCGCGATTGATCGGTGCTGTGGCCTTCGAACACGCCCGTAGCCTGCTCGATACGAATGCAATCGCAAATGTTCCGGTGCCGCTCAGTCCGCGTCAGATCGATTGTATTGCTCTCGTCGCGCAAGGAAAGAGCGACTGGGAAATCGCGCAGATTTTAGGACTAAGCCGAGATACTGTGCACGAATATGTTGAGGCCGCACGCCGACGATATGGCGTGCGCCGCCGTACCCAACTGGTGTTACGCGCCGTGCGCGACGGCCATTTGAACATCGAGACGCTCGTTTAGTTCGCCACACATTGATTAGGCTCGGCCAAGTGTCGGCCTGCTGCTCCAGACTGCGCCGATCAGGAAGCCTCGACACCGATGGGCGCCTGTTCTCCCGCGCTCATGCATTCCGTCGATTTGTCCATGCCCCCCGCGACTCTGCGGGATCGCGTCCGCACGCCCGAACCAAGAGAAATGTGATGAAATTCATTGAGAGGCGGCGCTGGCGTCCCTTGAGCAACTGCTGATGGGTTTAGTCTCCCCCTTTGTGGGGGGATTGCCCGAAAATGCCGCGCCGGGTTCAAAAGAGAGGTGATTTTCAACGGATAGTGGGCAGCGCATCTTCGATGCAGCGGCGCTGACAAGCGGAGAATTCAGATGCAGCGCCTGCGCTTTGTCCTTGCCGTGCCGATCGTGGCGATGTCTGCGCACACTGTTCCAGCGCGCGCGAACGATCTTGGCTGCCAAGTTCTGCTTTGCCTCTCGAATCCAGGCGGTGCGACGCAATATGGCGCGTGCATTCCTCCGATGACCAAGCTTTGGCAAAAGCTGGCGACCGGCGGCTCCTTCCCCGGCTGTAGCGGCGGCGGTGTCGCCAAGACCAGGGTTTACGACCGTGACTCCGCCACCCGCCGCCGTGTGGTGATGACCTTTGCCGACGGTCGGCAACAAACCTATTCGCTGGCCAACATCGAGCGTCTGACGCCGGCCCCTGATTCAGTCGAAATAGGATCACAATGATCCTGAAACTCGCCAGTGTCGTCGCCCTCGCGCAACAATGCGCTCCTTCGGTTGCGCCGGAAACCTTGATTTCGGTCGTGCATGCCGAAAGCAAGTTTGACGCATTGGCCATAGGTGTGAACGCCAGTGGCATCCGACCCGAAATACCCGCGACGCCTGCGGCCGCCGCCAGGATCGCCCGGTGGTTGCTCGCCAAGGGATATAATATCGACCTCGGCATCGGGCAGATCAACAGCGCCAATCTTCGATGGCTGGGCCTTACAGTTGAGGACACGTTCGATCCCTGCCGCAATCTCGCCGCCGCAGCGCGTGTCCTGTCGAGCAACTTCCTTGACGCGGCCCGAACCAAAGGTTCGGCCGAGCGCGCGATCGCCGTTGCCCTTTCGATGTACAATACCGGCAGCCAGGCCCGTGGCTTCGGCAACGGCTATGTGGCGAGAGTCTATGCGAGCTCTGCGGTCATCATTCCCGCTATGAGGGCGCTGGCGCCGGCAGCCATGGGACCGGCCAACCCTCCTGCCCCTGTCCGCCCGGCAACCGAAGCGGCAATTCAGGAGCCTCGGATTGCGCAGACGGCGGCGAAAGCACCGCGCTCTTGGGACATTTCCGCACGCGCCCAAACCGCCTCGATGATGGTGTTTGGTGATGGGACGCCTCCATCGAGAGAAGGACCGACCGAATGATAGTTTCCGCTTCGCCCGTATCGATCTGGCTACCGCCACGTCGGCGCGCGCTCGTCCAGATGCTGGCGCTCATCGCCACCGCATTGCTGGTTTCGATGCTCCTGAGCGACCCCGCCCATGCCCAGGCGGCCGACGGCGTCACCTCGATGGCCGAGAACATCAAGACCTGGC
>Ga0209024_1002510_pt1 | contig 10417 bp, 10 predicted proteins | sample AutmiccommunBRH5_FD_187380 | JGI IMG/M metagenome (GOLD analysis project Ga0209024, IMG submission 187380) | Deep subsurface microbial communities from Mt. Terri, Switzerland - Autotrophic microbial communities BRH/5 (SPAdes) (version 2) | ecosystem: Environmental > Aquatic > Deep subsurface >...
GCTTGAAGGCGCGGGTGAACGAGGCCTCGGATTCGTAGCCGACCGCCTGCGCCACCTGGATGATCGGCTTGCCGCTATGCACCAGCTCGTGCGCGGCGACATGGATGCGCCAGGCGGCGAGGTACTGCATCGGCGGCATGCCCAGCGTGTCGCCGAACCGGGCGGCGAGCGCGGAACGGGACAGCCCGACCTCGCGCCCCAGCGCGTCCACCGTCCACGGCTCCGCCAGCCGCGCATGCAGCAGCGCCAGCGCGCGCGACACATAGGGATCGCGCAGCCCGGCGAGCCAGCCCCGCTGCGCCTCCGGCAGGGACTCGGCGTAGCGCTGCACGGCCTCGACGAAGAGCAGCTCGGACAGCTTGCCCATGATCGCTTCCGACCCCGTGGTGCCGGCGGCGATGCGTTCCGCGGCGTACTGGAACGTGTTGCGCACCCAGTCGCCGTCGCGACCGTCGCGCGCCGCGAGCCGCAGCGCGGCGGGCAGCGCGCCGATCACCGGATTGCCGCGCACGTCCTCCGAGCCGAGGAAGCCGCAGACGATGCGGGTTTCCGGCCCGGCATCGCCGATATCGATGCTCATCAGCCCGCCGCCTTCCGCCGGGCGCACCGCCTCCTCGCCGGGGATCGGCGTCAGGCCCAGGTCGCTGCCCAGCAGATGCGCATCGTTGCGCGGGAACATTACGGATTCGCCGGGGCCGAGCTCGATATCCGGCCCGTCCGCGACGCGCACACGCACGCCGCCGGAGACGACGAAGTGATAGGGGATGATATGCGCCGTCTCGCCCAGATAGGGCGCGCAGCTTTCGCGCGTCACCTTGGCCGCGATGCACCACGGGCCGCGATACGTACCGTGCAGGTACACCCCGCCCTTCAGCCGCATCACCCGGAGCACGTCCGACAGCGCGTCCATCGGCCTCCTCCCTCTTCCGGCGTTCCGGTCAAGCCTGCCGGTGCCCCGGATATAGCGCCCGTGCGGCAACCGGCGCAATAACGTGGCCGGAAAGGGCGCGGCGTGCAAACGCCAATCGGTACGCCCTCCAAAGAGGAGGAGACATCACCATGAACGACATGACCCCCGCCATCAATGGCGACAGGCTGGACGACTTCCTCGGCCGGATGCTGGGCGATCTGGGCGGCGCCTTCGGCATCGGGCTGGTCCGGATCGGGACGAAGCTCGGCATCTACCAGGCGATGCTGGAGCACGGGCCTGTGACCGCGGCGGAGCTTGCCGGCCGCGCCGGGCTGGCGGAGCGCTATGTCCGCGAATGGCTGTCCTACCATGCGGCCTCGCACTACGTGGCCTACGATCCGGCGACGGGCAAATTCCACCTGCCGCCGGAGCAGGCCGCCGTGCTGGCGGACGAGGAGAGCCCGGTCTACATGGCCGACGCGTTCGAGGCGGCCGCCGCCTATATCGAGAACCAGAAGCCGGTGCAGGAGGCCTTCCGCCACGGCGGGGGCGTCGGCTGGGGCGACCAGGCGGGCTGCCTGTTCTGCGCCGTCGCGCGGTTCTTCCGGCCGGGCTACAAGGCCAATATCGTGGAAAGCTGGCTGCCCGCGCTCGACGGCGCGGTGGAGAAGCTGGAACGCGGCGGCCGCGTCGCCGATATCGGCTGCGGGCACGGCTATTCCACCGTGATGATGGCCGAGGCCTTCCCCGAGGCGGAGTTCGTCGGGTTCGACTTCCACCCCGCCTCGATCGAGGAGGCGCGCCGCCACGCCGCGGCGCATGGCGTGGCCGACCGGGTGACGTTCGAGGTGGCGGCGGCGAAGGCCTATCCGGGGACCGGCTACGACCTCGTCACCTTCTTCGACTGCCTGCACGACATGGGCGATCCGGCCGGCGCGGCGGCCCATGTGCGCGAGACCCTGGCGCCCGACGGGCACTGGATGATCGTGGAGCCGATGGCCGGCGACGCGCTGCAGGACAACATGAACCCGGTGGGCAGGCTCTACTACGCCGCCTCCACCCTGGTCTGCGTGCCCGCCTCGCTGGACCAGGAGGTGGGCGCCGCCCTCGGCGCACAGGCCGGCGAGCGCCGCCTGCGCGAGGTGGCCGAGGCCGGCGGCTTCACCCGCTTCCGCCGCGCCGCGGAGACGCCGTTCAACCTGATCCTGGAAGCGCGGCCCTGAAAACGCGGGCGGGCGGGAACGCCCGTCCGCCCGCGCATCCGCCGCCATACCGGACCGGATGTCCCCGGGGACAAGAACGATTCCAGAAACGTTCCACGTGGAACAATGCTCACACGCCGTGTGAACGTCGCCGTCCTGCCCCTTATCCCAGGTGCTTGCGGAAGAACGCGGCCAGCGGGTCGTAGGACGGCCGCCCTTCGCGGCCTTCCTTCTCGATATAGACCAGTTCGATCTCGCCGCCGGCGGCGCGGTAGGATTCGCAGAAGCGCTGCGGCTCGTTAAGGTCCACCGGGCTTTCCGAATCGCGGTAGTCGTGCACGGGATCGTTCTTCGGCTGCACCCAGATCGCCGGCGGGGTCTTCACCGCCTCGCCGCGTTCGAGAATCCTCACGGGGCTGCCCTCGATCATCGCGTCCTCGGTCTTCCAGTAGCGCTCGTGCCGCTCCGGCAGGTCGCTGACCCATTTCGCATTTTCCGCCCGCGCGCGGACGGCATGGCGGTAGCGCGAGATCGGGTTGATCACCGGCCAGGACATGCCGACGCAGACCACCCCGGCGTCCACCGCCGGCGAGCCCGCCGGCAGCGGCGTGGCCGTGTAGCGCGGATCGTCGGGGCGCATCGCCGCCAGCATGGCGAGATGCCCGCCGCTCGACTGGCCGCAGAGCGCGACGCGGGCCGGATCGACGCCCAACCGGTCCGCGTTCGCCTTCACCCAGCGCACCGCGTAGTTGATGTCGACCAGCGAGCTGGGATAGCCGTCGTCGGCGTGGCGGAAATCCAGCGCCGCCGCCGCGATGCCCGCCTCGGCGAACACCGCGCAGCGATCCACCGATTCCTCGATGCCGCCGTTGCACCAGCCGCCGCCATGCATGTCGATCACCGCCGGGAACGGCCCGGTGCCGGCCGGGCGGAAGAACCGCATCGTCAGCCCCCGCGCGCCGTGGCGGAGATATTCGATATCCTCGGTGGTAAAGGCCTGCGCTTCGGTCAGCATCGCTCGTCCTCCCTGACTGCTTAGCCCGAAGTTTAGGCTTGGGGCCGGCGGGAGTCCACGCGCCACCGTTCGGTCACAGCCGCGCGCTTGACGCGACGCGGCATCCGGCCGCCTAATCCCGCCCATGGAACAGCCCTCGAACTTCGCGACGCTGCGCTGCTCCCGCCGGGTCTGGGCCGTCGCCTCGGTCCATGGCGACGCGGCACGGCTCAGGAAGCTGCATGCGGCGGTGGCGCAGCGGCTGCAGCCCGGCGACAGGCTGGTCTATCTCGGCAATATCATCGGCGTGGGCCCGGATTCGGGACGCGCGGTGGACGAGGTGCTGCGTTTCCGCCTCGCCTTTCTCTCGCGGTTCGGGGCCTTCGCACCGGACGTCGCGCTGCTGCGCGGGGCGCAGGAGGAAATGTGGCAGCGGCTCATGCAGCTCCAGTTCGCGGTCGACCCGGCCCAGGTGCTGGACTGGCTGATCGACAGGGGCGCCGGCGCCGCCATCGAATCCTACGGCGGCGACATCAGGGCCGGCCGGTCCGCGGTGCGCCAGGGCGCGGCCGCGATCACCCGCTGGACCGGCGCGCTGCGCGTCGCCTTCCAGAAGCGGCCGGGCCACCAGAGCTGGCTCAGCGCGCTGCGCCACGCCGCCTATACCGACGACGGCGGCCTGCTCTTCGTCCATCGCGGCGTGGCCACGGAACGGCCGCTCGATGCCCAGGCCGACGTGTTCTGGTGGGGAGACCGCAATTTCGACGCGATCGACGCACCCTATGGCGGCTTCCGCCGCGTGGTGCGCGGCTTCGATCCGCAGCATCGCGGCGTGGTGGAGACACCGCACACGCTGAGCCTCGACGGCGGGTGCGGCTACGGCGGCACGCTGATCGCCGGCTGCATAGCGGCGGACGGCGCGCTGGCGGACGCGATAGAGCTATGAGGCCGCGCCTTGCCTCGTTCGCCGCGACCCTGATGCTCTGCCTGTGCGCGGCGGCCGGGCCGGCGGCGGCGCAGGGCGCGCCTTCACCGGCGGTGGATCTGGAGCTGGTGCTCGCCGTCGACGTCTCCGGCTCCATCGACGCCGACGAGGCGGCGCTGCAGCGCCAGGGATACGTGGACGCCTTCCGCCATCCCGAGGTGATCGCCGCCATCCGATCCGGCATGACGCGGCGCATCGCCGTCGCCTATTTCGAATGGGCGGGGGAAGGCTGGCAGACGCCGGTGCTGGACTGGGCCGTGATCGAGACGGAGGGGGACGCCCGCGCCTTCGCCGACCGGCTCGCCGACGCCCCCATCGGCACCGGTCCCTGGACCTCCATCTCCTCGGCCATCGACTTCGCCGTGCCGATGTTCGACGCCAACGGGATCGAGGGCACGCGGCGGGTGATCGACGTCTCCGGCGACGGGACCAACAACACCGGCCGGCCGGTCCCGGCGGCGCGCGACGAGGCGGTGGCGCGCGGCATCGTCATCAACGGGCTACCGATCATGAACGACCGGCTGAACGTCTCGCGCCCGCCGATGCCGAACCTGGACCTCTATTTCCGCAACTGCGTGATCGGCGGGCCCGGAGCCTTCGTCGTGACGGCCGCGGACTTCCGCGCCTTCGGCGAAGCCATCCGCCGCAAGCTGGTGCTGGAGATCGCCGGCGCCGTCCCGCCCGCGGGCCGGCTGACGGAACGGGCGCCGGGCCATGCCCAGTTCCCGCCGGACGGGCGCCACGCCGACGGCCGGCCCTGGATCCCGCCCTGCGACTTCGGCGAGCGCCGCTTCCGCGGCCTTATCGAGGATCCCTGACGGCGCCCGCGCCGGCAGACATACAACTGGACGGGGCCGCGCGCGGGGCCATATAAGGCGGGCCATGAGCATGATCCCCTTCACCAAGATGCACGGGCTCGGCAACGACTTCGTCGTGATCGACGCGCGCGAGCGCGGCATCGCGCTGTCGGAGGCGCAGACCCGCGCCATCGCCGACCGGCATACCGGGATCGGCTGCGACCAACTCATCCTGATCGAACGGGCGAAGGCGCCGCAGGCGGCGGCGTTCATGCGCATCCGCAACGCCGATGGCGGCGAGGTCTCGGCCTGCGGCAACGCTGCGCGCTGCGTCGCCTCGCTGCTGATGACCGAGGGCGCCCGCGACGCGCTGCGGATCGAGACCGCGTCGGGGCTGATCGAGGCCGAGGGGCTGGACGACGGCCGGGTGACGGTGGACATGGGCCGGCCGCGCACCGGCTGGGAGGAGATCCCGCTGTCGGAGCCGCAGGACACGCTGCATCTGGAGCTGTCGCTCGGCCCGCTCTCCGATCCGGTCGCCACCGGCATGGGCAACCCGCACGCCACGTTCTTCACGGACGACGCCGAGGCGGTGGACCTGCCGACGCTCGGGCCGGCGCTGGAGCATCACCGGCTGTTCCCGGAGCGCTGCAATATCGGCGTCGCGCAGATCACCGCCGGGGGCGGCATCCGGCTGCGCGTCTGGGAACGCGGCGCCGGGCTGACCCGGGCCTGCGGCACCGGCGCCTGCGCCGCACTGGTCGCCGCCCATCGGCGCGGCCTGACGGGCCGGCGCGCGGAGGTTATGCTCGACGGCGGGCGACTGGAGATCGAATGGCGCGGCAACGACCATGTGATGATGACCGGCCCCGCGGCGGTCAGCTTCACCGGCGCGTTCGACGCGGGGGCGCTGGCATGAAGGGCCCGGAGATCGTCACCTTCGGCTGCCGCCTCAACGCCTACGAATCCGAGGTGATGCGCGGCCATGCCGCCCGCGCCGGGCTGGCCGACGCGGTGATCGTCAACACCTGCGCCGTCACCGCCGAGGCCGAGCGCCAGGCGCGCCAGGCGATCCGCCGCGCCCGCCGCGAGCGCCCCGGGGCGAAGATCGTCGTCACCGGCTGCGCCGCGCAAATCGATCCCGCCCGCTTCGCCGCGATGGCGGAGGTCGACGCCGTCATCGGCAATGTCGAGAAGCTGGACGAGGCGAGCTTCCACGCGCTGGCCGCGGGCGCGGACGCGCCCCGCGTCGCCGTCAACGACATCATGAGCGTGCGCGAGACGGCCGGCCACATGATCGAAGGGTTCGACGGCCGCGCGCGGGCCTTCGTGCAGGTGCAGCAGGGCTGCGACCACCGCTGCACCTTCTGCATCATCCCGTTCGGCCGCGGCAACAGCCGCTCCGTCCCCGTCGGCGCGGTGGTGGAGCAGGCGCGCAGGCTGGTCGAGGCCGGGTTCCGCGAGCTGGTGCTGACCGGGGTGGACATCACCGATTACGGCAAGGACCTGCCGGGCCGGCCGAGCCTCGGCGATCTCGCCCGGCGGCTGCTGGCGCTGGTGCCGGAGCTGCCCCGGCTGCGCCTGTCCTCGCTCGACGTGGTCGAGGTGGACGAGGCGCTGGTCGCGCTGATCGCCGGGGAGCCGCGGCTGCTGCCCTGGTTCCATCTGAGCCTGCAGGCCGGCGACGACACCGTGCTGAAGCGCATGAAGCGGCGTCACCTGCGCGAGGACGCCGTCGCCTTCTGCGCGAAAATCCGTGCCCTCCGCCCCGACGCCGCCTTCGGCGCCGACCTGATCGCCGGCTTCCCGACCGAGGACGAGGCGATGTTCGAGAACACGCTGCGCCTGGTCGAGGAATGCGACCTGACGCATCTGCACGTCTTCCCCTACTCCGCCCGGCCCGGCACGCCGGCGGCGAGGATGCCGCAGGTGGCGGGGACGCTGCGGCGCGAACGCGCGGCCCGGCTGCGCGCGGCCGGCGAGGCGCGCATGGCCGCGCTGATGGACCGGACGGTGGGGGCGCGGCTGCGCGTGCTGGTGGAGCGCGACCGCACCGGCCATTGCGAGCATTACCTGCCGGTGGCGCTGGATGCCGACGCGGCGCCGGGCGCCATCGTCGACGCCGTGGCGACGGCGCGCGACGGCGGCATGCTGCGGGGCGCCGTGGCGTCATGAACGACAAGCCCGCCACCGGCTGGCTGGCGCGGCTGCGCGCCGGGCTGAGCCGCACCTCGTCCCGCCTCGCCTCCGGCATCGGCGACATCGTCCGCAAGCGGCGGCTGGATCACGAGACGCTGGAGCAGCTGGAGGAGCTGCTGGTCGGCGCCGATCTGGGTGTGGCCACGGCGGCCAGGCTGACCGCCAACCTCGCCAAGGACCGCTTCGGCAAGGAGGTGTCGGACGAGGAGGTCCGCGAGGCGCTGGCCGAGGACGTCGAGGAGATTCTCCGCCCGGTCGCGAAGCCCCTGATCCCCGATCCGGCGCACCGGCCCCACGTGGTGCTGGTGGTCGGCGTCAACGGCTCCGGCAAGACCACGACCATCGGCAAGCTGGCCCGGGCGTTCCGCGCCGAGGGCCGGTCGGTCATGATGGCCGCGGGCGACACGTTCCGCGCCGCGGCGGTGGAGCAGCTCCAGATCTGGGGTGAGCGCGCGGGCTGTCCGGTCGTGTCTCGCGAGACAGGAGCCGACGCCGCGGGCCTGGCCTTCGAGGCGCTGGAACGGGCGAAGGCCGAGGGCATCGACGTGCTGCTGATCGACACCGCCGGCCGGCTGCAGAACCGCGCCGACCTGATGGCGGAGCTGGAGAAGATCGTCCGCGTGGTCCGCAAGCTGGACCCGACCGCCCCGCATGACTGCCTGCTGGTGCTGGATGCCACGGTGGGCCAGAACGCGCATTCGCAGGTGGAGACCTTCCAGCGGATGACCGGCGTCACCGGGCTGGCGATGACCAAGCTGGACGGCACGGCGCGCGGCGGGGTGATCGTCGCGCTGGCGGAGAAGTTCGGCCTGCCGGTCTTCGCCATCGGCGTCGGCGAGGGCGAGGACGACCTCCGCCCCTTCGAGGCCCGCGCCTTCGCCCGCAACCTGATGGGGCTGGAGAGCTGACGCCCGCCGGCGACACGTTCCGCGCCGCCGGCGCGACCCTGCGGTAAATGCGGCGTTGACCTGCTCGGCCCGGCCCTCATCTCTGGATGGCAGGACGAACGAAAGCCGCGCATGACCTATTCGATCATCGGCAGGGACCCGGACACCGGCGAGATCGGCGCCGCGGTGCAGTCGAAGTTCCCCGGGGTGGGGAGCATCGTGCTGCACGGGCGGGTGGAGGCGGGGTGCCTGACCACCCAGGCGTTTTCCGACCCGATGCACGGCGAGACCGGGCTGGCGCTGCTGGAGCGCGGCGCGACCGCCCGGCAGGCGCTGGACGAGTTGCTGGACGGCGACGAGGGGCGCGGCCGACGCCAGATCGCGATGCTCGCCCACGACGGCGCGCCCGCCGCGTTCACCGGGGACGAGGTGCGCGGCTGGCGCGGCTGGTCCGGCGACGCCGCCGGCGCGCATTGCGTGGCGACCGGCAACACGCTGGCCGGCGAGGGCGTGCTCGCCGCGATGGTGGAGACGTTCGAGACAGCGCAGGACGAGTTCGCGATGCGGCTGATCCGGGCGCTCCGCGCCGGGCGCGACGCCGGCGGCGAGCTGCGCGGGCTGCAGTCGGCGGCGGTGCTGACCTTCAAGCCGGGCGGCGGCTATGGCGGGCGCAGCGGGCGGCATGTCGACATCCCGGTCTACGACCACGACCGGCCGATCGAGGAGCTGGCGCGGTGCTACCGGCTGCACCGCCTGTCATATTTCCCGAGCGACCCGGAGGACCTGATGCCGATCGATGCGGCGACGGCGCTGCGGCTGAAGGCGATCCTGCGCGCGCACGGCTTCGACGGCGTGCGCGACGGGCCCGCCTGGGAGGAGAGCGCGATCGCGGCGATGGCGCGGTTCATGGGCGAGCAGAACTACGACAACCGCATCCGCGACGACGCGCTGATCGACCGCGAGGTGCTGGAGGACATCCTGGAAAAGCACCCGGCGGGGGCCGGGACCGGCTATTCGAGATAGTCCCCGACCTCGCCCGGCGGGTTGGTGCGCGGCGCAAACTCTTCCGCATCGCCGACCTCGCGCCAGTGGTGCAGCGCCCAGCGCACGCTGGGGAAGGCAAGCTCGTCCCACGGAATCCCGTCCCAGTCGAACAGCCCGACCGCCTCGCTTTCCGGCCCGGCGGAGACGTCGTCGCTGACCAGCGCGGCGCGGTAGATCAGCTGCACCTGGCTGATGCGCGGGATGTTGTAGACCGCGAGCAGGCCGGAAATGTCCAGCCTGGCGCGCGCCTCCTCCCATGCCTCCCGGGCGGCGCCGCGCTCTGCGGTCTCGTTCAGCTCCATGTAGCCGGCGGGCAGGGTCCAGTAGCCGCGGCGCGGGTGGATCGCCCGGCGGCACAGCAGGATGCGGCCCTGCCAGCTCGCCACCGCGCCGACCACGATCTTCGGATTGTCGTACTGAATGAAGCCGCAATCCGGGCAGACCAGCCGCACCATGTTGTCGCCGTCCGGAACCTGCCGCACCGACGGGCCCGGGCGCGTATCGCCGTCCTCGCTCATGCCGCAACTCTGGCGCGGCCTGCCGGCCGTGGCAAGGCCGCCGCGCGGCGCCCTACACGGAGATGTCGAGGACGCTTCCGCGCGGCTGGGCGCGCTGCGGCGCCTCGGCGATGGGACGTTCCACGTAATGCGCCGGCGCAGCGCGCACGGTCCCGGCGGCGGCCGGCCGTGCCTGGGCGGTGCCGGTGTCCCGATGCGGCGTCTCCGCGCCCTGCGGGCGGAACTGGGCCTGCTGCCCCGCGCCGTGCGGGCGTGCGGCGGCACCGTGGACGTTATAGGCCAGCGCGTCTCCCGGAATCACCTTCATGCGGCGCCCAAATCCTCTTCCATCTTTCCCGTCTCCCCACGGCGACAATGCCGCATCCGCGTTAACAGCCGGTTGACGGGCCGCCGAGGCCCGCGCGGGAAACGCATTCCGGCCAAGCGACTGAAAACGCGTGGAAACCTCCGCCGCGGGTTAATGGTTAATTAAGGGATCGGCCCCATTCTCACGCGCTGGAATTACACGTCTGTCATAAGGATACGAGACGGGGTGATGGCGAATCCGGCCGATCTCGAGATGCAGGAACTTCTCGACCTCGCACGTGACAAATCCGTGCACGGGCGCACGCGCCTCGTGCAGGTCGTGGGCGATCTGTTCTTCGAGGAAGAGGGGGTGCTCAGCGAACGCGAACGCGCGCTGATGACGGAAATCCTGCACCAGCTCATCCACGACGTGGAAATGGCCGTGCGCCGGGCGCTGGCCGACCGGCTGTCGCAGCAGGCGGACGCGCCGCACGAGCTGGTCTCCGTGCTCGCGAACGACGAGATTTCGGTTGCGCAGAAGATCCTGGAGAACAGCGAGGTCCTGCAGGACATCGAGCTGATCGAGATCATCCAGC
>Ga0209024_1002511_pt1 | contig 10405 bp, 9 predicted proteins | sample AutmiccommunBRH5_FD_187380 | JGI IMG/M metagenome (GOLD analysis project Ga0209024, IMG submission 187380) | Deep subsurface microbial communities from Mt. Terri, Switzerland - Autotrophic microbial communities BRH/5 (SPAdes) (version 2) | ecosystem: Environmental > Aquatic > Deep subsurface >...
TTGATCTGCCATTCTACTATTCCTCCGTCAATCGCGGCAGAGCGTGCCGTGATCGACGGAGGAATAGTAGAATGGCAGATCAAGGAGGATGAGGCTGTCAAGCTGATGAAGGCTCACAGTAGCGCCAAGCGCAAGGCGGAGATCGTGGCGTTCTACGCCAAAAAGCTTAGCGCCTTCGCGGTGGAGCTTGGTGTCACGTTCGGAGCCGCGGCGAAGAAGAGCGTCTCACCGAAGATCAATGAAACCGGGAGCTACGGCCCCAGGGCTATCCTCGCCTATCACTTCGCGCTGTTACATACGATCCGTGAATTCACCACTTCCTGTCTGTGCCCGATAATCCTGGATACGCCGCTCCAACAGGACCAAGACGAAACGAACGCGGCTGCCATCATTGCCTTTGCGCTCAAGAACCGGCCGCGTGACATGCAGTTGGTCCTAGGCACGGTCTCGTTGCACGGCGCAAAATATGATGGGCACGTGATCAACCCGCAGGTGAAGGAGTCCCTTCTGCGCGAAGACGAGTTCGAGACCATTAATAACTATATGCGACCGTTCATCAACAAGCTGCTCGGGCAAGATCAGGGCGAGCTTCTCTAGCCGTAGGCTTCCCGGGGCCAAAAGCCGCTAGTCTGGGTTCAGCCAACTCGCGCATTCGCGTCTACAGGCCCACGGATGCGTTAACGTCCGCTCCCGCCGGAAGCCGTCGTTCGGCGCGGCCGGTGGAAATGGCAGAAAAGTCCCAAACCCGGTCTTTCGGGCCTACCGACGAGGCACCTTCGCGAACGGCAGGTTCCGGGATCCGGAGTCCGCTACTTGAACGGCGACAATCAGGCGCGTTCCTGCCGGTAAGATCCGAAGGGCCCGAACGGCAGCTCTAAGGCATCGGTTTCGCGGCCGGCTATGACTTAGATGAGGCGCGAAGAAGCCGCAGTGAGCTCGTCGACGGAATGACCGCTTTCGGGCACAATCAAATCTAGGTCGGATTGACCGACATGAGGCGCAAACCAGACACGCAATTCCCATGGGTATCTTCGCATCGTCGATGCATGCTACCGCGCGCAGCCGATGGGCTTGGCTTTGGAAAAACGCGGTTCTCCAGCCAATCTGATAGCTTCACCTTGCTCTATGCGGCGCAGACCTGACGACCGCGATCGCCGAGCGGATCGTGCGAGACCGTTTTCAGGGCAGGAAGAAGCGGGTGCTTCCCAAAACGGATGTCGACGATCTCGTGGTCGCAAGTCTTTCGGACCGGGCGCCGCTCAAGATGCTCGATCTTCGCACGAGCGGCGCAAGCCAGCTCGGCGTTCCGACCGACGTCGCGCGCGGGCGTTCGCAGCTCGCCGGACGAAAGTTCAGCCAGCAACTCTATGACGGCACGGATTTCGACGGGATCGTCTACATGTCGCGGATCACCAACGCGGAGTGCGTGGCAGTCTACGATAGGGATGTCACGGCGAACCTCGACCCGGCTTATCCGGTGGTCGAGCTCCCCCGTCTGACCGATCTTGTCCCCGCCCTGAAATCGCTGAGCATTGAGCTACGCAGATAGCGATGCGCCGAGAGGTACGGACTCACGCGATGGGGACTTTCACTTCTTAGGTTCCCGTTGGAACTGCCAGAGTCGAAGCGGCAAACGTCCGCAAGGGTCTTCGGCAAACGAGACGCCTGAGCCTCACGGCGGCAGCTTGAGTTAACGCCTCTCCCCAGCTTCCAGCTCCTTCGCCCAATCTTTAAAACCGTGCTTCGGTGGCATGCGCTCGATCGAGAGCCCGGGGCGGGCATAACGCTCTTCGGCTTTGGTGGCCCCCCACCGCTCTTCGGGATCATTGTCGATCGCGAGGATGAGGCGCTCGATCGATCACGGCAGCTGGATTTGGTCGAAGCGGCGTGCACCCAGCGTAGCCCAGCAGGGGATATCATTGAGAATCGTGAAGGCCCGCGCGGTTTCGAAGCCCTCGGCAAGTGCGAGCGCCCCCTGCCCTGCCCCCTCCCCCTGCCAGGCACCGCGCGCAGGCCGCCCGAGCATCAACTTCATGCGGTACGATGCGGAATGGGCGTCGAGGAGATGCGCTGGATGGCGGTCAGGCGCGGACCTTCGCGGACCGCTACGAGCAAGGTCGGCAGGAAGAGCGTGCGCGGTCGGGGACGGTACGGGCATCGGGGATGAAAACGCACGTCGCAAGAGGCGGGCAAGAGGCGGTGCGAGGCCAGGTAACGGGCCGCAAGCGTGTCGTTGATCGGAAGAGCCTCGTTCCAGAGCCGTTCGGGATTGCCCGTGCCCGCTGAAGGCCGGTGCTCGTAGCAATACCGGGCGCCAGCAGGAACGCGGGCCAGCGCGCGGAGGACATCCGGGCGTTCACAGCCGGCGAAGCAGGTCACGAGGATCCCGCGGTCGCCTTGACGCAACGCAAGGCTGGGGGTCTTGTCGGCATGAGCGGGGCACCGGCACATCGCAGTTCTGCCGTGCCAGGTTCCGCCAAGTGCGCCGACAAGGTTGATGAGGTCTTGGGAAGGCAGCTGCGCAATCAGTGCCATGATTCGGTCGTTTCGGCCCCTGCGATCCCCCTCCCCTTTCCAGATGCCCAAGGGCCTCGGGATGAGACTCAATCCGTCGCCTGTCCTGTCCGTGCTGGCTATGACCCGGTCATATAGCCGAACGGCGACGAACAAGCGCAGGCTGGGCCCTACGGTCCTCTTGCCGCCCCTGCGATGGTCGCATGCTCATTCTGTTCGTTTCGGAGAAACGACAGCTGGCGAAGCGTTCTTCGCGCGGGGGGCGGTCGAGGCTCATGGTTGGCATCGCCAGGACGCGCCGTGCCTCCGCCGATCGACTGGAGTGGCGCATTGGCTCGGACATCATCGGTCAGTCGCTGGCACTTGCCTGTCGTCGTTCGGCATACCGGACCACAAACGATTCCCAGACGCGGAGCCACTCCTTCTGGGTTCGCTCCCTCTTGATATCCGGGAAACCGGCCCGAAAGGCGTCTGCCATCCTGTCAACGGACCAGGGTTGGCCCTTGTCGAGGCCGATCGCCCGGAATTCCGCCTGACGCGTACCATAACTTAGGGAGCCCGACGGAAAATCGTATAGCGGCTCTTTCGGCGTGGCGCTTTGCGCCGCGGAGCGCGGGTCGGCGCTGACCGATGATCTCGGTGCCGTTTGCGCCGTATCCGCTCCTACGAGTCGCAGATGGGCGCCTACGAGTTTTTTCTCGAGCGGGGCATGCGAAGGGTGCAGGATCACCTTCCGGCCCGAGAGATCGACATTGGCGTTGGGATAGACCGCGGAGACGATCTGCATCGTCTCCCGGACCGTCTGCCGGAACCGTTTGCTGTCGGCCTCATTACCCAGATGTTTTGCCAGCTGATCCCAGGAGATGATCTGGCCCCTGCCGCTCGTGATCCGCGGGAGGCGGTACGCCAGATAGGTGTACAGATCGAGGGCGGTCGGAATGCCCTTGAGTTCGCGGATCGCGACCTCGTTCAACGGGACGGCATGGTCGACCAGATGGCTGTAGAATGCCTCTGACATGCGGATTTCGCGTGCAAAAGCGCCGTTCTTGTCCAGCGATCCGGCATATTCGTTGGAGATTTTCACATCGCGCACGGCGAAGGCATTGTCGCCCGCCTCATGGCCATCCCACCGGATCTGCCATTCGCAAGCGAGAAGGCGATCGACCTGTTCACGCATCAAATTGGCTGTGCCGCGGGGGCCGTAGGAGATGCTCTGGTAGCCCAGCCGGCGCATCCACTCGGTGAAATTTCGGCCGAGATACACATCGCGAGACTGCTTCGAAACCGCCTGCGAGAGGAGATAGATCAACGCGACGCGCGGATAAGCGCCATAAGGGACGCCCAGGCTCTTCATGACAGACTTGCCGTCGACTAGCTGCAGGACGGGCCTCGGGTTGATGGCGAGTGCATAGCGTCCATCTTCGCGTACGATAGGGAGCGTATCGTCCTTGGGGCGTTTGGTGGGGAGCGACATGGCGCAGAGCGCGGAGTGGAGAAATGCCGGGACAGGCTCTTCATCCTGGACGCGAAGAAAGGCATCCATCGTCAACTGCGATCCGGCAGCCAGAGCAACCGAACGGACCTTTTCCGGGCCGCCATCGAGCATGGCCAGCGCATATTGGTGTCCGATCGACCTCGATGTATCCCCGCTCATCGTTTTGCCCTTCCCCCGACTCCCGGAGTCTCTCCATAGCTCCCTTTATCAACAGGTTTGGAGGAGCGGCGCAAGGCTTTTGGCAGTTTTGCCGGAATTACTGGGGTGAAACCTCCAAAGTCACCGATGATGTCGGAGCCGTTCCACGCAGATCCCCTCCCCTTCTTCCAAATTAGTTCAAAAGCGATTCGCGAATCGGATTTTTATAGGGATTCTGAAGCTATAGGTATGGGCTCCGAGATCATCGGTCTACTCGCACCGAGATCATCGGAAAAAAGCACCAATATCATCGGTTTGCACCGAGATCATCGGTCGCCTGCCGCCGGTCGGAAATGAGCGACGTGGACCGACGATCCGATGTTGTTCTTAACCGCCGCGTGGCTCCGAGATCATCGGTCGGGGGCGGCCGCCGCGGAGAGTATCAAAATGATCAACATCTAAAATGGCTCGGAGATCATCGGTCAAGTTGGAACCTTGGTGGTCCTTTCTTGCTCGAAACTGCCAAGAGGGCTAAGCGAAGCCTTTAACTTCACAACATGTGGCGGACATGGCAACAGAACCTAATCAAGACGGCCAAGCTGACGAGCTCTTCAGCGATGATCTCGGTACCTTGCACCGCAAGGCCCTGACAATCCTGAAGCGCATTCGCGACGGAGCTCTCGATCCCGAGACGGGAACTAAGAAGGGGCCCACCTACCCTATCTCGAAGGCGGCGGCGCTGGTGGGCCGAACGGCCTCGGCGATCCGCGAGGCAGAACGGGACGGCCGACTTCCCGAGCGCGGCCGCACCGCCTCGGGCCATCGGTTGCAATATACGCTCGAGGAACTGGACCGGATGCGCGAGGTCTTCGGCACCCGCCCGTGGCGAGCGGCCAGCGATACGCCCGCCATCATCTCGATCTCTAACTTCAAGGGCGGTGTCGCGAAGACCACTATCGCTCTTCACGCGGCCCAGCATTTTGCGATCCGGGGCTACCGGGTTCTCCTCATCGATTGCGACAGCCAGGCGAGCACAACGATGATGTTTGGTTATCGGCCAGATGTCGATCTCAGCGAGGATGACACGCTATACGGGCATTTCCACAACCCAGAACTGCTTGGTGTCCGCAAAATTGTCCGCAAGACGCATTTTCATGGTCTCGACCTTATCCCCGCGAACCTGAAGCTCTATAATCTTGAATATGAGATCGCTGGCTATCTCGCTCAGAACCAGAACTTCGACATCATCGACATGATTTCCCACGCGATCGACGACGTCGTCGACGATTATGACGTGGTGATCATGGATCCGCCTCCCGCCTTGGGCATGGTGTCGATGGCCGTCCTGCAAGCCGCCAATGCGATGGTGATACCGATGCCGCCGAGCGTCATCGACTTTGCGTCGACCGTGTCCTTCATCGACATGGCGCGTACAACCATGGCGCAGCTGGAGAAGCTTGGGGGGAGGGCGAAACCGGCCTACAATTTCATCAAGATCGTCGCGAGCCGCGTCGACGAAAGCAAGTCGATGCACCGCGAGATCCTCTCGATGATGCGGCAGGTCTTCGGCGGCTCGATGATCAACTCGGTGCTGCGGACAAGCGCCGAAATCGATAATGCGAGCTCCCGGATGAAGACGGTGTTCGAGCTCGAGCGCCCGGTGACATCGCACGAAGTTCACAACCGGAGTGTTCGGCTGTTGACCGAGGTTTGTCACGATATCGAGATGGAGGTTTTGCGCAGCTGGGACAGCAAAGCCAAGACGCATCGTTAGCGCGTTGCCACGTGGCAAATTTGAAAAGAAGCCTATAATTCAATTAGTTCTGCTAACGGCATGGCGGCAGTTTCGCGAGGAAGTATCTAGGCATGACGCCGCAGTCGCAAGGAGTTGCCACGTGGCAACTGGGGAACGAGCCGGCAGCGACATCGGTGGTTGAGCGGCCGGTTGCCACGTGGCAACTAGGGTAACAAGACAAGCAGGAATCGGAAAGAACGACCATGGCACAAGGCAATCGCGGATTCGGCAGCAGTCTTACGGAAGGTCTCGATGACGACACGGATCTCGGCAATGAGGCACCGTCCGAAAGCATCATGGCGAGCCGCAGCCAGACTCTTGCGCGCATCGCGTCCGGGAAGATGGTCACCGACCGGACCGAATGGGTGGACCCCGCGCGGTGCAGGCCCTGGCGGCTTCACAACCGCGACCTCGATCATCTCACCGAGGAAAGCTGCCGCGATCTGATCGACGCTTTCCTGTCGGCGAAGAAGCAGCGCATCCCGGCGATTGTCCGGCGGCTGCAGAATGACCCCGACCATGATTTTGAGATAATCGCTGGCGTTCGTCGCTGGTGGACGGCGCAGTGGCTCCGCGAGCATCATCATCCCGAATATGATTATCTCGTCACCATCCAGAATGTCACCGACGAGGAAGCTTTCCGCGTCTCCGATGTCGAAAACCGGTCGCGCAAGGACATCAGCGACTGGGAGCGGGGCCTTGAGTACTCGCGCGCGCTCGCGGAGTTTTACAACAATTCGCAGAACGAGATGGCCGAGCATCTCAAGATTTCGCGGTCCTGGCTGAGCCGACTGCTCGACGTGGTGCGACTACCCGATGAGATTGTCGGCGCCTTCTCCGATCGGCACGACATCACCGTACGGGTGGCGCGCGACGTCAAACCGCTGGTCGGCGACCCGCGGTCAAAGATGCTGATGGTTGAAGAGGCGGCGCGTATCGTCGGCGAGCGGGATGATCTCGGCGTGCGCCTGAGCGGTCCCGAGGTTGCCAAGCGGCTTGCGCGCGCGACCATTGCCTCGAGCAAAAGTGGGGAAGGGGACATCGAAGTGAAGGGCCGAGGCGGCAAGGCTATTCTTCGCTATTCGCGAAACGCCCGCGGTGCGCTGACCCTTAAGATTCTGCCTAAAACCGGCGCAACGAAGGATGAGTTGCTGAAGGCAATCGGCGAAGTTCTCGGAGCGGGCTAGGGTCGCCGATCATTCTCCTGAAGCGCGCGGCTTTCGAGCATCGCATCGATTTCTGCCATCTCGCGGTCGAACGTGTCGAAGGCCTCTGCGATTCTGGGATGGGCGGGCAGGGGAGGGGGATCCTTTCGCGGCCGTCCCCGGCGTGGCTCGACAAAGCCGAATGCGGTGGCAAGGTCCGGCGTCAGAAACTGGCGCCAGCTGCGGCGGGGATTGATCTCCACAAGCAGCCCGGCCTCGGCGGCGCGCTCGAGAAGCTTGCTCGCTCCCGCGACGCTCATGCCTAGCAAGGTTGCAACCGACTGCGGCCCAAGTAGCGGCCGATAGCTGGTCAGCGCGAGGAGACGGGGCAGGGCGCCCGGACGATATTCCGCTGCGATGGCGCGCTGCGCGGCGCTGTCAGCCGACAAAATAGGCTACATTTCAATAATATCATGTAATATCAATATATTACATCGGATGCTCTGCGAGTAATTCTGTCTAGGGCAATATACACGTCGCGGTGTTCGACAAAATAAGCTACATTTCGCGGACAGCAAAAATCATTGGGGAGCCCGTTCCGTGATTGAGCGCAAGCCGTCTCCAGCGCCCCGGCGGAGCCTCAAATCGCTTGAGGCGGGATTGGCTCTCTACCCCCATTTCCGGCGACATATATCGCTTTCCGGCCCGGTGACAGCGGCTCAGGTTCAGGCGATTTCCGAGGCAACCGGCCTTAAAGAGCGGCAGATACGGACACTGGCCGCGCGCTTCCGGGTGCATCCGGTCGCGGAAACGCTGGCTCCAAAACCGCGTGGACCCGCTGTTGGATCGCACAGGATCGATCCCGAGGTGAGGGCCGCCATCGAGACGTTGATCGACGAAATTGCGCTCAAGATGGTGCCGCCATCGCGTGCGGAAGCGGCGCGGCAGATTTGGGGCCTGTTGCACGCGGACAACGGAGATCATCGCTTTCCCGCCGATCTGATCCCAAGCGAGAAGACGATCGAGCGGCTTCTGGCTGAGATTCCGAGCCGTGTTTGGGCGAAAGCGACGATGGGATCGAAGACGCGGAGCGCCCATGAACCGCACCCCGGCGAATATGCAAGCGAGGGATTTCTCGACCTGGTTCAGATGGATCACACCAAGGGCGATGTCATCCTGGTCGATAGTCTGCGGCGCGAACAGCTCGGAAGACCGTGGATCACCTTCCTCATCGAAATCTGGACCCGGTCCATTCTTGGTTACTATGTCAGCTTCGGCGACCCCTCGATATTCCGGTGCGGACGGGCGGTTGCGAGCGCTGTGTTGCCCAAAGAGCCGGCCCTCGCCCACCTGGGCGTCGATGTCAGCTATCCGATGCACGGTTTGTTCCGGCGCTTGCATGCCGATCAGGCCAAACCGCATCGCTCCGAAGCCTTCCGGCGCGCCTGCGTCCGCAATGGGATTGGCCCCGATGTGCGGAGGCCCGGGCCGGCCCATCTTGGCGGGCATATCGAGCGGCTGATCGGCACGATGATTGGAAAACTGCGGCTTTTGCCCGGTGCGACCGGATCGAACGTGGCGGCGCGCGACGGCTATGATGCCGAGGCGGACGCGGCGATGACGCTTGTGGAATTCGAGCGCTGGCTGCTGTGCCAGATCGCGATCTATCATCACGCGCCGCATAGCGCGCTGGGCGGCCTGTGTCCGGCCCAGATGTGGGAGCGCGAGGCGGCGAAGCACAGCCCGCTGCTGCCCGTGTCGGTCGATGCGGGCGAACTGTTCCGCCAGTTTCTGCCGTCGAAGTCGCTCACGGTCCATGCCAAGGGTATCCAGATCAGATATCGCCATTACTGGCACCCGATGCTTGCCGCCAGGATCGGCCAAAGGGTCGAGATCAGCTGGGATGAGCGGACGATCCAGCATATCTACGCCGACCTCGACGGCCGCTATGTCGAATTGCCGGTTGTCGGCGACTATCCCGACGTCTGGGAGGCGGATTGGGAGGCCGCCAGGGCAGGAGTGCGGGCGCTAGGCCGGGCCTACCAGGCCGATGGCGGTCGCGCGGCGACGGCGCGGGCGGTGGCCGCCGCCAATCAGGAAATCCACCGCGCCCGCGTTCGCACGAAGGCGGCGCGGCGCCAGGCAAAGCGCCGCGAAGGCGAGGGGACGACGCTCGCGGACCTCCGGTATGGCGAAGCGCCGGAAAAGCCGCCCATTGACTGGAAACCGGTCGCCGAGCTCAGCGAAGACGACTGGTTGCAGGAGCGGACATGAGCGCCGCTGCGACCGCGCCATCGCTGGCGCCCTCCTTCTGGATCGATTTCGAAGAAGCGCGGAACGCGGTCGAGACGATCGTCGATGTCGCGCATGACGATCCCGAGGAACGCCCGACCTGCATCGTGCTCACCGGACAGTCCGGCATGGGCAAAACCTCGATCCTGCGCGAAGCGCAGCGCCGCCTTGCCGAAGCCTTTCCCGAGCCCGCCGATTGGGGCGAGGCGCGCTATCAGCCCGTGCTGCGCACGGTCATTCCCTCGAGTCCGACCTCGCTCAAGATCAACCTCGCCCTGCTCTGGAAACAGGGCTGGCCGATCCGCACGAACACGCACAAAACCGCCGATTTGAAGGTCGTCGACCTGCTGGCCGAACAGGGCACGCGGCTGGTCGCGATCGACAATGTCCATGTGATCCTGACCGCGAGCGGCGTTGCGCGGCGCGATACGCTCGATGCGTTCCGCTTCCTGATGAGCGCGGGCAATGTGCCGCTGGTCGTGGCGGGCCTCGATGTCGCCCGGCAGATCTTCGCCGACGATGTCGAGCTGGCGTACCGCTCAATCATCCTCAAATTGCCGTTATGGGAGCCGGGCGAGCCCGCGCAGCGCCTGATCCGCGCGCTGGCCCGCGGCATGGGGATGGAGGAGCCCGACCATCTCGCCGAACCCGCGTTCGCCGAGCGCATCTGGCGGACCAGCGGCGGGGTCACCGGGAACTTCAAGCGCATCCTGCACTGGTCGGGAAAGGTCGCGCGGCGGCATGACCGCCGGTTCGTGACCCAGGACGATATCACCGAGGCGCTGCAATTGTTTACGCCTTATAGCCCGGAATGAGCGGGCGGGAGATCGAGCCGCTGGCGTTTCGGGTGAGGCCGCTGCCCGAGGAATGTTTCGAATCCTGGCTGCGCCGCCTGGCCGCGCGTCATGAGACCACGCCCAAAGCGCTGTTTCGCCATCTCGGCATCGACGCGGCGCTCGCCGATCGCGACCTGGCCGTGTCGCCCGTACCGGCCACGTCGCGCGTACCGGCCACGTCGCGCGCATC
>Ga0209024_1002512_pt1 | contig 10404 bp, 8 predicted proteins | sample AutmiccommunBRH5_FD_187380 | JGI IMG/M metagenome (GOLD analysis project Ga0209024, IMG submission 187380) | Deep subsurface microbial communities from Mt. Terri, Switzerland - Autotrophic microbial communities BRH/5 (SPAdes) (version 2) | ecosystem: Environmental > Aquatic > Deep subsurface >...
GGCCGCCGCTTCGGCGCGTCGACGGGGCCGGTGGCGCCCATGATGATCATCGGCACGCGGTTACACCACGCGTTGAAGATGCCCATCATGCCGTGCATCAGCCCGACATTGGAATGCAGGATGCAGCCCATCGGCTCGTTCGTCGCCTTGGCGTAACCCTGCGCGATATGCACCGCATGGTCCTCGTGCAGGCACAGGATCATCTGCGGATCCTGGTTGCCGAGATAGTTGACGATGCTGTCGTGGAAGCCGCGATAGCTGGCGCCGGGGTTCATGGACAGGTACTTGATGCCCATGCGCCGCAGCATTTCGGCGGCCACGTCGCTGGCCCATCCCATCTGCGGGTTGCCGATGTTCGCCGGCCGGTCGTACTTGGTCAGATCGCTCATTTTTCCGTCTTCCTCTTGATCCTTTGGCGCCGCGCAGGCCGTCGGCCCGCGCGGCCGTGTCTCGTATCCGGTGAAGGCGCTCAGCTGCCGCTGCTGCCGCCGCGCATCAGCGGGGGCTGCGCATAGCCGGTGTCGACGTGGATGTTGATGAACCACGGCTCGCCCGCCTGCACCTTCTTGATCCCTTCCTGGAGGGCCGGGATCAGGTCGCCCATCTTCGTGACCGGTCCGCGCCCGTTCACGCCGAGCGACTTGGCGAGGTCGACGAGGTCGAGATCCGGCTCCGAGATGCGCATGCCGATCCAGCGGTTCTCCACCGGACGGCTGCGGTCCTTCGCGACCGTTTCCTGATGCATCTCGTCGTTAAAGTTCGACCGGTTGTTGGAGATGATGGTGAGCAGCGGAATGCGGTAATGCGCCGCCGTCCAGAGGGCGGTGTTGCCCTGCATGAAGTCGCCGTCGCCCAGCACCGCGATGGTGGTGCGGTCGGTGCCCATCAGGGCCAGCGCCGCGCCGACGCTGGTGCCGGGACCGGAAGCCAGGCCGCCGCCGCCGTCATGGCCCAGATAGTCCTGCGGATGGCGGAAGTGGTAGACCGGCCCCGCGCCGCCGGAGGAGACGCGGTTGAGCGTGAACTGCTGGTCGCCGCGGACCTCGTCGAGGGCGGTCACGATGTCGGCCGGCTGGATGAGGCCTTCCGGGTCGCGCTTGCTGATCGGCTCGACCGCCTTGGGCTCGGGAGACTTGCGGGTCTTGCCATCCCACTTCGCCTTGCCCTTCAGCTTCGCCTCGATCACCGGGAGAAGCTGCTCGACGAACGCGTCGGGATCGGCGTCGGCCTTCACGTCGCAGGGCGGCAGCTCGAACAGCTCCATGCCCCAGCCGTTATGCAGGTACTGCTCCAGCGTGACGCCGATGATCTTGGTACCGTTCATCTTGCCGTCGCGGTTGAGCAGGTTCAGCGAGCCGCCGAGGTCGAGCCAGTTGAGGCTCAGCACCACGTCGGCCTCCTCCGCCGCCTTCGCCGCGGCGCCGACGATGCGCCCGGTCGGACGGCCGCAATGCAGCGGATGGTCGGTGGGGAACACCGAGGCGTTGTGCAGGTCGGTGACGACCGCCGCGTTGAGCAGCTCGGCCAGCTTCACCCGGTTGTTCCAGGCATCCATCCGGCGCGAGCCGCGGCCGGCGAAGATGATCGGGTTCTTGGCGCCGAGCAGCAGGTCGGCCGCGGCGTTCACCGCCTTCTCGGAAGCCCGCGGCGGGTCGGACGGCAGGAAGCGGTTGATATCGGGGATGTTCAGCGGCTCCTCGATCTCGCTCTCCTGGAGCCCGGCGTCGAGGCAGACATAGACCGGGCCGGTCGGCTCCGAACGCGCGATCTGATTGGCGCGCAGCATGGTCTCGACCAGCGCCTGGGCAGAGCGCGGCTCGTCGTCCCACTTGACGTAGTTGCGCAGCAGCGCGCCCTGATCCTTCGCGGTGTGGATCCAGTCGATCCACGGGCGGCGCAGCGGAGAGTCCACGGGGCCCGTCGCGCCCATCATGATGATCGGCGCGCGGTAGCACCAGGCGTTGAAGGTCGCCATCAGCCCGTGCATCAGCCCGACATTCGAATGCAGCACGCAGCCCATCGGCTCGTCCGTCGCCTTGGCATAGCCCTGTGCGATATGGACGGCGTGGTCCTCGTGCAGGCAGAGCAGCATCTTCGGGTCGCTGTTGCCGAGATAGTTGACGATGCTGTCGTGGAAACCGCGATAGCTCGCGCCGGGATTGATCGACACGTATTTGATGCCGGACTGCCGCAGCATTTCGGCGGCCACGTCGCTGCCCCATCCGAGGCGCGGGTTGCCGACATTGACCGGCTTTTCGATATTGCTCAGGTCGTTCGTCACGTCGTTCATCTGTCGTACTCCAGTTCCTCGAATTCGATCATCGGATAAGGACTCGTTACGTGCGGGGCAACGACCGGCTCGTCTTCCTCGACGCAGGCGGCGTCGATCTCGTCGATCGAGCGCGCCCCCAGAAGCCCCATTGAAATCTCGATCTCGGCCTGCAGAAGCTGGAGCGTGCGCACCAGCCCCGCCTCGCCGCCGGCCGCAAGGCCGAAACCCTGCAGCTTGCCGATGGCGACCGCGCTCGCGCCCAGCGCCAGCGCCTTGATAACGTCGGTGCCGCGCAGCACGCCGCCGTCGAAAATGACCGGCACCCGCCCGTCGATTTCCGCGACCACCTCCGGCAGGACGTCCACGGCCCCGCGCCCGTGATCGAGCTGGCGGCCGCCATGGTTGGACACGTAGACCGCGTCGACTCCGTGCTCCATCGCGATGCCGGCGTCCTCCGCCGTGGCGATGCCCTTGAGGATCAGCGGAATGTCGTGGTTATCCTTGAAATACTTGACGTTGTCCCAGGAGAGGCTGGCCTGGAAGGATGCGCCCTCGACCGACCGGCGGCGCGAGCTGGGGGCCCAGCGGTTGATCAGGTCCCGGTCGCGCCGGCTGTACATCGCGGTGTCGACGGTGAGGCAGAAGAATTCGAACCCCGCATCCACGGCGGTTCTCACCTCGTCGTCGATCCAGGCGTCGTCGCCGCGCACATAGAGCTGGAATGCCTTGGGGGCCGCGCTGGCCGCGCCGACCTCCGTCCGCCCCGGCTGGGTGACCGAGCTGGTGAAGCCGATGATGCCGCAGGTCTCCGCCGCCTTCGCCGCCGCGACGGCGCCGTCCGGGTGGATCAGCTGAAGCGAGCCGATCGGCGCCAGCATCACCGGCATGCGCATCGGCCGGCCCAGAAATTCGGTGCCGCAATTCACCGCGCTGACGTCGCGCAGCACGCTGGGGCGCAGCGCCAGGCAATCCAGAGTAAGACGGTTCCGGCGCAGCGTGGTCTCGGATTCCGAGCCGCCGGTCAGATAGTCCCAGACATGCTTCGGCAAGTTCCGGCGCGCCTGCCGCGCCACCTGCTGAAGGGATGAAAAATCGTCCAACTGCGCCTTCCCTGAGACCCGGAGCCGCCCGCAATCGGGACGTTCCGCCTCACCAGCCACCGGTTTCGCACCTGCTCACGAGAAACGGCGGAAAGCGGTGGGTCTCCACCCGTCTTCCGCCGTCGTTGCGGTATCCAGCGATCTGGCTGTTATCGTTGCCGCATCCTACTTTCCGCTCCGACCGGCTGTCAAACCGGCGACTCCGTGTTTTCCGTACCCTCGCTGGGAGTCACGAACAGCATGCTGCTCCGTGTGCGGGGACGGACCGTATGCCAGACGCCCCGCGGCACGACGACGTAATCCCCGGGTCGATCGACGCGCACGACCTGCTCGCCGTCCTCGCCCCGGAGCACGAAGTCCACGTCGCCGGACAGGAGACAGACCATCTCGTCGCCCTTCGGATGCCTCTCCCAGCTCGGCCAGGCCTCCTTGAATTCGTGCTGCGACACGAGCACATGCCCGGCAAACCCGTCGAACTCGCGATTCAGCGCCGCATAGAAACCGGGCGTCATGTCCTTCGGCGTCGCCTTGCCCTGCGGTCCGAGGACCAGCGGGGTCGATTGCAGATCGAAGGGTCCGGCGTCGAACGACATGGCGAGTCTCTCCCCTTGCGCACGGGCTGACGCCCCGCCGGCCGAATTCATTCGGCCGGCGGGGCAAGCCGGTCAGTTCGGGTCGGAGCAGACGACGTTGAGCAGCGCCTGGCGCTTCTCCACCTGCACCGCCTTCATGGCGCGCTCCAGCGCGGGCAGCATCTGGCCGGGCTCAGTCACCCGCTCGCCGTAGCCGCCGGAAACCTCCACCGCCTTCTCGTAATGCTGGTCGACGGTGAAGTAGGTCAGCGGCGCGCGGTTGGACTTCGCGGCGTAGCCGTCCGGGTTGACGCCCAGCGTCGAGCCCCGAACCGCCTGCCAGCGCTGGTTGTTGAACACCACGGTCAGGATCGGCAGCTCCTGCTCCGCCGAAACGTAGTGGCAGGAAACCGGGACGTTGAACATGTACGCCCCGTCGCCTTCCGTGCCGATCACCAGCCGGTCGCGGTTGGCCAGCTTGGCGCCCAGCGCCACGCCCATGCCGTGGCCGAGCCCCGAAGCCGCGCCGGCGTTCAGCACCTGCAGCGGCTTGTCGATACCCAGATACTGCGTCTGGAGCTGCGACTCCTTCACGTAGAGCGTGTCGTCGTCGGCGATCTGCTTGATGCAGTGCGAGATGTAGGCCGGATGCAGCGGCGTCTGCTCCATCACCTGCTTGAGCTTGCCGTCCCAGCGCGCCTGCAGCTCGTTGTGCATCGCCGTGATCCGCGCCCGACGCTTGTCGATCTTCGTCCTGGCGCCCTTTTCGTGCTCGGCCATCGCCTTCGCCAGCATGCGGAAGCCGAGGTCCGTGGCGCAGGTGAGCGAGATGTCGGCCGGGAAGCCGCGGATCGGCACGTAGCTGTACATCGGGTCCGGCGCCATATGGATGATCTTGGCGTCCTCGCGCGGGCTGTGCTGCGACGGTAGCCACGGCACCACCGTGTCGTAGACCAGCACCACGTCCGCTTCCTTCAGCAGCGGACCGGGATTGCTGCCGCAATACATCGGATGCTGCGGCGAGATCGACAGGAAGCGGTTGCGGTATTCCACCACCGGGATGGCAAACTGCTCCGCCAGCGCGCTCAGCGGCGCCATCACGCCAGGGTTGCGGCCACCCCAGTTGGTGATCATCAGCGGGTTCTCGGCGTTCGCCAGCAGCGAGGCGACCTCGTCCAGCGTGTCCGGGTCGGGCGCCGGCGGCGACGCCGGCTGAACGCGGCCAGGCGAGGTATAGGTGAACTCGTCCATCTCCGTCGCCAGCACCTCGCGCGGCAGGGAGAGATAGACCGGGCCCTTAGGCTCGCTCTGGGAGACGCTCAGCATGCGGTCGACCACTGTCTCCACCTGCTCGCCGTTGCGCAGCTCGTAATCCCACTTCACGGCCTCGCGCACCATGCTGGCCTGGTCGAACATCTCCTGCGTCCAGTGGATGTCGAGGCTGCGATGTCCCTTCAGGTTGTTCTCGTTGGTGGGCGTGCGGCCGGCGGTGAACAGGATCGGCGTCTGGCCGCGCGCCGCGTTCAGCAGCCCGTTCATGCCGTTCGCAGTTCCCACGTTGACGTGCATCATGGTGAGCTGCGGCTTGCCCGTCATCAGGTAATAGCCGATGGCCATGTGCTGCGCCGTGTTCTCGTGCGGGCAGGTGATCGGCTTCGGATGCGGCGTGCCGAGCGCCTCGGCCTTGGCCAGCGCCTCGATCAGCGGCGCGAAGTCCGTGCCCGCGTTGGCGAACAGGTAGTCGACGCCACGGTCCTTCATGACCGCCAGATAGGCGTCGGCGATGGTGACGTTCTTCAGTGTCTTCTTGGGCATCTCGTTCCCCTGTCAGTCCCGGCGCGGAGCCGGCGTTTCATGTTTCGATTAGGTTCGTTTCAGCTTCCATGCACCGGAATGGAGCCGTCGGCACGGCCGGCCTGTTCCGACGTGCTGGCGCGGTCCTTCGACGACGGCACATCGGGCGTCGGAAAGGCGTGAACGCTCATGCGGATTCCTCGGTGACTTCCCTGGGAGCCGCCCTTGTACCGGGCGTTGCGGGTGTGGATGGCCCCACACTACGCCCGGGTATGGAGCCCCGTCAACGGCGGCCCGGCGATTTTCGCACCGGCCGGACACCCTCTCTTGCTTGCACGCCATAGGGATTAGAGTCATTCTTATTTTCAATGGAACGTCATGCATGGTTACGATCACGCAAGACGGTCCGAACAATACAAACAACGGCGGAACAGGAGGCTCGGACATGCCCGAAAAGACATCTGTGATCAAATCGAAGTTCATTTCCCACGGCACGCTGGGGTCCACCGATCTCGACGCCACCCGGAAGTTCTATGAGGAATTCCTGGGCCTGGAAGTCGCCCGCACCAGCAAGATATCGATGATGGTCCGCCTCGGCGGGGAGCACGTCTATGCGGTGGTCCAGAAGCGCCATGTCGACAAGATGCCCCGGGTCAACCACAACGGCATCGACGTCAACAACGACGCGGAGGTCGACGAGGCCTACCAGGCCTGCCTCGACCAGGCGGAAAAATGGGGCCTGACCGGCATCACCAAGCCGGTGCAGCAACACGGCACCTACAGCTTCCATTTCACCGACGGCGACGGCAACGCGTGGGAAATCCTGAGCAACCCCAGGGGCGGCTACACCTGGATCTTCGAGCAGGGCGACCTGGAAGGGCGCGGCCACTGGGACAAGAACTTCCGCGACCGGCTCGCGAACGCGGAGGCCGACGGGGCCTGACGCTCGTCCTGCTGCCGGCCGCTCAGGCGACCGGCGCTTTCCCCAGCCGTGCAGCCTCGGAAAACCTCGCCCTGACGGGCAAGGTTTTTTTTACGCAGTGCCGACGATTGTGGACGGGCCACTTGCGGATCGAACCTCTCCGTGACATTTGCTTGCAAGCGGTGGGTCTTCGCCCGCTCCGCACTTTCAGGGAGTCCACACAATGCGATCCAGAAGCCTCGTCCTCGGCGCCGTCGGTGCCGCGATGTCGGGCCTTGCCGTCTCGGCGCCCGCCGTCGCAGATCCCGTCGCCGATTTCTACAAGAACAATGCCATCACGGTGATCCTGCCCATCGGACCGGGCGGCACGTACGATTTCTATGGCCGCCTGGGCGCGGCCATCATGGAAAAGCATCTGCCCGGCAACCCCAAGGTCATCACGCAGCTGATGACCGGGGCGGGCGGCGCCAAGGCCAGCAATTACATGGCCTCCGTTGCGCCGAAGAACGGCACCTTCCTCGTCAGCCTGCACGCCAGCGCGCCGCAGAACCAGGTGCTCGGCGTCACCGGCATTCGCTACGATCTCGGCAAGTTCCTGATGGTCGGCCAGTTCCTTCCGCTCAACTCCTCGCTGACGGTCTGGAAGGCGACCTCCCCCGCCAAAACAATCCAGGAGGCGATGCAAAAGGAAGTCATCCTGGGCTCCACCGGCAAGGGATCGTATCAGTACCAGCTGCCCGCGCTGCTCAACGTCATGACCGGCACCAAGTTCAAGATCGTGCTCGGGTACAAGAGCGTCAGCGAGGAGAACCTCGCGATGGAGCAGGGCGAGATTCACGGCCGTGGGGGCACGACGGTGAGCTGGGCGATCACCCAGCCGGCCTGGGTGAAGGAGGACAAGATCGCTCACCTCGTCCAGGTCGGCACCAAGCGCGCCCGTGGCTTCGAAGACGTGCCTCTGGCGACCGAACTGGTGAAGACCGAGGCGGACAGGCAGGCGCTCAACCTCGTGTCCGGCGGTGCGCTGATGGGCCGTTCGCTCGCGTCCACGCCGGGCGTTCCGGCGGACCGCGCCAAGGCGCTGCGCGCGGCCTTCGACAAGGGCGTCAAGGATCCTGAAATCCTCGCCAAGGCGAAGGAGTGGAAGCTCGACCTCGATCCCGCATCGGGCGAGGAGCTCCAGAAGGTCGTCGCGGGCATCCTGTCCACCCCGCCGGCGGTCGTGGAGAAGGTCAAGCAGCTTCTCGACATCAAGAAGAAGTGACGTCTCGCGCGTCCGACGCCGGCGCAGTATCGCCGGCATCGGACATTGACGCGAAGGGCGCCTCTCCTCATCATGGCCTTGTCCATTCGGCGCGGTATGTATATGACCGCGCCGAATGGCTTTTCACGGGCTACAACGAAACTGGAGGATGCACCCCTTATGACCTTGTTACGCAACACCGCTCTTCTGGCGGGTACCTTCGGACTGCTGGCCGCTCCGGCCGGCGCCGAATCCGTCAAGGAGTTCTATACCGGCAAGCAGATGACCATCGTCGTCGGCAATGCCGAAGGCGGCACCTACGACTATTACGGCCGCCTCGGCGCGATGATCATGGAAAAGTTCCTGCCGGGGAACCCGAAGGTCGTCATGCAGTACATGCCGGGCGCGGGCGGAACCAAGGCCGCCAACTACATGGCCCAGATCGCGCCAAAGGACGGGTCGGTGCTGTCCAGCATGCATGCCAGCGCCGTCCAGGCGCAGCTGTTGCGCCCGACCGGCATTCGCTACGACTCCTCCAAGTTCCTGTATATCGGCCAGTTCACCCCGCTGACCTCGGCGCTCGGCGTCTGGCATACCGCGCCGGCGACAGACGTGGCGGGCGCGAAGGAAAAGCAGGTGGTGATGGGCGCGACCGGCAAGGGGTCGTACCAGTACCAGCTGCCGGCGCTGATGAACGAGCTGCTCGGCACGAAATTCAAGCTGATCCCCGGCTACAAGGGAATCCGTTCGCAGAACCTCGCCATCGAGCGCGGCGAGATTCACGGCCGTGGGGGCACGATCGTCAGCTGGGTCGTCAGCCGTCCCGACTGGATCAAGGAGGGCAAGATCAAGTTCCTGGTGCAGGTCGGCTCCAAGCGCGACAAGGCCTTTCCGGACGTGCCGCTGGCGACGGAGCTGACGGATAATCCCGATGAAAAGAAGATGTTCCAGCTGCTCTCCTCCGGCTCCATCCTCGGTCGGCTGCTGATCGGCACGCCCGATACCCCGGCCGACCGCGCCGCGGCGCTGCGGGCCGCCTTCGATAAGGGCGTGAAGGATCCCGAGGTGCAGGCCGACGCGAAGAAGCGCAAGCTGACGCTGGACCCGGCCACCGGCCCGGAGCTCGCGGCCCTGGTGGATGACATCGTCGCCACGCCCAAACCGACGGTCGACAAGGTGGTGAAGCTGCTCGGCCTCAAGCGCTGATCCCGGCTCAACTCCCTAAATGACGGGCCCGGCGCGGAAACGCGCCGGGCCCGTTTGCTATCGGGGCGCAAACCGCTAGATTGCGGGCAAAAGAGACACACAGGGAGAGACTGCCATGCCCGACAGCTATCCTGCCGCCCCCGGATTCGAGTCGGAGAGCCCGATCAACCTGCCGTCCAACCGGCCGGTCGCCGAGTTCGGTTCGGATCTGGTCGCGGAGCTGATCGGCCGGCTGGGGCACGACTACATTTTCCTTACCCCCGGCTCCAGCTTCCGCGGCGTCCATGACAGCCTGGTCAACCACACGCGGAACCACAAGCCGCAGATCATCCTGGTCGCCCACGAGGAAATGGCCGTCGCCATGGCGCAGGGCTATTGCAAGGCCACCGGCCGGCCGGCGATGTGCTTCCTGCACGACCTGGTGGGCGTGCAGCATGCGAGCATGGCGTTCTACAACGCGATGGCCGATCGCATGCCGGTCGTGGTGCTCGGGGGCTCCGGTCCGGCCGACCCGTCGCACCGGCGCAAGACCGACTGGGTCCACACCGCGAACTCCCAGTGCGACATCGTACGCGACGTCACCAAGTGGACGGACGAGCCGGTGACACTCCAGGCCACGCTGGATTCCATCGCGCGGGCGCAGAGGATCGCCACCTCCGCCCCCTGCTCGCCCACCTATGTCTCGGTGGACGCCAAGATTCAGGAGGACGCGATTCCGGACGGCGTGGCGCTGCCGGACGTATCCCTGCCACGCTACCGCCCCGCCCCGCCCATCGCCGCGCCGCGGGAGCAGGTGGAGGCCGCCGCCGACGTGCTGACCGAGGCCGACTGGCCGATCGTGTTCGGCGGGCGCATCGGCTACCGCGAGGAGTCGACACAGCCGATGATCGAACTGGTCGAGACCCTCGGCGCCGCCTACCAGGACGGCCATGACACGGTCTGCCTGCCGACACGGCATCCGCAGAACCTGAACGCCAGCTTCGGCCGCACCAAGGCCGAGGGCGAGTACCGCAAGATGCTGCTGGAAAAGACCGACGCGGTGTTCTGCGTCGACTGCCTCGACGTTTCCAACAACATCGGCGCATACGAGGGCGCCCGGGGCGCGGGCGTCGCCGTGGGCGAGAAGGCCAAGAAGGTCGTCGACCTGTCGCTCAACGACTTCGCCGTCGAGCACTGGACCAACCTCGGCGGCCCCCTGCCGCCGGTCGACGTGCAGCTCCAGGCCGACAACCTGTATGGCGTCAACCAGGTGCTCGAGAGCCTGCGCCGCCGGGCGGAGGGCAGCCCCGCCTGGG
>Ga0209024_1002516_pt1 | contig 10386 bp, 11 predicted proteins | sample AutmiccommunBRH5_FD_187380 | JGI IMG/M metagenome (GOLD analysis project Ga0209024, IMG submission 187380) | Deep subsurface microbial communities from Mt. Terri, Switzerland - Autotrophic microbial communities BRH/5 (SPAdes) (version 2) | ecosystem: Environmental > Aquatic > Deep subsurface >...
GAAAGGAACAACGTTTTATTGCACTTTAAATAAAGAAAAAACAAGGAAGGGATAATCATGTATTCACCAAAGCCTGTGCTGCTTTTAGAAGATGACATCATTGATCAAAAATCGGTGCAAAGGGCGTTTGAACAACTTAAAATTCAAAATAAACTTGTTATCCGCGAAAATGGACAAGAAGGCTTAAATTACCTGAAAGAGGCAGGAAAACCGTGTCTTATTATTTTAGATCTTAACATGCCACGAATGAATGGCATGGAGTTTTTAGATGCGATTAAAAAGGACAAGCTATATAAAAACATCCCCATTATTGTGTTCACAACATCCAATGAAGAGGTTGAAAAAATCAAAGCCTATGAGAAAGGCGTGGTGGGCTTTATTGTAAAACCCCCAGATTACAAAAAATTTATCGATATCTTCAGGAGCATTGATATCTACTGGACTATTTCAGAAGGTCCTGTTGCTTAAAACGCAAGGGGTATATGCTTTATAAATCTTTGCTGGTATCAGAAATGCCTGGGTTTTCCAGGCTAAGAATACCGGTGTTAAAATCATAGGCAAATAGTTCTGCATAACGACCCCAGTCAATCATTGTGCGTAACACACGATCGGCTTCTTTTTCACTTAAATAATCCTCGAGCTTGCTTAAGAAACGCTCCTCAGATACCCGATGGCCGCTTTTTTCATCCAGGATCTTGCGGATGTAGCGTGCCAAAGGTACTTTTTCCAGTAGTCGCTGGGCAAATAACTGCTTGCGCTCCTGCAGATCAGCCTCGGAAAATTGTTTGCCCAGATCACTTAAGTGAATATCACCGTCTAGTACTTTAGCAAACCCTAGAATTTCCAGGGTTTCCAGAATGGGGAATAAATCATCCACATTCATCATCAGTTCATCAGCTAGCTCGGGTAAATCAATCCGCTCTTCAAATGATTTCATGGTTTCAATCAATCCGGATAGCTCGGATGGTTCAACATCAGGCAAACGATAGCCCAAACCAATTTGCCGCTCACGCAAATGATGACGGGCTTTTTCTTTAGGCCCTGTGGTCATTAATGTATAAATTTTATCAACCAGGGCACGAAATTCCGGGGTTTCTGCATCACGGGGTTGAGGCAGGTTGACCGGTAAATCAGCACGAATATAGCCCGGATCACTGCCGAGGATAACAATGCGGTCAGCAAGCATGGCTGCCTCTTCAATATTATGGGTTACCAGTAATATGCCATTGGTATTGGTTTTCTTCTCTTGCCATAACTCCAGCAAGTCAGACTTCAGGTTTTCAGCTGTTAGCACATCTAGCGCTGAAAACGGCTCATCCATTAACAACACATCCGGGTTTATCACCAATGCCCGTGCAAACCCAACGCGCTGTCGCATACCGCCTGACAATTCTTTCGGGAAAGCGGACTCAAAGCCGTCCAGACCAATGATGTCAATGGCTTCAATGGCACGACGACGGCGTTCATCGCGGGCAACTCCTTGTGCCTCCAGTCCTAGTTCCACATTCTCCAACACCGTCAACCAGGGCATTAAAGCAAAGGATTGAAAAACCATGGCAATGCCAGGCACGGGTCGTGATACCGCTTTACCACGATAAGAAACATGGCCACTGGTGGGTGCGACAAGCCCTGCTATAATCCGCAGCAAGGTGGATTTGCCGGAACCTGATTTGCCCAGCAAGGCAACGATTTCGCCCTCCTGTAATGCAAAATTGACATCGTCAAGGACCAGTAAATCCTGCGTTGCAGCTTTTTTAAAGGCTTTGCGCAAATGCTCAATCGCAATAATGGTTTCTGACATGCGTATGCTTCCAAATAAATTCAAACATTATTCCCCTCTCCCGTACTCGGGGAGCGGGCCTTCCGGCATGTGGTTCTATGTTGCGTACCACGTGCGCTCAATTGAAATTAAAACGCTCTTGCGCCAAGCGGTAAAGCGGGCGCCAGAGCAGATGATTAAACAAGAGCACGTAAGTACACATCATGGCGGTGCCTAGTGCAATTTTAGGGAAATCACCGGCGATGGTGTTGGCCTGAATATATTCGCCAAGTCCAGTCGCTTTCAGTGTCGTGTCTCCCCAACTGACCCACTCAGCCACAATACTGGCGTTCCAGGCGCCACCTGCTGCGGTGATTGCACCAGTAATATAAAATGGGAAAATGGCCGGCAAAGCCAGTCGTCGCCACCACAGCCAGCCTTTGACTCCAAAATTATCAGCAGCAAGGCACAAATCGCGTGGAATCATTGAAGCACCAGCAATGACATTGAATAAAATATACCATTGTGCTCCTAAAATCATTAGCGGTGTCACCCAGATTTCCACGCTCAAATGAAACCGCACGATGAAAATGACAAATAAAGGATAAAACAGATTGGCTGGAAAAGCGGCTGCAAACTGGATGACCGGTTGAATGCGTTGCACCAAACGTGGGCGCTGCCCTACCCAGACCCCGACGGGAATCCAGATTAACGAGCTAAGAATAATGATCACAATTACCCGCGTGCCGGTTGCCGCACCAAGAAAAAACACATGTAGAATTTCAGCAGCCCGTACTTCAGAAAGAATAAATTGCAATAAAAAATAGCCGGCACAGGCAATAGCCAACAAGATTAAGGTGTTCCATAACCAGTCAATGCGCTTTTCCCGGTTGAAATCGAGATCTTTAACAACGTTTGAGCCTTGCTGACTTAGCCAGCGGGCATTAATAAACCGATCTTTTATGCCTGACAAACTGGTGCTAAAGCGCTTCATCAATTGACTGCCACGAATCAAGTCAATTAACCAGGACTGATATTCTTCTTCATCTGGTGATTGCTCCATTTTAAATTTTTCTGACCAGGCTATCAGTGGTCTAAATAACAATTGGTCATACAAAAAAATCACCACCACCATGGTCAAAATAGCATAGCCCACGGCAGCTAAGTCGCGTTGCTCAATTGCCAAGGCAATATACGACCCCACCCCCGGTAACCGTATATCCTGATGTGAAACCGCAATTGCCTCAGATAACACCACAAAAAACCAGCTCGCGGACATCGACATCATCATGTTCCACAACAAGCCAGACATGGAGAACGGCACTTCAATTTTCCAAAAACGCTGCCAGGAAGACAATTGAAAGACAGCGGCTGCTTCTTGCAGATCGTGTGGCACCATTTTAAGCGACTGGTAAAAGCCAAAGGTAATATTCCAGACTTGTGCTGTAAAAATAACAAAAATCGAGGCGCATTCAGGCCCTAACAAGCTGCCTGGGAAAAGGTGGATGAACCCTGTGATAGTGATGGCTAAAAAGCTCAAGACCGGCACTGATTGCAAGATATCAATAGCCGGGATAATAACTTGCTCTGCACGCCTGTTTTTGGCAGCCAGGGTACCTACCACAAACGTAAACAGGATGGAGAGACTTAATGCGATAAACATCCTTAATACGGTTCGTGAGGCATAAAACGGCAATTTTGCCGGATTAAGTGAAATAGCCAAGGGATCGCCAAGTGAATAAGGTGCTGCCATTTGCTGGCCGGTCCAGCCTAAAAAGAACAGGATGGAAAATACTAAAATAAGCAGCAACAAATCCCAACGGTTAATGAACCGGCTGACATTTTCACGATTGGCAAAGTAAAAACGATTAGTACCCACAAAGCCTCTCCTCACGTCAGTCTTACCATCATGCCAAAAACTGTCTACAATAAGACAACTTTAACATTTAGGGATAATCATGTTTTATCAACGAATTATGTTATTTTGTTTTGCTTTATTGGCATTACCTGTCCAGGCAGCGACCCCTGATAATACGCAATTAGCCGTGTGGGCAAATGAAGCAATCGTTGCCACGTATACCTACCAGTATCAAGATTTTTTATCACGCCAAAAAGAAATCGCGCAATATTTTAATGCAAAAGCGTGGATAGCATACAGTAAAGCGCTTAACGACTCAAAATTACCGGAAATTGTACAGAAAAACGCTTATTATGTCAGCGCTGTTGCAACCTCACCGCCGGAAGTTAAACCCCTGACGAACAATCAATGGCGAGCCGTGATGCCGCTGCTTGTCGTGTACAAAAATCCACAATACCAACAAAAACAAACTTTGGAAGTTACCCTTGATTTTACGATCGCGCCACCCGGGCAAGGGGTACGAGGCTTGATTATAAACAGTTTCCAGGCAAAAATTATCAAACCTGCCTGTAAATGCCCAGCAGATGCAGCGCAATAAGTGCTGAAATTAGCACGATTATCAAGTTGAGCTTCCTGGGCATGCTCACATTAAGTACTGCCTGTGCTGGTTTTTCCGGGTTATAAAAAACCGCCAGGTCTTCATTATTTTTGTATGCATTGGCCACTTGATAGGCAAATTTACGCGCGTAACGGCTATTTGGGTTGATGTAGGTCATGTCAACGAAGAGGTGCTCTCCGATAAATTCCTGATCATGCACTTGATAAATATACTCTATTTTTGGCCAAACGCGATGCCCGTGGGTTGTCCACTCAAAACGAGAAACATGCCCACGGGTTTTCTGCCAGTGCTGGGCTTTTAACATGGCACGTCGTTGCAGCCAAAAATAGGCAAGCAGCAAGGACAGAAATAACAGCCAGCCCAGATCCAGCAACCCGTCCCATGAACTAAACAGTTCTTTCATACTAACTCGCTTTGTATGCGTATTGGTTTTAGATCGTAGAACAAGCGTGATGCTTATGCAAAACAAACATGCTTGCTGACTTTTTTCATCACGGTATAATCAGTACTCCTCTTTGCAAAAACACAAGGAATTGCAATGATTGCAAAAACACCCCTGCATGCGAATCATTTAGCGCTTGGAGCAAAAATGGTTGACTTTCATGGCTGGGAAATGCCACTGCATTATGGATCGCAACTGAATGAGCATCATTACGTGCGCCAACAAGCAGGCATGTTTGATGTATCACACATGACAGTAGTTGATGTATTAGGAGCGGGCGGGCGGCAATTTTTACGTAAATTATTAACCAATGATGTGGATAAACTGCACCACGCAGGCCGTGCCTTGTATAGCTGCATGTGTAACGAGCATGGCGGCATTATTGATGATTTGATTGTCTACCAGTGCGCGCCTGACAATTACCGCCTGGTGTTAAATTCTGCCACCCGTACCCGTGACCTGGCCTGGATCCGTGAAAAAATCAGTGGCTTTTCAGCTGGATTACAGGAGCGCACCGAGCTGGCAATGCTGGCTGTTCAGGGGCCTGAAGCGTTCAATACCATGTTAAGTGTGTTAAACCCCGCACAAGCCGATGCCATATCAACGCTTACGCATTTTGAGTGCGTCGATGTTGCTGGCTGGTTTTTTGCGCGCACAGGGTATACTGGTGAAGACGGTCTGGAAATCATTGTGCCGCAAGATGAGATTGCAGGTCTTTGGACGGCACTCTTGGATGCCGGTGTCAAACCTTGTGGATTAGCAGCCCGTGATACGTTGCGATTGGAAGCAGGTCTGTTGCTTTATGGCCAGGACATGGATGAATCAACTACACCCCTGGAATCAGGCCTGGCCTGGACTGTTAGTTGGGAACCTGAAGATAGGGATTTTATCGGCATGGGTGCACTGCTTTCACAAAAACAACAAGGCTTGAGTCGTAAACTGGTAGGATTAATCCTGGAAGACAAGGGCATTATGCGTGCAGAACAACGGGTGGTGATAGCGGGTCATGCAGACGGGGTGATTACCAGTGGCACTTATTCGCCGACCTTAGGCCAATCAGTGGCGTTAGCACGTGTTCCTGTGGCTACCGGTGACCGGGTGATGGTCGATATACGTGGGAAGCTCATCCCAGCAAACGTCGTCAAGCCACGCTTTGTCAAACACGGCGCACCTGTATGACATGCGTGTGGATCATTTTCAATTAAGGATAACAACATGAATAAAGCGCTCGAGGATTTAAAATTTACTAAAACGCATGAATGGCTGAAAAAGCAACAGGATGAGCTAACCATTGGCATCACCGATCATGCCCAGCAGTTATTAGGCGATATGGTGTTTGTGGAATTGCCAAAAATAGGTGCCAAAGTCACGGCAGGTGATGAATTAGGTGTGGTTGAGTCCGTTAAAGCCGCTTCTGATTTTTATTCACCTGTCAGTGGTGTTGTTATCGCCATCAATCAAAAAGCCAGTGAAGATCCGGCTATCGTCAATAGTGATCCTTATGGTGCAGGCTGGCTGGTAAAAATCAAGGCCGATAATCTGGACGAGCTTGACGATTTGCTGGATGCTGAACAGTATCATCACGAGACAGCAGAGGATCATTAATCATGCCCTATATTCCGCACACGGCTGAAGACAAACAAGCCATGCTAAGCGCGCTGAAGGTTTCCGATACGCAGGCGCTGTTTGATGAAATCCCAGTCTCACTGCAATACGATGGATTCAAACAGATGCCGGCAGGCGTGAGTGAGATGGCCATGCTGAAAGAGGCTCACCAGCTAGCCTCTCAAAATCAAAATGGCCTGTGTTTTATTGGCGCAGGCAGTTATGACCATCACATACCGGCCGCGGTGTGGGATATTGCCTCACGCGGTGAGTTTCTGACAGCCTACACCCCCTATCAGGCCGAAGCGAGCCAGGGTACACTGCAATTACTCTATGAATTTCAAACCATGATTGCCGAACTTACCGGCATGGACGTTGCTAATGCTTCCATGTACGACGGGGCCACAGCTTTAGCCGAAGCGGTGCTGATGGCTGTGCGCATCAATCGTCAAAGCGCCTCGAATCGTGTCTTGGTTGCCGGCACCATCCATCCGTTCTATCGCGCAACCCTGGAAACCATTGCCCGCAATCAACACATTGAATTACTCACCCTTCCGTTTGATGAGGCATTAGGGATTACTGGCTTAGATATACTGGAACAATACACCGGCGAAGATATTACAGCACTTGTTATCGCACAGCCTAATTTTTTTGGTTGCCTGGAGCAGGTCGATGCGATGACTGATTGGGCACATGGCAATAAAACCATCACCGTCGCCTGCGTTAATCCCATCAGTTTAGGCTTGCTAAAACCACCTGGTCTGTGGGGTGAAAACGGGGTTGATATTGTCTGTGGTGAAGGCCAGCCATTAGGTGCACCCATTGCATCCGGTGGCCCCTATTTTGGCTTTTTCAGCACCCGCATGGCTTATGTCCGGCAAATGCCAGGTCGTTTGATTGGCCGCACCCTGGATAAAGACGGTAAAACAGGCTACACACTGACCCTGCAAGCGCGCGAACAACATATTCGACGAGCCAAAGCCACGTCCAATATTTGTACCAATCAAGGGTTGCTGGTGACAGCGGCAACCATTCACATGAGCTTGCTTGGTGCTAATGGCCTTGCGCAAGTGGCGCGTCACTGTCATCACAATACGCACGAATTAGTCCATGCATTAACCCAAATCAATGGGGTGGAGCAGGTTTTTAAAACTCCTTATTTTCACGAAGCCTTGTTGAAATTTAATCAGCCGGTGAATGATGTATTGCGTGCCTTGGATGAAGCAGGCATTGCAGGGGGCTATGCCATTGAATCCCATTACCCGCAATTGGCAAACACCTTGCTGGTTTGTGCTACTGAAGTGCGTAGCGCTGATGAGATAGCGCAATTTGCACAAACGCTAAAACAAATTCTTGGGAGAAATTGACCATGTTTATTGTGCAGTTAACCTACAAAGTGCCGATCAGTGAAGTGGATAAATATTTACAGGCGCACCGGGAATTTCTTGATTATTACTATAAGCAAGGTTTGCTGCTTGCTTCAGGGCCAATGAAACCACGAACAGGCGGCATTATCCTGGCACTCACTACGGATAAGTCTTATCTTGAGTCTATCTTCCATAAAGATCCTTACCATCTGGCTGAAATTGCTGATTACCAATTTATTGAATTCACCCCAGTCATGCACCGTGATGAACTCAAAGACATCATCCTGAATACGGAAGGCAAATTATGTTAATCTTCGAGCAATCCAAAGCCGGTCGAGAAGCCACAGCCCAAGCCCCCCAAAGCAGCACAGACAAACACCCGATCCCGACCCAGTTTCAGCGCCAGCTGCCGCCACGCTGGCCGGCTTGTTCGGAATTACAAGTAGTTCGACATTTTACCCGCTTGTCACAAAAAAACTTTGCCATTGATACCAATTTTTATCCCCTTGGTTCCTGCACCATGAAATACAATCCACGTGGTGTGCACAAGGCCGCCTCGATGCCAGGATTTATCAACCGCCACCCCTTGGCAACACCTGAAACCAGTCAGGGATTTTTAAAAATACTATATGAGCTGCAAGGTTATCTGGCAGAAATCACCGGCATGCCCGGTGTTTCATTAACGCCAATGGCCGGTTCTCAAGGTGAATTTGCCGGTGTGGCCATGATCAAAGCCTATCACCAGTCCCGTGGAGATACCGAGCGTCAGGAAATGCTCATCCCGGATGCAGCCCATGGTACTAACCCTGCTTCTGCGGTGATGTGTGGTTTTAAAGTGGTTGAAATTCCAACAGCCGAAGACGGTGACATGGATCTCGATGAGTTACGTAGTAAAGTCGGTCCTAAAACCGCCGGCATCATGTTAACCAATCCCTCGACCTTGGGCTTGTTTATGCGTCAAATTAAAGAGATTGCCGCCATTGTTCATCAAGCCGGCGGCTTGCTCTATTATGATGGGGCCAATTTAAATGCCATTTTAGGCAAAGTACGACCTGGTGACATGGGCTTTGATGTCATGCACTTGAACTTGCATAAAACCTTTGCAACACCCCATGGCGGTGGTGGGCCCGGAGCAGGTCCTGTCGCTGTGGGACAACGCCTGCTGCCTTTTTTACCTCAGCCGGTGGTTATTAAAGAAAATGATACCTATCGCTGGGCGGATAACGCCGATTATCCACAAAGCATTGGCCGCCTGTCATGCTTCATGGGTAATGCTGGTATCTTGCTGCGCGCTTATTTTTATATTCGTGTCTTAGGCAAAGAAGGCTTGTTGCGTGTTTCAGAATATGCCACGTTAAATGCGAATTACCTGCTTTCAGAACTTACTCAAGCAGGCTTTAGTCCAGCCTATCCAGGACGGCGCGCCAGTCATGAATTTATTTTGACCTTGAAGCAGGAGAAAAAGCAACATGGCATTAATGCCATGGACTTGGCCAAACGCTTGCTGGATTACAATTTCCATGCACCAACTACCTATTTTCCGCTTCTGGTACCAGAGTGCCTGCTGATTGAGCCGACCGAAACTGAATGCAAGGAAGAGCTGGATGGGTTTGTCAGCGCCATGCAAGCTATTCGCCATGAGATGGAAACAAATCCCGCACTGCTTAAAGAGGCTCCGCACAATTTGCCTGTCAAACGGCTTGATGATGTCAAGGCGGCCAGAGAGCTGGACTTGAATTATTTCAATAGCAACCCTAAAGAGCCGTTTTAATCCCTTCCCCCCAAATATGGGAGAAGGTGCCCGCAGGGTGGATGAGAGGCTCTGTCTGCGTGGAGGTTGTTACGTTCAGACCGAATGGGTCGAGGCTAACTACGGAATCGAGTTTTAATGTACTATATTTGTAATCACTAACCAGTAGGAATTAAGACCATGTGGACAAAACTTCTAGCCGCCCTGTTACTCGGTTGCGGGTTTGCATTGAGTGGGTATTTTATTGCCAAGGGTTTAACCGATTCCAGGCAATATGCCCGTTTTGTGCAGGTAAAAGGCCTGGCTGAACGCGTGGTTAAAGCCGACGAAGCTATATGGACATTAAATATCAAGTTGGTTAACAATGAATTACCCGCATTATACCAAGCCATTGATGATGCCCAGGGTAAAACACGTCAATTTTTAATCAAACAAGGTTTTGAGCCTAAAGAAATCAGCACTAATCCCGTATCAGTAACAGATAACCAAAGTATGTCATATAACCAGAATCAAGCCATGCCGCGCTACAGCGCCGATACTGGATTAACGCTCAGTACGTCCCATGTTGATGAGGTTGCTACAGCGGTGCAAAAAACCGGTGACCTAGTGCAACAAGGCATTGTGGTGACTACCTCAAACGCCATATACCGCTTTAATAACTTGAATGCGATAAAACCTGCCATGCTCGATGAAGCTACCCAAAGTGCGTACCAGGCGGCTATCAGCTTTGCTAGCAACGCAAAAGCTGCGTTGGGCTATATTCGTAATGCGACGCAAGGTTTATTCACGATTGCCGATGCGAATACCAATTATGATTCAGGTAATTCCATCATGAAAAAAGTCCGTGTGGTGACCACGGTAGAGTTTCAGCTTAATTAGGGTCTGTTGACAATTCATTTCACGGCTGTAAATTCGACTGATTGGCACCATATTGCGTTTGAATTCGTTAAATAGGGCTGGCTATTCGCCTCATTCAAACACAACAT
>Ga0209024_1002517_pt1 | contig 10364 bp, 8 predicted proteins | sample AutmiccommunBRH5_FD_187380 | JGI IMG/M metagenome (GOLD analysis project Ga0209024, IMG submission 187380) | Deep subsurface microbial communities from Mt. Terri, Switzerland - Autotrophic microbial communities BRH/5 (SPAdes) (version 2) | ecosystem: Environmental > Aquatic > Deep subsurface >...
CTGACGTTGTAGTTGGGCAGGAACACCACCTTGAGCAGGCCGCGCACGGTGGGGTCGGCATTGATGGTATTGGCGATGTCGTTGGTCAGCTTGATGATCAGCTTGGCCTGGTGATAGCTCGCCGCCGCCTTACCGGCGAAGATCTTCACCCGCGGCACCCAGTTGCCGCCCGGATCGGAGCGAATCGCCTGGTACAACGCGACGGTGTGCAGCAGGTTGAGCAACTGGCGCTTGTACTCGTGGATGCGTTTGACGTGCACGTCGAACAGCGCGGTCGGGTCGACGCTGATGCCCAGCCGCTCCTGGATCACATTGGCCAGATGACGCTTGTTGGCCAGCCGCTGCTCGGCGAAACGCTGGCGGAACGCGGCCTGTTCGGCAAAGGGTTCGAGCTCGCGCAGGCGGGTTTCCGGCTCATCGAGCACCTCCTCGCCGACATGCTCCACCAGCAACTGGGTCAGCTGCGGATTGGCCTGGTAGAGCCAGCGGCGGAAGGTAATACCGTTGGTCTTGCTGTTGATCCGCTGCGGGTAAAGGCTGTGCAGATCGGTGAACACGGTCTTGCGCATCAGCTGGGTGTGCAGCCCGGATACGCCATTGGTGCTGTGCGAACCGAGGAAGGCCAGATTGCCCATGCGCACCCGGCGACCGTGATCTTCCTCGATCAGCGATACCGAGCGCAGCAGCTCGGCATCGTGGACGCCGCGCTCGCGCAGCTGGTCGAGATGGTAGGCATTGATCAGGTAGATGATCTGCATGTGCCGCGGCAGCAGGCGCTCCATCAGGCCCACCGGCCAGGTTTCCAGCGCTTCGGGCAGCAGCGTGTGGTTGGTGTACGACAGCGTCGCCGTGGTCAGCCGCCAGGCGTGCTGCCACTCGTAACTATGGACGTCGACCAGCAGGCGCATCAGCTCGGCCACGGCAATCGCCGGGTGGGTGTCGTTGAGCTGGATGGCGGTGTACTCGGGCAGGCTGTCCAGCGAACCGCGCTGCTTGATGTGGCGACGCAGCAGGTCCTGCAGCGAGGCGGCGACGAAGAAATACTCCTGGCGCAGGCGCAGCTCCTGCCCGGCCTCGGTGCTGTCGGCCGGATAGAGCACCCGTGAAATGCTTTCGGCGCGGGCCTCTTCGGCCGCTGCACCGATATGGTCACCGGCGTTGAAGCGCGCCAGATGGAAATCCGCCTCGGGTCGCGCACGCCAGAGGCGCAGCGTGTTCACCCCGGCGCCGCGCCAACCGACGATGGGGGTGTCATAGGCGATCGCCCGTACCCCTTCGGCCCAGTGCCAGAAATGCTGGACCTCGCCTTTCTCGTTGGTGGCCGCCGTGACGTTGCCGCCGAAGCCGATCAGATACTTCACCTCGGAGCGCTCGAACTCCCAGGGGTTGCCGAAATCCAGCCAGGTCTCGGTCTGCTCGTGTTGCCAGCCATCGACGATGGCCTGGCGGAACAGGCCGTGGTCATAACGGATGCCGTAACCATGGGAGACCACGCCGAGGGTCGCCATGCTCTCCATGAAGCAGGCCGCGAGCCGGCCGAGGCCGCCATTGCCGAGCGCCGCGTCAGGCTCCAGCAGGCGGATGCGTTCGATATCCACGTCGAGCCCGGCGAGCGCTTCACGCGCCACGTCGAACAGGCCGAGGTTGCTCAGGCTGTCGACCAGCAGGCGGCCGATGAGAAACTCCAGAGAGAGGTAATACACCCGCTTCTGCCCGCTGGTGTAAGCCTCGCGCGTGCAATCCATCCAGCGGTCGATGGTGCTGTCGCGAGTAGCCAGGGCTACCGCATGGAACCAGTCGTAATCGGAGGCGTTCTCCGGATCCTTGCCAACCGAGTAGGTGAGCTTGCGCAACACTCGCTCACGGAAAGCGGCAATTTCTTCGGCGGTGGCAATGGCTGTTTCCTGCGTCATGGACAGACCTCGGTTAGCGAAGACACACAAGAGGGACTCGCGGCAGCCATGCCCGTTCACCTCCATTCGACATTCCAGAAAAAGCGTTGCAGGTTTCCTTTACATCTGCGCTACCGCCCGTCCGGTCGCCGCCGTCGGAAGACGCTGGCAATCGCCGCGCGACTCGTTATGATCCGCGCGCCCGAACGCACCGAAGACTGCCCGTGAAGACAAGATTGATCGCCTCCGCCGACCCGGAACGCCTGGAAACCTGGGTGCGCTACAGCGCCGGCCTGTGCCGCGACTGCCATGCGACCTGCTGCACCCTGCCGGTGGAGGTACGCATCGACGACCTGATCCGGCTGGAGCTGGTCGATGTCTTCGAGCGTGACGAGCCGGCGAAGAGCATCGCCAAGCGCCTGAGCAAGGCGGGCATCGTCGAGCACTTCAATCACAAGCACGAGATCTTCACGCTGACCCGCCTGGCCAATGGCGACTGTCTCTATCTGGACCGCAAGACCCGGCTTTGCACGGTCTATGCCAAGCGCCCGGACACCTGCCGCAACCACCCGCGTATCGGCCCGCGCCCAGGTTATTGCGCCTACCGAAGCAAAACCGCCGGCTGACGCGGCGCACCATCGGACATCGCCGCTGCACCCGCCAGCACCGATGCGGAACACCGCAGACAGCAGCGCGGCGTGGCCCGGACTCGTCGCCACGGATAGCCTGAACGGACTGGCCAAAGCGTGACTCAGGAGTCATGCTTGGCGTCTGTCTGTATCTTCGTAACGTTTAGGAACCTCCCCGGCATGAGCCGCGATAGCCGCTACCTGGAAGCCATCCTCCATCACGACATTCCGCTGACCCGCTCGCTCGGGCTGCGCGTCGAGCAGTGGGAAAACCACGAGTTGCGCCTGCAGGTACCGCTGCAGCCGAACATCAACCACAAGAGCAGTATGTTCGGCGGCAGCCTGTACTGCGCTTCGGTGCTGGCAGGCTGGGGCTGGCTGCATCTGCGGCTGCGCGAGGCGGGCATCGAGGATGGGCACATCGTCATCCACGAAGGGCAGATCGAGTACCCGCTGCCGGTGGTGGACGATGCAATCGCCATCTGTTCAGCGCCGAGCCCCGAGGCCTGGGAGCGCTTCGAATCGATCTATCGTCGCCGTGGCCGTTCGCGGCTGGAGCTGAAAAGCCGCATCCTGGCGGCCGACGGCCGTGACGCGGTGCGCTTCACCGGGCAGTTCGTGCTGCACAAATAAGCGAAGGATTACATTGCACGCGTCTGCGGCGGCTTGCTCAGTCGGCGCAATGCCCGCTCCAGGCAGACGCGCCGGGGTTACTCGCGATTGGCCAGTTCGATCAGCCAGTCGCGCCAGTCGACGCCTCTGGGCAGAGCCAGGAAAGATGGGTTCAGATAGCTTTCCCGCGCGTCATAGCGCAGCGCAGCACCACTGACATCCAGCACCTCGCCACCGGCACCTTCCAGCACCCCCTGCGCGGCAGCGGTATCCCACTGCGAGGTCGGCGCCAGGCGCGGGTAGCAATCCGCAGCACCTTCGGCCAGCAGGCAGAATTTCAGCGAACTGCCGACATTCGCCAGCGCCAGCTCACCGAAACGTTCGCCCAGACGACTCAACAGCTGCTCCTGCGCCGGACTGCTGTGGCGCCGGCTGGCGACCACGGTAAACGCTTCCTCCGGCTGCTGGCGCACGCGCAGCGGCTGAGTCGCGCCGGACACTTCGCTGCGCCAGGCGCCGAAATCCTCGCCGCCGTAGTAACAGCGTCCGGATGCCGGAATGCCGACCACGCCGAAGCGCACCTTGCCCGCCTCGATCAGCGCGACGTTGACCGTGAACTCCTCGCTGCCGGCGATGAATTCCTTGGTGCCATCCAGCGGGTCAACCAGCCACCAGCGCGTCCAGCCGGCGCGCTCGCTCAGCGGCACCTCGCAATCCTCCTCGGACAGCACCGGGATGGCGCTATCCAGCGCCTTCAGGCCGTCCAGTAACACCTGATGCGCCGCCATATCGGCGACGGTCACCGGCGATTCGTCGGTCTTGGTCTGGACATCCAGCTCGCTGCGCCAGTGCGGCAGGATCGCCTCGCCCGCCTGACGCACCAGATCGATGACCGACGACAGATAGGGATGACTCATTGGCCGAACTCTCCGCGCTGGGTCAACAGATCCTTGGCCAGGTACAACGCGGCCAATGCGCGCCCCTCGCTGAACTGCGGATGCTGCACCAGACTGGACAGTTCGTGCAGGTTGACCTTGTCGAGCCGCATCGGCTCCGGCTCGTCGCCGGGCAGCTGCTCCGGATACAGATCGCGCGCCAGCACCACCTGAATCTTCTGGCTCATGTAACCGGGCGACAACGACAGCTCGGTAAGCAGCTCGAGGCGGCGCGCGCCGAAGCCGGCCTCCTCCTTGAGTTCGCGGTTGGCCGCTTCGAGCACGTCTTCACCCGGCTCGATCAGGCCCTTGGGCAGCGACAGCTCATAGGTGTCGGTGCCGCCGCAATATTCTTCGACCAGCAGTGCATTCTCCGCATCGGCCAGCGCCACGATCATCACCGCGCCGTAACCGCTGCCCTTGCCGACCAGGCGTTCATAGGTGCGCTCGACACCATTGGAAAAACGCAGCTGCAGCTCCTCGACACGGAACAGTCGGCTGCTGGCGACGATCTCACGGGCTAGCACGGTGGGTTTCTGGCGCATGGGAAACTCCTGGAAACGCGAGCGGCTATCATAACCCGGCTTTTTGCGCTGGCCGTGAGTGCTTTGCGACCAGCTGACCGACGCCGTCCCGTCCATACACCGCTGACGCGAGCCCGCACATGACCTCCAACCTGCCCTGGTCCGACATCGATACCGTCCTGCTCGACATGGACGGCACGCTGCTGGATCTCCATTTCGACAATCATTTCTGGCTCGAACTGCTGCCGCAACGCTACGCCGAGCTGCACGGCATCAGCCGCGCCATGGCCGAGCTGGAACTGGCGCCACTGTTCAACGAGCACGTCGGCAAACTCACCTGGTATTGCCTGGACTACTGGACCCGCGAACTCAACCTGCCGATCCGCGACATGAAACGCGAGATCGCCGAGCTGATCGCCCTTCGACCAAATGCCGACGAATTTCTCGCCGCGTTGCGCCAGACCGGCAAGCGCGTGGTGCTGATCACCAATGCGCACCGCGACTCGTTGTCGCTGAAGCTGGAGAAGATCGAACTGGCGCCCTGGTTCGACCGCCTGATCAGCTCCCACGACTACGGCTATCCGAAGGAGGAGCCGCAGTTCTGGCACGCACTGCGCCAGGATCTGGAGTTCGAGCCAGCACGCGCACTGTTCATCGACGATAGCCTGCCGATCCTGCGTAGTGCGCAGCGCTTCGGCATCGCGCATCTGCTGGCGGTGCGCGAGCCGGACAGCCGCCGCGCACCGAAGGACACCGAGGAATTCGCCGCGGTTGACGATTACCTCGACCTGATCCGCAGCCTGCAGGGCGGTCCAGCGTGACGGCTGGCGCTGCCTTCAGGCAGCAGGAAGCTTTACACTACGCAACAGTTGCCGTCGGCGGGAACCGGCTCAGGATGAGCCCGGGCCGGCACGCATCGAAACAGCGCAGCGGTGCGCAGCACATGCCCTGCCGCTCGTAGTTCGCCCACGGATGATCGATAGGAAGCAACATGGCAGCAGTAGGCGCCGAATTCTGGCCCCATAGTCACAGCGAGATGAGCGAGCGAATCCGCCGGCATGACTGGGGTGCGACTGCGCTCGGAACTCCTGACGCCTGGCCGGCTTCGCTACGGCTGCTGCTGGACACCATTCTCGAAGCGCCCCTGCCGATGTGCATCCTCTGGGGCGACCAGGCGCTGCAGTTGTACAACGACGCCCACGCCGCACTGATCGGCGATCGCCACCCGGCCGAACTCGGCCAGCCCGCTTGCCACCGCTGGGGCGCGACCTGGGCCCTGCTGGAGCCGGCCTGCGACACTGCCCGCCGCGGTGAGCCACGGGTACTGCGCAATCAGCAACTGGTCATCGAACGCGATGGCGCTCCGGTGGAAGCCTGGTTCGACCTCGCCCTGAGCCCCATTCGCAACGCCTCGCACGGCATCGGCGGTCTGCTGCTGTGCCTCAGCGAGACCAGCGAACGCGTGCGCACGGAAACCCGCCTGTCGCAGACCGCCCTGCACTACAAACTCAGCGCCGAGGTGCACCGCGCCAGCGAACAGCGCCTGCAACTGGCGCTCGAGGCCAGCGATCTGATCGGCATCTGGGACTGGGCCATCCAGGCCAGCGAGATTCCGACGGGCGCGGAGCTTTCCCGCATCCTGCCGGTGGCCCAGTCCGGGCCGAACGGCCTGAGCAGCGAAGCCTTTTTCGATCATGTCCATCCCGACGACGTGCCACGCCTGCGCGCCGCGCTGGAGCGCTGCATCGTCGAGCGCGGTACGCTCGACGAGCGCTACAGGCTGCGCAGCGACGATGGCGTCACCCGTTGGGCGCTGGCGCGCGGGCGCTGCCATTGCGACGAGCAGGGCTGGCCACAGCGCTTCCCCGGCGCAGTGATGAACATCACCGGACAGCAGGCCAGCGAAGATGCCCTGCGCCAGAGCGAAGCCGAGTTGAAGATGGTCACCGACGCTCTGCCGGTGCTTATCGGCTACGTCGACGCCGAGGAGCGTTTTCGCTTCAACAACCGCTACTACTCCGACTGGTTCGGCCACTCGACCGAATGGCTGCTGGGCAAGACTGCCCGCGAAGTGCTCGGTGAACGCGGCTATGCCGAGCGCCAGACAAGCATCCGTGACGCCCTCGCCGGCCGCGACGTGACCTTCGAGGCCCATAGCCCGCACCGCGACGGCGAGGCCCGACGCATGCTGGTGCACTACCTGCCGCGCCGCGACGGCCAGGGCAACGTGCTCGGCTTCTTCGTCATGGCACTGGATGTCACCGAGCGCTGGCGCGCCGAACAGGCTCTGCGCGAACTCAACGAGACGCTGGAAAGCCGTATTCAGGAGCGCACCCAGGCACTGGCGGAAGTCTACGAACGCCTGCTCAAGGAAATGGCCAGCCGCGAGCAGGCACAGGAAGCGCTGCGTCAGGCGCAGAAGATGGAAGCGGTCGGCCAGCTGACCGGCGGCATCGCCCACGACTTCAACAACATGCTGACCGGCATCATCGGCGGCCTGGACCTGATCCAGCGCTACATCCAGTCCGGCCGCCACGGCGAAACCCAGCGCTTCATCGATGCCGCGGTCACCTCGGCCAATCGCGCCGCGGCACTGACCCACCGCCTGCTCGCCTTCGCCCGGCGCCAGCCGCTGAATCTCAAGCGTGTCGAGCTGAACCAGCTGATCGAGTCGATGCACGACCTGCTCAGCCGCACGCTGGGCAGCCATATCCACATCCGCAATCAATTGCAGCAAGGTCTGTGGCCGGTTTCCAGCGACGAAAACCAGCTGGAAAGCGCGCTGCTCAACCTGGTCATCAACGCCCGCGACGCCATGGCTGACGGCGGCGCCCTGCTGCTGGAAACTCGCAATGTCGAACTGTACAGGCAAGGCGATGTGGGCGATCTGGCCGCCGGGCGCTACGTCATCCTCTGCCTGACCGACAGCGGCTGCGGCATGAGCCCCAAGGTGCTGGCCAGCGTCTTCGAACCGTTCTTCACCACCAAACCCATCGGCCAGGGCACGGGGCTCGGCCTTTCCATGGTCTACGGTTTCACCCGGCAAGCCGGCGGCCATATCCAGATCGCCAGCGAACCGGGCGAAGGCACCCAGGTCAGCCTGTACCTTCCCGTATTCGAGGACCAAGGCGTCAGCGTCGCGCCAGCCGGCGAAGACGACGGCCCGCTTCAGGCCCAGCAAGGCGAAACCGTCCTGGTGGTCGAGGATGATCCGGCGGTGCGCCTGCTGGTCATCGACGTGCTACAGATGCTCGGCTATCAGACGCTGGAAGCCGCCGACGGCAATGCGGCGATCCGCCTGCTTGAGAGCACGCCCACCATCGACATGCTGGTCACCGATGTCGGACTGCCCGGCATGAACGGCCGGCAACTGGCGGATGTCGCGCGCCAGCATCGCCCCGATCTGCCGGTGCTGTTCATGACCGGCTATGCCAAGCAGGCCGCCAGCGCGGACTTCCTCGAACCGGGCATGGACATGATCAGCAAGCCGTTCAACCTCGATGCGCTGGCCAAGCGCGTACGCGACATGCTGGCGGATAACGACCAGCGGTGAATCGTCCGTAGCCGGCTGGGGTCATAACCCTATCCACCGGCGGCGAGCATGCACTGCAGTTGCAGCGTTGCAGAACGCCGGTCTCGTCAGACTTCGTGGCCTGTGCGGTGAGTGGTTGAGGCAGGTTCGGATGTAAATGGCCGAGACAAGGTGCTGCGACAAGTCATAGCGGGCTATGGCGAGGAGCAGCAACCCAGTATCGGGGCCATGGACGCCGAAATTGACCAACCGAACCTGCCAAGCAGGCGACTAACCGGACCGAATCGCCGATGAACGCCCCGTCTCGCCTGAATGCCGGCGTCGCCACTGCCGCGCAACCACCTGCCGGCGCCAGCCAGCGCTACTGCTACCAGCCAATCGACGATGTCGCGCAATGCGCAGTCGATCTTGCCGAGGAGTGCGCGCTGGCGATCGCCTACAACGGGCTGAGCCAGGCGGTGATGATGATCTCGCCGGCCGATCTGGAAGATTTCGTGGTTGGTTTCAGCCTGGCCAATGGCTTCGTCGAGTCGCTGGATGATATCTACGACATTCGCCTGCACGGCAGAGGCAGTGCGCGGCGCGCCGAATTGGACATTGCCAGCCGCGCGTTCTGGCGCCTCAAGCAGCAACGCCGCCAGCTACCCGGCAACAGCAGCTGCGGGCTCTGCGGGGTCGAAGCGCTGGAGCAGGCACTGCCGCGCCTGCCCGTCATGCCGGCAGCGCCACTGCCGCCCTCGCACTGGTTGCAGGACCTGCGTCAACGAATCGAAGCGTTTCAACCGCTGGGGCGCGACTGCGGGGCGGTGCACGCCGCATTGTTCATGGACGCCAACGGCGAGATCCGCCTGGGCCGCGAGGATATCGGGCGGCATAACGCGCTGGACAAGCTGATCGGTGCCATGGCCCGCTCCGGCTGTGCAGCGGCCGGTGGTCTGGCGATCGTCACCAGCCGCTGCAGCCTGGAGCTGGTGCAGAAAGTGCAGCGGGCCGGGATTCCAGCGCTGGTGAGCCTGTCTTCACCCACTGGCCTGGCCGCCCAGTGGGCGCAGCGACATAACCTCAACCTCATCCACCTGCCGCAGCACAGCCCGCCGCGGATCTACAGCCCTGCCGCAGCGGTGCGCGCGCAAGGCTGATGCTGATTCCGAGCGGGTAAAGGCCCTGCGCGCAGCCCACCACAAGCGAGCTAAGACCACTCGAAGCACCTCTTGTTCCTTAGCGAAATCAAATAGTTAGCAAACGCCAACCGGATCACGCATTTCATCGGAACACTCTTGCCGCAAGCGCAGCGGCGCGTGAGGATCGCGGCGCAATCCACATACGGGATCACTCCATGAAGTACGCCTCGATTTTCCTGTTGTCCACCAGCCTGCTCAGCGCGGCAGCCTTCGCCGGCAGCAACACCGAAGCTGCCGTCGGCGGCGCGCTTGGCGGCGCACTGGGTTCAGTGGTGGGAGAGCATCTGGGGGGCTCGACCGGCGCCACCATCGGTGCCGGCGTTGGCGGCGCGGCTGGTGGCATGGTCGGTGCGGACAAACGCAGCCGTACCGAAGCGGCCATTGGTGGTGGCCTCGGCGCCGCTGGCGGTAATGTCATCGGCCAGCAGGTCGGTGGCAGCACGGGTGGGCTGATCGGCGCAGCCGTGGGCGGCGGCGCTGGCGGCGCGATCGGCAATGCCTACGGCGACGATGATGATGACTACCGGCGTGACCGTCGCTACCGGGATGATCGCCGCTACTACGGCCATCCAGGCAAAGCCAAAGGTCATTACAAGCACAAACACAAGCATCACTGAGGGCCGCAGACGGCAGGCATTGCCGTCTCGCAGCGCCACCGCATCGCCCGGACCGGCCCAGCCGCTCCGGGCGATCTCGTTTTTACGGCTTCTGCTGTATGCGCCGAGCGGGTTAGCTCAAGGCTTCCAGCGCGGCGCGCAAGCGCCCGGGAATGGTGATGGGACGGTTGCTTGCGCGTTCGACGAAGACATGCACGAAGCGGCCCGCGGCGCAGGCCTCCTGCTCACCCTCGCGGAAGATAGCCAGCTCGTATTGCACCGACGAGTTGCCCAGCCTGGCCACCCGCAGCCCGACCTCGATGACGTCCGGATAAGCGATCGACGCAAAGTAGTCGCAGGCGGAGCTGACCACGAAACCGACGATCTCACCGCCCTGGATATCCAGCCCGCCCTGCTGGATCAGATAGTTGTTCACCGCGGTATCGAAGAAACCGTAATAGAC
>Ga0209024_1002518_pt1 | contig 10363 bp, 9 predicted proteins | sample AutmiccommunBRH5_FD_187380 | JGI IMG/M metagenome (GOLD analysis project Ga0209024, IMG submission 187380) | Deep subsurface microbial communities from Mt. Terri, Switzerland - Autotrophic microbial communities BRH/5 (SPAdes) (version 2) | ecosystem: Environmental > Aquatic > Deep subsurface >...
GCATCTGCCATTGGAGCGCCTATCGGCGGCCGGGGGTGTTCGCGCTCTACCGCGCCTTCCTGTTCGACCGGGCGGCGACGACCCCTGCCCGGCTGCGCGCCGCGCTGGCGCTGCCGCTGGCGCCGCGCTGGTCGCGGCTGTTGCCGCGGCGCCGGGGGCTTGGGCTGCCGGTGATGCGGATGCGGCTGCCCTGGCTGCGCCCGCAAGCCTAGCCGCCTTGCCATCACCGCAGAATGCGCCATCCTGTACCCCGCAGAGCAGGAGAGATGCCCATGACCGCCCCCATCGACCTTTACTACTGGCCCACCCCCAATGGCTGGAAGATCAGCATCGCGCTGGAGGAAATGGGGCTGCCCTATGCGGTGCATCTGGTGAATATCGGCGCGGGCGAGCAGTTTGCCCCCGACTTCCTGAAGATCGCCCCGAACAACCGGATGCCGGCCATCGTGGACCCGGAGGGGCCGGACGGCGCGCCGGTGTCGATCTTCGAATCGGGGGCGATCTTGCGCTACCTCGCCCGCAAGACCGGGCAGTTCTGTGGGCCAACCGAGCGGGACCGGATCGCGGTGGACCAGTGGCTGATGTGGCAGATGGGCGGCCTTGGGCCGATGGCCGGGCAGGCGCATCACTTCCTGAAATACGCCCCGGCGATGGAGCCGCCCAACGACCTGCCCTATGCCAAGGACCGCTACCGGGCCGAGGTGGCGCGGCTTTATGGCGTGCTCGACCGGCAGCTGGCAAAGCACGAGTTCGTGGCGGGCAATTTCCTGTCGATTGCCGATTTCGCGATCTGGCCCTGGGCGGTGCTGTGGGAGGGGCAGCAGCAGACGCTGAACGACAAGCCGAACCTGGCCCGCTGGCTGGACCTTCTGGCCGCCCGCCCCGCTTTCCAGCGCGGCCGGGCCGTGGCGGCGGAGCAGCGCAATGACATCGCCAAGGACAAGCAGGCGCAGTCGGTGCTGTTCAAGCGGCAGTGACGGTCAGGCGCGGGCCGTGATCTCGGCCATCGCCTGAAGCAGGGCGTCACACTCCGCCGCGGTGCCGATGGAGATGCGCAGCCAGTTGCGGATGCGGGGCGCGGGGAAGTGCCGCACGAGGATGCCGCGGGTGCGCAGGTCGGCCAGCAGGGTCTCGGCGGGGATCGTGTCATGCGCGGCGAAGAGGAAGTTCGCCGCCGAGGGCAGCACGCGGAACCCCTGCCCCGCCAGACCCTCCGCAAGGCGCGCGCGCTCTGCCATCACCTGCTGGCGCGTCTGCTCGAACCAGGCGCTGTCCTCCCAGGCCGCCAACGCCCCCGCCAGCGCGAGGTGGCCGAGCGGGTAGGAGTTGAAGCTGTCCTTGACGCGGCGCAGCGCCTCGATCAGCGGCGGCTGGCCGAGCGCGAAGCCGACGCGCAGGCCGGCGAGGCTGCGGGATTTGGAGAAGGTCTGCACCACCAGCAGGTTGCCAAACTCCGCCACCAGCCCCGCCGCGCTGCCCGCGCCGAAATCGACATAGGCCTCGTCGATCAGGACGAGGGTATCGGGGTTCTGCGTCAGGATCTGGCGGATGGCTTGCAGCGGCAGGGCGATGCCGGTGGGCGCGTTGGGGTTGGCGAGGACGATGCCGCCGCAGGGATGGTTCCAGTCGGCGGGGTCGGTGCGGAAGTCGGCATCGAGTGGGATCTCGCGGTGCTCGAGACCGTAGAGCGCGCAGGTGCTCTGGTAGAAGCTGTAGGTGACATCGGGGAAAAGGATGGGGCCCTTGCCGCTGAAGAAGGCGTGGAAGGCGTGGGCGAGCACCTCGTCGGAGCCGTTGCCGAGGAAGACGCAATCCGGGGAGAGGCCGAAGCGGGCGCCGAGGGCCTGCGCAAGGTCGGTGGCGGCGGGGTCCGGGTAGAGGCGGAGGCGGTCATCCGTGGCGGCGCGGATCGCCTGCAGCGCGCGGGGAGAGGGGCCGTAGGGGTTCTCGTTGGTGTTGAGCTTGAGGACGGCGCCGCCCCTGGGCTGCTCGCCGGGGGTGTAGGGGCGCAGCTGCTGCACCACGGGGCTCCAGAAGTTGCTCATGTCGCGGCCCTCGCTGCTTGTGATCGGGCGTTACGGTAGAGCGCGGGAGGTGCGGGGGCCAGAGGCTGTGGCGTTGGGTCGCTGTGGAGGGTCGCGGAGAGAGGGCAGCGCCCGTCCGCCGGGTGGGCGAGCTACGGCGGTTCTAGGCGGTTTATGGTGCGGCTTACCTCCACCGGCGTTCTGCGCGGAACGGTGAAAAGCGCCCGCCCGAGGGGGCGGACGGGCGCTGCCCGGCGGCGCTAAAGCGCCTTGTTCCGGGCAAAGGGGTGTGCTTCCGAATGCCTTCGGAGCCTTGGGTGACGCATGAAGGCTCGGGGCCCCCTCAGCCCTCATCCCCCTCCTGCGGCAAGGCGTGGTCCTGCATCAGCTTGCTCTGCGCCATGAAGAACCCGAACATCGCCAGCGTCAGGCCGAAGGTCTTGAAGTTGACCCAGGCCTGATCGGACATCGTGCGCCAGATCGCCTCGTTCGCAATCGCCAGCGCCAGGAAGAACAGCGCCAGCCGCCGGGTCAGGATCAGCCAGCCGGCGGGGGTCAGCGGCATCACCTCCTCCATCACCAGCGCGAGGTAGGATTTGCCGCGCATCAGGCCGAAGCCGAGGATGGCGGCGAAGAGGATGTAGATCATCGTCGGCTTCATCTTGAAGAAGCGCTCGTCGTTGAGCCAGACCGAGAGCCCGCCGAACACCACCACCAGCACCAGGGTGGCCACCTGCATCGGCGCGAGCCGCCCGGTCAGGCGCCACAGGATGCCGGTGCAGATCACCATCAGCACGATGAAGCCGGCGGTGGCCAGGATGAAGCCGCCATATTCGGTGCCGCCGACGGTGACGGTGGCCTCCTTCAGCCGGCCGAAGGCGACGAAGAAGGCGATCACCGGCCCCAGTTCCAGCCCCAGCTTCAGCCAGGGGTTGATCTTGCGGCCCTTCGGCTTGGCCCCCTGCAGTTCGGCGCCCGCGCGCCCGGCTGCGATTTCCTCGTCGGTCATGCCGTTCTCCTAGCCTGCCAGTTTCACGATCACCGCGCCCGCCGCGATCAGCGCCATCAGCGCCGCGCGCCGCATCCCCACCACCTCACCCAGCACCAGCCAGCCGATCAGCGCCGCGAAGACCGTCGATGTCTCCCGCAATACCGCCGCCTCGCCCACCTTGTCGAGGCGGGTGGCCAGCATGATCGCGCCAAAGCTGAGATAGGCCACCACCGCCCCGAGCGCACCCCGCTTGATGAGGGCGCGGCGATCCGCGGCGGGAAGCCGCCCGATCTTGCGCCCGAAGACCAGCGGCAGCGCCAGCCCGTCGATCAGGAAGAACCAGACCAGGAAGGTGAAGGGGTCGGCGCTGGCGCGGATGCCGTAGGCGTCAAAGGTGGTGTAGAGCGCGACGAAGCCGCCCGTCGCCACGGCAAGGCCAAGGGCCAGCACCATCGTGTCGCGGTCCAGCGTGATGGTGCGCAGGTTGTAGGCGGCAAGGCCGAAGATGCCGGCCAGCAGCACGCCCACCCCCGCCCATTGCCCGGGCGTGAAATGCTCGCCGAAGATCAGGCCCGCGCCGATGACGGCAAACAGCGGCCCGGTGCCGCGGACGACCGGGTAGACGACGGTATAGGCGCCGCGGCTGTAGGTCATCGCCTGCAGGATCTTGTAGAGGATGTGGATGACCCAGGCGCCGGCGAAGATCGGCCACATATGCGGCTCGGGCCAGGGGACCAGCGGGATCATGGCGAGGGCGTAGAGCACCACGAAGCTGTCGATCGCGGCGCGGCTGACCCAGGGATCGTGGCGGCCCTTCTGCAGCGCGCCGAAGACGGCGTGCAGCACGGCGGCGGCCAGCGCGAGGATCAGCGCGGCCTGATGCCCGGCGGGGGTGCCTTCGAGCGAGATGATCCAGTTGCTCATCGCGCGCGCCCGCGGGCGGCGGCGGGAACGCGGGCTGCGGCGCTGCGTTGGCCCGGGGAAGGAGGCGCGCAGATGGCAGAGATCTGGACCCAGGCGGCAACGGAGCTGACCGGCTCTTTCACCGCGACCCCGGCCGGGGTGGCGGCGCTGCGGCTGGTGTTGGCGATGCTGCTTGGCGGGATCATCGGACTCGACCGCGAGATGCACGACAAGCCGGCGGGGCTGCGCACCCATATCCTGATCGCGGTGGCGGCCTGCCTGTTTTCGCTGATCGCGCTGGAGCTGATCGAGCTGTCGACGCTGCAGCCCGACGAGCAGCAGACCGACATCCTGCGCCTGATCGAAGCGGTGACCTCGGGCGTGGCCTTTCTCGCCGCGGGGTCGATCATCGTGTCGGGCGGGCATGTCAAAGGGCTGACCACCGGCGCCGGGATGTGGATGGCCGGGGCGGTGGGGCTGGCCTGCGGCACCGGCCATGCCGGGCTGGGGGTGATGGCGACGGTGGTGACGGTGCTGGTGCTGTGGCTGTTCAAGCGGCTGTCGGACAAGATCGGCGGCTGAGGCGCGCGCGGCCGGCCGGCGGGGGCTTTGCGCCCCCGCACCCCCGCAGGATATTTGGAAAAGGCAAAGGGCAAGGGACGGGCTGCACCCTGGAGCCGCGCGCGCGCGGGCGACATCGGATCAGAGGCCGACCAGCGCGCGGGCGAACTCGTCCGGGTCGAAGGGTTGCAGGTCGTCGATTTGCTCGCCCACCCCGATGGCATGGATCGGCAGGCCGAACTTGTCGGCCAGCGCCACCAGCACCCCGCCCTTGGCGGTGCCGTCGAGCTTGGTCATGACGAGGCCGGAGACATCGGCCAGCTTGCGGAACACCTCGACCTGCAGCAGCGCGTTCTGGCCGGTGGTGGCGTCGAGCACGAGGAGGGTGTTGTGCGGCGCCTCGGGGTCCTTCTTGCGGATGACGCGGACGATCTTGGACAGCTCCTCCATCAGGTCGGCGCGATTCTGCAGGCGGCCCGCGGTGTCGATCATCAGGAGGTCGGCGCCGGTCTCCTGCGCCTTGGTCATGGCATCGAAGGCGAGGCTGGCGGGGTCCGATCCCTCGGGCGCGGTCAGCACCGGCACGCCGGCGCGGTCGCCCCAGACCTGCAGCTGTTCCACGGCGGCGGCGCGAAAGGTGTCGCCCGCGGCGATCACCACCGACTTGCCGGCGGCGCGGAACTGGCTGGCGAGCTTGCCGATGGTGGTGGTCTTGCCCGAGCCGTTGACGCCGACGATCAGCACAACTTGCGGGCGCTTGGGGTAGATCGGCAGCGGGCGGGCCACCGGCTCCATGATCCTTGCGATCTCGGCGGCCAGCGCGGTCTTGATCTCGGGGGTCGACATGCGGCGGCCCATCCGCCCCTCGGCGAGGTTGGCGGTGACGCGGAGCGCGGTGTCGACGCCCATGTCGGAGGCGATCAGCAGCTCCTCGAGGCTTTCGAGCATCGCATCGTCGAGCGCCCGGCGCGGCGGCTCGGGCGCTGTCGCGGCGGCGGTTTCGCGCGTGAAGATCCGGCCGATGAGGCTGGGGGTGGGTGCGGGCGCCGGTGCGGGGGCGGCCTGCGGCGCCCCGGCTTCGGGCGCCCCGTCCTCCACGATCGCATCCAGCCCCTCACCGAGTTTGTTGGAGGAGCGCGTGAGCCGGTCCCTGAGCTTGTTGAAGAACGACATCGGCGCCCCCGGGGTCTGGAGAGAAAGGTTGCTGTCCCTCACCTAGTCGCTTCGGGGCGGGGATGGAAGGGATGGCGGGGGGTGATGTCTCTATCCACATGCCCGCCGAGAGTGTCGGAGGTTCTGTCGGGCGTGCCTTCTGCCGGACCCTCCTTGGCGAAGGCCATCGCCTTCGCCACGCGCCGCCCTCTCCTCATATCCGGACGGGCCTCAAAGGCCCGGACAGCGCCCGCCCCGCCTCTGGCGGGCGCTGTCCTCAATCGGTCTCTCGCTGCCAGCGGCTCTGGGTGAACAGTCCCGCAGCGGGCGGGGGCGAGGCAGTGCCTCGCCTTTTCCCGCCCGATCCGCCTGTCGGTCTCTTGGAAGGGACTGTCGAAAGCCCATCCCCAACTGACACGCCTGTGACCCCTCGGCACTGGCGAAGCGCGGCGGCATCTGGCAGGCTCGCGCCAGATCGCTGCAGGAGTCTGCCCATGTTCCGCCTCGCCGCCCTTGCCGCACTCCTCGCCACCGCGGCCAGCGCCGATCCCGGCAGGCCGCTGACGGCGGAGGAGTTCGACGCCCTCTCCCGTGGCCGCACGCTCACCTATGCGGCGGGCGGGCAGGTCTACGGGATCGAGCAATACCTGCCGGGCCGCAAGGTGCGGTGGGCCTTCCTCGGCGATATCTGCAAGGAGGGCAGCTGGTTTCCCGATGGCGAGCATATCTGCTTTGCCTATGACGGGCTGCCCGACCTGCAATGCTGGACCTTCTACGATACGCCGGGCGGCCTGACCGCGCAGTTCCGCGGCGATCCGGCCAGCGAGCCGCTGGTCGCGGTCGAGGACAGCCCCGAGCCGCTTGGCTGCGCCGGGCCGGATGTGGGCGTGTAGTCAGAAGAGCGAGCCCTGGCCGCCGTCTGCAGGGCCCCGCGGCTTGCGGGGTTTCGGGGAAGACTGCGGCGCTTCGGCCTCTCCTTGCACCGGCTGCGCCAACAGGCGCGCGTCCTGAAACTGGATCTCCAGCAACGGCGCCCCCGCCGCCTCGGCGCGGGTGGTAACGACCCTGCCGCCCGCCCGCACCACCGCATAACCCCGGCGCAGGGTTTCCGTATATCCCAGCGTCAGCCGCATCCGGTCCAGCGCCGCCAGCCTCTCGCCCGCCGCCTGGACCCGCGCCCCGGCGGCCGTCTCCAGCCGCGCCGACAGCCCGGCGAGGGTCTGCGCCTTGCGGGCCGTGTCGCGCTGCGCCTCGGCTGCCGCGCGCGCCATCGCGGGGGCGAGGCGGCCCGACCAGTCGGCCAGCCGCTGCCGGGCCCGATCCTGCCGCAGGCCAAGCGCGGGGGCAAGGCGGCCGGACCACTGCGCCAGATGCCGCCGCTCTGCCGCGATGAAACCGGTGAGGAGGCCCGGCCCGACCTTGCCCGCCAGCCGCTCGAACCCTGCGCGCCGGGCCGCCGTGGCCCCGCGCAGCGCCGGGTCGAGCTGGCCGCCGACAAGGTCCAGCCGCTGCCGTGCAGGCGCCACCAGTGCCTCGGGCCGGCCAAGGGCGCGGCCAAGATCCGTCAGCCGCTGCCGCCTTGTCTGGCCGCGCTGCAGCACGGCGCGGTGCATCCGCGCCCCCTGCTCCGCCATCTGCGCCATCAGGTCGCTGCGCACCGGCACCGCAAGCTCTGCCGCGGCGGTGGGCGTCGGCGCGCGCAGGTCGGCGGCGAAGTCGATCAGGGTCGTGTCCGTCTCATGCCCCACCGCGGAAATCAGCGGGATGGCGGAGGCGGCAGCGGCCCGCACCACCACCTCCTCGTTGAAGCCCCACAGATCCTCGAGGCTGCCGCCGCCCCGCGCCACGATGATCAGGTCGGGCCGCGGGATGGCGCCGCCCGGGGTGAGGGCGTTGAAGCCGCGGATGGCGGCGGCGACTTCGGCCGCGCATTTCTCGCCCTGCACCGCCACCGGCCAGATCAGCACCCGGCGCGGAAAGCGGTCGCGCAGGCGGTGCAGGATGTCGCGGATCACCGCGCCCGAGGGCGAGGTGACGACGCCGATCACCCCCGGCAAGAACGGGATCGGCTGCTTGCGGGCGGCATCGAACAGCCCCTCGGCGGCCAGCGCGGCACGCCGCCGCTCCAGCATCGCCATCAGCGCGCCGGCACCGGCCGGCTCCACCTGCTCGACGATCAGCTGGTATTTCGACTGACCGGGGAAGGTGGTCAGGCGGCCGGTGGCAATGACCTCCATCCCCTCCTCGGGGCGCACGGCCATCTTCGCCGCCTGGCCTTTCCACGAGATGGCGGCGATGACGGAGCGGTCATCCTTGAGGTCGAAGTAGAGATGCCCCGAGGCCGGGCGTGACACCCGCCCCACCTCGCCGCGCACCCGCACCAGCCCGAATTCGCCCTCGATCACCCGCTTCACCGCGCCCGACAGCTCGGACACGCTGTATTCATGGGCGTTGCCGCCCGTATCCGGCCCGTCATCTTCGAAAAGGTCATCCATCGGCGCGCCCCGAGACTTGTGCGAGTTTCCCCCGCACCCTAGAACGCCCGCAACCGAAGGCCAAGGTGGGCCTGACCAAGGAGGCGGCGATGAACATTCTGGTTCTGGGCGGCGGCGGGCGCGAACATGCGCTGGCCTGGGCGATCAAGCAGAACCCGAAATGCGACCGGCTAATCGTCGCCCCCGGCAATGCCGGCATCGCGCAGCTGGCCGAATGCGCGGCGCTGGATGTGCTGGACGGCGCAGCGGTGGTGGCCTTCTGCGAAGAGAACGCGGTGGATTTCGTGGTGATCGGGCCCGAGGCGCCGCTGGCCGCCGGGGTCGCCGATGCGCTGGCGGCGGCGGGCATCCTCGCCTTCGGCCCCTCGGCGGCGGCGGCGCGGCTGGAGGCCTCGAAGGCTTTCACCAAGGAGATCTGCGATGCCTGCGGCGCGCCGACGGCGGCCTATGCTCGGTTCACGCAAGCCGAGGCGGCGAAGGACTATATCCGCCGCGTCGGAGCGCCAATCGTGGTCAAGGCCGATGGCCTCGCCGCCGGCAAGGGCGTGATCGTGGCGATGACCGAGGCCGAGGCGCTGGCGGGCATCGACGAGATCTTCGGCGGCGCCTTTGGCGACGCCGGGGCCGAGGTGGTGATCGAGGAGTTCATGGCGGGCGAGGAGGCCAGCTTCTTCGTGCTCTGCGATGGCGAGACCGTGCTGCCGATCGGCTCGGCGCAAGACCATAAGCGCGTAGGCGATGGCGACACCGGCCCCAATACCGGCGGCATGGGCGCCTATTCCCCGGCGCCGGTGCTGACGGGGGCGATTTCCGAAGCGGCACTTGCGCAAATCGTCCGACCGACCGTGGCCGAAATGGCGCGGCGCGGCACGCCGTTCAAGGGGGTGCTCTATGCCGGGCTGATGATAAAGGACGGCGCGGCGCGGCTGGTGGAATACAATGTCCGCTTCGGCGACCCGGAATGCCAGGTGCTGATGATGCGGCTTGGCGCGCAGGTGCTGGACCTGCTGCTGGCCTGCGCCGAGGGGCGGCTTGCGGACATGCAGGTGACCTGGGCCGAGGATCACGCGCTGAGCGTGGTGATGGCGACGAATGGCTACCCGGGAGACTATGCCAAGGGCAGCCAGATCCGCGGGCTGGAGGAGTTGCCGGAAACCAGCCTCGAGATGGTGTTCCACGCCGGCACCGCCGAGCGCGACGGCAGCATCATCGCCTCGGGCGGCCGCGTGCTCAACGTCACCGCCCGCGGCGCGAGCTTGGGCGAGGCGCGGGAGCGGGCCTATGGCCTCGTGGACCGCATCGACTGGCCGGGCGGCTTTTGCCGGCGCGACATCGGCTGGCGCGCACTCTAGCCCCGGCGGCGCCGGGGGGCTTCGCGCCCCCCGTCCTGCGGACTGGCGTCCTCCGGACTCCCCCCGCGGGATATTTGGAAAAGGCAAAGCGCAAGAGCCGCGCTTCCGCCTTTGCCTTTTCCAAATATCCTCGGGGGTGAATTGGCCGCAGGCCAAGAGGGGGCAGAAGGCCCCCTCCCTTTTTCCCTACCCCATCCGCTCCGAGGCGTAGCTGCCCGGCGAGGCCGGGAACACCACGGTCTTGTTGCCGTTCAGGAACACCCGGTGGTGGATATGGGCGTGGATCGCCCTCGACAGCACCGCCGCCTCCACATCGCGGCCGAGGCTGACATAGTCCTCGGGACTTTGGGCATGGGTGATGCGGACGGTGTCCTGCTCGATGATCGGGCCCTCGTCGAGGTCGGCGGTCACATAATGCGCCGTGGCCCCGATCAGCTTCACGCCGCGGGTGAAGGCCTGCTTGTAGGGGTTGGCGCCCTTGAAGCTGGGCAGGAAGCTGTGGTGGATATTGATGATCCGCCCCGCCATCTTGCGGCAGAGCGCGTCCGACAGCACCTGCATGTAGCGGGCGAGGACCACCAGTTCGGCGCCCGTCTCCTCGACCAGCGCCAGCAGGCGCGCTTCGGCCTCCGGCTTGTTCTCCTTGGTCACCTTGATCAGGTGGAAGGGGATGTCGTGGTTCACCACCACCTTCTGGTAGGTGAGGTGATTGGACACCACACCCACGATCTCGATCGGCAGCGCGCCGATGCGCCAGCGGTAGAGCAGGTCGTTCAGGCAATGGCCGAAGTTCGACACCATCAGCAGCACCTTGACCCGGTGCGCGGCGTCGTGGATCGCCCAGTCCATGCCGAAGGGCTCGGCGATGGCGGCGAAGGCTTCGGT
>Ga0209024_1002523_pt1 | contig 10353 bp, 10 predicted proteins | sample AutmiccommunBRH5_FD_187380 | JGI IMG/M metagenome (GOLD analysis project Ga0209024, IMG submission 187380) | Deep subsurface microbial communities from Mt. Terri, Switzerland - Autotrophic microbial communities BRH/5 (SPAdes) (version 2) | ecosystem: Environmental > Aquatic > Deep subsurface >...
ACCATAAAGTCTTTAATCCCGCCAGTTCCGCTGTAATCTCCGGCATGCCAGGTAATGTTTTATCCATCGCGGCAATTATCTGATCCGTAACCCAGATAAATCCATTGGCGTCCTGATATTCCTGCAGGTTCACGATTTTGCCATCTTTCACCCCGATTGCATATTCCGCGCTGGCCTGCTTCAACATTGCCATGGCGGAGGCCATGGTGAACGCGGGCGACGTGCGCTTTTCCGCATCAATTGCACTGTGCGCCGCATCAATTTTTTCATACACGGCGCTAAAGGCCTGATCAAGGGGCGCGCCGGATTTGTTCTCGACGATCTGGTCTACCAGGGCGTCCAGCTCCACCTCGAAAGGAGCTGCGCCGCGCTGTTGCAGATGGGGTTTGAGATTGTCATAGGTTTCCGCCGCCGGGTGCTGCGCATGGGCTGCCGCCTGGTCCCAGATACCGCGCGACGATAGCTCCTCTGCAATATGCAAATGTCCTTTGGTCAATAGCAGAAATACGGCAAACACCTGATCGGGGTCTTCATTGGTGTAACCCGCTTCCCCCCCCTCCCCGCCTTCGGCAATGGCGGCTTGAACGGCATGGCCGCCATGCCCGCTCGCCGCCACACCATGCGGTTCGCTCTCAACGATTTGGGCCGCAGATGCACTGGCGCTCAGCATCAGATAACTGCCTACGCCCAGCCAAATCCTGATTTTGTTATCGGCCATAAAAAGAAGTCCCTCTCTTAACGAATTATTGATATTGATAATTAATATCATTAATTATCCTATGCAACAAAAACCGCCCAAATCGCGGCTCAAATTGGTATAAAAATATACGCAATAATGCGGCGGGCGGATAGGAGGCACTCGTGATTCTGTGCATCGCAGATATGTTACCAGCCGAGCTGCTGCAGGAGGCCCAGTCAATTTTTGCCCGCAGCCAGTTTGCAGACGGCAAAGATACGGCCGGCTGGCATGCCCGTCAGATCAAACACAATCTCCAGATCATTGCAAACCAGCCGCAAGCACAGGCGTTACAGCAAAAAATACTGTCGCAGATTGCCGCGCACAGCATAATTGCATCGGCGGTGCTGCCAAAGCAGTTTCGGCCCCTGCTGTTCAGCCGTTATGAGACCGGCATGTCCTACGACAGCCATGTGGATGATGCGATCATGGGGCGTGACGCGAATGGCGCCGGTGCGGTGCGGTCCGATATTTCATTCACACTGTTTCTTAGTCCGCCGGACAGTTATGAGGGGGGTGAACTCGTGATCGAATCCACTTCCGGCGAGCAGGTTTTTAAATTGGAGGCCGGACAAGCCGTAATTTACCCGTCCACCAGCCTGCACCGCGTATGCGAGGTGACGCGCGGCATACGCGATGCGGCGGTAGGCTGGGCGCAAAGTTATGTGCGCGATGCAGGGCAACGCGAAATGCTGTTCGAACTGGATACAGTGCGCCGCGCCATTTTCAGACGAGACGGCAAAAGCCCGGAATTTGATCGCCTGTCGAAAGTCTATTCAAACCTGCTACGCAACTGGTCGGAGGTTTAACTCACTGCCAGCAGATCGTCTGAATGTCGCAGGTTCCGACTTAGGCTTTCAATCTGCGCCATTATCTCCTCGGCATCCAGGGGCGCGCGCAGATGTATGTCAAATGATGGCAGTTTTCCGACCGCCGGAAAATCCGGGACCGACGGTGGCAACAGCAGTATTTTACGGAATGTATATGGGCCCGCAGCCTGCAACATTTTGATCATCATCGGCGCCTGTATGTCCTCGGTGCTAAACGATATCAGCAATAGATCGGGCGCCAGACTATCCACCGTTTCGAGAAACTTTCTGCCGCTTTTCATGCAGGACAGCACATGCCCCCTTGATTGAATCGCCTTATGCACCTCGCTTAAATCGACTTCATCATTGACAATGCTCACAATATTCAGCCGTTTTTCCCTTAACGCGTCCGCCGCCGGTTCGGCTTCAAGAATTGGCATGTTTGTCAAGGCGCCATACATCTTCAATAACTGACGGTCCTTATTTTCCTGCATGCGCTGCACCTGGCGCAGTTTGGCCTTCACCACCACATACATCAGTTCAAAATCCACAGGCTTGGTCAGATAATCGTCGGCGCCCAGTTCGCGCCCCGCAATCAAATCCTTGCGATCGGCCAGTGCGGAGAGAAACACAAACGGCATATCCGCGCATTCCGGGTACTCCGACCTGATTTTAGCCAGCAGGCCAAGCCCGTCCAGAATTGGCATGGTTATATCCGATATGATCAGATCCGGGCGCACACGAAGGATCGTTTCCAGCCCCTGCTCACCATTTTCAGCCTCGCTGATCGTATGCCCCTGTATTTCAAGCGCCTCAACTATATCTTCCCGAATTTCCGGTTCATCCTCAATGCAAACTATTTTTGCCATTGGCACACACTCCCGCTCCCGAAAAATGACAGATAATACATTTTTACGATCTAATGATTAATAAGCTCTTATTACGAGAGTTAATTATTTATATACGTATATATAGGAAATTATATTTTTTATACTCTACCATAAGTGGAATATGCCCTCTATGTTTGATCACGACGCCGTCAGCACAGAATCTCGTTCCCAAACCGCACTGCCCGCCTTCTTTACCGGATTCCGCAAATGGTTGCGGCTCCTCCTGGCGCCAGGTGAAGTGGTGCGCATGGAAAAGCAACTCCGGGAGATAAAGCAACGCTTCGATCTGTGCGTGCGCGGCTCAGAGGCCGGCATCTGGGAGCTTGATCTGATTACCCGCAAACTTTTCATGTCCGAGCAATTCAAGCTTCTGCTTGGATGGGCGGATGACAAAATACCGGACATCGCAGAGAACTTGTTGCCACTAATTCATCCGCAAGACGCCGCGCGCGTCCTGAAAACGGTCAACGATGAATTATCCGGCGGCAAGGACATGTTTAACCTGGAATTTCGCCTTCGCGGCCGCTATGGCGGATTTCACTCGTTTCATACAAGCGCCGCCGTCTTGCGCGATCGCGTGGGGAAGGCCAAATTCATGGCAGGCTCAATGAGCGACATTACCGCCCGGGTACATGCCGAAGGCGAGTTACGCCGCCATCGCTTAAGATTGGAAAAGAAGGTCGAAGCGCAAATTCAGGACATAAAAGAAAGCGAGGGACGCCTGATGGCGGCTGTGGAAGCCATCTCGGACGGCTTTTGCCTTTTTGATAAAGACCAGAAGATTATTCATATCAATAGTCAAATGAGACGCCTGCATCCTGAGATGACAAACATGATGGCGCCAGGCACGGAAATGACTGAAATTGGCTCCGCATTGATCGGTCAAGCACGCGATGAAGCGGAGCGAGACAACTGGGCTCAAATTATCGAACGCCTGAAGCAGGGAGTAACCGAAGACGAACTCGAGCGTTCCGACGGGACATGGCTTAAAATTACGCGCGCACGCACAAAAAGCGGCGATCTGATTGTTCTGCATTCCGATGTTACGCGCTACAAACAGCAGGAAGCTGCATTGCAGGCACAGGCGGCGGAACTGGAACTGGCGCTGATCAAGGAAAAAGAACTCAACAATACACATCGCCAATTCGTGTTCATGGCATCACACGAATTCCGCACTCCACTCGCTATTATTGACGGCTCCACCCAATTGCTTTGCGCAGACCCTGCCAATCTCAACGCGGAGCGTGTGCTGAAACGCTGTGCAAAAATTCGCAATGCGGTAAGCCGCATGACGAGCCTGATTGACAGCACACTGACGGCGGCGCGGCTTGATGCCGGCAAAGTGGAGGTAACCCCTACACTGTGCGATTTGCGCGCCATAGTCACCGAAGTTTGCGAATCCCATCAGGAAATTTCGGCAACCCACCACATACGGCATAATCTTGCCGGGTTACCCGATCAGGTCATGGGGGACCGCAAGGCATTGGAGCGTGTATTGATCAATCTTGTATCCAACGCCGTAAAATATTCACCCCAGGGCAGTGAAGTCCTTGTGGTAGGATCGCATAACGCCGATAGCGCCTGCATCACGGTAACAGATCAAGGCGTTGGCATTGCGGAAGCGGATTTGCCCCGCATGTTTTCACGATTCTTTCGCGCCCAGACATCGGTGGGAACGGCAGGTACTGGATTAGGGCTATGTGTCGCCCAGGAACTGGTAAAGCTGCATGGCGGCTATATCAGCGTGGAAAGCCGGGTCGGCGAGGGATCCACCTTTACGGTAAATTTGCCAATCATCGGACCCGCCGCAGTGGCGGCAGAAACGCAATCCATGTCCGCTTAACTTCCATTCGCGCTCAGCACATGCCCGGCCAGATAGAGCGAACCGCAAATAGCCACCCGCGGAGGCATAGGGCTGTCAGTGGATATTTCGTTCAGCGCCTGCGCCAGATCAGCTGCTGAACGCACCGGCAGTGCAGCCGTGCTGGCGGCTTGCGCGAGTGCGTCGGCGGTCATGCTGTTTTCCTCGCCAGGGATAGCGATCGTGTAAACCCCCCGCACCAGGCCATTAAACGCGGCAAAAAAACCTGGCGCGTCTTTGCTGGTCAGCATGCCGCAAATTAGATACAGCGGCAGCGGATGACGCTCCTCGAGTTCCGCAAGCGCGCTGGCCATGGCAACAGCCGCCGCTGGATTATGTCCACCGTCCAGCCATAACTCCGCGCCTTCTGGTAACGCAGCCAGTAATGGCCCAAAGCCAAGTCGCTGCAATCTGCCAGGCCACTCAACGGTGCGAAGCCCCCGCGCGATGGCGTCGCTGCCGATTTCGAAATCCGGTAGCGCGAGCACTGCGGCAATGGCTGTTCCTGCATTGCTTAATTGGTGCTGTCCAACCAGCGCAGGCAGCGGCAGATCAAGCAATCCATCGGCATATTGAAACACCAGGCGGCCATGTTCGCTATAGGTCGTCCAATCCTGACCATGGATCAGCAGGGGCGCGCCAAGAGTTGCCGCACGCGCTTCTATAACCTGCGCCGCGTCGGGTTTCTGCGGCCCGATAATCGCCGGGGTTCCCGGTTTTAGAATGCCTGCTTTTTCGGCGGCGATTTCCGCCAGGGTGTCACCCAGAAACTGCTGATGATCCAGATCGACCGGCGTAATAACGGTTACGGCGGCGCGCGGAATCACGTTGGTAGTGTCCAGCCGTCCGCCCAGCCCAACTTCCAGCAACAGGATATCCGCTGGCGTCTCGGCAAACGCAAGCAGCGCCGCAACCGTGGTGATCTCGAAAAAAGTTATCGGGTCGCCTGCATTGACCCGCTCGCACTCCAACAGGCGGGCGCACAGTTCCGTTTCGCTGATCAACTGCCCCGCGAGCCGGATGCGTTCGTGAAAGCGCTGCAGATGCGGCGAGGTGTACACATGCACCCGCAAGCCCGCGCTTTCCAGAATGGCGCGCATGAACGCAACGGTCGAACCTTTACCATTGGTGCCCGCCACATGAATGGTTGGTGGTAAACGCATATGGGGACTGTCCATGCGCTGCAGCAGGCGCCCCATCCGCTCCAGGGAAAGATCGATGATCTTGGGATGCAAATGCAGCATCCGCGCGAGAATGACTGCGCTCTCGTCAGGCGGGCGCAGCGCGGGAGTCTGGGGGGCCATGATCCGCGCCTCTACGTCCTGGCCGGAGCCGCAAGCGCAACCGGATCGGACGCGCCGTGACTTATGTCGGGTTCCCCATGGGGCAATACCGTTTTGTGCATCAGTATATGCAAAATACGCGACAGGGTTTGCCGCAGATCCTTGCGGTGTACCACCATATCGATCATGCCTTTGTCGCGCACGGTCTCGGCGCGCTGAAATCCCTCGGGCAATTTTTCGCGGATGGTTTGCAGGATGACCCGTTGCCCCGCAAACCCGATCAGCGCATTGGGTTCGGCAATGTGCACGTCGCCAAGCATGGCGTAAGACGCGGTTACGCCACCGGTAGTGGGATCGGTGAGCACCACGATATAAGGCAGCCCTGCCTCCCGCAGCATCTGCACGGCAATTGTTGTGCGCGGCATCTGCATCAGCGATAGCATGCCTTCCTGCATCCGTGCGCCGCCCGACGCCGCAAATACGATTAGCGGGGCGTGCAGCGCCAGTGCTTTTTCCGCGGCGGCAATCAGCATCCCGCCGACCGCCATACCCATGGACCCCCCCATGAAAGTGAAATCCTGTACCGCGACAACGCATAACAGGTTGTCGATACGCCCGCTCGCGGCCAGCATCGCTTCTTCGCGTCCGGTATTGCGCCGCGCTTCTTTCAGGCGTTCGGGATAGCGTTTCTGATCGCGAAACTTTAGCGGGTCCGCCGCCACTGTCACCTCTGGCAGCCACTCATACTGTGCACCATCAAATAAAGAGTCGAGCCGCGCCTTGGGCGTCAGCTTCATATGATGATGGCAGTTCGGGCAGACATTCTGAGCAGCGATCAAATCGCGCTGAAAAATCATCTGGTCGCAGGCGGGGCATTTATCCCACAGGCTTTCCCCACCGTCGCGCATGCGGAACACGGCCTGTATCTTTGGACGGACAACCCGGGTCAGCCAGTTCATGGGCTTGCTCTCCATCTTACGCCTGCTCCCTCGTTTTACGAACGCCAACAGCGAGTCCGGCAACAAACTCATGTACGTCAGCGGCAATGGCGGATGCCGGCTTTCCGGCCTTTCTGGCCGCCGCGATGCGGTCGACAATGGCCGTTCCAACGACCACGGCATCGGCAAAGCGCGCCACTTCGGCTACATGCGCCGCCGTCTTTATTCCAAAACCCACAGCGACCGGCAGTTTGCTATGGCGGCGAATGCGCCCAACCGCTTCATCAACCAGCACCGCATTCGCGCTTGCAGCCCCGGTGATGCCAGTGATGGAAACATAATAGACGAAACCGCTGGTATTGTTAAGCACCGCCGGCAAACGCCGGTCATCCGTTGTGGGTGTTGCAAGACGGATGAAATTCAGGCCGGCCTTGAGTGCAGGAAGGCACAGCTCTGTATCTTCTTCTGGCGGAAGGTCGACAATAATCAGCCCGTCGACGCCAGCCGCCAATGCATCCCCAATGAAATGATCAACCCCATACCGGTAGATGGGATTGTAATATCCCATCAGAATGATTGGCGTGTCCGTATCGTACTGCCGGAAACGGCGCACCAGATCCAAAGTACGTTGCTGGCTTGCGCCGTTCTGCAACGCCTGCAACCCTGCGGCCTGAATGGAGGGTCCATCCGCCATCGGATCACTGAAGGGCATGCCCAGTTCGATCAGGTCGGCGCCCGCCGCAGGCAGGCCGCGCAAAATTTCGAAGCTGGTTTCATGGTCGGGATCGCCCGCCGTAATAAATGTAATCAACCCGGCGCGTCCCGCGCCACGCAGTGCGGCAAGGCGTTTATCAATACGTGTCTCGCTCATGTCAGCTGCGTCCCCAGCATCCGGGCGACGGCGAAAATATCCTTGTCGCCGCGCCCGCACATGTTCATGCACAGCAGGTGATCGTGCGGCAGGGCGGGAGCAATTTTCGTTACATAAGCCAGCGCATGCGCAGGCTCCAGCGCGGGAATGATGCCTTCCAGTTTGGTGCATAGCTGAAACGCCGCCAGCGCTTCATTATCGGTCGCCGAGACATAGTTCACACGCCCCGCCTCATGCAACCAGGCGTGCTCCGGACCGATGCCCGGATAATCCAGCCCCGCCGAAATCGAATGCGCATCGGTGATCTGCCCGTCGCCATTCTGCAGCAAATAAGTGCGGTTGCCATGCAGAACGCCAGGCTGTCCGCCCGCAATGCTTGCGGCATGCAGGCCTGTCTCCAGCCCCTTGCCCGCCGCCTCCACCCCATACATGGCGACGCCGGGATCATCCAGAAACGGATGGAACAGGCCAATGGCGTTTGATCCGCCCCCGATACAGGCGACCAGTGAATCCGGCAGACGCCCTTCACGCTCCAGCATCTGTTCGCGCGCCTCGCGCCCAATCACCGATTGAAAATCACGCACCAGCATGGGATAGGGATGCGGCCCGGCAGCCGTGCCGATAATGTAGAACGTGTCCATCACATTGGTCACCCAGTCGCGCAACGCTTCATTCATGGCATCTTTCAGCGTCGCCGTGCCGCTGGTTACCGGCACGACCTCGGCTCCCAGCAGCTTCATGCGGAACACGTTGGGCTGCTGGCGTTCAATATCGGCTGCCCCCATGTAAATCACGCAGGGCAATCCAAAGCGCGCAGCAACCGTGGCGGTGGCCACCCCGTGCTGACCCGCGCCGGTTTCGGCAATGATGCGCCCCTTGTTCATACGCCGTGCCAGCAAGATCTGGCCCAGGCAATTATTGATCTTGTGCGATCCGGTATGGTTCAACTCATCGCGTTTGAAATAAATCTTTGCACCGCCAAAATGTTGCGTCAGGCGTTCCGCAAAATATAGCGGGCTGGGCCGACCTGCATAATGGGTCAGCAAATCATCCAGTTCCGCCTGAAACGCGGGATCGGCTTTGGCCGCGTTATAGGCGCGCTCCAGATCAAGTATTAGCGGCATCAGCGTTTCGGCAGCATAGCGCCCGCCGAAAATACCGAAATGGCCTTGCGCATCTGGGCCAGCCCGAAAGCTGTTTGGCTTGGGTACAGTCACGATCAAATTTCCAGTTACAAATGTTTAGCGGTTTTCACAAAGCTGCGGATTTTCGAAATATCCTTGATCCCCGGCCCGCTTTCCACTCCCGATGACACGTCTAGCATTTTAGCGCCACTGATGCGAACAGCCTCGGAAATATTTTCCGCATCAAGACCGCCAGACAACATCCAGGGCTGCGTCCAGGTATGACCGGCGATAAGCCGCCAGTCGAATACCAGGCCATTGCCGCCGGGTAAAGCGTCGCTGGTCAGTGGGGGCTTGGCGTCGAAAAGCAATATGTCACTGACCGTTTCGTAGTTGCGGGCGCGATCAATATCGGCGACGCCCGCAATGGCGATCGCCTTGATCACCGGCAGGCCGAACCGGGTGCGAATCTGCCGCACCCGCTCAACTGTTTCCGCCCCATGCAATTGCAGATAATCCAGACCAACATGCGCCAGCACATCGGCAATGGCGGCGTCATCCGGGTCCACAAACAACCCAACTTTCGCAACACCAGCCGGAACACCCCGCGCCAGAGACACAGCCTGCAGCGCCGAAACTGCACGCGGCGAGCGGGCGAAGAACACAAAGCCCACAAAGTCCGCCCCGGCTTCGGTTGCGGCCTGTATGCCTTGCGGAGTGGACAAGCCACATATTTTCACTTTGGTCATGCTGGGTTTATAGCAGAAGAGGACCGAAAACGGGACACGTCTCGAATTTCGTCAAAATCCGGAAACCGGACTGAAATTACAAAATAGAGCGGGTTCCAGACACTTCTGAAATCAAGTCCGAGAGGCTTATAGGTCACAAAACTACATCGCGCGCTTTTCTCAGATGTTTCAGGACACCTGATCGGGTGTCCTGTGCGGCGCTACATATGCTTCGCTAATACTATGTAACTGTTCGTCATTAGTCGGCGGGCGCAATCTGCGCTGATTGAGCCACACCGCAAAGCCCCCAATCAGGATGCCGAGAAACATGGCCCCAAGTATCACTAGAAACAGCGGCGCCTCGATGCTCCATCCTTCTGACGCCGGGGGAATGGGGTCAAAATTGACCGTGACAAACTTCCGGTTGGCAAGCGCCATCAGTGACGCGAATATCGCCACCACCCAAAAGAAAATCCTGCGTAAACGATTCACCTCAACACCAGGTTATCTGAATGCACGGCATTGTTTCATGCCGGCGGCAGGGCATTTGCCCCCGCATTAAGGCGTTCGCGCATTTCCTTGCCGGTTTTGAAAAACGGTACGCGCTTTTCTTCAACCTGCACCGCACCACCGGTACGTGGGTTTCGGCCGGTGCGCGCCGGACGCGTCTTTACCGAAAAGGCGCCAAAGCCGCGCAGTTCCACACGGTCGCCCCGCGCAAGCGCACCTGAAATTTCATCAAATATCGTGTTGACGATTTTTTCGATATCGCGCTGAAACAGGTGCGGATTGGCAAGAGCAAGTTTCGTGATCAGCTCGGATTTGATCATGGCGGAACATCCATCCTCTTAATCAGCCAGAAACTATCTAATAGTTTTCAAGGGTGCCAGAGTGAAACCAGCCCGTCAAGTGTAAGCCTTTTCAGGTTAAGGCTTTTTTCTGCCCACCCCAAAAATAGACTTTCCATCCAGAGACCAGGCAAAGTCGTGTCATCGCCATATTCCAGCAATTGAACTGGCAATTTTCCTGAAACCTCTTTCTCTTTTTCCAGCCATACGCGCGCCTCGGGAAGGCCACCGATCTGATCAATCAGTTTGGCGTCCAGGGCCAGCC